>Ga0153915_10006092_pt1 | contig 11274 bp, 9 predicted proteins | sample Opewatmetagenome_2_FD_107003 | JGI IMG/M metagenome (GOLD analysis project Ga0153915, IMG submission 107003) | Freshwater wetland microbial communities from Ohio, USA - Open water 3 Core 3 Depth 3 metaG | ecosystem: Environmental > Aquatic > Freshwater > Wetlands | place: USA: Ohio, Lake Erie...
CGGTGTAAACTGGGACTAGATCGGGAGTGTCCTTTGCGTCCACATCCAATGCCTTGAGTGGTTCACCAGTGCCACTTATCTGAATCTTGTCACTGCGCACCTTGCCATTGACGCCCATCTGCTTTAGGACATCCACAATCGCATTATCGCCCTGTACCAGCCGGTATTCCAGGTTACTCACGGCAACGTTTGAGAGGGTGATCGCGGCTGCTGCCAACAGGAACGCGGCGGACGAGAAATCGCCAGGCACCCTTTGGTCGCAAGGTTTGTACGCTTGATTCGCGGGGATTTGGATTCGCCTGAAATCTTCGGAGACACCCATGTTGATTCCGTGTTCTGCAAGGACTTGCCGTGTCATTTCAACGTAACCCCTTGATTCCAGCGGCGTTGTCACAATAATCTCTGTATCTCCTCGGGCTAGAGGGCAGGCAAACATGAGTCCTGAGATGAATTGGCTACTGACATCTCCGGGGATGTGGGTTCTGCCGCCTTGTATTCCGCCGCCTTGCACTTTCAGGTATGCCTTGGCATCGACCGTGCCAGCGAGGGTTTCAACGCCAAGTTCTTTGAGGCTCTGCAGCAATGGTTCGACAGGTCGCTCTTCGAAGGATTTGGCGAAGAGAAAGGTTGAAGGGCCGTCCGCAAGCGCGGCAACTGGAATCATGAAGCGCAATGTTGCTCCTGACTCGCCACAGTCGATGGGTGCATAAGCTGCTTTCAACGAATCTGCGCTGGTGATTGTCCAGCATCCTTTCCTCTCGTTTACTTTGGCGCCAAGAGCTTTGACGGCGCGCAAAGTCGTTTCAGTGTCCTTGGAAATCAGCGGTCCCGATATGCTCGAAACCCCCCGTGATAGTAAAGCGGCGATTAGCATCCGTTGTGTGTACGATTTTGAGGCTGGCGCACAAACCTCGCCATTCAACCTAGGCGTTTTTCTGACTTTCACGTCCGCCATTTATGTCACAATCCTGGCCTTCTCGCTGTTGAAGTGTGCCTCAATTACTTCTCCTTCGTGACGTTGCAGCGCAGCCTTCACCTCATCAACTCGTTCATCTTCGACGACAGCGGTCACGGCTGGTCCTTTGCCGCAGAGCCCTGCAGCCAGGGCACCCGCTCGTAGAGCATCGGTTGCCACGGAGTTATCGTAGCCCAAGGCTGTTGAATAGACGGTTCCGTTGGTTGTGAGGGCCATCCAAAGGTTGCCCTTCTCTGCCTCCTCAAAAGCGGACTGTACAAACGGTTTGATCATCGAAAGTCTCGTCATATCTGTGGCGGCGGTGTATGCCTTCTCCGAAGGAACATGAAATAGAACCCGTAACCCCTCGGGAAGAGGGCGGCGTTGCAGGAGTTTCCTCTTTTCGTTGTCCGTTATGGCCACACCGCCGAAGTATGAAGCACAGGCATCGTCAAACGCACCGGTCACTGTGACTTTCGCATCGAAAGCGGCATCTACACCGAGGTTAACTACGACAAGGTCGTCAAGCTCCTTCTTGAGTGCCGCCACCGTCGCCAGAGCCACAGCGTTCGACGCGGCGCTGCTGCTCTTCAAGCCCCTGGCAATCGGGATGTTTGATGTTGTTCGCACCTTTGCACCGAAATGACTATCTACGCCGAAGTACCGAAAAACCCTAGTCACCGTTTTCTGAATCAGCAGGATGCTCTCGGATGGATCAGATTCGATTTCCCCTTGGATAATCAAGGGTTCTTCCGTGAGCTGAACTTCGGCTTTCGTCCACAAGTCCACTCCCAGAGCTGCACCTTTCCCGAGGGCGATGGCGTTCACGATGGTTGCTGCGCCGTGAGCCACAGCCTTCGCGCTCAAACCGCTCCACCCGCTCCCGTCAGCTTCTCCAGCAACGCTGCACGCATAGCGTCCACTGGCGCCTTGCAACCCATCCAGATTTCGAACGAGGCCGCACCCTGATAGAGCAGCATCTCTACTCCGTTGATCGTTTTCGCATCCATTGCTTTGGCGTCACGAATCAGCTTTGTCTCCACAGGGTTGTAGACGATGTCCATCACGCACAAGCTCGGTCTGAGCCAACGTGGGTTCACGAGACTTTCGTGAGTGTTCGGAGCCATGCCCACTGAAGTCGCGTTAATGAGCAAATCGGAATTCTGCAATTTTTCGCGGATTTGGCTCGGGGTAAGTTCATCTGCTTCTATGTTCTTGCCCCATGGCTCCAGAAGACCCGCAAGGTCACGCGCTTTAGCCACGTCCCGGTTCAAGATGCAGAGTTCCTCCGCTTCCTTGGCTAAAGCGAACGCGATAGCTTTAGCTGCGCCCCCGGCACCCAATAGTATAACCCTCTTGCCGGACAGCTCCATGCCATTGTTTTTCAGTGCTCTAACTGCGCCGATGCCATCAGTATTAAACCCTCGGAGCCGTCCATCTTGGTTGAGGATTGTGTTGGCGGCGTGCAGAAACCTGACCGAAGCGTCTGCATCATCGACGAACATTGTGACACTGTTCTTGTGCGGCATTGTAACGTTTAATCCTCGTATGCCCAGGGCACGTACACCTTTGATGGCGTGGTCTAGCTGATCGGGGGTGACTCTAAAGGCGAGAAAGATCATGTTTAGATTTAGGTGCTCGAATGCCGCGTTATGCATGGTTGGGCTTAGAGTATGCTCTATGGGGTCACCGATAACCGCGAACACGTGAGTCTTTCCGGAGATTATCATCGTCAAAACTCCAGCAACTTGTAGGAAGTCCTCATCTCATTGATGGTCATTTGCCCAGGAGCAGTTTCAGCGCCCCGTTCCAAAGAGGCAAAAGTGAAGTAACCACCAAACACTGGCGACAGCAACCTTGACAGCTTGCCCTCCTCCCCCATTCCGAAACAAACGATCCTTGCTTTGTTAGAGTTGGCTGATAAGAAATTCAGCAATGTGAGGTTGTCTTCTACGTGGTTGGCTGTGGTAACAATTTTGCATACGTCTGCGCCATATCCGATTTCCTCGTCAAGGATGCGGGTTAACTCAGAACTTTCGGGGGTCGTTTTGAAGTTGTGAGAGGAGATGATGCTTTTAGCCCCTCGCTCGCGCGCCTCGGTGGCGAACTTTCTCGGGTTCGTTGCTTCCAAATCTATGTCCACATAGGCAAAGCCGCTCTTGGCTGCATCGACTAGGATGTGTCTCTGTTGATTTTCGGTCCCTGTGAATTTTCCGCCTTGGTTTACGTGTTTGAGTGTGGCTATTTTTGGTGTCTTCCCAAGAGAAGCAACTTTCGCGAGATGCTCAAATTCTCCAAATACGTCGAGTCTTGCCTCGATTAAGTCGGCACCGGTACGCTCTGCTTTGTCAATCAGATGCTGCGCTTCTTCAACTGTTTTGGGAATTATAGAAACGCAGATTCGCGGATTCAACGCTCAATCACTTTTTCCTCTGGCACCGAGACGCCGAAGTGCCTGCCGCCTGCTGCTGCCACGTGAACGAGGACTTCGTCGCCCACCTGCAATTCAGTCACGGGTTTGGAGTTTGTAGGCGTCACCAATCTGATTGTTTCAGCGTTCTGAAGGATTGCCTTGATTTTCTTGCCGTCTGCTTCAGCTTCTATGAGCATGAGGGGACGGAACTCGATTTTGGCTCTGCCTACGTTCGTGGTTCGTGCGTTGCCTTGTCGGTCAACGATGAGCACTTCGTCGCCAGCTTTTAGCTCGGAGAGGTAGCGGGTGTTCTCCATAGACGCTAGGGTGTAGAGGGGGAGGGATCCTGCGTTGACTCGGAACGGTCGGCTCTGCACGTACGGATTTTCATGGACTTCCGCTTCGACGAGGAACAAGCCCGCAGATTGGCTGCCGACGAGGATGCCCTCGCCTTGCTGCATGAGATCACACGTGTCCACACAGACTCTAGCGCCAGTTCCGATTTGCTTAACCGCGGTGATTTTTCCCCGTGCGAGCGGGATTCGGGCGTTTTCTTTCTTAATGTAGGCAACAGCTCTTGTGAGCTCGTTGGTATCTGTGGTTTTGAGTAATACGCCGTCGGTGCCGAGCTCCAGAGTCTCCAACATGAGACGAGCTTCCTCTGCGGTGGACACCTGTGCTATGAGTTTGGTTTTTCCCCGGGATTTTGCGATTATGTTTTCGAGTGGGATGATGCGCCAGTCGCGGCAGTCGATGACGACGTAGTCAACTCCTAGGTCGGCGGCTTCGATTGCCTTGGTCTCGTCCTCTTTGCCTTTGATGGCGACACGAATGGCGATTTTCTTTCCCTCGCGACGTTGCCTTGCGATTTCTCTTTCGTCGGCACTTTCCAAAATCGTTATCTCTTGCCTGTCTCCTTGGCGGTTGGCGGTGGCACCCTGGACAATTGTTGCCGATGCTTCGGAGGCGATGGTGAATATGTCCTCTATCTCGTCTGCTGGTGCAGACTCGGGGATTTCTATCCAGATTTCCTTCAATGTTTCTCACCAAGAAGCTTCAGTGCCTTCTCGACCGTGGCTCCTTTGTGGACTAGGGCGACGAGGGCTTGAACGATGAGAGTTTGATCTTCGTGTTGAAACACGTTGCGTCCGATCGATATTCCTGCGGCTCCAGCCTTGATCGAATCGTTGACCATCTGGAGAATTTGCTGGGTGGTTTCGATTTTAGGTCCTCCTGCGATTATGACAGGCACGGGGCAACTCTCGACTACTTGCTTGAACGTCTCAATCTTGCCGGTGTAATTGGTTTTGATGATATCTGCGCCGAGTTCCGCGCCGAGTCGGGCAGCATGCGCGACGGCTACGGCGTCGTGCTCATTTGGGATTTTGGGTCCCCTGGGGTAGACCATAGCCAGCAATGGCATGCCGTACGTGTCGCATTCCTCCGCGACTCTGCCCAGAGTCGCGAGCATTGAACACTCGTCCGGGGCACCCACGTTAATGTGTACGGAGACTGCGTCCGCGCCCAAGCGTACGGCTTCCTGGACGGTGCACACTTGGATCTTGTTGAGACAGTTTGGGGTTAAATTGCTGACTGCTGAGAGATGAACAATTAAACCTGCGCTGCCGACGTCGAAGTGTTTGGCTAAACCTTTGTGCAAAACAAATGCATCAGCGCCTCCTTTCAACAGGCGGTTGACCGTTTCTTTCATGTTTTCAATGCCCTTGACTGGACCTATGCTAACGCCGTGGTCCATTGGGACGACGACGGTTCGGTTGTCCTCGCGGAATATGCGTTTAAGCCGTCTGGTCTTTCCTTGGGTCATATTCATTCCCTCTTTAGTGCATTTTTGATTAGCTTGAGCGCGTTTTCGCGTTCGTTCCAGTCCACGAAGACGAAGATGCTGGACGCGATTGTTAGGATTCCGCTGATATTTATGCTGTTCAGCCTCAGCGTTTCGCTGATTTTGCCGATGATGCCATGTGTCTCCTCCAAGCCAACACCGCTGATTTTCAGGAAAACTAAAGCTTTCTTTACTGCCATGGCCTTGGTTTCTGGGCTGTTCAACACAGTCTTGTGGACTTGGTTAACAAGGTCCTCTATGTTTTTCTCCTCAGACACATATAGTATGGCAGAGTTGGTGTTCATGCTCATGCCGAGTAGCGTGGCATTCTTTTTTGCTTCCTCTACTAGCTCCTGCACTATCCAGGAATTTTCGCTAATACGGTTGCCCACGACCGTTATCTCCGCAACCTGTGACGGATAAGCGATGTTCACACCGAGCTCAGTCATTAGGGCGCCTTTGATTATCGTGCCTTCACGCGTCAGATCACCATAAGCATGATTGATTACGCGCACAGGTATGTCGGCTGGCTTATACTTCAGGGCTTTGCTGTGAATGAATTTTGCCCCCGAATCGGCTAAGCCCACGAGGGTGTTTACTTCGATTTCCGCGAGTCTACGCGGATTGGAGACGACTTTGGGATCTCCCGACATTATGCCGTCAGCGTCGGTGACCAATACGATTTCGTTTGCTGCCAATGCTTCGGCGAGGATGAAAGCGGTTGTGTCGCTGCCTCCCCTGCCCAACGTCGTGATTTTACCATCGAGTGTCTTTCCGACGAATCCCGCGATGACGGGCACAGTGCCTTTTTCGACTATGGGTAGGACGTTCTGCACGATGCGTGCTCTGCACTCTGCAAGCAGCGGGTTAGCATTGGAAAAAGAGGCGTCGGTCACGATGGGCCAGTCATCATCATATGGGTCAAAGTATCGTGATTCCACGCCGCTATTGCGCAAAGCAGCAGAGAAGATGCGGACGCTCGTGCGTTCACCCATACTTAGTATGTCGTCGAGTTCGTGTTTCTGGAGTCTGCCGTTTGACGTGTTCTTCGCAGTATTCATTAGCACATCGGTTGTTTTGCCCATCGCGGACACTACGACGGCGATTCTCGTGCCTCGCTTCGCTTCGTCGACTACTGAGGCTGCCGCTTTGGATAAGCGTTCGTGATCGGCGAGACTAGACCCGCCAAATTTTACGACAATTTTTTTCACAGTTTTCATATTTTCCATTTTACCATTCTTCCCCACGCCCAGAACTTACCAGAAATTTTCAGTTTGTCCTGGGCTTAAGTAAAATAATAATAAAAGTAAAAGCCGAAGCTAAAGAACCATCTTGATGCGCTTTCTTGCGTCTGCAGCAGAGTCACCGTGTTAGCCTCGAACTTGTCAAAAGTGACGTTGCCGCGAGGATAAAAGGATTTCGGAGCAGAACTCAACAAGCTCCTGCGCCAAAAATTCCGAGGTACCTCAAAATCCGATAACGGCTATTTTTCGTCGAGCTGAAACTCATATATGGTGAAAATGCTTTCCGTCAGAGGATAGATTCTTTTGATAAACGCCAAAGCCTCGTCAAAACTTTTGGCTGTTGGCACAATTTTGCTGTACGTGACCGTGGTCAGCACATCCTCCAGCTTGCCCTCGTGCTTGCCCAGAATGCGGCCTTTCATTCTTTCTCCTCGCCCGCTTAGAAATGTGATGGTGTCTCCATCTATGGATCTCCCCCTTCGGAGCTCGATGGTTTTCTCCCCGCTCCTGATCCACTCGCAAACTAGCTTCTTAGTACGGAACGTAGGCAATCTCGAATTTCACCGCTTGGTTACTTGTAAGCTCAGAATAATAAAGACATGCGATTCCGCGTTCACAATAGACTCCGCGGAATTAATGCTGCTCAGATTTCACTCTGCGCCGTTCCCGCCACTCCCAGAAATTGCCTACATAAACTCCCGAACTACGCAGCTTCAAGGACATTGCTCTTAGCAGAGCAGGACAAATCAAAGCCTCGATCAAGTAGTTAATCGCAAAAGTTGGCAACAAAACAATCAGCGCGCCCTCAGGTGTGAATAGTCCGAGGGTGGTGAACTGCCAAAGAATGTATCCTGTACCTAGGAAGAGCGTTAGCGCGTACACTCCGAGAAGTATCAGGATGCTTTTTCTTTTTCCCTCCGCTGCGCTTCGGGGCATCAGAACCCAGTTCAAGCCATAAATTACTAAAGCTGTTACCCCCTCAATCCAAGCGGCAAACGCTAAATTCTCCACAAATATGCCGCCGATAACCGCGCCAATTATGCCGCCGGCCAATCCAGGTAGCCCGAACCACACAGGAAACACTCCAAGCAGAATCACTGGAAGATACAGAAGAACAAAACTAGGCGAAGGCGATGGAACCACAAATGATAGACCAAAAAACACGGCATACAAAGCCGCAGATATCGCAACAACCGATGCTTCTTTAGCTGAAATCGACCTGCCAGACTTGCTCGACATACTCAATCCATCATTCGATTAGTGGGCTCTGTCTAACGCTTTGTATTGCATAAAAACCTTTGGATGGTTCATCCATCCATCTGCAACTACCTTTCCTCAGTACACAAGCAGAACCAAAACACGCTGAGATCATCACGGAGCAGTCTTTTTCACTTTCTCAGCTTTCTTCCTGCTGGAACCAGTCAACGAAAAAATCCAGCCAACACCCCAGAGAACAACAGCTATTGGCATGGCTAAAAGTAGCGTAAACTTGTTCCGTTTCCGCATTAGAAAGGTCTTTCGGAGATTTTGCTTATAATACTTTTCCACACGAGAGGTTCTAAACGCTGAGAGTTGTGAGGAGCAGATTTACATATACCGGATCAAAACTTCACCCGTTTCACTTGCCCAGCGTGTTCTTCATCTTAGTGCTCTTCTTAAATGAACCCGCTAATGGGAGGCAAGATGGCAAACATTAATAGTGTGTCAGTCTGAAGAGAAAGTGCTCAAAATCTAGCGGAGAATATCCGATTTGCATTCACCGTAAATCGGTTGCGACATGGGGCAACGGCGAGATGAAGAAAACATTTAGCATACCGATTTCTGCAGCGTTGACGTCGTTCGTATTGTTAGGTTTGTTGATACCCGCTGCAAGAGCAGATTGTTTGTATTTAAGCTTGGATGGGTTGATCCCCTCCAAAAGTGATGATCCCGGTGTTTACCCTGTTCTCCAAGAGACTGAATGGTACTACGGTACCTCCTGGAGTGAAACGCTAAGTGTACCTGGATTTATTGATTGCAGGGCAGTGGAGTATTACAGGAGATACGCTGGACCTGGTGACATACGCTCCGTGGAGTTTTACGTCTATCTATTCTCGGATGTGAATAGTGCTGAAGCATACTGCAACAGTGAAATCGACAATGTCAAGTCTGTACTTGTAGAGACTGAAATCTCAATAGTTGGCGTTTTCGGGGTTGTCTACGAGTATGAAGATGAGTGTGTGAAAATGGAAATAGGCGCAAGTTGGGGTACTATAAGCAATGTAGTTTTCAAAGTTGCAGTTTACGCTAATTTGGGGGAAGACCCAACCGATCGTCTTATTAGTTTCTCTTCCTTGGAGCGGATGCGTATTCTAGATAAAGGCGGAAATCCCTCCGTTCCCGAATTTTCTTCTCTGATCATGATTCCGTTTTTAGCATCCGCTACGCTGCTGGCCATCAAGATTGGCAGAAAGAGTCATTGTGGGATTGAGTGATTTTTCGTTTCCAGAAATTGCCAGCTTGGTTTGGCGTGCTTTTACTGTGTCTTCGGGATGTTCACAATTTTTCACAATGTTATCTGTTTACGCGAAATAAATTGACCTGTAGGGCGAGACTTCGGTAAAGTTTTAAATACAAATTGAACCAAACTTGTTCTTCGCAAAGACGTATGTTCTTTGCAAACATATGAAAGGAGAAAAATGAAAATGTCAAACACACGACAAAGGCTCGTAGCCATAACAATTGTTGCAATTTTGACTGCTTCAACGATTCTAGCATCAACCTACATCACTGTACCAAAAGCACAATTCCGCGGCGCTGGTCCGGCAGGTGGCGTACCAGGACCAATACCGGCTGGGGTTACTCCAGATATTCAAGTTCAGACTTGGGCGCTCCTCAGCGTCAGACCTACAACAGTTGGACTCGGTCAACCCGTGCTCGTCAACTTGGAAACTCAACCCGCGCCTGGGACCGAACGACTAAACCAGGATTACACCGTGGTGATCACGAAGCCAGATGGAACAACTGATACAAAGGTGATTGAATCCTACCCTGACGACGGAACTATGTGGTTCGAGATGACGCCCGATCAACTTGGAGAGTATAAACTTGTGTTCAAATTCCTGGGAACCTACTTCCCCGCAGGACGCTATCTTGATGGAGTTGGACCGCCAGCTGCAAACATAACAACAGGTGGCTCACTCTACACTGAATCAGTCTACTTCAAGCCCTTCACAACACCAGAGCGGACCTTCAACGTGACAACGCAACTCGCAGCATCTTGGCCTTCGGGCCCACTTCCAAGCGACTATTGGACTCGACCTGCACCCTACGAACGCAGAGAATGGTGGCCGATCCTCGGCAACTGGCCTTGGAGAGGTCCAGCAGGAGGACAATTCGAAATTCCATTGGACGTATTCAACCAGTACTACCCCAACACCAACAGATACCAACCTGGTCATGATAACAGAGGTCTCTTCGCTCCATGGACACCCGGACCAGAAAGTGCTCACGTAGTATGGAAACGAGAGCTAACACAAGCTGGCATCCTTGGAGGCGACTATGGAGTAGAGGATACAAATGCTGGCGTCTTCGGCGGAATGGGAATTGGAGGCGACCCGAGCACTTACGGTTTTGCACCCATAGCCTATGCTGGAAGTGCGTATCAACTTATTACGAAAAACGCAAGAGTACTGATCAACGGCACTTACTATGATGGACCAACTAACGTTTGGACTCGGTACGACGTGCGCACAGGACAGGTGATTTGGGAAAATACCGCTATGGCTAACCAAGCGCCAAGCGTCATCGAATACAACATTGGTGCAATTCCCAGCGGCGGTGGATTCCCAACACACGTTACGGAAGTAAACTTTCTCTACATCGGCGGTGGACGTTTGGTCAAGTACCGTGCATCTACCGGACTTGTTAACACGAACGTTTCCATCGCTCCGTTGACGACTGGTACATACTACATGAACGGCTATTGTCTGAGCGTGCAGGATCTCGGCGCTGCAGCAGCTAATGCAACTGGTGGGCGCTATCGCTTGGTCAACTGGACCACATTGGGCACGACTTCATCCTTGGCTAGCAGAGTAGTAAGCAACATATCATGGCCGCTCAGCAACGTTCCAAACACCATAGACTACAACGTAAATATCGCAGCGAGCGTTGTGAACTGGCAACGCGCAGGAGTCTACTACGGAATAAACGTAACAGGCATCAGCTTAGCAACAGGAAACAGACTGTGGACACAAACAATCTATGACGCACAATACAGCGGATCGACTGACATCGCGGACCACGGAAAGATTGCCACGCTGACTTTAAACCAAGGCTTCTTCGCATTCGATCTGGCTACCGGTAACCTGGCATGGCAGAGCGAACCCATGGATTATCCCTGGGACGCCGCAGGCTTCGGAGGTTATTCTGTTCAGTCTGCTTACGGGCTGCTTTACCGACAAGGCTACTCTGGAATCTACGCCTTCGACTGGAACACAGGCAAAATAGTCTGGAAGTACGAAGCACCATCCGACCCGTATGAGACCCCATACGTAAATGAGGCCGGTGACCCAGAGTACTCTTGGAACATCGGCGCTAACATTGCTGACGGAAAAATGTATGCCTATAACACAGAGCACTCAGCCACGGTGCCTATCACCAGAGGCTGGCAATTCCACTGCATCAACGCCACAACGGGTAAGGGCATATGGAAAGTAGCCATACCTGGAGCGGCATCCAAACACACACCAGACGTTGGTCCAATACACGACGGCTATGTGCAACTCTTCAGCTCTGATGGCTACTTCTACTGGTTCGGCAAAGGCAAAAGCGCAACCAC
>Ga0153915_10006093_pt1 | contig 11273 bp, 9 predicted proteins | sample Opewatmetagenome_2_FD_107003 | JGI IMG/M metagenome (GOLD analysis project Ga0153915, IMG submission 107003) | Freshwater wetland microbial communities from Ohio, USA - Open water 3 Core 3 Depth 3 metaG | ecosystem: Environmental > Aquatic > Freshwater > Wetlands | place: USA: Ohio, Lake Erie...
CGGCGAACAGCAGGTCGCCGATCTCATCGACCAGGGCATCAGGGGCGGGCGGGTAGACGGGTTCGCCGACTGGAAGAGCGGACACGGCTGGAGTAGTCTCCGCCTTGTCCGCCTTGTCCGCCTTGTCCGCCTTGTCCGCCTTGTCCGCCTTGTCCGTCTCTTCCGAAGTCTGTTCCAGCTCCGCCTCCACCTCCGCCAGCTCTTCGTACACCTTCGCGAGCGGCCCTGCCGCGTCCGGCCAGTCGAATCCCACGCTCGCTGCCCGCTCCTGCAGCCGGTACGCCATCAGCAGGCTGGGCAGGGCGGGGGGGAGGCCGTCCAGTACCCCCGGTCCTTTCTCCTTCCTCTTGAGACTGGCCCACTGTTCCGCTGGCCCCAGCTCGAAGAGGTGCGGGTGGCGGCGGCGCATCTTCCTTTCGAGATCACCAGCCACTTCGTCGGCCGTGAACTCCCCGCGCTCCTCACCCAGCACCAGTTGCCAGCCCAGGTGGAGCAGCAGGTCCGCCACCTCCTCCCGGATGGCACGCGGGTCGCCCTCGGCGAGGGCGTGATCCAGCTCGAAGACCTCCTCGACCAAGTACGGCCGGATAGTCTCGCGGGTCTGGATTCGGTCCCAGGGGCACCGCTGGCGCAGGTCGCGGACCATCGCCAGAGCACGTCCAAGCGCTGAATTGTCTTGCATTTATCCTCCTCGGCCGGTATCATACCCGCCGCTTGAGCATGACGTCAATTCCGCTGGAAACGGCACGCGTCTGGGCCGACGTGGACCTGCGCGCAATGGTCCTCAACGCGCGGACCGTGGCCCGGATCTCGGGGGCCCGGCTGCTCCCCATGGTCAAGGCGAACGCCTACGGCCTGGGCGCTCTCCCCGTCGCCCGTGCCCTCGAGGCGCTCGACCCCTGGGGATTCGGCGTGGCGACATTGGAGGAGGGCGCCGAGCTCCGGGCCGGGGGCATCACCCGCCCGATCCTGGTCTTCACTCCGCTCAATCCGGACCTGATCCCCCGATATCGCGCATACGAGCTTCGTCCGACGATCGGCGACGCCGCCGCACTGGCGGCCTGGCAGGGAGCAGGTGCGGCCCCGTTTCACGTCGAGGTGGACACCGGCATGTCCCGGTCGGGGTTCAGATGGAGTGCCGATCCCTCCTGGCGCGAGCAGCTCGCTGGATCGAAAGGCTGGGAGGGGATCTTCACCCACTTCCATTCGGCTGAGGGCGATTCCAGCTCCGTAGAGCAGCAGTGGCGCCGGTTTCAGCAGGTGCTGACAGCGCTGCCCGCGCGTCCGGCACTGGTGCACGCCGCCAACAGCGCGGCGGCGCTGGCCGACGCCGGTTATGCCGCCGATCTGGTGCGGCCGGGCATCTTCCTGTATGGCGGGAAGGCGGGGGGCCCAGCCCCGGAGACCGTCGTGCGTCTTCGGGCGCGGGTGGTGGCGCTACGGACGCTGCGGGCTGGAGACACGGTGAGTTACGGGGCGACCTGGGCCGCCCCGCGCGACAGCGTGATCGCCACCATCGCCGCCGGTTATGGCGACGGGGTGCTTCGCTCGCTCGGCAATGCCGGCGCGGTGGAGCTGGGCGGCCGCGTCGTACCCATCGTCGGACGGGTCACGATGGATTTTCTGATGGTCGCGGTGGAAGCTCCGGTAGCCCTGGGGGATGTGGCAACTATCTACGGCGGCCTCGTCTCCGTGGATGACCAGGCCCGTCAGGCCGGGACCATCGCCTACGAGCTCTTGACCGCGATGAGCGCCCGGGTCGCTCGAAGGTACGACGCGTGACCGGGTGCAGCGCCGGCTGGCTGTCGGTCGAATCGGATCCGAGGAGGCTTTCGTGAGCGCGCCAGATCCTCATTTCGCTTCCCTGGTCCTCGGTCTCGCCACCCAGGCGGAGCAGGCGCTCGCGGGGCAGGTTCCCGGGGGCGTGCCGGCGACTCTCAGCGCGCGGGAAGTGGCGCGCAGCCTGATCGACACGCTCGGCATGCTCGAGCAGAAGACCAGGGGGAATCTCGAGGCGGACGAGCAGAAGCTGCTCACCGAGGTGCTCACTCAGCTCCGATTCCGGTTCGTGTCGAGCGAAAAACACCAGGCCGGGGGGCCGGTGCAGTGACGGCGTCGCCTGCCCGGCGGGCGGCGCTGATCGTGCTGGATGGTGTCGGCATCGGCCCCGCGCCGGATACCGAGCAGTATGGTGACGCCGGCAGCGACACCCTGGGAAACGTGGCGAAGGCGGTGGGCGGGCTTCGACTTCCGAACCTCGAGCGGCTGGGCCTCGGGCGGTGCGCGCCTCTCGCCGGGGTGAAGCCGGTGGATGTCCCCGAGGCCGCCTGGGGTCTGGCCCTGCCGGTCAGCGCCGGGAAGGACAGCACCTCCGGCCACTGGGAGCTCTGCGGGCTCACGCTCGCCGAGGCGTTCCGGACCTACCCGAAGGGATTCCCCGCCTCATTCGTGGACGCGCTGGCGGAAGCCACCGGTCGCGGATCGCTGGGCAACCGGCCCGCCTCGGGGACCGCCATCCTCGACGAGCTGGGGCCGGAGCACCTCGCGACCGGCAAGTGGATCCTCTACACGTCGGCGGACAGCGTGTGCCAGCTGGCGGCGCACGAGGACGTCGTGCCGGTCGCGGAGCTGTACCGCGCCTGCGAGGCCGCGCGGCGGTTGCTGACCGGGCCCGAGGCGGTGTCGAGGGTAATCGCGCGCCCCTTCACGGGTGGACCGGGCGGCTGGAAGCGGACCGAGCGTCGCAAGGATTTCAGCCTCGCGCCGCCGGGGGATACCCTGCTCGACCGGCTTGCCGCGGCGCACATTCCGCGGGTGGGCGTGGGGAAGGTGGATGACCTTTTCGCCGGCCGGGGCATCACCAGCATCCATACGGCCACCAACAGCGAGGCATACGGGCTGATCGCGAGCAGTCTCCGCACGATGCGGCGGGGTTTCCTGTTCGCCAACGTCATCGAATTCGATCAGACCTGGGGCCACCGGAACGACGTCGCAGGTTACCACCGCGGCCTGCTTGCGCTGGACGCCGCGGTCCCGACCCTGCTGGAGGGGGTCCGGGACCAGGACCTGGTTATTATTACCGCCGATCACGGCAACGACCCGACCACCCCCTCGACCGATCACTCGCGGGAACGGGTGCCGGTGCTCGTGGTCGGACCACAGGTGCGTGCCCGCCCCATCGGCGTCCGTCAGACCTTCGCGGACGTCGGACAGACGCTGGCAGAGTTCTTCGGCCTCGCGCCGCTCTCAGCCGGCCGGTCCTTCCTGGCGGAGATCTGGGATGGCTGATGCACTGCTCGCCGCGGCGCAGGCGGCGCGGACGCAGGCGTACTGCCCGTACTCGGGCTTCTCGGTCGGGGCGGCGCTGGAGGCGGATGACGGCCGGCTCTTTTCCGGCTGCAACGTCGAGAACGCTTCGTTTGGCGCCACCCTCTGCGCCGAGCGGTCGGCGCTGGCCGCCGCGGTGACGGCGGGGGCCAGGAAGTTCCGCCGGCTGGTGATCGTGTCGGACGCGGAGCCGCCGGTCACCCCGTGCGGGATCTGTCGCCAGGCGCTGGCCGAATTCGGCCTGGCGTTGCAGGTCGAGGGAATCGGGCCGGCCGGCGCGCAGCGCTGGACGCTGGCTCAGCTGCTGCCGGACTCGTTCGGGCCGGAATCATTCGCCCGGAATCGGTGACCTGTTCCGCGTTCCGAGTTCCGCGTTCCGCGTGGCTCGGTGCAGGTGCAGAGTGTTTGCATCACGGACCGCGCTCCCGAGAACGGGGAACGCGGAACGGGAAACGCGGAAGCTGGAACCCAGAACTCTGAACCCGTTTGGGAAACTACTTGCCCAGTTTACGACGACTCGCCCGCCTTGCCGCGCTGCTGCTGCTGGCCGGGTGCCAGGAACAACTCGCCGCACCGGCAGACTGTCCCAACCTCTGTCCCGGCGGGTACCAGATCTACGAGGACACGCTCTTCGCGTTGCAGGGGCAGGACAGCTCCGCCGTGGGCTACGTCAATGCCGGGCAGGGAAGCTCGCTGCTGGTCTCCTGGCAGTTCCCGCTCAGCGAGGACCGCGCGGTCTACAAGTTCGCCCGTCGGACCGACTCCCTGTTCATCAACGGTCAGAATCGCGCCTACACCATCGACTCGCTGGCGCTCGAAGTCACGCTCGGGTACCGCGACACGCTGGTGAAGGGCCTCAAGCTGTTTCTCTACCGCCTGCCGGTGACGGTCGACTCGACCACCTCCTTCGCGGACATCGACGCCGCGTTCACTCCAGCGAACACGGTCGACAGTTTCCTGGTGGACGACTCGGTGGTGACCAAGCGGCTCCGCGCCGTGTTCATCGGAGCCGATACCAGCCGGCTCATCATCCCCGCCGCCGACAGCGGCGTTCTGGCGCTCGGCGTCCAGATCCGCGCGGACCAGGGAACGGGAATCAAGATGGGCGGGGCCGCTGCGGGCAGCGCGGGGCCCTCGTTCACCACCTACGTCACCGTCCCCAGCACCGACACCGGCAAGGTCAGCCGGCTGATCACTCCGTCGGTGCAATTCAATACCTTCGTCAGCCAGGCGCCACCGAGCATCGATCCCGATCTGCTGACTCTCGGCGGCGTGCCGAGCGCCCGCGCGCTGGTGCGCTTCCCCTGGTCGGCCAAACTGCGGGACTCCGCCACCCTGGTCCGGGCCACACTGCAGCTGATTCCGGCCGCCCCAGTCACGGGGCTGGGTGAGGACTCTGCCTTCGTGGCGGCCCGGGCGATCGTCGCCGACTTCGGGGGCAAGAGCCCCCCGGTGAGCGACGCCAGTTTCAGCACCGTGGTGCCGGTCCTGCCCGGCACCACCGATACCGTGTCGCTGGAGGTGCGCCGGGCTCTTACCCTGTGGCAGGGGGCCACGCCTGCCCCGCCGGCCCTGACGCTGTCGCTCATCCCGGAGGCGGCCAGCTTCAGCCGCCCCACCTTCGGATCGACCCGCACTCCAGGCCTCGTACCGCGGATCATCGTCACCTACGCCCTCAAGTTCCCGTTCAATGAGCCCTGACGTGCGCGACCTCAGGCTGGCAGCGGCGCTGTTGCTTCTCGGGCTGGCCCTCGCGGCGCCGGCGGAAGTGGCGGCGCAGTCCTCGATCTTCGGGGTACGAGGGCTCGGCCTGCCCGGGCGTCCCCTCACGCCGCGAAGCCGGGCCACGGGCGGGAGCTTCGGGCTGTTCGATCCGGAGAGCGACCTCAATCCCGCAGCCCTCGCCTCCCAGTCCGCCGTGACGGCCGGTTTCGTCCTGACTCCGAGCCGCCGGCGGTGGGAATCCCCCGCCGGGAGCTCCTCGATCCGGGAAACCCGCTTTCCGCTTATGTACGTCGGCGGGCCCATCCCCGGCAGTCGAATCGGGCTGGCCGTCGCGATCGGGAGCTATGCCGACCGCGACTTCCGCCTGGCGTCGACCGGCAGCGTGACGATTCGGGGACAGCAGGTCGAGGTGACCGACACGCTGGGCTCCGTCGGCGGCCTCAACGAGGTCCGCCTCGCCGGGGGCCTGGCGCTGGGCAGCAAGACTTCGATCGGCGGGGGCCTGTATTTCATTACGGGTTCGAGCCGGCAGGACGCGAGGCGGCATTTCGCCGACACGTCGTTCATCGCGATCCGCCAGACGGCGGAGCTGAGCTACAGTGGGCTCGGATTCTCCGTTGGCGTGACCCACCAGCTCACTCCGGGGATCCGGCTCGCCGCGCTGGTGCGATCCGACACCCGGGCCAAGGTGGATGTCGATTCCACCCACGCTTTCAACATCGACCTCCCCTACACCTTCGCCGCCGGGGTCCAGATCAAGGGATCGCGCCGGCTCGCGGTGGCGCTCTCCGGCGCCTTCCGCACGTGGTCCGGCGCCAACAGCGACCTGCAGGCGCAGGGAAGCCCGGGGTCGCGGAACACGTTCGAGCTCTCCGCGGGCGGGGAGCTCACCCGCAACCTTCGCCGCCCCACCAAGCTCCCCGTGCGGCTGGGAGTCCGGTACGCGGAACTCCCGTTTCCCGTCGCGGTCGGTGGGAAACCCAGGGAGTTCGGCATCTCCGCGGGCACCGGGACTCGCTTCGCCCAGGAGCGCGGCGGCATCGACCTCTCGCTGGAGCAGGTGTGGCGCAGCGAGGGGTCGAACTACAAGGAGCGGGCGCTGACGCTGATTCTGGGTTTGTCGATCAGGCCCTATGGTGAAACCAGGCGGTAAGGCGGAAGGGCGGTAAGGCGGAACCCATGTTCCCGCCTGTCCGTCATCCCGCCCTTCCGCCCCCTCCAGTCCAGGTCCATCTTTCCAAGATGAAGCGGCTCTACATCGAGACCTACGGCTGCCAGATGAACGTGGCCGACTCGGAGCTCATGCTGGGGGCTCTCGGCCGGGACGGGTATGTCCAGGTCGAGTCCCCGGAGGACGCCGACGTCCTGCTGGTGAACACCTGTGCCGTCCGCGACAACGCCGAGCAGCGGGTGATCGGGCGCCTGGGTGAGCTGCAGCGGTACAAGCGCCCGGGTGGAGTGCTCGGGGTAGTAGGCTGCATGGCCCAGCGGCTGGGGCCCCGTCTGCTCGAGCAGGTACCGCGGGTGGATCTGGTGGCCGGGCCGGACGCGTACCGCAATCTCTCCGCCCTGGTGGCCCAGGCCCGGTCCGGCGACCGCCTGGCGGACACCGAATTCCGAAGCTGGGAACACTACGAAGACGTGCCTCCGCGACGGGAAGGCGGACCGAGCGCCTTTGTGACCGTCCAGCGCGGTTGCGATTACAAGTGCACCTTCTGCATCGTTCCGTATACCCGAGGGCCCGAGCGAAGCCGTAAACTGGGCGACGTCGTTCGTGAGGTGGAGGGGTTGATCCAGGCGGGCACCAGCGAGGTGACCCTGCTCGGGCAGACCGTGAACAGCTATCACGATGGCAGCAACGATTTCGGGGACCTGCTCCGGGCTGTCGGCCACACGGCCGGGCTCAGGCGCCTCCGCTTCACCAGCCCATACCCCACGGACTTCAGCGAGCGGGTGGTAGCGGCCATGGCGGAGGTACCGGCGGTGTGTGAACACGTGCACCTGCCGGTTCAGAGCGGGTCTGACGCGGTGCTCCGGCGAATGCTCCGCCGCTATTCCCGACAGCAGTATCTCGAGGTGGTGGCGCGGCTCCGGGCGGCGGTCCCGGGGATTACCTTCTCGACCGACATCATTGTCGGCTTCCCGGGTGAGACCGACCCGCAGTTTGAGGAGACCTTGAGCCTGGTGGAGGAGGCGGAGTTCGACGATGCCTACACCTTCCGCTACTCGGTGCGGGATGGCACCCCCGCGGTCCGGCTCAAGGATCACGTGCCCGAGCCCGTCGCGAGCGAGCGGCTGGAACGTCTGATCGAGCGGGTGCGCACCCAGGCGCGGCGGAAGAACCTGGCCCGGGTGGGGACCACGCACGAGGTGCTGGTGGAGCGGCCGGCGCGGCGAGGAGAGCTGATGCTGGCGAGAACTCGCACCAACCTCATGGTGCTGGTCGACCTCCCGCCCACGGCGGCGGGTGAGTACCATCTGGTGCAGCTGACCGGAACCACCGGTTCCACGTTCACCGGAACTGTCGTCCGACCCCAGCTCGCGGTGCTGGCATGAGCGCTCCAACCTTGCACAACCTCATCGAGCATCACGCTGTCGAGGCGTACGATCATCTCGTGGGCCATTTCCCCGAGTTCTGTGGCTGCGAGACGTGCCGGCTGGACGTCCTGGTCTACGCCCTCAACCGGCTGCCGCCGAAGTACGTGATCGGGCGGGAGGGGACGGTTGTGACGGACGTCAATCTCGACAAGGACCAGAGCCGCGCGGCCATCGATGTCGCGATCCTGGAAGGGATCCGCAAGGTGAACCTGGCACCGCGCTGTGAGCGCCGGAGGGTCAGGGGGTGAGGCCGCGGCCGGCGCCGCTGCTGCTGGGTTGCTTTGGGGCCGGTCTCGCGACCGGCCTCACGCGTTTCTGGGACCCGCTGGTGGTCGCTCTGGTGCTCCTGCTGGTGTTGATCTCGGGCCGCCGCAGGCTCCCGGGATTCGGCGCGGCCGCTGCTCTTCTTGGTCTTGCAGGCGGTTTCCTGGCGCTCCGGGCCGACCGGCAGCGCTGCGCGGCGCTGCTTCACCCGGGCCCCGCGGTCCTGCTCGTCCGGATCGTCGAGCCCGTGATGCCCGACGCGCGTCTGGTCCGGGTGGAACCGCGGTCCGCCGGTTGCACCGGCGATTTCCTCACTCGCTGGCCGGCGGGCATCACGCTGGCGGGAGGCACCGTGGTCCGGATCGAGGGCCGCTGGCTTCCGAACGCGGAAGGAATCGGGCGGCCGGATGGACTCCTGCTCATCAGCCGCTTCGAGCCTCAGGGCCTCGAGGCGGACCAGGTAACCCGCCTTCGCACCTGGCTCGCCCAGACCGTGCGGCGACTGTACGGCGGGCGGGCGGGCACGGTGGACGCCTTGATCGTGAATCGGCGCGGGGCAATGCCGCCGGAACTGCGGGATCGGTACGCCCGTGCCGGACTGGTCCACATCCTGTCGATTTCGGGATTCCACGTCGGCGTCATCATCGGGTGGATCGTGCTGCTCGCTCGGGCAGCTGGTCTCGCGGGTCCGCGCGCCGCGCTGGCGGCGGTGCTCGTCGCCACGGTCTACGTGCTGTTCCTCGACTGGCCGCCCCCGGCCGCCCGCGCAGCGCTGCTCGCCGCACTGGCGGCTCAGCTGCACCTGCGGCAGCGGCACGTGCAGCCGCTCGTCCTGCTGGCCGCGACCTGCGTTGCGGTGCTACTGCTGGATCCCTGGGCGGTGCTGGATCCGGGGGCATGGCTGTCCGCCAGCGCCCTGGGCGGGGCGCTGGTCGCCACCCGGTGGAGCGACCGGGCCCTCGGAACCGGCTGGTTCTGGCGCACGCTCGCCGGCAGCCTGGGTGCGACGCTCGCGACCGCCCCGATCACGGCGGCGCTGTTCGGCACCGTGTCGATCGCCGGCCTCGGACTCAATTTCCTCGCGATTCCACTCGCCGCGGTGGCGGTGCCCGGCGTCCTGCTGAGCCTGGTCGCCGCGGGCGTCCTGCCATTCCTTGCGCCCCCGCTCGCCGCGGCATCGGGAGCCCTCCTCGGGCTGCTGGATCAGGTGGCGTGGTGGGGAGGACAGTGGGAAGGCGCCGCCGTCACAGTGCCGGCGGAGCCTTCGGCGGCACTACCCTGGGTCGGAGTCCTGCTGGTCGCGGGATGGGGTATCGCCGGCCGGGCCGGGCCGTGGGTGGCGCTCCGGCGCTGGGCACTCGGCGCCGCCGCCGCGTCTTGGGTCGTTCTGGCGATCTACGGAATCCGAGGCGCTGACGTCGATTCCGGGCTCACGTTACATTTTCTCGACGTTGGACAGGGAGACGCGGCGGTCCTGCACACTCCTGCCGGGCACTGGATCCTGGTGGATGCCGGGCCGGCAGGTGACGGACGGGACGCGGGCCGTCGGGTGGTGATCCCCTTCCTGCAGCGCCACCGGGTTGGCGGACTCACCCTGGTGCTGCTCTCCCATGCGCATGCGGATCACCTCGGTGGCCTCCCGTCGGTAATGACCCGGTACCCGACCCAGGAAGTGCTGGAACCGGCGGAGCTGGTGGCCGATCCGCTCTACACCGGCTGGCTTACGGAACTGGAGGCGCAGGACGTCGCCTGGCGGGCGGCCCGGGCCGGACAGACCTTCGTGCTCGACAGCGTACGGCTCACGGTTCTTCACCCCGACACCACCTGGCCCGGGTGGCAGGAGGACCTGAACGAGGACAGCGTGGTGCTGCTCCTGGAGTACCACGGCTTCCGCGCGTTGTTCTCGGGTGATGCCGGAGTGGCGGCGGAGACGTGGCTCGCAGGCAAGGTTGGCCGGATCGACCTCCTCAAGGTGGGCCACCACGGCTCCCGGTCCGCCACCGGCGCCGCCTGGCTGGGCGAGACCGCGCCGCGGATCGCCGTCATCAGTTCCGGCCGGGGCAACCGCTACGGGCACCCCCACCGAGAGATCATCGACCGGCTCCTTGCCCGCGGGGTCTCGCTGTGGCGCACCGACCAGGACGGGACGGTCACCGTGTCGGTGGACAGCGCCTCCATTCGGGTCTCGGGGCGCAGACGACTGGAGACGATGCCTCTGGGGCCCGTAACAAGTAAGCAGTGAGCAGTGAGCAGTGAGCAGTGAGCAGTAAGAAGTGTGGGCAAGGCTTGAGAGGAAGCGCAGGCGGAGACCAGAGAGCGCACACTGCTCACCGCTCACTGCTCACTGCTCTCCGCTCACCGTCGGACGATTCAACCTGAGGAAGCCACGTGCTGCCCAGTACACTGGTCACCACCATCGAGCGGTTCATCCTCGACCAGGAGGAGAAGTACCCGGAGGCTACCGGGGAGCTCTCCAACCTGCTCTACGATATCGCGCTCGCCGCCAAGATCATCGCCGCCAGCATCCGGCGCGCCGGGCTGGTGAACATCCTCGGCAGCGCGGGGGCCACCAACGTTCAGGGGGAGGAACAGCAGAAGCTCGACATCTTCGCCAACCAGACCATGACCAACGCGCTGAATCACACCGGGCGCGTGTGCGTCATGGCCTCGGAGGAGGACGAGACCATCATCCCGGTCCCCGACAACTACCCGGTCGGGAAATATGTGGTGCTGTACGATCCGCTCGACGGCTCATCCAACATCGATGTCAACGGGGCGGTGGGCACGATCTTCAGCATCTACCGCCGGGTCAGCATGGAAGGCCCGGGGAGTCTGTCGGACGTTCTGCAGCCGGGCTGCAAGCAGGTAGCCGCGGGTTACGTGATCTACGGCTCGAGCACGATGATGATCTACACCACGGGCCAGGGGGTAGCCGGATTCACCCTGGATCCTTCGATCGGCGAGTTCCTGCTGTCGCATCCGAAGATCGTTACGCCCAGGGTGGGCAAGTACTACAGTGTCAACGAGAGCAACTTCGCCCGCTGGAACAAGGGCGTGCAGTGGGCCGTGCGCGGCTTCCACGGCGACCGGCCGGAGGAGATCAAGGGGAAGAACAGCCGCTACATCGGCTCGCTGGTGGCGGACTTCCACCGCAATCTCCTCGCGGGGGGGATCTTCATGTACCCGGCGGATACCCGGAACACTCGGGGCAAACTGCGGCTCCTGTACGAGTGCAGTCCGATGGCCTTCATCGCGGAGCAGGCTTCCGGCAGCGCCACCGACGGTGTCAACCGGATCCTGGATATCATGCCCAGGGAACTGCACCAGCGCACGCCGCTGGTGATCGGCTCCCGGGAAGA
>Ga0153915_10006094_pt1 | contig 11272 bp, 8 predicted proteins | sample Opewatmetagenome_2_FD_107003 | JGI IMG/M metagenome (GOLD analysis project Ga0153915, IMG submission 107003) | Freshwater wetland microbial communities from Ohio, USA - Open water 3 Core 3 Depth 3 metaG | ecosystem: Environmental > Aquatic > Freshwater > Wetlands | place: USA: Ohio, Lake Erie...
AGAGATAGGAACGATTGGACAGCACGGCGCGCACGGAAGACCAGTGCCGGGCCGCCGCGGGGGAAGGCCTGGCGCCCGCCGCGTCTTCCACCGTCAGGAGGAACGGAAAGCTGCCCACCAGGAAGAGCCCGCCGATCAGGGTGAACACCAGCCCGGCTCCTTCCGCGGAGAACGAGTAGCGTTCGACGATGCGCGCCAGGTACAGGCTCCCGCCCAGGCGCGCTGCGCTCTGGGCCACCATCATGATGCCCAGGGCGGGCACCGTGCGGCGGTCGGTGAAGATCTTCACGATGTAGTTCTGCCAGATCGGCAGCACCAGCCCGATGGCCAGGGCAAAGGCGGCATAGGCGGCCAGGAAGACGGCGAGCGTCGAAGGCCGGATCCCTGCCGTGAGCAGGAGCAGCCCGACGAACAGCAGGGGCGCCGCGGCGATGGCGTGCACCGCGATCAACGTGCGGCGCTTTCGTCTCAGGCGCGCGGTCAGCGCGTAGGCAAGCAGCGCGGAGAGGGCAACGCCGGCGGAGGACAGCGTGGGCACCAGGCCCACGAGGAAGTTCGACGCGCCCAGGCGGCGCATGAACAGCGGCAGGAACGTGGAGTCGAAGACCACCGGCATCCCCAGGCCCCAGAGGAACTCCACGAGCGAGATGCCGGCGACGTTGCGGGCAAAGAACTCCTTCGCGGGGGCGGCGGGCCCGCCGCCCCGGCGCGCCGGGTCCGCGGAAGCATGGTCCATGCGCCATGATGCCAGAAGCGGCCGGCGCTGAGAAGCTCCCCTCCCACTCCGCGCCCGCTCCTAGTACATTAGGTCACGTATGGCGATCGAGGAGTACCGCCGCAAGCGCGACTTCAAGAAGACCCCCGAACCGGAACCGAAGGTGGGGCCGGCGGGCAAATCCGCCTCCGGCGGCGCGGGAAACCGGTTCGTCGTGCATCGCCATGAGGCCCGAAACCTCCACTACGACCTGCGCATCGAGGCCGGCGGGGTGCTTGCCTGCTGGGCCGTTCCCAAGGGCTTCTCCTACACCCCGTCCGACAAGCGCCTGGCGGTGCGGGTCGAGGACCATCCTCTCCTGTACAGCGACTTCGAGGGCACCATCCCCAAGGGGCACTACGGTGCCGGCACCATGAAGATCTGGGACAACGGGACCTACGAGGTTCGAAAGGCGCCGGACATCACGAGGGCCCTTGAGAAGGGCGAGCTGAAGCTCGAGCTGAAGGGACGGCGCCTTCGCGGCGAGTGGCACATGGTGCAGACCAGGCAGGAGGCCGGGAAGAACTGGCTGCTGTTCAAGGCGCGTGACCGCTACGCCGGGTCGGGCAGCGACCTGTTCGGCGGGGCGGACATGAGCCGCGCGCAGCACAAGCCGCTCCCGCGCACCGTCACGCTCATGGAGGCGTCTCCCGGGCGCGCCCCGTTCAACGATCCAGGCTGGCTCTTTGAACCCGCGCTGATCGGCAGGCGCGTGCTGGTGCGGGTGACCGGGGAAGGGATCTCGCTGCGGGCCGGCTCGCAGGAGCTTGCCGATCGGCTGCCGGCACTCGTCAGGGCGCTGGGCGGCGTGCGCGCGGTCACCGCGGTATTCGACGGCATCGTGGTGGCGCTGGATGAGAGCGGCCGCCCGTCCGAGGCGGCGCTGACCGCGGAGCTCGGGTCCGGCGGGGGCACGGCGGTCCTCTACCTCTTCGACGTGTTGTACGCCGAGGAGTGGGACCTGCGCAAGGCGGCCCTGCGGGAGCGCAAGGCGGTGCTTCGCGCGCTGCTGCCCGATTCCGGCAACCTGTACTCGGTGGATCCCGTGGCCGAGCGCGGGGAGACGCTCGCCCGCGCGGCCCTGGACTCGGGGCTGCACGCCATTGTGGCCAAGAAGGCCGCAAGCCCGTATCAGGCCGGCGTCTCAGAAGACTGGCTCCTGATCCCCGTTTCCGCGGAAACGCCGGCCAGGGCCGCGGCCAAGGCGGCGAGCAAGTCGGCCAGCAAAGCGGCCGCCAAGTCCGAGAAGCGGCACCACGGCGAGGCCGCGCCGCGCTCCGCGAAGATAGACGACAAACGCCCCGCGTTCGCCATCACGCACCCGCGGAAAGTTTACTGGCCCGAGCAAGGTTGGACCAAGGGAGACCTGGTGAGCTACTACGACCAGGTCGCCGGGTGGATCCTGCCGTATCTCAAGGACCGGCCTCTGCACTTGTACCGCTGGCCGGACGGAATCCGCGGAAAATCCTTCTATCAGAAGCAGCTTCCCGAAGACCTGCTGAGCCAGGTGGAGACCGTGGACGTTTCAAAGGAAGGCGAAGAGCCGGTGTTCTACGCGATGTGCAACGACCGCCGCTCCCTTCTCACCCTCATCAACTCGGGAAGCATCGACCTTCACCCGTGGTTTTCTCACAAGGGCAGCCTGGACAACCCCGACTGGTCGATCATCGACCTGGACCCCAAGGACGCGCCGTTCGACAGCGTGATCAAGGTAGCCCGCGTGGTGGGACGGCTGCTGCGGGGAGTGGGCATCGAGCCGTACCTGAAGACTTCGGGGTCCACCGGGCTTCACGTATGCATCCCGCTCGCCCCGGGGTATACCTACGAGCAGAGCCGGATGTTCTGCGAGGCCATTGCGCGCCTGGTGGTCCGCGACCACGGGGATATCGCCACCGTGGAGCGCGTGGTGAGCCGCCGCGCGGGCAAGGTGTACGTGGACTTCCTCCAGAACCGCCGGGAACAGACCGTGGTGCCGCCCTACGTGGTACGGCCCGTGGAAGCGGGCTCGGTGTCCATGCCGCTTGCGTGGGACGAGCTGGAAACGGAGTTTCGCGTGTCGGATTTCACGTTGATGAACGGGCCGCAGCGCATCGAGCGAAACGGGGATCTTTGCCGAACCGCGCTCAGCCGGCCGCAGGACCTTGCGCGCGCCATCCAGGCGCTGGGCCGCTTCCTCGAGCAGGAGGACTGATGTACCGCGAGGGAACGCAGCTTCGCCTCGCGGCCACGGACGTCTCCAATCATCTCGCCTGCCGGCACCTTACCGCACTGGACCGGGCCGTGGCGGAAGGCCGTCGCCGGGCACCTGATTTCCGCGACCCCATGCTCGCGGTGCTGCAGCAACGCGGTTTCGAACATGAGCGCGCGTACCTTCGTTACTTGCGCGCGGAGGGCCCCTCGGTGGTGGAGCCGGCGCAGGAAGGAGGCAAGCTTGCCACCGACAAGGCGCTGGACGCGATGCGGGCGGGGGCTGATCTCATCGTCCAGGCCGAGTTGAGCGACGGTCGGTGGTTCGGTCGGGCCGACCTCCTGGTGAAGGTGGCGGAGGCGAGCGATTTCGGAGACTGGTCGTACGAGGTGGTGGACACCAAGCTGGCGGAGGAAACGCGCGCGGAGACCGTGCTGCAGCTCTGCCAGTACTCGACGCTGCTGGCACGCGCGCAGGGAAAGGCGCCCACGTGGATGCACGTGGTGAAGCCGGGCACGGATCCCGCGGCGCCGTTCGCCCGTGAGAGCTTCCGCTTCGAGGACTACGGAGCCTACTACCGCCTGGTGCGGGACCGCCTTGAGCAGGCCATCGAGGCACCGCCGACGGGCTCCACCTATCCCGACCCCGTGCCGCACTGCGGCATCTGCCGCTGGTGGAAGGAGTGTGACACGCGCCGTCATGCGGATGACGCGCTGTGCCTCGTGGCCGGCATCCGCCCGCTGCATATCGCCGAGCTGCAGCGCCAGGGTATCGGCACGCTGGGACAATTCGCGCGGGAACCCAAGGCGCTGCGCGAGCGTCCGCGCCGCGGAAGCCCGGAGACGTTCACGCGCGCGCACGGGCAGGCCCAGGTGCAGCTGGACGGCAGGGAGGCCGGGCGCCCCACGTACCGTCTGCTGCCTCCCGAGGAAGGGAAGGGGTTCTGCCTTCTGCCCGAGCCGGATCCAGGGGACATCTTCTTCGACATCGAGTCGGATCCCTTCGCGGTCAACGGCGGGATGGAATACCTGCTGGGGTTCGCGTTCTCCGACGTGCCGGGAGAGTTGACCTACCGCGCGTTGTGGGCATTCAACCCGGTGGAGGAGAAGCAGGCGCTGGAGACGTTCATGGATTTCGTGACGCAGCGCTGGCTGGAGTACCCCGGCCTGCACATCTACCACTTCTCCCCGTACGAACCCGGGGCGCTGAAGCGCCTGGCCGGCCGCTACGGCACGCGAGAGGGCGACCTGGACCGGTTCCTTCGAGGGGAGCGGTTCATCGACCTGCTGGCCGTGACTCGACATGGGCTGCAGGCCAGCGTGGAGAGCTACGGTCTCAAGGACTTGGAGCCATTCTCGGGATACGCCAGGGAGATCGAGCTTCCCGCGGCCGCGGCGGCCCTGCGCCGCGTCGCGCGCGCGTTGGAGCTTGCCGGCGCCGAGCAGATCACCGAAGACGAACGCGCCTCGGTGCAGAAATACAACCGCGACGACTGCATTTCCACCTGGGCCCTGCGCGACTGGCTGGAGCAGCGGCGCGCGGAGCACCTTGGCCAGGGTGTCGCCATTCCCCGTCCCCTCAGCAAGAGCGGTGAGGCAAGCGAGGCCATTCAGGAGCGCGCGGCGGACGTGCAAGCCGTGTTTGACCAGCTCACCGCGGGGCTGCCGGAGGACCGAGCCGCCTGGGGACCCGGTGAGCGTGCTCGGTGGCTGCTTGCCAACCAGCGCGAGTACTTCCGCCGGGAAGAGAAGAGCGTGTGGTGGGAGTTCTTCCGCATCCGCGAGCTGGACCACGAGGACCTGCTGGACGAGCGCAAGGCCATCGCGGGCCTTCAGTTCGTGGAGGAAGTGCCGGGGACGGGGCGGCTTCACGTGCACCGCTACTCGTTCCCGGAGCAGGAGACTTCCCTGGACGAGGGAGACAAGCTCTACGAGGTCGGGGGCGCGGGCGAGCGCGTGGGCAAGATCGTCGCCTTCGATCCTTCCTCCCGCACCGTGGATATCGAGAAGAATGCTCGCTACGGCACCGTCCATCCCGCCGCGGTGATGGCAGACGAGCACATCAGCCCCCGGCCCGTGGACACGGCGCTCCTGGAGTTCGCTCGGTCCGTGGCGGCTCACGGCGTGGACGGCGAAGGGCCGTACCGGGCGGGGCGCGACCTGCTGCTTGCCCACAGGCCGCGGATTCTCGGAACGTTGGGCGGCCCGCTGCGCCGCGATGGCGAGGACGTGGTGGATGCCGCGATCCGCCTGGCCAAGGGCCTTGCCTCCAGCATCCTCCCCATCCAGGGACCGCCGGGCTCGGGCAAGACCTACTCCGGCGCCCGCATGATCGTCGCGCTGGCCAGGGCGGGCAAGCGCATTGGAGTGACCGCGGTCAGCCACAAGGTCATCCAGAACCTGTTGGTAGAAGCCATCAACGCTTCCGTGAAAGCCGGCACGCCCGTTGGTGCCATCCACAAGGATTCGGCGTTGCCCGTGGACATCCCGCTCGGCCTGGAGCTCACGGGTGACAACGATCGCGCCCGTGCCGGCTTGAAGGAGGGCAAGGTCGTCGGCGGCACCGCCTGGTTCTGGGCGCGAGAGGACATGGCGGAATCCCTGGACTACCTCTTCATTGACGAGGCGGGCCAGATGTCGCTTGCCCACGCGCTTGCCGTGTCCCGCGCCGCCCGCAACGTGGTCCTGCTCGGAGATCCTCAGCAGCTCGAGCAGCCGCAGCGCGGAGCCCACCCCGAGGGGGCCGAGGTGGCTGCCCTCGTCCACGTCCTGCAGGGGCACAAGACCATCGCGGTGGAAGACGGGCTCTTCCTGGACGAGACCTGGCGCCTTCACCCGGCGATCTGCGAGTTCACTTCCGAGCTGTTCTACGAGCACCGCCTCGCCTCTCGGTCCGGCCTGGAAAAGCAGCGCCTTGTCGGCACCGATCCGTTCTCGGGCAGCGGGCTGTTCTACGTTCCCGTCGAGCACGCGAACAACCAGAACCACTCCCCGGAGGAAGTGGAAGCCGTGGCGCGCATCGTGGAAATGCTTCGGCGTTCCCGGGCGACCTGGACGGATGCGCACGGCGTTTCCAAGCCTTTGACAGACGATGACATCCTGGTGGTCGCCCCGTACAACGCCCAGGTGGCGGCGCTCTCCCGTCGGCTTGGAGGCCGCGCTCGCGTGGGCACCGTGGACCGGTTCCAGGGGCAGCAGGCGCCCGTGGTGATCTACTCGATGGCGAGCTCTTCCGCGGATGACGCCCCGCGCGGGATGAGCTTCCTCTACAACCCCAACCGCCTGAACGTGGCTACCAGCCGCGCGCGCTGCGCCTGCATCCTGGTCGCGGCCCCGCGCCTGCTGGAGCCCGGCTGCGCCAGTCCCGAGCAGATGCTGTGGGCCAACGGCCTTTGCCGCTACCGGGAGATGGCGGTGGAGGTGGACCTCGCCAGCGGCGCTGTACGGGGCCAGGCGGCCGAACCGTCACGCAGGGCCCGGGAGGGCGGCGCGGGCCGCGGGGCTCGGACTGGCGCGTCTCGCAAGAGGAAGGGCGGCTCCGGCGGGCCGCAATTTGAGCTGGGGTTCTAGCCCGAGGCCGCCCTCTCACTCCTCTTCCGCGTCACCCTTGGTGGCGCGGCGCAGCAGCGTGAGCCGCACCTCGCTGGGGAACGCGTCACGGCAGGCGCCGCGGTGCGAGATGGCCTGGCCCGGCGAACCCATGCGGTCCAGGACGGTGGCCAGGTTGCAGTGCGGCTCGGGGTAGTCCGGCTCGAGGGACAGGGCCATCTCGTAGGCATGCACGCCGTCCGCCAGGCGCCCGATGGCGACCAGCGAATTGCCGAGGTTGTTCCATGCCTCGGCGTAGGCGTTGTCCACCTCGATGGCCTGGAGGTAGCGCTCTGCGGCACTTTCTTCCCGTCCCAGCTCGTACAGCACGTTGCCGAGGTTGAAGAACAGCTCGGGTTCCTCGGAGGACTCGAGCGCACGGGAGTACAAGTCGACGGCCGACTCGAAGTCGCCGGATTCCTCGGCATCCACCGCGCGGCGGAACCACGAGGCCTGGCTTCCATCCGCGGAGAACGCGGGCACGGAAGGGAACACGGAAACGCGGCCGGCCGGGGCCTCCGCACCGCTCCCGCCCTGGAAGTCCATCAGGCGCTGGCCGGTGGGCTCCACCCAGGTCCCGTCCGGCAGCCGAAGGCGCAGCCCCGTGGCGTAGGCCTCCAGGCGCCCGAGGATGTGGTTTCCATCCGGCAGCCACCTCGCGATCTGCGCAAGGCTTCGATGGATTCGTGCCGCCGGGACACCGGCGGAGGTGAGCCGATTCAGGTTGCGCGCGGTCAGGATGTCAGTGAACTGGAACCACGCCAGGCGGTGCTCAAGGCGTGCCGGCTGCAGGAGACCCTTCCTCACCCAGGAGCGCACGACCGGAAGGGGCGTTTCCGTGATGCGGCTCACCTGCTCCGCGGTGTACAGGCGGGAGAAATCGGCCAGGTCCGCCTGCGAACCCACGATCCGCAGGAAGTCGGGTTCCTCCACGAGCCGGATGGGCTTGCCGCGCTGCTTCAGCCGGTCGAACAGGACGATGTTGCGCGGGATCCCGCCGTCGTCGGTGAGGTGGCCGGTCGCGTTGCCCGCGATCAGGATGGAGGTGTGCTCCCCGGGCTCCGGCGCGTGCCGCCCGCCCGCCTTCAGGATCCGGTCAACGGCCTCGGATCGAGTCAGCGCGAACAGGCGGCCGGTGAGGGCCACTTCCTTTCCGTCCAGGGGAGTATCCGGCATCCGTCTACTCTTCGACCAGGCCTTCGAACACCGGGGCCCGCAGAAGCCCCGCCTCGGTCAGCTCCGCGTAGCTTACTTCGCAGTACAGGCCGGGCTCAATCCAGTTCCCGCGCTCGGAGCACGCCACCAGCGGAGTCCTGCGGGGACGCTGCCGCAGGAGCGCCGATACGCGCGCGCGCATTGCCTCGGTAAAGCCGCCGCCGACCCGGCCCAGGTAGCGCAGGGGACCGGGCTGCTCGCCCGGGAGGTGGCTGCCGGCGACCAGGAGGCTCTGGAAGTCATTCCCCCCTTTTTCGATGAAGCCGATCACCGCCACCTGGATCCGCAGTCGCCGCTTGATCTTGACCCACGCGCCGTTTCTCTTGCCCGGCGCGTAGGTGCTGGACAGGCGCTTGGCCACCACGCCCTCGAGGCTCTGCTCGCAGGCCTTCTCGTACAGCGCCTTTCCCCTCGCGGGGATGCCGTCGGAGAGCATGAGCTCGGGACACCGGGAGGCCGAGACGATCCCTTCCAGGATCCGGCGGCGCTCGGAGAAGACGAGGTGCATCCGCGGCTCGAAATCCTCGTACAGGACGTCGAATGCCACGAACTTCACCGCCCGGGGACCCGCGCCGCGGCCGCGGTTGAGCATGAGGTCGAAGTCGGGCTTCCCGTCTCGAAACGCCACGATCTCCCCGTCCAGCGCCAGGCCCGCCGGGAGCCCGGCAAGGGAGGAAAGGCCGGGGAACTGCCCGGAGAGGTCGTTGCGGTTGCGGCTCATGAGACGGACGCTCCCGCCCTCGATCATCGCCGCGGCGCGAAAGCCGTCCCACTTGAACTCGAAGAAGTGGTCCTCGGAATCGAAGGGCTCGCCGTGCACGGCGAGCATTGGGGAAATGAAAGGGGGAAGCGGCCTGGTCAACTTGCCCAGAAGCTACCAAGCCGATCCCCCGCGGTCAAGAAACGCGGATCCGGGGATCCGGCGTTCGTACGCCCTGCAATCCCGTGCGCCCCGCCTGCGCGCCCTTCCCGGCGCGCCTTGTAGCCCCGCTGCTACATCCCCTGCACGACCAGCTCGGGGAACGTCTTCCTCAGTGCCTCGATCTTGGGCAGGTCCCAGTACACGATGTACGGGTAGTCGGGATTGCGGTCCAGGAACTTCTGGTGGTACTCCTCCGCGGCGTAGAACGCCTTCAGCGGCACCACCTGGGTCACGATCTTCTGCCGATAGACCTTCGCCTGGTCCAGGGCCTTGATGTAGCCCTCCGCCACGACTTTCTGTCCGTCGTTGGCGTAGAAGATCACGGACCGGTACTGCGTCCCGTGGTCCGGCCCCTGGTAGTTCAGCTGGGTCGGGTCGTGGGCCACGGTGAAGAACACCGCGAGAAGCGTGCCGTAGCTGATCTTCGCCGGGTCGTAGCGGATCTGCACGGATTCCGCATGACCCGTGGTGCCGCTTCCGACCATCTCGTAGAACGCGGTGTCCTTGTTTCCGCCCGAGTACCCGGCCGTCACCTCCACGACTCCCTTGAGCCGCTCGAAGACGCCCTCCACGCCCCAGAAGCAGCCGCCGGCCAGGACCGCGGTCTGAATCCCCTTCATCATGGCGGGCGTGTCCTTGGGCGGGGTGGGAACATCGGCGGCGGCGAAAGCCGAGCCGAAAACAAGCATCGCCGCGGCGGCGGCGAGCGTCGTGGTCAATCCAGGGGATCGGTTCATCGTCATACCTCCTGCAGGACCTTTCCTCGGTACCTAATCTACTCAACGGCGGTCACGGAAGCATCACGGGGAAATCACCCATCCTGGCGATGACGGCAGCGCGGTGCCCGCACCGCGGGTCGGCCGTCCGATCCCTGGCGAGCGGCCGTCGGGGTGAAAGCCGCCGCCCGCAGCGCGCCTATCCGCCGCTCAGCGCACCCATGATGAGCACCTCGTTCCCCGGGGCGATCGGGCTGGCGAGGTCCCGCACGAGCGCGCCGCCCACGAAGAAGTTCATGTGGGGCCGGATGTGGTCCTGCTCATCGATCACGCGGAAGCGGAGGCCGGGGAACCTGCGGTCCATGTCCGCCATCAGCTCGGCGAGCGTGCTCCCCTCGGCTTCCACGTCCGACTTCCCCCGCGTGTAGGAACGAAGGTGGGAGGAAAGGTGTACGGGGACTCTCACGACTCTCCCACCTCGACGGCCAGGATCCGGGGCAGGTGGCCGGCGATCTGCGCCCAGCTCGAGCCCTCGTCCCTGCTCGCCCAGATTTCTCCCGCCGTGGTACCGAGGTACAGGCCGGCGGGATCCTGGGTGTCCGCTTTCATCGCCTGGCGAAACACGGTGAACCATCCGTTGGACTCCGGGAAGCCCCGGGCCTGGCGGGTCCAGGTGGCGCCGCCGTTTCGGCTGCAGAAGACCGCCGGCCTTCCGCCCGGGCTCGTTCGTGGCCACACGTCGGTGCCGTCCATGGGGAACACCCACAGCACGTCCTGCTTGCGCGGGTGGGCCACCACGGGGAACCCGATGTCTCCGACGTCGGCGGGAAGGTTGCGGCCGATCCGCTCCCACCGTGTCCCCGGCCGGTCCAGTCGATAGACGCCGCAGTGGTTCTGCTGGTAGATCCGGTCCGGGTTCGCCGGGCTGAGCACGACGCAGTGCGGGTCCTGGCCGTACTCGGGAAACTTGTCCGGCAGGAAATCCGCCGAGGAGCCGTCGTTCATCGGCCGCCAGCTTCTCCCGGCGTCCGTGGTCTCGAAAAAGCCGCCGCTGGAAAGGGAGAGGTACAGGTGGTTCGCGTCCCGCGGGTCGACCAGGATGGAATGCGTGATGGCGCCGCCCGGGGTCTCACCGATGTTGTCCGGCTTGCGCTCCTTCAGGCCCGCGAGGAACCTGCTGAAGCCCTCCTGCAGCTCCCAGGAAGCGCCCCCGTCCTCGGAGCGGAACAGGGCGTGGGGCACGGTTCCCGCCCACCAGACTCCCGGCTGGCTGGCGTGTCCCGGTGCCAGGAAGAAGGTGCGCTGGACCACCGGACCGACGCTCCCCTCCGGTGCCTTGGGGAACGCCGGCGGCCGCGCGGCTTCCTGCCAGGTGCGCCCCGCGTCATGGGAGCGGAACACGGTCGGCCCGAGATGGCCGGTACGTGCCGCCAGGAGAAGGGTCCTCGGGTCCCGGGGATCGCGCACGAGGTGGTTCGCCTCGGAGCCCAGGAAGTGCGGGCCGTCCAGCTTCCATGTACGTCGGGAGGCATCTGCCTGCAGAACGAACGCACCCTTGATCGTCGCCACGTACAGTGAGACGAGCGAGCGCGCCGGTTTCCGTGCGCTGGTCGACCGCGCCCGGGAGCGCGGCCGCAGGCGTGGACTACAAGTCCCAGTCCGGGCTCCTCACGATCCCGGCCGGCATCACGTCGGGGCTGATCCAGGTGTCCGTGTACGGGGATTCGCAGGCTGAGTCGAGCGAGACCTTCACCGTGAGGCTCACGAGCCCCAGCGGCGCCACGCTCACCCGGGCGACCGGGACGGGCACGATCCTGAACGACGACTGAGCCGACCCGTCCACCACCGACCGGGGCTACCGTGCCGCCCATGAGCCACGCGCGCCACGAC
>Ga0153915_10006095_pt1 | contig 11272 bp, 11 predicted proteins | sample Opewatmetagenome_2_FD_107003 | JGI IMG/M metagenome (GOLD analysis project Ga0153915, IMG submission 107003) | Freshwater wetland microbial communities from Ohio, USA - Open water 3 Core 3 Depth 3 metaG | ecosystem: Environmental > Aquatic > Freshwater > Wetlands | place: USA: Ohio, Lake Erie...
CGACCCGCTCGCGCCGATCACGCCGCCATACAGCCGTCAGCCGCAGCTCACGCTCACCGCGCAGACTCAGGACATCTTTCACAGCGACTTCGACTTTGTCGGCAGTTTTGTTGACTTCGGCCATCCGACGCAGGTCACCGGCAAGCGCCTGCTGGCTTACCCGAGCCTGAGCCTTCCGCTGCAGACTTCGTACGCCTACCTCACGCCCAAGATCGGGATGCACATGACGTATTACGCGCTCGACAAAAGCACCACTACACTTCCCGATTCGACGCGCACGCTGCCGATATTCACCACCGAGACGGGACTGGTGTTCGAACGTGACGCGACCATCACAGGGCAGCGCTTTATCCAGACGCTCGAGCCCAAGCTCTACTACGTTTACATCCCGTTCCGCGACCAGAGCCAGATCCCCAATTTCGAAAGCGGCATGCAGGACATCAACATCGCGACGATCTTCTCTGAAAACCAGTTCAGCGGATACGACCGTATCAACGACGCCAACCAAGTCACGTTCGGGGTCACTTCGCGCTTCATCAATTCGGATTCCGGTATCGAGCGTCTGCGTGTCGCATTGGCTCAGCGTTACTACTTCCGGTCGCAGGGAGTGACGGTGCCGGGCGTGCCGGCGAGGCCGAGTCAAAGCTCGAGCTCGGACGTGCTCGCCGCGTTGAGCGGCACGGTAGCGCCGAACTGGATCGCCGAGGCCGGCTGGCAATACAACACCGATTTCTCGCAAACCCAGAAGTTCAACGTCGGCGTGCGCTACCAGCCGCAGCCCGGGAAGGTGCTCAATCTGGTCTACCGCGACACGATCAACTCGATCAGGCAAACCGATGTCTCGACCCAGTGGCCGCTCACCAGCGAGTGGACGCTGCTCGCACGCTGGAACTATTCGCTGTTCGACAAGCGCACCCTCGAAGCGCTGGGCGGCATCGAATACAATGGCGGCTGCTGGATCTTCCGCGTCGTCGGTCACCGGTTCGCCACCGCCACGCAGCAAGCGTCCTCTTCGATTTTCCTGCAGCTTGAATTGAACGGCGTGTCGCGTATCGGCTCTAATCCGCTGGAGACGCTGCGGCGTAACATCGCCGGTTATGTGAAGCAGGATCCCCGGCCCACAAGGGCGGAAGACCCCCGCTTTCCTGGTTTTTGATGATTCCACGATAAAGGATGGGATTTTGGCAAGAGTGAAGAGCTGCTTGCGGCTGCATGTTTGTCGCTGCATGGCGGCGCTGATGTTCGTGGGGCTCGCCTGGCAGCAGCCGCTGTGGGCACAAAAGCCGCCGCCGGTTGTGGTGCTCGACCGCATCGTCGCAGTCGTCAACGACGAAGTCATTACCCGCATCGACCTCGACAATCGCGTCAGGATCGCGACCAAACAGCTCGGGCAGCAGGGCACACCGTTGCCGCCGCGGGAGGTGCTCGAACGGCAGCTTCTCGACCGCATGGTGACTGACCGCGTGCAACTTCATTTCGCGAAGGAAACCGGCCTGCGCGTCGACGATACCGAGCTTGACCGGGCGATTGGCCGCATTGCGCAGGAAAACAAACTGACACTGCAAGGCATGCGCCAGGCGCTCGAGAACGACGGCGTTCCCTTTCCCAAATTCCGCGAGGACATTCGCGATGAAATCGTCATGGCGCGGCTGCGGGAGCGCGAGGTCGACGCCAAGATCGTCGTCAGCGAAGGCGAGATTGACAACTTCCTCAGTTTGCAGCAAGGGCAGGAAGGGGGCAGCGATGAATATAATCTGTCGCACATCTTGGTAGTCGTGCCGGAAAATGCGAGCCCCGAGCAGATCCAGGCGCGACGCAACCGCGCCGAGCAGGCCCACGCCCAGCTCAAGGGTGGCGCGGATTTCCGGCAGGTCGCGGCGGCGTTTTCCGAGGCGCCTGATGCCTTGCAGGGCGGCGTGATGGGTTGGCGCCAATCGTCGCGTCTGCCGACGTTGTTCACCGACGCGCTGAAACCGATGCGGACCGGGGAATTGAGCCCGATTCTGCGCAGCCCCAACGGTTTTCACATTCTCAGGCTCAACGACAAACGCGGAGGCGGGCCGCCGGTAATGGTGCAACAAACCCGCGCCCGGCATATTCTGGTCAAGACCAGCGAATTGGTGTCGGAAAACGAAGCGCGCAGCCGCCTGCGCAACCTCAAAGAGCGGCTGGAAAACAACGCCGATTTCGCGGGGCTCGCGCGCGCCCATTCCGAAGACGCCAGCGCTACAAAAGGCGGCGATCTGGGGTGGTTGTCGCCGGGCGACACTGTCCCCGAGTTCGAGCGCGCGATGGACGCGCTGAAACCCGGCCAGATCAGCGACCCGATACTGACACCCTTTGGCTGGCACCTGATCCAGGTGCTCGAACGACGCAATGAAGACATGTCGAAGGAGCGGCAGCGGATCATGGCGCGCCAGGCGCTCCGCGCGCGCAAGTCGGATGAGGCATACCAGGAATGGGTCAGACAGCTGCGTGACCGGGCGTTTATCGAACTGCGCCTGGAGGAACGCTGACGCAGGTTTTGAGTGTCACGTTATTGAGATAGGTTCTACATTAAGCACTCGACTCTCAACACGCCTCTAGTGGCGGTTACCGCCGGCGAACCTGCCGGCGTTGGCCCCGACCTGTGCGTTGCGCTCGCACACCGCGAGCTGTCGGTGCGAATCGTGGTGATCGCCGATAAACAACTGCTGCTCACGCGCGCGCGGTCTCTGCGCATGCCGCTCGAATGCGTCGATTTCGCTCGTGGTGGCCCGCACACGGCAGCCACCGGCACGCTCTGCGTGTCGCACGTCCCGCTCGCCGCGCCGGCGCGTCCCGGCAAGCTCGATCCTGCCAACAGCGCCTACGTCCTGCGCACGCTGGAAGTCGCGGCGGACGGCTGCCTCGACGGCGCTTTCGACGCCATGGCGACCGCGCCAGTGCACAAGGGCGTCATCAACGACGCCGGTTTCGCCTTTACGGGCCACACCGAGTTTCTCGCCGCGCGCACCGGCGTCAAGCAGGTCGTGATGATGCTTGCCGGCGGCGGCATGCGCGTCGCGCTGGCGACCACGCACGTGCCCCTCAGGGATGTCGCGCGCAGCATCACTCCGGATGGACTCGAGCGGAGTTTGCGCATTGTTCGACACGACCTCGTCGAACGCTTCGCCATCGCGGGGCCGCGGATCGCGGTCGCCGGCCTGAACCCCCACGCGGGCGAGTCGGGACATCTGGGGCGCGAAGAAGTGGATGTCATCATACCGGTGCTGGACAAGTTGCGCTCCCAGGGCTTCGACCTGGTCGGCCCGCTTCCCGCCGATACACTGTTCAACCCCGCGCGGTTGCGCGGCTACGATTGTGTGTTCGCGATGTACCACGATCAGGGATTGCCCGTGCTGAAGTATGCAAGTTTCGGTTCCGGCATCAACATCACGCTCGGGCTGCCGATCATCCGCACGTCCGTCGACCACGGAACCGCCCTTGAACTGGCCGGAACCGGCAGGGCGGAAATCGGCAGCCTGCTTGAAGCGGTCAAGCTCGCCGCGGAACTCGCGCTACGCAGCAAGCAGCGCGCAGCTGCCCTGCACTGACCGGTTGTCTCTGGCTTGCGCTAATCCATGCGGCATATTCCGCGCAAGCGCTTCGGCCAGAACTTTCTGACCGATGAAGCCGTCATCGCCGACATCATCGCGGCGGTCGCGCCGCAGCCGGCGGACCGGATGATCGAGATCGGGCCGGGGCTCGGCGCCCTCACGCGGCCGCTCGTGGCGCGGCTCGACCATCTGCACGTCGTGGAGATCGATCGCGACATCGTTGCCCAGCTCAAGCAGGATTTCCCGCCGGAGCGAGTGACGATTCATCAGGGCGACGCGCTCAAGTTCGATTTCTCCGTGCTGGGTCCGCAGTTGCGCGTCGTCGGCAACCTGCCCTATAACATTTCGACGCCGCTCCTGTTCCATCTTGCGCGAAACACCGCGAATATCCGCGACATTCACGTCATGCTGCAAAGAGAGGTGGTGGCGCGCATGGTGGCGCGGCCCTCATCGTCTGACTTCGGACGGATGTCGGTGATGCTGCAGTACCGTTTCCAAATGGAGAAAATCCTCGACGTGCCGGCATCCGCGTTCCGGCCGGCACCCAAGGTCGACTCGGCGGTGGTACGGCTGCTGCCGCTCCTACGCGACGCCGGCGAGCGATGCGACGAGGCGCTGTTCACCAGCCTAGTGGCAAGCGCTTTCGCGCAACGGCGCAAGACCCTGCGCAACACGCTCAGGAATTATCTTGGGCGCGAAGAACTTGCCACACTCGGCCTCGACCCCGAGGCGCGGGCGCAGGCGCTAACTGTGGCTGACTTCCTGAGAATCGCGAGCTACGTCGCCCGCAAGCGGGCCGCATAGCCGCGAATTGCCGGTGCGCGCAGTTTGATAGCGGCTGCGCCCGGCGCCGCCGGATGAGGCTAGCCCGCCTTGCGCTGGACGAATTCGATCTTGTAGCCGTCCGGGTCTTCCACGAAGGCGATTATCGTCGTGCCGTGCTTCATCGGTCCGGCTTCGCGTGTGACCCTGCCGCCTCGCGTCTTGACCGCCTCGCAAGCCCGGTAGGCGTCGTCGACTTCTATCGCGACGTGGCCATAACCGGTGCCGGGATCGTAGGACTTGGTGTCCCAGTTGTGCGTGAGTTCCAGCACCGCCGTCCGCGACTCATCATCGTAGCCGACAAAAGCATTTGTGAAACGGCCGCCGGGATAATCCGCGCGGCGCAGGAGCCTCATGCCGAGCACCCCGGTGTAGAACTCGATGGAGCGCTCAAGATCGCCGACGCGTATCATGGTATGAAGGATTCTCATATTTGCACCATCTCGAAATCTTCTTTCCGCGCCCCGCATTCGGGACACGTCCAGTTCATCGGCACATCTTCCCATTTCGTGCCGGGGGCGATGCCCTCGTCGGGCAAGCCCGCCGCTTCGTCATAGATGAAGCCGCAGATAAGACACATGTAGGTTTTGTAAACTTCGGTGTCCACGGTTGTCATGTTTTGTCGGTGTCGGGCAAAAGTAAGCTAGAATCCAATTTTAAACGATTGCCCCGCTTTCTCACCATCCCTGCATCGGTCACCGGTCGCCGAATCTGAATGTCTGATCTGCCTCCCATCGTGCTCGTTTTCGCCGCCACCGATCCCAGCGGCGGCGCGGGATTGCAAGCCGACATCATGACGCTTTCCAGCATGGGCTGCCATCCGCTGTCGTGTGTCACCGCGATCACCATCCAGGACACGATGGGCGTGGAAGACGTGCTGACGATCGATCCGGAGTGGGTCGCTGATCAGGCGCGCTGCGTGCTGGAGGACATGCCGGTGGCGGCGTTCAAAATCGGGCTTTTGGGCAGTATCGAGGTGATCGCCGCAATCGCCGAGGTGGTGTCCGATTATCCGGAGATCCCGCTCATTCTCGATCCGATACTCGCCTCCGGCCGCGGCGACGAGCTCGCGACGGAGGAGATGATCAATGCCATACGCGAATTGCTGGTCCCGCAGACCACAATCATCACGCCCAACAGCCTCGAAGCACGACGACTCGCGGCCGATGATTCCGACGATAACGACCACCCCGATCTCGCCGAATGTGCGCGGCGCCTTATCGCGACCGGTTGCGAGTATGTGCTGATCACCGGCACGCACGAGACCACGCCGCAGGTTGTCAACACGCTTTACAACCAGGACGGCGTTGTGCGCAGCGATTCCTGGCAGCGGCTGCCAGGCACTTATCACGGCTCCGGCTGCACGCTCGCCTCGGCGATCGCCGCGACCATCGCCAACGGGCTCTCGATCAGCGACGCGGTAAAAGACGCGCAGGAATACACTTGGCAAGCGCTCAGTTCCGCGTTCCGTCCCGGCATGGGCCAGCATATTCCGGACCGGCTGTTTTGGGCGCGCGCCGAGGAACAGGCGGACGAGGGTAGCCCGCGTGAGGCGTGAGGCGTGAGGAGCAAGATTTCAGGTCTATACGCTGTCACGCCTGATGAGCCCGATACGGAGCTCCTGACGGCGAAGGTCCGTGACGCGCTGGCCGGTGGCGCGAGACTCGTTCAATACCGCAACAAGACCGCCGATAGCGCGCTGCGCCTCGTGCAGGCCAAGGCCCTCTTCAAAGCCTGTCGCGGGCACGATGTGGTGTTCATCATCAACGACCACCTTGAACTCGCGCTCGAGATCAACGCCGACGGCGTGCATTTGGGTGACGAGGACGGCTCGATTGCTGCCGCGCGAAGGAAACTCGGACCCGACAAGATCCTCGGGGCCTCGTGCCATAACCTCCTGCAAAATGCGCTCGATGCGCAGCGCGCGGGTGCCGACTATGTTGCTTTTGGCAGTTTTTTTGCATCGACCGTGAAGCCGGGCGCGGTGCCCGCGCCGCTTGATCTCCTGCGTGAAGCAAAACGAAAAGTGTCCGTGCCGGTGGTGGCGATCGGCGGCATTACCCAGGGCCGTGCTCCGCAACTCGTTGCCGCGGGGGCCGACAGTGTGGCGGTGATCTCGGCATTGTTCGACGCTGCGGATGTCAAACTTGCTGCTCAACAATTTTGCGATTTGTTCCGTCAACGATCATGAAACGCAGCCAGAGACTTTTCCAGCGCGCCCAGCTCTTCATTCCAGGGGGCGTCAACTCGCCGGTGCGCGCGTTCCGATCGGTCGGCGGCACGCCGCTTTTCTTCCAGCGCGGCAAGGGCGCGCGGGTGTGGGACGCCGACGGGAACAGCTATATCGACTATGTGGGCTCATGGGGGCCGCTCATCCTCGGGCACGCTCACCCGGACGTGGTCAAGGCAGTGGAACACGCCGCCAGTAGAGGGCTGAGCTTCGGCGCGCCGACCGAAGCCGAAGTCGAGATGGCGGAGTTTCTCTGCAGGAGCATGCCCTCGCTTGAACAGGTACGGCTCGTCAGTTCCGGCACCGAAGCGACGATGAGTGCGATCCGGCTCGCGCGCGGCTTCACCGGTCGCAGCAAGATCGTGAAATTCGAGGGGTGTTATCACGGCCACGGCGATTCGCTGCTGGTGAAAGCGGGCTCCGGCGCGCTAACCTACGGGCAGCCCAGCTCGGCGGGCGTGCCGCCCGAGACCGCCGCTTGCACCATCGTACTCGACTACAACGACGAGATCGCGCTGGAGAAGACTTTCGGGGACGAAGGCGGCGCGATTGCAGCGGTCATCGTTGAGCCGGTCGCTGGCAACATGAATCTGGTCGCTCCCAAGCCGGAATTCCTTAGAGCGCTGCGCGCGCTATGCACCAAGCACGGCGCAGTACTGATCTTCGACGAAGTGATGACCGGTTTCCGCGTCGCGCTCGGCGGCGCGCAGCAACTCTACGGCATCAAACCCGATCTCACCACCTTGGGTAAGGTAATCGGCGGCGGCATGCCGGTCGGCGCCTTCGGCGGCCGGCGCGACATCATGCAGCAGATCGCGCCGCTCGGACCGGTGTACCAGGCCGGCACGCTCTCCGGCAATCCGGTCGCGGTCGCAGCGGGGCTTGCCACTCTCAGGCTCATCCAGGCGCCGGGTTTCCACGACAAGCTCGCGGCGACGACGCGTCAACTCTGTGAAGGGTTAAGCGCTGCCGCGCGCGAGCACGGCATCGGCTTCTCAGCACAGAATGTTGGCGGCATGTTTGGCATCTACTTCCGCGCGACCCCGCCCACGAGCTACGCACAAGTCATGCAGTGCGACAGGGACGCCTTCAACCGCTTCTTCCACGCCATGCTCGCCGAGGGCGTCTATTTCGCGCCATCAGCTTTTGAGGCGGGATTCGTGTCGGCGGCTCACGGCGTAGCCGAGATCGATAAGACCGTTACCGCGGCGAGCAAGGTTTTCGCAAGTGTTAAAATGGCAGCTTGACTCAAGATGACAACCCATTATGAACAACGTGTTAAATGTGAGTGCGGGTCTATAAGTCATTGAATTAGTTGTGGTAGCGTTGGACACCGCGCTACAGTAAGTTCTGCTCAACACCAGTTTCGGTGTCCATTACCTGTTCGCGGGCTAGGTGGCGTCGCTGTCACTGACAGCCCTTGCAGCAGCACACAACTTGGCAGGTTGCAAGCTTTCCCTGCCGCGCGGAAACAGAACACGCCGTCTGTTCGCGCAAGGACCCGGCTTCTCTTTGCCCTCAGCGAATCCGCAGTTGCTCCAGTCGCCTCATCGCGTCGTCTTTCGACGTGATGGTTTGATCTAATTGGAGCTGCTGGTTGTTAAGCTGGCGTTCCAACTCGCCGCGTGCTGCCACAGCGGCGTGATCCGCCGGACCCCTTGAAATGGAGCCCAACTGCTGCCGGGTCGACACGAGGTCATGGTGCAAGAAACTGTCACGCCGCTCAAGATTCATAACAGTTGTTCGAAGGCGGCTGATTTCGTTCTGACGGGCTTGTTCTGTTTCGAGCTTGCGAGCGGCTTCTGTTCGGCTCGCCTCCTGTTCTTCTCTCGCCCGTCTGAATCTGTCCCGCTGCTCCCGTTCATTCGCCTGTTCTTCCTCGATGACGCGGTTCGTGTCGACGATGACGGCAGCGCTCGCCTTCTCAACTGTCGGCGCAAGATCTGAAATATCGGCAAAGCGCTTCGCCAGTTTATTGCGGGTCCCGGGAATGCCGTTCAATAACGCCGGGGCATGTGGGGATTTCACGGCGTAATTAATGTTAATCAAGATATGGTCAGCGGTTAGTCAGCGGTTACGAAGAATCCCATTCCCGCTGGGATCGCCGCAAGAACGGAGACCGGAAACGCGAGGGCCGCCAATAGCGCGGCGTGAATCGACGCTCTACGGTTCAGCCGCAGCCGTCGGCTGACCGAGCAAGACGATAGCACCAGGAAAACAGAAGTGCCCACAAAATTTCGCGCCCAAACCAGGAAGGTCGGGAATACAGTTTGTTCAAAGCACGATTATTACTTTAGCGCAGTCCCGCCATATATTCCGCAAGCGCCTTGATTTCTCGGTCGGAAAGTTTGGCCGCAATCGCGCGCATCATGCGGTTGGGATCGTTAGCACGCTCGCCAGCACGGAAAGCCTTGAGCTGCGCCTCCGTGTATTCGGCATATTGGCCCGACAGTCGTGGAAACTGCGCCGGCATGCCGGCACCGTTGGGCGAGTGGCAGGAGGCGCAGGCCGCCACGCCTTTGGCCATGATCCCGCCGCGGTAAATCGTCTGGCCGACCTTGGCCAGTTCCGGGTCGTGCGCGGCGCGCGGTTTCGGTTTCTGGCCTGCAAAATATGCCGCCAGATTGCTCATGTCGTCAGCGGAAAGGTTGGCGACCATCCCGGCCATCACCGCATTAATGCGCTCCGCGGGCTTGCCGCCCTGCGCCTTGAAGTTCGTCAACTGTTTGAGCGTATATTCAGGGTGCTGCCCGGCAAGGCTGGGGTTGACGGGGGTCAAACTGTTACCGTCGGTGCCATGACAGACGGCGCACACCTGGGTTACGGTCGGCTCGGCCTTGGCGGGATCGCCCTTGACCACACCTTGGGCATGAGTCGATGACACAACCAGCGCGCCGGCAACCGTCGCTATAGCCAGGCGATAATTCATTCTTTCTCCTTGCAACTTTGCTTAGCCGGGAAACGGCGTATTGTATAGTAATCGCCTTCCGACACACCAGTTTGCCAACTAAAACAAGCACTCATGCTGCCATTTGGGGAGGCTCAATTTTTCCGGGCCATACACGATCTAAAAGACCTGCCGTCGGATGCGATCGCTGAAGTGGCATGCGCGGGGCGCTCCAATGCCGGCAAGTCGAGCGCTATCAATGCGCTTGTCAGCCGCAATCGACTGGCATTTGTCAGCAAAAACCCAGGCCGGACGCAAACCATCAACTTTTTCAGCTTGGGCGCGCAACGCTATCTGGTCGATTTGCCCGGTTACGGCTATGCTGCTGTTCCCGTCAAGGAAAAACGGCATTGGGGAAAGTTAATAAGCGCTTACCTACAAACGAGGGAGGCACTGCGCGGCCTGGTTATTACTATGGATGCCCGGCATCCGTTCACCGTTCTGGATCGCCAGTTGTTGGATTGGACCGCGCCGTTTCAAAGACCGATTCACGTGCTCCTGACCAAAGCCGATAAACTCAATAAACGCGAAGCCATGACCGCGCTGCGCGTGGCGGAAGCGGCAGCCCGTCAGTATCCGAACTGCACAGTGCAGCTATTCTCAAGCACCAGCGGGATAGGAATCCGCGCTGCACAGAAAACGATTGCACAATGGCTGAAATGAAGATAAAAAAACCCCCGGTTAAAGGGGAGTAAAACCGGGGGTAAAAAAGCCTTAATAAGGATTAAGGCGCCCGCTCAGGGAGGAGAAGCGGGAGACGATAAACATCGTCTGCTAAATAAGACGAATGTAATTGCAAATAGTTCCCGCGCGGAGAGCGCAAAAAAGATCATTGAATTCAATATATTACCATATGAATATCCTAGGCCGATTTCCCCGGGTTCGTATGCGCCGCATGCGGCGCGATGAGTTTTCGCGGCGCCTGATGCGCGAGCACCGGTTGTCCACTGATGACTTGATCTACCCGGTCTTTGTCATGGACGGCAAGAACCGGACCGAGCCGATCGCCTCGATGCCCGGGGTGCAGCGCTACACCATCGACAAATTGCTGCCGCATGCCGAGCAATGCGTGAAGCTCGGCATCCCGGCAATCGCGATTTTTCCGGCCATCGACCGCAAGCGCAAGACGATCGACGGACGCGAAGCGGTGAACCCAAAAGGATTGGTGCCGCGGGCGGTGGCGGCACTCAAGAAACGCTTTCCGGAATTGGGTGTGATCACCGATGTCGCGCTCGATCCCTATACCACCCACGGTCAGGACGGCGTCATCGACGCCACTGGTTATGTGCTCAACGACGAAACGATCGCGGTGCTCGAGAAGCAGGCGCTGGTCAATGCCGCAGCCGGCGTGGACGTGATCGCCCCTTCGGACATGATGGACGGCCGCATCGGCGCGATCCGCGCCGCGCTGGACAGCAAAGGCTTCATCCTCACTCGCATTCTCGCTTATTCGGCGAAGTACGCCTCGGGATTCTATGGGCCCTTCCGCGATGCCGTGGGCTCGGCCACGCAGCTCGGCCGGGGCAACAAATATAACTATCAGATGGACCCGTCGAACAGCGACGAGGCGCTGTGGGAAACCGGTCTCGATCTCGAGGAAGGCGCGGATATGGTTATGATCAAGCCGGGCCTGCCTTATCTCGACGTCATCCGCCGCATCAAGGACGAGTTCAAAGCGCCGACCTACGTCTATCA
>Ga0153915_10006096_pt1 | contig 11270 bp, 8 predicted proteins | sample Opewatmetagenome_2_FD_107003 | JGI IMG/M metagenome (GOLD analysis project Ga0153915, IMG submission 107003) | Freshwater wetland microbial communities from Ohio, USA - Open water 3 Core 3 Depth 3 metaG | ecosystem: Environmental > Aquatic > Freshwater > Wetlands | place: USA: Ohio, Lake Erie...
AACAAGGATCCGCACGGCCAGGGCTGGATCGCCCGGCTCAGGGTCCGCAATCCCCAGGAGGCGGCCGGCCTGATGAAGGCGGCCGAGTACGAGAAGTATCTGGAAGGGCTGGAACACTGAGCCAGCACCCCGCAGGGGTGCGAGGATGGTCTCATGAGTTACATTTCTTTGAGCGAGAAGGACCGGCAGGAGATGCTGGCCCGGATCGGCGTCCGGTCCGCGGACGAGCTTTTCGGCGGTGTCCCGTCGAACGTCCGCCTGAAGCGCGACCTCAAGGTGCCGGGGCCCCTGGCCGAGCTTGCGCTCGTCCGGAGGATGGAGGGCCTGGCGGTCAAGAACGCCTCGAACCGCTTCCTGTCCTTTCTGGGCGGCGGCGCGTACGCGCATTTCATTCCGAGCGTCGTCGACTACCTCAGCCAGCGGGGCGAGTTCGTCAGTCCCTACACCCCTTATCAGCCCGAGGTCAGCCAAGGCACGCTCCAGGCGATCTTCGAGTACCAGACGCTCGTCTGCCAGCTCACCGGACTCGACGTCGCCAACGCCTCTCTCTATGAGGGGGCGACGGCCGCGGCCGAGGCGGTGTTGATGGCCCAGCGGGTGAAGAGCCGCAACCGCGTCCTCCTAGCCCGGACGCTCCATCCGCAGTACCGGGAAACCATCCGGACGTATATCAAGAACCTGGGCCTCGAAGCGGTCGAAGTGCCGTTCAGCGGCGCCGGAACGGTCGACCCGGCCGCTCTGGCCCGGCTTCTCAATGACGCGACCTGCGCCGTCGTCGTCCAGTCGCCCAACTATTTCGGCGTCTGCGAGGACCTCAAGGCGGTTTCGGATGCGGCGCACGGCCGGGGAGCGCTGTCCGTAGCCGTCGTGGCCGAAGCGCTCTCGCTCGGCCTTCTCGAGCCGCCCGGCGCCCTCGGCGTGGACGTCGCCTGCGGCGAAGCCCAATCCTTCGGCCTGCCGCTCGGCTTCGGCGGACCCTACCTCGGCTTCATGGCCTCGCGCCAGGAATTCGTCCGGCAATTGCCGGGGCGGCTGTGCGGCGAGACGACCGACGTCGAGGGCCAGCGCGGATTCGTCCTGACCCTCTCGACGCGCGAGCAGCACATCCGCCGCGAGCGGGCGACCTCCAACATCTGCACGAACCAGGCTTTGTGCGCCCTGCGGGCGACGATCTTCCTCGAGACCCTGGGGAAGGAGGGGCTTCGCGAGCTCGCCTGGCAGAACGTCCAGAAAGCCGCTTACGCCGCCGAGGCGGTCGAGGCCGTGCGCGGCGTCAGGAAACGCTTCGCGGGGCCCGTCTTCAATGAGTTCGTCGTGGAGCTCTCCAAGCCCTGGCCGGCCGTGGACGCGGCGCTCAGGGAGAAGGGGATCGTCGCCGGGCTCCCGCTCGAGCGCGATTATCCCGAGCTCCGCAACGCGGCCCTCATCTGCGTCACGGAGCTGCACACCAAAGAAGAGATCGGCCGCCTGTCCCAGGCCCTGAAGGAAGCACTCCGATGATCAAGGAAATCCGCGAACCGCTCATCTTCGAACTCAGCGCCCAGGGCAAGCGGGCCGTCGAGCTCCCGCCGCTCGACGTCCCGGAAACCAAGGGTGCGCTGACCGGCCTGGCTCTGCGCCGGGACATCCCCGGCTTTCCCGAGGTCTCCGAGACGGAGATCACCCGGCATTTCACCCGGCTGTCGCAGAAGAACTACTGTGTCGACTTGGGATTTTACCCTCTCGGCTCCTGCACGATGAAATACAATCCTAAGGTCAATGAACGGATCTCCGGCCTGCCCGGATTCGTCTCGACTCATCCCAACGCCCCGGCCGACCTGGTCCAGGGCAATCTGGAGGTCCTGGCCACCCTGGAGGATCTCCTGGCCGAGATCGCCGGCATGGATGCGTTCACCCTGCAGCCGGCGGCCGGCGCCCACGGCGAGCTCACCGGGATGATGATCATCCGAGCTGCGCTCGAGGCCCGCGGCGCCGCCCGGAAATATGTCCTCATCCCGGATTCGGCCCACGGGACGAACCCTTCTTCGGCCCATATCTGCGGCTACACGGTCAAAGAGGTCAAGTCCAACGAGCGGGGGACGATCGACGTCGAAAGCCTCTCTCAGGCCATGACCGACGAGGTGGCGGCCCTGATGGTCACCAATCCCAACACGCTCGGGGTGTTCGAAGCGGACATCTGCCAGCTCGCCGGGCTCGTCCATGCCAAGGGCGGTTTTATCTATATGGACGGCGCGAACATGAACGCCCTGACCGGGATCGTCCGGCCGGGCGATATGGGGGTCGACGTCATCCACATCAATCTGCATAAGACGTTCTCGACCCCGCACGGCGGGGGCGGTCCGGGCTCGGGCCCGGTCGGCGTCAAGCGGGAGCTGGCGGCCTTCCTCCCGGTCCCCCGGATCGTGCACAAGGGCGAGCGCTACGAACTCGATTTCGACCGGCCGCAGTCCATCGGCCGGGTGCGGAGCTTCTACGGGCAGTTCGGCGTCATCCTGCGGGCCCTGAGCTACATCCTGACCCTGGGGCCGAAAGGCCTGCGGGAGGTCGCCGAGACGGCCGTCCTCAACGCCAACTACATCCGGAAAAGCCTGGAGGGCGTTTACTACCTGAAATACACGACCCCCTCTATGCACGAGTGCGTTTTTTCCGACAAGTTCCAGAAGGACGCCGGCGTCACCAACCTCGACATCTCGAAGCGGCTCATCGATTTCGGCCTCCATCCGCCCACGATGTCCTTCCCGCTCATCGTCCACGGGGCCCTGATGATCGAGCCGACCGAGACCGAAAGCCGGCGCGATCTGGAGCTCTTCATCGAGGCCATGAAGAGGATCGCCGCCGAAGCCAAGGAGAATCCGGACCTCCTCCGCACGGCCCCGCACGTCACCTATGTCCGCCGCCTGGACGAGGTCAAGGCGGCCAAGACGCCGGTCCTGCGCTGGCAGGAGAAGGCTTGAATGTCGCTCCAGAACCTCATCCTCGGCCTGCACCGCTTCTGGGCCGACCACGGCTGCTACCTAGCGCCGTCGTACGACCTGGAGGTCGGCGCCGGAACCATGACGCCGGACACCTTCTTCAGGGTCCTGGGGAAGAAGCCCTGGAAAGTGGCCTATGTCCAGCCTTCGCGCCGGCCGACGGACGGCCGCTACGGCGAGAATCCCAATCGCGTCCAGAAGCACCACCAGTACCAGGTCATCCTCAAGCCCTCGCCCCTCGAGGTCCAGCAGATGTACATCGACAGCCTGACCTCGCTCGGCATCGAGCTTCGCGACCACGACCTGCGCTTCGACGAGGACAACTGGGAATCGCCGACGATCGGGGCCTGGGGGGTCGGCTGGCAGATCCTCCTCGACGGGCTGGAGATCACCCAGTTCACCTACTTCCAGCAGTGCGGCGGGATCGACCTGGCCCCCGTGTCCGTGGAGCTCACCTACGGCCTGGAACGGCTCGAGATGTTCCTCGAGCAGAAGGACGATATTTACGAGCTCGATTGGTCGGCCGACGTCTCCTACCGCGACCTCCGGCTGCGGGAGGAGCGGGAGTTCTCGGCCTATAATTTCAACCTCGCCGACACGGACGCCCTGCGGCGTCAGTTCGCCGCCTTCGAGAAGGAGGCCGGCCGGCTCGTGGAGAAGGAGCTTCTTCTCCCGGCCTATGACCTGTGCCTGAAGTGCTCCCATACGTTCAACCTTCTCGACGCCCGGGGCGCGGTGAGCGTCACGGAGCGGGTTAAGATGATCGCCCAGGTCAGGACGCTGGTCACCGAGATCGCCCGGCGCTTCGTCGGGGAGGGAGCGGCCTGATGGAGTTCCTGCTCGAGATCCTGACCGAGGAAATGCCGGCGTCGCACGTCCGGGTGGGTCTGGAGGAGCTCGACGACCGCCTGCGCGAGGAGCTCGCGGAGCAGGAGATCGCCGTCCAGGACATCTGGACGTTCGGAACGCCCCGCCGGCTCGTCGTGACCGCCGATATCGCCTCCGGCCAACCGGAAGCGGAGGAAGTGGTCAGCGGGCCCCCGAAAGCGGTCGGGCTCGCCGCGGACGGATCGTACACGCAGGCGGCCCTCGGGTTCGCCCGTTCTCAGGGCGTCCCCGTGGAATCCCTCTCCGTCGTCCGGACGGCCAAGGGCGAATACCTGGGCCTCAAGCGGGTCAAGAAGGGCCGGACGGCCCGGGCCATCCTGGCCGAGATCCTGCCGGACGTCATCGCCAGCCTGCCTTTTCCCAAGACGATGCGCTGGGGCGAAGGCGCCTTCCGTTTCTCGCGGCCCATCCATAATATCCTCTGTCTCGTCGACGGGACGGCGCTCGAGGAGTTCGTCTTCGAGGGCCTCCGCGCGAACGATACGACCCGCGGCCACCGCATCCTCGCGCCCCAGACCTTCCGCGTCCGGAGCTTCGCGGAGTATCGGGACGTCCTGCGGAGGGCCTATGTCATCATCGACCCGGAAGAACGACGGGCCATGGTCGAGAGCCAGATCAAGGACCGGCTGGCCGGGGCCGGAGCGGAGCTCTACCCCGACCCGGAACTCATGGAGATGCTCGTCTACAGCGTCGAACATCCCTTCGTCATCAGCGGGTCGTTCTCGGAGAGCTATCTGGGCCTCCCGCTGGAGGTCCTGTCGACGGCGATGAGGGAGGGCCAGCGGCTCCTGGCCGTGGTCAAGGATAAGAAGCAGCTGCCGCTCTTCATCGGTCTCGCGGACGCGGCCGGGGACGCCAAGGAGCTCATCCGGCACGGCAACGAACGCGTGCTGCGGGCCCGGCTCGAGGACGCCCGTTTCTTCTGGGACCAGGACCGCAAGGCTTCCCTCGCGCATTATGCCGCCGGCCTGCGCCAGGTCGTTTTCCAGGAGAAGCTCGGCAGCTATGAAGACAAGACCCAGCGGCTGAAGAAGATCGTCGCCTACCTGTGCGACCGGGCGGACGCGGCCCGGATCAAGAAGGAGGCCGTCGAGGCCGCTGCGCTCTGCAAGGCCGACCTGGTGACGGGGATGGTCAAGGAATTCCCCTCTCTTCAGGGGAAGGTGGGCGGACTCTACGCCCGGCTAGCCGGCGCCCCGGCGACCGTCTCGAGCGCTATCTACGAGCACTACGAGCCGGTCTCCCTGGACGACCCGATCCCCGCTTCGACCGCGGGGGCCTTGCTCTCCATCGCCGACAAGATCGACACCGTGGTCGGCGTCCTCGGCCTCGGCATCCAGGTCACGGGCTCAAGCGACCCCTTCGGCCTGCGGCGGGGCGTGCAGGGCATCGAGAAGATCCTTCTCGAGCGCCGATTCAGCTTCTCGCTGGGCCGGCTGCTCGACAAGGTCGTGATGGTCTACGGCGCCCGGCTGACCAAGCGCAAAGAAGAGGTCAAGGCCACGGCGCTCGAGTTCTTCGCCGGCCGGCTTCGCTACGTTTGCGAGACGCAGGGCTTCCGTTACGACCTCGTCAACGCCGGCCTCGCTCCGGGCGTCGACAACATCTACCATGCCTGGCTGCGGGTCAAGGCCCTGGACGGGCTCAAGGCCAGCCCGGCTTTCGAGCCGTTCATCCTGATGGCCAAACGGGTCAACAACATCCTCCGCGACCAGCCCTCGGCGCGACTGAATTCCGGTCTTTTTGAGGAGAAGGAGGAGCGGGAGCTCTTCACGGCCTTCGGGATCGTCAAGAACAACGCCACACCTCTCATCACCAAAGGGGACTTCGGCCGCGCCCAGGCCATCATCTTCCGGCTCCAGCCGTGCCTGAACACCTTTTTCGATAAGGTCCTGGTCATGGCCGAAGACAAGAAGGTCCGCCAGAACCGCCTGGCCCTGCTCCAGGCGATCCGGAAACTCCTCCTGGGTGTCGCGGATTATTCGCACGTCGTGCTGGAAGGGGAGTCTGCCGGCCGGCCGACAGGCCGCTGACCGGCGGGAGGCCCTGAACCCGGGTTATCTTTCTGCGGCGTCGGGCCCGCCGGCGTCGAAGGCCTTCTGCTCCAGGGCGATGATCTTGGCCAGGGTGCCGGGATAGTTCCTCTCGGGGCCTTCGCCGTAGGGATTGAACTGGATCCCCGCCTGGTACCTGTAGACCGTCGCGGCGCTTTGCGACGACCAGCGGACGCGGCCGCGGAGGTCGAAGGGGATCCTCTCGCCGGGGACGGAGAGCTGCAGGACGACCTGGGACCTGAACTTCATCAGCCGCTGGGTCAGGAAGCAGAGGCCGCCGCGGTTGACGTCGAGAACGGGACAGAATTCCTCGTCGAACCCTTTGACCTTGTGGAGGAGTCCCATGCGGCGGTATGAGACGGTGGCGCCCGGCAGCTTGAAGCGCGGGCAAAGCCGACGCTCGATCCCTCGTTCTGGCATGCGCTCCCCGGCCCCGGGCCCTTAGGGCCCTCGGGCATCAATATCTATAGCAGAAATCCCGTCCGGAAGTCAAAGCGGGCGCTCCGCCGCGGTTTAGGGGGTCAGGATCTCGGCCCCGCCGGGGCGGAGAGTCAGGTAGGCCTGGATGTCCTGGGCGCCCAGCGCCGCTTCCTGGGTCGCGAAGGTGACGGTCATCCGTTTCACCTTTTGGTAGGAGGGCGGCGACGGGGGCAGAGGTTTCTTCTTGAGCAGGTCGCGGAGGGCGGTATAGGCCGCTCCGAGGGCGTCGAAGATGGAGACGCCGGTGAACGTGGGGATGTCCTTGCGCGGGGCCAGATAGGGTTTGGTGTCCGGGGCCGACGGGCCTGGGATAGGGATATCGAGAGGCGGCGTTTTCGAGAGGATCTTCCGGCTTGAGGAGATGAGCTTGTCGCCGACGTAGAGGGCGATCTCGCCCTCGACGTCTTTGGCCCGGAGGGCGTTGGCTGGCGCGGGGGTCGCGGGCGGGCCGGGACGCCGCACATCGACCTCGACCCCGATCCGCTTGCGGACGATGATATCCCCCGCCTTGAGGTCGAGGATGAATTCCCGCGAGCCCGAGGCCTCGAACATCCCCGTTGCGGGCAGGGAGAGGATGTGGAATCCCCCTTGCCAGAGGCCGCCGGCGAGGGTCCCGCTGCTGTCGGAGATCTTATAAAAGGCGGTATTGAGGAGCTCGACGCCGAGCCGGATCTCGGAGGGCGGCGTCAGGATCGGGGTTCCGGTCGGCTCAAGGAGATTCAGGTCGGTGATGATCGGGTAGGACCGTTGCCAGCGGCCCCAGTAATTGAAGAAGTCCTGCCGGGACTCGAAGTCGAGGAAGTCGAGGAGAGGGTCGGCGTCCTTATAGAATTCGAAATATTCGACGATCCAGTGCTTTTCCTGGGCCTGGTCGGCAACTTTCGCTGCCAGGTAGGCCAGGAACGCCCCGGCCGTTTGCTTGTCCAGAGCTTCAAGCCCCGGATAAGCGGTCTGCAGGTAGGCCAAGGCGCCGGCGTAATCCTTGGGGGTCCCGAGATAGGCCTGGATGTCCTGCTTCCAGTCGGCGGCGGCGGAGCGGGCCGCGGCGAGGCCGGCCGCCAGAGCGGCCAGAACGACCAGGAGGCGCTTGGCTTCACCCATGGTAATCGAAAATGAAAAACGCCTCGAAGCTCTCGGCGGGGAAGTCCGCGGGCAGGAGTGGGAGCGGAAAGGAGCGCTGGAGGGCCTCGACGGCGGCCCGGTCCAACGCTTCCGAATTGGTGCTCCCGACGACCTGGAAGAAGGAGACTTCGCCGCTGCGGGAAATCGTCACGGCGACCTTGACCTGCGTTTGGGGGGGCAGGTCGAAGACGGCCGGCAGGTCCCAGTTGGCCTGGATCCTCTCTACGACCTGCTGGGCCCACGGTGACAGATCGTAGGCTTGTTCCGGGATGACGATAGTGGCCCGCTGTCCGCTCCCGGCCCCGGCGCTCGCCGTGCCGCTCCGGCCGCGCAGCCGCGACCTCGCGTAGTCCATGAGCTCCGGGTCGGGATAGAACCGGGGCGTTGAGGGAGGCGGGGAGGGAGCGCCGCTCTCGGGGGGCGGCGCCAGCCGCAGGACCAGGGCACCTTCCCGGTGCTTGCTCTCGGCGTTCGCCGCCAGGCTGAACTTCTTGGACAGGAACGTAACCTGGGATTCGGGAGGCGGCGGCTGAGCCCCCGCGCGGGTGAACTGCCTGGCCGCCAGGAGCGCGTCGATGTCAGGCACGTCGCGCACGGGCGGGCCCGTGCCTCCAGCGCCGGATCTCGCGGAGGCCGCGGCGCCCGAGCCGCCCGGCGACCCGGAGATGATGTCCTCAATTTTGCCCGGGACCGTCAGCCGGGGCACCGGAGGGGCGATGATGACTTGGCGGGCAAAGACCCGGTTCGCGAAGATCTTGACCGTGATCCGGGCCCGATAGAGGAAGACCGCGAGCAGGACGTGAAGGGCGAGGGCAACGAGAAAAACCGCCGTCCGGCGCTCGATGTCGCGCCGGTCTTTCTCCTTAGGCCTCTGGAAGATGTCAAACATAAACCGCTCCAGCCCTCATATTATACTATATATAATTCGCTCGGTCCGGATTGCGTTTCATGGCCTCGCAGCCGGGCCGGCCGACAGGACCTTCATTCGCCGTGGGAGACATAGGCCACGTAGGCCCAGGCCCCCGCGTTCAAAACGACCAGACATGTCAGGAGGCGGAGCGTGCCGAAGAGCGGGATCAGGAAGGCCGCGGCGACCAGCACGCCCAGGAACGAACCCAAGAGGTCGAGCCCATATCCGAGACCCAGGTTCTTCTCCTGGGCGAGGAAAAGTCGGTTGGCGGAGACGAAGACGCCCCCGCCGGTCAATCCCAGCCCCGCCAGAGCGAGGAAATAGATCGCTTGGGACGGGTGCCGGCCGGCGGCCAGGCGGATGAGAACAAGAAGCGCGAGGACGGCTGTTTGCCACCCCGTGAGGGAAACGAAACGCCCCACGCCTGGTAGCCGGGCCAGCCAGGACCCCGCCGCCAACCCGGCCATGAACATCGCCGTCAGCAAAGCGATGCGGCCGTAAACGAGGCCATGGTCGGATTGATAGGCGATGAGCAGGACCACCTCCGCGGCGATGGAGGTAAAGCCCGTGACGGCGAGGGGAATGAGAAACCGGCCGGGCCAGCGGCGGCGCAGGGCGGCCGTCGCCGCAAGGCCGGCCAAAACGACAGCCAGCGGGAAAGCCAGGACCCAGCCGGCGCTCAGGCGGCCGACACTCCTCAGGATCCGGCTCTCAAGGCCCCGGAACTGGCCCGCCCAGAGCAAGGAATCGAAATAATAGCTGACCGGCACGTCGTCGGTGTTGAGGCGGCCGGGCGAGGCCCTCAGGGCCTCGTCGAGCATCGCCCGCCGTGAGGAGCTGAGACGGGCGGCCAGGGCCACCGCGGTCAGGGAAACGGTCCGCAGGCCGAGTTCGTCGTGCCGGGCGGCGAGAGTCGCCGGGTCGAGCGTCAGGGGCGCTTCCGAGGCCAGGAAGATCTGTGCCGCGCCGGGAACGACCGCGACGACAGGGAAAACGTCCTTGAGCGTCGTCCACAGCGAGGCGACGAAGTCGCGGCGGTCGGCGGACAGATAGTTCTCCGCTCCGGGGACGATAAAGGAGAGAATGCCCTCGGGCGTCATGTGCCGCCGGGCCTCGCGGAAGAATTCACGGGTGTAAAAGCGATTGAGGAGCGCGGTGGACGGTTCAGGCAGGTTGAGGAGGATCGCGTCGTACGGGACAGAGCTCTTAGTGAGATAGTGCCGTCCGTCCTGAAGGATCAGCCGGGTCCGGCGGTCCTCCAGGGCGGCTTTGTCCCCGGGCGGCAGGAAGGTGAGGGCCAGCTGGATGATCTTGGGGTCGAGTTCGACATAGTCCAGCCGGGCGCCGGGATACTTGAGGACTTCCGCCGCCGCCCCGCCCGCTCCGCCTCCGATGAGCAGCACGCGTTGGGCCGCGGGTCGCTGCAGCAGGGCGAAGTGCACCGCCTCCTCGGCCGCGGGCCGGTCAGGCGACGAAAAAGCCGTCAACCCGTTCGCGTAAAGCGTGATCTGCTCTGCCGTCCTAATGACGCTCAGCCGGCCGTGGGGGCTGTCCTCGCTTCGGGCGAGCTCGAAAGGTTTCCAAACCGCTCGTTGGGAGGGTCGGTCGTATCCGGCCAGGAGGATGAGGCAGACGATCCCTATCGCGCCGGCGACGAGATCCCGGCGCCTCCCCGAAACGGCGAGAATCACGGCGATGGCCAAGCCCATCGCAACAGACAGCCCCGGCCAGGAGGGGAGCCGCGAGATGAGCGCGAATTGGACGAACAGGCCGCCCGCGGCGGCCCCGCCCGATTCGAGGAGATAGACACGGGAGACGTCCCCCCCGGCCGCCCGCGCGTTCAGGACGAAGAGGACCCCCAGCGGGAAGGCGGTCAGCCCGCAGACGACCAGGGAGTAGACGAAAATCGCTCCGACCCCGGTCATCTCTCCCGGCAGGAGCCCGAGGACGCGCCGCGAATAGCGCAGGACGAGAAGCGCGACGGGGACAAGAACGGCGAGGGAGGCATAGACCCGCGGCATCGCCGCCGGCCGCGAGCGCAGGCGTCCGGCCGTCGTGCTGCCGACGCCGCCCCACAAGAGCCAGGCGGCGAGGACGAACCCGTAGGTCAGTTCGTTGCCGAAGAACTGGGCGTTGAACTCCCGGAGGAGGTAGATCTGGACGACGGCGGCCAGAAAGCCGAGGCCAAAAGCGGGGACTCCCGCCCTCAGGCCCAGACGCCCGGGATGAGCCTCCCGCAATTCCCGCACTTGCCCCCCTTGGCTCCGTTCGACTGGACCTCGTAACCGAAACGACGGATGACGACCTGGCCGCAGCCCGGGCAGAACGTATTCTCGCCGTCGTGACCGGGGACGTTGCCGAGATAAACGAACCGCAGACCCTCGCCGAGCGCCGCCTCACGCAGCCGCTCGAGCGTCGAGACCGGGGTCGGCGGCAGGTTCTTGACGAGATACATCGGCTGGAAGCGCGAGAAATGGAGCGGGACCTCCGGACCCGCCTCGTCGCGGATGAAGCGGCTCATCTCGCGGACTTTCCCGGCGTCGTCGTTGAGCGTCGGGACGACGAGGTAGACGATCTCCAGCCAGACCTTGCTTTTGGCGATCTCCCGGATGGCGTCCAGGACCGGTTTGAGGTCGCCGCGCACGTAATCCCGGTAGAAGGCCGGGTCGAAGGACTTGAGGTCGATCTTGATGGCGTCCACGACCTTGATCAGGTCCCGGAGCGGCTCGGGGTTGATATGTCCGCCGCTCACGACGACAGACCGCACGCCCCGGGGGCGGGCGGCCTGGGCCGTGTCGTACATGTATTCGAAGAAGACGACGGGCTCGGTGTAGGTATAGGCGA
>Ga0153915_10006097_pt1 | contig 11270 bp, 10 predicted proteins | sample Opewatmetagenome_2_FD_107003 | JGI IMG/M metagenome (GOLD analysis project Ga0153915, IMG submission 107003) | Freshwater wetland microbial communities from Ohio, USA - Open water 3 Core 3 Depth 3 metaG | ecosystem: Environmental > Aquatic > Freshwater > Wetlands | place: USA: Ohio, Lake Erie...
AAATAACTTTTTCATTTTGTTGCCTCCTATACACATCACTGTTTTGTCTACCATTAGCCTTTCCTGCTTCCCTTCTGATCCAATGATCTAATATTACATTTAGCACAGAATTAGTAGCTTGTCAATTTGCAGCTTCAGAAAACTTTCTTTAGCCCAGATTATTCATGAATTATTCTTGGAGCGACAGAGATAGAATATTCTCGCTCATTCTCGGTCGTTCCGACCTGCGAGGCTTTTGCCTCTCTATTTTCAGAATGCATATGACTATCGGCAAAAGAACCCGCTCAAATACTCTATCTCCTCTTCATCTTCTCGATTTTATGAATAAAGTGGGTTAAATGGATGATGCGCTGTGATTTGCGACGGTCTACGCCTTTATCTGATATATGCCTCTGTGACGTAGCGGCGCATCATGCGGTGGCAGTTGAAATAATAGGCGTTCTTGCCGATAGCGTTTTGCATCATCCTTATCCAGGTATGTTTCTCGTTGTAAAACATGGGGATGATAATGTTCTCAAGCTTGTTGTACAGGTCATCCGCATCCCTGGTATCCAGATTATCAACCAGGGTCGTCTCTGTCGGACTAGGGCCTATGGACCATCCGGTGAAGCCCTCTATGTGGCCTTCTATCCACCATCCATCAAGCACGCTGAAGTTCATCACCCCGTTGTGGGCGGCTTTCATACCGCTGGTGCCCGACGCTTCCCTGGGCCTCAACGGAGTGTTGAGCCACAGATCAACTCCAGAGACCATTTTGAGCGCAATATCCATATCATAGTTCTTCAGGTAAGCAATTTGAACCCTGTCTTTCAATTTCTCCCTGATAGAAAAAATCCTTTCTATGAGCTTCTTCCCTACTTCGTCCTTTGGATGCGCTTTCCCGGCATATATAATCTGGAGTTTTCCGCTGGCGATTCTTTGAAGCCTGTCAATGTCGGAGAATATCAGGTCAGCTCTCTTATAGGCCGTCGCCCTCCTTGCAAACCCAATGGTCAGAATATCGGGGTTCATATCGATTCCCGTGTTGTTTCTGACATAATTCATCAGGAGCCGTTTCGCCTCCATATGCGCGCTCCAGGTGTCTTCATCCGGGATGCGGCCAACTCTTACGAACAATTCCGGTTCGTTCGCCCACCCGGGAAGATACTTGTCGTAAAGCCTCTTGAAACTGTCACACGTCCATGTGTACGTGTGTACGCCGTTCGTGATCGCGCTGATCTCGTATCCGGGGAACATGGTGCGCGAAACTTCGCTGTGTTTTTTTGCGACACCATTGATGAACTCACTCAGGTTCAGTCCGAGGCGTGTCATGTTGAGGCCGTCTTTGCCGCCGAGTTCTTTCAAAACATTAAGAGGTATCTCTTCCCCCAAAATCCTGACGACAAGGTCGTACGGAAACCTGTCGTGGCCGGCCTCGATGGGCGTATGTGTGGTGAATACGCAGAGGTCTTTCACCTTCTTGGTATCCCAGACAAGTTTTTCATCCCAGACATCCTCGATAGGCCGCTTAAATCTGTTCAGGAGTTCAAGGGTCAGAAGGCTTGAATGCCCTTCGTTCATATGATATTTCTTGATCTCGAAACCGAGTTCATGCAGCATCCTTACACCGCCTATCCCGAGAACTATTTCCTGTTTCAAACGATATCCGAGATCACCTCCGTAGAGATAATGGGTAATCTCCCTGTCCTCGGGCGCATTCCCCTCAATGTCCGTATCGAGGAAAAAGATGGGGATACATCCCCCCGTCAGACTCTCTACGTTGTATTCCCACGCCTGCACCAGAACATCCCTTCCTTCGATCTGGAGCAGTATTCTCGTGGGAAGAAGGCTCATATATTTATGCGGATTCCAGACGACGGCATGTTCTGTCTGTCTGCCTTTTTCGTCCAGTTCCTGTATGAAGTAGCCCTTTTTTGTGAGAATCGTCACCGCGACCATGGGAAGTTTCAAATCAGCGCTTGCCCTGATTGTATCTCCGGCAAGGACACCGAGGCCACCGCTGTAAGTGGGGATATCGTTATGGATGCCGATCTCCATCGAGAAGTATGCTATCTTGGGTTCCTTCGTCAGCGCATCAAGACATGCATTATTCATAATTTTATATTTTAACTTTTCGTTCTCCGATAAACAATAGAGTGTGACGCGAAGCGGTTACATCGGGCAGATAAGCCTGCCAAGCTTTTCGGTGAACTTCATATTTTCAGAATAGTCCACAGGACAGTCTATGATTGAAGGTCTATCCTTACTGAACGCATCTTTCAAAATCGCGGGCAGTTCGTTTTCTGATGTGACCCGGTAGCCGTTCGCACCAAATGATTCCGCAAGTTTCACAAAGTCGGGATTCCGGAATTTCACGAAGAAATCCCTGTTATACCTCAGTCTCTCTTTCCATTCTATGAGACCGTAGCCCCCGTCATTGAATATCAGGCAGACAAGGTTAAGTCCAAGCCTGACGGCGGTATTGATCTCACACATTGACATGAGAAAACCACCGTCGCCGACCGCAGCAAGAACATTTCTCTCAGGGAAAAGAAGTTTGGCCGATATGGCCGCCGGTATACCGAAACCCATCGAGGCAAAGCCGTTCGAAATCAGCACTGTATTTTCCTCATGGGCGGGATAAAACCTGGCAATCCATATCTTGTGTGCGCCCACATCGCTTATCAGGATGTCACTCCTCCGTAGACTTCCCCTGATCTCGTTTACTATCCTCAGAGGTTTCAGCGGGAACCCTTTTGTAGAAAAGTGCAGTGCGTGATCGGTATAAAGCTTCAGTCTGTGACAGAATGACGGGTCTTTTTCGAAGGAGATCATTTTCAGGAGCATGGAAAGAGTGATCCCGATATCTCCGACGAGCTCATGTGCGGCGTAACCGGAATCTGTTTCAGAGGGCGTGAAATTAATATGAATGATCTTCTTCTTTCCCTCTGGATTCCAGTAACGGGGGCTGAACTCGACAGGGTCATATCCTATCGCGATAACGAGATCTGCCCGGTCAAAACCGCATGATATATAATCCCTGGCCTGAAGCCCGACGGTCGAAATGAAAAACTCGTCATCAGCCGGTATGGCGCCCGCACCCATAAAAGTTGTGGTCACCCCGATCTTTGTTCTGGAGACAAACTCCCTCAGTTGCCGCGTTGCCTTTCCTCTTATCACGCCATTTCCTGCGAGGATAAGAGGTATTCTGGAGTTCTCTATCATTGAAACCGCTTCTGCCAGAATATCATCCGCCGGCTCAGGGTATCTGAACGGTTCATGTGGAACCGGAGAGCCTTCTGTTTCGACAGCAGCCATATCTTCGGGAAACTCCACATGTGAAGGCCCCGGCTTTTCAAGGGATGCCCTCTTGAATGCCTTTCTCACAATTTCAGGTATCGCCTCGGGGCTTTCTATCCTTGCGTTCCACTTTGTCAGGGGTTTAAAAGCCGACAGGATATCAATGTGCTGGCGCGATTCCTTATGCATCTTCGAAAGCCCTACCTGTCCGGTTATCGCTATCATCGGCGCGAAATCAAGGAGTGCATCCGCCACGCCGGTTATGAGGTTAGTTGCGCCGGGACCGAGTGTTGACATGCAGACGCCGGGTGTTCCGGAAAGCCTTCCGCAGGCGTTCGCCATGAAGGCGGCCCAACGTTCGTCGTGTGTCATGATAAACTGTATCTTGGACGCGGATAATGCATTGAGAAGCTCAAGGTTTTCCTCTCCCGGGATGCCGAAGACATATTTACAGCCCTCTGCCTCAAGACACCGGACGAATAACTCAGAGGATCTCATAGCAGTTCGTCGAAATCCATGATGTGCCGAAATTCATTTGATTTCCTGGGTTTTATCTTTGAATTCGACCTCGCCTTATAAAGGATGTATTTGATCCCGTACTCTTTCGCTGTTCTGAGGATCTCCTCAGTGTCATCGATGAAGAGCGTCGCATTCTTGTCAAAGCCGAGCCGCCTCTCAGCTTCTTTCCAGAATTTCAGACTCTCCTTCGGATAACCCGCATCAAAAGAAGTCAGCACGGAATCGAAGTACTTTCCGATACGCGTCTTTTTGAATTTCAGTTCAATCGACTTGTAATGCGCGTTTGTGACAAGAAATACCTTTTTCTTATGTGCCTTCAGTATCTTCAGGAATTCCTCGACATGAGGGTGCACCTCTATGAGATGTTTTGTCTGTTCTTTCAGGGCGGGGATATCGAGATCAAGTTCTCTTGACCAGAAATCAAGATCTGTCCAGTTTAAGGTGCCCTCATGGGTCTTATACTTCCTCATCAGTTCCTCTTTTGCCTTACCGAACGTGATGTTATGTTTCTCCGCGTACCTTTCGGGGACCAGGTGCTCCCAAAAATAATCGTCAAAATATCTGTCAAGCAAAGTGCCGTCCATATCGAGCAGCACGAACTTTATGTCTTTTAAAGGGAGTTCGGTAGAGTGCATTTCTTGCTTCGCGCTAAACATAAGTATACAGGATAACAGATTGCTTCGCTATGTGGTTATATGTTTTTAAAACGGCAGGAATTTGGGCAGTTTGAATCCCTTTTTCCCCTTGAACATTTTGAGCATTTTCTTTATTTCGATATATTGCTTGACGACCTTGTTGACGTCGGCAACCGTTGTGCCGCTTCCCATTGCTATCCTTCTCCTCCTGCTGCCGTTGATCAGGTTGTGGTCCTTTCGCTCCTTCTTTGTCATGGAGCTTATTATGGCTTCCACCTTTACCAATTCTCTTTCGTCAACATTCAGGTCTTTCATCTTGCCGAGGCCAGGGATCATATTGAGCAGGTTTTCCAGAGAACCCATGCTTCGCATCTTCTGGAGCTGGTCTTTGAGGTCATCAAAGGTAAAGGTTTCATCCATTATGGTCTTCCGGAGCTCTTCCGCTTCCTTCTGGTCAAAGGTCTGCTGCGCTTTGTCTATCAGGCTGAGTACATCACCCATACCGAGTATCCTCGACGCGATCCTTTCAGGATAGAAAGGTTCGAGCATCTCGATTTTCTCACCGGTGCCGATGAATTTTATCGGCCTGCCGGTCACCGATATTATTGAGAGTGCAGCACCGCCCCTTGCATCGCCGTCCATTTTTGTGAGAATGATTCCGTCAATGCCTATCTGCTCTTCGAAATTTCTCGCGATGTTTACCGCATCCTGGCCTGTCATTGCATCTGCAACAAAGATGACCTCTCCGGGTGATATATTTTCTTTGATCTTCTTCAACTCTGCCATAAGGGCTTCGTCGATATGCAGTCTTCCGGCAGTATCGACGATAACTACATCCCGTGCGTCGAGCTTTGCCCTCTTTACCGCATCGGCGGAAAGTTGGATGGGATCCTTTGTCTCCTTTGAATGATAGACGGGCACTTCAATCTGAGAGCCGAGTGTGACAAGCTGGTCGACGGCGGCGGGTCTCTGGAGGTCTGCTGCCACAAGGAGTGGCCTTCTTCCTTCCTTCTTGAAGAGTCTCGCAAGTTTTGCCGCCGTAGTTGTTTTTCCCGAACCGTGCAAGCCTACCATCATTATGACGGTGGGCGGGTTGGGTGATAATTGTATCCTGCTGTTTGTTTTTCCGAGAAGTGCGCAAAGCTCTTCATTGACTATCTTGACGACCTGTTGTCCCGGTGTAAGGCTTTCGAGGACCTCCTTCCCTATGGCCTTTTCCCTGATTTTTTGGACAAACTCTTTCACAACCCTGAAATTTACGTCAGCTTCCAAAAGGGCAAGCCTGATCTCTTTCAGGGCAAGTTCCACGTCCTCTTCTTTTAAGAGGCCTTTCCCTTTCAGTTTTTTGAAGATGGATTCTAATTTTTCAGTGAGGGATTCAAACATTTAGGAAATACTCAGTGCTCTTTCGTAAGAAGTCCGATTGAAACGGCTCTTCCGCTACGCACTGAGGAGAGAATCTATTTTTGTTTTAAGTTGCTGTTTCGGAACCACGCCGACTATCTGATCGAGCTTGGCGCCGTCTTTAAAAAACATAATAGTAGGTATTCCCATGATTTTGTATCTGCTGGCAATCTCGGAATTCTCATCCGTGTTAAGTTTCATGACCTTTATTTTCCCGGCATACTCTTTTGCCAGTTCCTCCACGGTTGGTGATATCATCCTGCAGGGGCCGCACCAGGCCGCCCAGAAATCGATCATCACGAGTCCTTGCGCCTTGAGCACCTCATTGTCCCAGCTCGCCGTTGTTGCCTCCATTATGCCTTCTGCCATAAAAATCCTCCTATCGCCCCGTCAAAATACAGGCTATGTGATATCGTTAATTATATTTTCCGCAGTAATCTTTGTCAATGTTTCCGCCGGGAGACTTCAACTCATTGACACTCTTTGCTTTTTTCTGCTATGTTTTAACTAATGAAAAAAAGCCTGCTGCTCTTCAGCTTAAGCCTGCTACTGATCAGCGGAAATGCATACGGCAAAGAAATAAAAGGTCTACAACCCGTCGATCCATATGGCGTTTTTTCAACCTTCAGTGCAGAAAGCTTTCCAAGAGGCAAGGCGGGTTTGTCGGTCGGCGCCGAAGTGTCGCTGGACCCTGACCTCTACAGGCTTATCTTCAAGACAGCATACGGCATTACCGACAACCTGGAACTCGATATCACCGCGCCGTATGCATTCGGGAGCGGAACACCCGATGGCTTCGAAGATTTTGCGTTGGGTCTTAAACACCGGTTTTTTGAAGAAGGCAAGTATGGCCCGTCCCTGGCGTATATACTGACAGGTTCTTTGCCGTCAGGGGCGGAACGTCTAACTACGGGAGGGCGGTATGGGGTCGGTTTCATTGTGAGCAAGAGAGTGGGGCCGGTGAACGGCCATATGAATCTTTTCTACGAAAAGCCGGGGGACGGCGACCTCAGGAGCGAAGTCTCTTTTTTGGCCGGCGTGGATTTTGCGGCTGCCCATAATTTTCAGCTCCTCGCTGAATTATTGACCCGGAGGAGCCATTTTGCGAAGAAAGTCGATTCGATGGAGGGAAGGATTGGGTACAGGTTAAGGACCACTGACTCCATCTATACGACATTCGGCCTTGGCTATGATTTTAAAAATAAGAGCCCGCAGACCAGGATACTGTTCTCGGTGACTTTCCTGCTCCCGTGGGAAAAGAAAAAGATTAAGAAAATATATGAGGAGGAATAGTTAAGAAATGTTTGACGTCGGGATGCCCGAACTCATCGTGATATTCATTGTCGCCCTGCTTGTCTTTGGGCCGAAAAAGCTTCCTGAACTGGGCAGGTCTCTCGGTAAGGGGCTGGGTGAACTGAAAAAGGCGATGCAGGACGTGAAAGAGTCTGTGGAAGAGGAGTTTGAGGAAAGCACTTCTGATATTCGGGACGCCGTAACGGATGTGAAGAAACAGATAGAGAGCGAAGTGAAGGCGACGGGTGAAACGCTCGGCAGCACCGTCGAGGAAGTGAAGAAACAGGTTGAAACCGAATCAGGAGAGATACAGAAAACACTCGAAGGCGCGGCAAAGGATTCCGGGGCTGCGGGAGAATCAGGACCCGAGAAAACTAATAAGACATCTGATGATGCCTCAGAAAAACAATCATAGATGATTGTGCCGGAAACAGCATTCCTTTTAGAATTTCATAGCGAAAATTTTATGATTCCAGGGTTGGAGGTTTAGAATGGCAGAAACCAAGATGATGACTTTTTTTGAACATCTCGGTGACCTCAGAAAGAAGATTGTCGTGTCCCTGATCGCGACCTGCGTTACATTTGTAGTCGCGTTCAGCTATTCCGAGTATATTATGAAATTCCTCATGTTCCCTCTCAGATACAATCTGGATTTTTCAGTGAAGAAGATGTATATATACTTCGCGCCTCAGGACAAACTTCAGAGCATGAAACTTATATTTCTGTCACCTGCCGAAGGATTCTGGATAAACATGAAGATCGCTTTCGTTGCCGCGCTGATCCTTGCCCTGCCCGTAATTTTCCAGCAATTATGGAGTTTTATTTCTCCGGGTCTCCATGGCAAGGAGAAGAAATACGTGGTCCCCTTTGTATTCGTGGCAACGTGTCTTTTCCTGACAGGGGCTGCCTTCTGTTTTTTCATCGTTCTGCCCTTTGCGATGAGCTTCCTTCTCACCTATAAAACCGGCGACTTCATGATGCCGATGCTTTCTGTGGGACAATATGTAGATTTCTGTCTCAAGTTCATCCTCGCCTTCGGCGCTGTGTTCGAACTTCCCATTTTCATAGTCTTTTTTACGCGTATAGGAGTTGTAACTCCGCAGACGCTGGCGAAACACAGAAAGTACGCTATCCTGATAGCCTTTGTTGTGGCAGCTATCCTCACTCCGACACCCGACGCATTTAACCAGACCCTGATGGCCCTGCCAATGATAGTTCTCTATGAAGTGGGGATAATCGCGGCAAGAATCTTCGTAAGACCGAAGGCTGAATAGTGCCGACGATCAGGGGCAAGAGCCTCAAGGCGATTGCTTATGATATCGCAGAAGGTTATGTAGTGGTGAACCCTTTATTCCTGAAGCCGCTCGACGGAGAATCTCTTAAGGGGCTGTACCACGAGATAATCAAAGCCCAGGTGGAGATCAGAGGGGAGAAGTTCCCACAGGGTGATTCCCGCGCGATCAGATGGAGGAACACGAAGCTCCAGAGGCTCAATTCTGCGTCAATGATTCTCAAGAACTTCGCCCGGGAGAGAAGAATCATTATTGTCTGAAATTTGACTGCCGGCAAATTGCTGTGGTAATTTCTAAGCATGGAAATGGCCGAAGAAGACATAAAAGAGGCGAAGGACATCCTCCAGAATATTATGAAGGCGAAAAAGACCCTGAGGATGTATCCCGAAAACAATCCGGTCTACGTGAAGACACTGGAAGATTCCTATGCGCGATTCAAGAGTTTTTTTGATTACAGAGATGCCTTTACCTTAAAGATAAAGCAAAACAGTATTTATTACGATTCTGAGCAGATCTATTTCAACCCCGAAAAAGAAGATAACCTCGCCCTTTTTTTCTTCAAAGACGGTTTAAGGGAGTTAACGTTCAACAAAGGGTTGCTGCCCGATGAACTTGAGGAATTTCTGAAGATCATCGCCCTTGATTTCGACAGGGAAATGGTTGATGACGACGTAGTGACACTCTTGTGGGAGAAGGATTTTCAGAATATCCGGTATCTGGTTGACGAGGCTTTTCTCGTAGACCTGGAGGAAGAGGATTACGAGAAGAAGGCGGAAGAGAAGGTAAAGGAAAAAGTTACCGACGTTGATGATCTGATGAAGGCGTATGCGGACGGCTTTGTGGAAGAAGACGTGAAGGGGATATCTGTCGTGCCGCTCTCGGACAAAGATTTGCAGACGCTCGTGAAGGAACTTGAAAAGGACACGTCGGACAAGTTAGGCAGACTGGTCACCGTGCTCTTCGAGCTCATCTATCAATCCGAGGAAAAAAGCGACTTGGAGGATACGTTTGCCTTCCTCAGAGACACCATCAAATATTCCATGACCCACGGGGAACTGCCTGCTGTCGTGGATGTGATGAAAAGGGCGCGCGATATAATAGACGAGCCGGTGCTCACGGAAGAGGGAAAGAAGTATATGAAGATGCTCTCCGCATACCTCGGCAGTGAAGAGATTATCGCTCTTTTGGCGGAGATTCTCGATAGCGGCATGGAACTGGACGGAAGGGTTTTCGGAGAGTTCATAGACTTTCTGGACAAGGGCGCTATCGAACCGATGGTCAAGTATCTGGGGGAACTGAAAACTATTCATGCAAGAAAGAATGTCATCGATGCGCTCATTGTTCTCGGCAGAAAGGATATACAGGCGGTATCGAAAGGACTCAACGATCAGAGGTGGTATGTCGTCAGAAACATAATTTATATACTGAGGAAGATAGCTGACAGGAGAGCTATCGAATATCTCCTCAGGACCGTAAGGCATGGAGACGTGAGGGTCAGGAAAGAAGTCATTAAGGCGCTTGGAGAACTGGGCAGCAGGGAGGTAATACAGACCCTCAGAGAATGTCTTGACGATCCTGATATGCAGGTAAGGGTTCAGGCGGCCAAGGCCTTCGGCAGCATCGGGTCGGAACCTGCAAAAAAGATACTCCTTGACAAGATATCTGATAAGACATTTAAGGAGAAGGATTTTAACGAGAAGAGAGAGTTTTTTGACGTCCTTTCGAGGTGGAAGGACGCCGAGGTTGTTGATTTCCTGCTGAAGACACTCAAGTCGAGATCGTTCTTCGGCAGGGCCAGGAATTATGAGAATAAGGCGTGTGCCGCGTTCTGTCTCGGGCTGATCGGAAACCAGGACGCTCTGCCGGCGCTCAATAAACTGAAAGATTCAAGTAATAAACTGCTGAGAGATTTCTCCTACGCTGCGATCAGGAAGATTGAACATGGACAATAGAGAAGAGAGAGACGTTCACCGGAACGCGCAGGATATCGTCAACCATCTTTCTGTTATCCTGAGGACTGCCCAGATCCACGACCCGGGCAACATAGCTGTTTCAATCGCGATAGATAAATTCCTGTCTCTTATCCGCCAGGTTACAGATCCGGAGCACGACGTGGCGCTTGAACTCGTAGGCGAGTTTTTTTATATCGATGAAATCAGGATAAGGTATTCTCTCGAATATCTCCTTAACTTTGATTTTCTTGTCAGAGAGTTCAGGAAGAGGGAGATCGGGAAGGTCATTTTCAGGGCCGGTATCGAGTCATCGGATGTCCAGCAGTTCCTGAAGGGGTTTATTGCAGCCGGCTTCTCTGATGCGCCGTATGAGACCATTTCGGATGTGGTCGCCGGATCGGAAAATATTGATGTAGACAGGTTAAAGAAGATCGCGGAGGGCGGAGAGGTAGATGCGAGGAAGGTGATCAAAAAGGCCTATTTTAACGCCGTCTCTTATACGAAGGGCGTAATGACCAAGATCAAGGCAGGAGAGAAAGTCAGCGTAAAGAAGGCGAAGAGGATCGTGGAATCCATGGTCGACCATTTGCTGGAAGAAGAGACTCTTATGGTGGGAATGACTGCCATCAAGGACTATGATGAATACACATACCATCATTCGGTAAATGTCAGCATCCTCACGATAGCCCTTGGACAGAGACTCGGCCTGAGCAAGAAGGTACTTACAGAGTTGGGTCTTGTGGCGCTTTTCCATGATATCGGCAAGATTGAGATCCCGAGCGAGGTGCTGAATAAAGCAACCAATTTTACCGAGGACGAGTGGCGGCTGATAAAGAAGCATCCGGTCTGGGGCGTCAGAGCGATACTGAGGTTGAGGGGTCTGGACTATAGCTCCA
>Ga0153915_10006098_pt1 | contig 11267 bp, 7 predicted proteins | sample Opewatmetagenome_2_FD_107003 | JGI IMG/M metagenome (GOLD analysis project Ga0153915, IMG submission 107003) | Freshwater wetland microbial communities from Ohio, USA - Open water 3 Core 3 Depth 3 metaG | ecosystem: Environmental > Aquatic > Freshwater > Wetlands | place: USA: Ohio, Lake Erie...
CAACGTGATTGCCGGCCGTAATATTTTTCGGATCCCGGACATTCTGGCCAATGCCGGCGGCGTCACCTGCAGCTACTTCGAACAGGTCCAGAGCAGCATGAATTATTATTGGGAAAAAGACGAGGTCCTGGGCAAGCTCGACGTGAAAATGACCTCGGCTTTTCACTCCGTTCTCGAGCTGGCCAAGGAGAAAGGCCTATCGATGCGCGATGCCGCTTTTTACATCGCCATCGCTCGTGTCGTTCAGGCCTGCAGAGATCGTGGCTGGATTTGATAGCGGCGATGGACCGTTGCCGAAAGCCTTGAACCGCTTCCCGCGCTAGATACGGATATCGAAAAGAATGGACAAGTTCTTCTCCAAGAGCCTGGCACAATTCGATCGTCAGTTTTTCACAGGCCGGGAAAAATTCACTCTCATCGGCAAGGGAGGGCTGGGCGGAAAAGCCCATGGGCTGGCCGCCATGGAGGACATTCTCGAACAACAGCTCGGCGGCGGGTTTGCGCCCGACATTCAAGTCGTCATCCCTACCTTGACGGTCATCACCACGGATTTTTTCGATTTTTTCATGAAGGACAATCGTCTCTATGACATCGCCTTATCTGAGGCTCGTGATGACCTGATCTCCCAAGCCTTTCAAAAGGCGGAATTGCCCGCCCCGCTGGTCGGCGACCTGCGGGCGCTCATAAGCCAGGTCCATACGCCCTTGGCCGTCAGGTCCTCGAGTATGCTGGAAGACGCCATGTTCGAGCCATTTGCCAGTGTCTATGCCACGAAGATGATTCCCAACAATCAATGGGATGCGGATACACGTTTTAGAAAATTGGCGGAGGCCGTTAAATTTGTCTACGCCTCGACGTTTTTTAATGACGCCAGGAATTATATGCGGGCTACGAAGCATACCACCGCCGACGAGAAAATGGCGGTCATCATCCAAGAGGTGGTTGGAGCCCGCTATGGCGACCGATTTTATCCCCATATCTCGGGCGTCGCCCGCTCGCACAATTTTTATCCGCTCGGCCATGCCAAACCCGGCCAGGGCGTGGTTGACCTGGCCCTCGGCCTGGGCAAGAGCATCGTCGATGACGGAGTCGGCTGGACTTTTTCTCCGGCCTATCCCCAAGCCAATCCCCCCTATATTTCCATCCGAGATCTTCTAGAACAATCCCAGACTTCATTCTGGGCTATCAACATGGGGCCGCCGGGGGAATACAATCCTATCCAGGAAACCGAGTACATGCTGAAATTCAACTTGACCGATGCCGAACAAGACGGCGTCTTACGGTTTATCGCCTCGACGTATCGGCCGGAGGATGACAAGATCGTTTTCGGCATGGCCGAGCCCGGCCCGAGGATCATCGATTTCGCCCCCCTTCTGAAATTTGAGCTCATCCCGTTGAACAGCCTGCTCCGGGCCCTCCTCAAAGTCTGCGAAGAAAGGCTCGAAAGAATGGTCGAGATCGAATTCGCTATGACCTTGGACGAAAGGCGCGGGACGCCGGCCCGCTTTGGCTTTTTGCAGGTCAGGCCGATGGTCGTTTCAGAGGCGAAAGTGGACGTTTCGCTAGCGGAGCTCCTCGGAGAGCATGTCCTTGTCGCCTCCGAGTCTGTTTTAGGCAACGGCATCCTTGACGATATTCAAGACATCGTCTACGTCAAGCCCGAAAAATTCAGCCCCAATGAGACGCAAGTCATCGCCGGCCAATTGGAAGCGATAAATCAGCGATTGGCGGCGTCGCATGTGCCCTATCTTCTCATCGGTTTCGGCCGCTGGGGCTCGACGGATCCACTCGGCGGCGTCCCGGTCAACTTCGGCCAAATCTGCGGGGCCAAAGCCATCGTCGAGTCGACCCTGCCGGATATGAATTTCATGCTCAGTCAGGGGTCGCATTTTTTCCATAATATCACGAGCTTCCGCGTTCTCTACTTTTCCGTGCCTCATTGGGAAAAGTATTTGATCGATTGGCCCTGGCTGGGAAAGCAACGAGCGGTCGCGGAGACGGAGCTTGTTCGTCATATCAAACTGCCCGCCCCTTTGAAAATTAAGGTCGATGGAACCACGAGCCGAGGAGTCATCTATCATGCCTGACCAGCCTCGAAATATCGACAACCTCATCTGGTTCCTGTCCGAACGGGCCAAAGAACTGAGCTGCCTGTACAAGATCGAGGGGCTTCTCAACAAGCCGGACACGAACCTGGACGATATCTGCAAAGGCGTCATCGAGGCCATCCCGCCCGGCTGGCAATATCCGGATATCTGCGTGGCCAAGATCAGCCTGGAAGGCCACACCTGCCAATCTCCGAACTTTAAGGAGACGCCCTGGGTTCAGTTTGCGGACATCAAAGTCCAGGATCAACAGGTCGGACGGCTGAGCGTCTATTACACGGCCGAAATGCCCCATATGGATGACGGACCGTTTCTGAAAGAAGAGACCAAGCTGCTGGGAACGATCGTCGAACGCCTTGGCCATTACATCCTGTATGCGAGGATGAAACAAGTTTTCCAAGAGTATCAAACGGCTAAGGGGGACCTGACCGGGCACAAGGTCGAAGAATGGCGGATGGCGCTTAACTTTCTCCGTGAGACTAATAAAAATCTCTATTTAGATATTTCTCGCCGGATGCTGAATTTCTTGTCCTGGAGAGGGATCCATGAAGCCGAACAGCTCTTGCAGAAATCGGTCGGCGGGCCAAGGGCCAAAGACGAGAAGGCGCCGACAGACGAAAACCGTCCCAACCAGAAAGGCCTCGTGACATTGACCGATCAGCTCATTGACGAGACTTTCAAGCTTGCGGCTCAGCACCTCACCAATGAACAGATCCTGGCCAACATCCAAAAATGGATCCAGGAGGACAGGCTCAGCTTTTTGGTCCAAATCACCAATCGCAATCTGCCCCTGGCCACGGTTGTCGATGCCATCCGGCGCCATCATCATATCGTCGCGGAAGGAATTGAATTGCCCCCGGCCAGCAAGAGAGGGGTTCAGGTCTCTCTCATCCAACGTTTTCTTTCGGCCAGGCAGGAGTTCGTCAACACGGCCGTGGAGTTCGTCGATATCGATGATTTTTACGAGGTTTTGGATCACATCGTCTTTTCACCGGAGAGCCACGGCAGGTTGGGGGGGAAAAGCACCGGCTTATTCTTGGCCAAACACATCATCCGGAAATGTTCCCCTTTGTCCGATCATCTCAGGGGCATCAAGGTCCCCAAAACGTGGTATATCACCTCTGATGGGTTGCTCAGTTTCCTCAGCTACAATAACCTCAACGAGGTCGTTGAGCAAAAGTATAAGGATATCAATCAGGTTAGGTTGGAATATCCCCATATCGTTCAAACCTTCAAGAATTCCAGCTTTCCGACGGAGATCATCCAGGGGCTGTCGATGGTCCTGGATGATTTCAAGGATCAACCGCTGATCGTCAGAAGCTCGAGCCTGCTCGAAGACCGGATGGGTTCGTCGTTTAGCGGGAAATACAAGAGCCTGTTTCTGGCGAACCAGGGCAGCAAGCGGGAGCGCCTGGAAGCGCTCACGGACGCCATTGCTGAAGTCTACGCCTCGACATTCGGTCCCGATCCGATCGGCTATCGTGCCGAGCGCGGTTTGCTCGATTTCGCCGAGGAAATGGGGATCATGATCCAAGAGGTCGTCGGGACGAGAGTGGGCGATTATTTCATGCCGGCCTTTGCCGGGGTCGCCTTCAGCCGGAACGAATTCCGCTGGTCGCCGAGGATCAAACGCGAGGATGGCATACTCCGTCTGGTCGCTGGGCTGGGAACCCGCGCCGTCGACCGGACCAGCGATGACTATCCCGTCTTGATCGCCCCGGGGCAGGTCGGTCTTCGGGTGAATGTCTCCGTGGACGAAATCGCCCGGTATGCGCCCAAGAAGGTCGATGTGATCAATATGAGTACGAACACGTTCGAGACCGTGGAGATTAAGGACCTCTTGAAGAAATTCGGCAGAGATATTCCTGCCATTGAGAAGATGGTCTCCATCCATGACGGCCAGCGCATCACCAAGCCTGTCGGAAAGAACATCGACTTTGAGAAGGATGATTTGATCGTGACCTTTGCAGGACTGATCGCGGACCGGCGGTTCATACCCCAGCTCAGATCCATGCTTCACCTGCTGGAAGAGAAACTCAAAACTCCCGTGGATATTGAATTCGCTTCCGACGGCAGGGATTTTTACCTCCTCCAATGCCGGCCTCAAAGCTATCTGGAGGGCTGCCAGCCGACCCCGGTTCCCAAAGACATCCCCCAGGATAAAATTTTATTTTTCAGCAACCGTTTCGTTTCCAACGGCCAGGTGCCCGATATTACTCATATTATCTATGTCCATCCCCAAAAATATGACGAGCTTCATGACGAGCCCTCTCTATTGGGTGTGGGGCGCGCGGTCGGAAAGCTCAATAAACTCCTACCCCGCCGTCGGTTCGTCCTCATGGGGCCTGGACGCTGGGGAAGCCGTGGGGACATCAAGCTGGGCGTAAAGGTCACCTATTCGGATATCTCCAATACGGCCGTGCTCATTGAAATCGCCCGGAAAAAAGGAAACTTTCGGCCGGACCTCTCCTTCGGGACCCATTTCTTTCAGGATTTGGTGGAGGCCGAAATCCGCTATCTGCCCCTCTATCCCGACGAAAAGGGCACAGTCTTCAACGAGAAATTTTTCGAGACTTCGCCGAATATCCTTCCCGAAGTCTTGCCGGAGTTCGCCTTCCTGGCCGATACCCTCAGGGTCATCGATGTTCCCAAGAGCGCGGATGGCCTCGTCTTGAAAGTCCTGATGAACGGGGAACGGGATGAAGCCGCCGGAATCTTAGCCAGCCCGTCCCCTCCGGCCCAGGTCCCGCTTGTCAGTCGAGAGCAGGCCGAGGTTCGATCAGAAAATTTTTGGGCCTGGCGGCTGCAAATGGCTGAGCATGTGGCTTCTCAGCTGGACCCCGCGCGTTTTGGCGTCAAGGGATTTTATGTTTTCGGCAGCACGAAAAATGCCAACGCAGGCCCTCAGAGCGACATCGACATCCTGATTCATTTCCAGGGGACAAAGCGACAGCGCCAAGAGCTCCTGGTCTGGCTCGAGGGCTGGAGCCTGGCTTTGGACGAGATCAATTACCAGAAAACCGGACACAGGTCGGGAGGCCTTCTTGATATCCATATCGTCACGGATGAAGACATTGCCACGAAGAATAGCTACGCCTCGAAAATCGGCGCGGTGACCGATGCCGCCAGGCCTCTTGCTCTGAAGAAGGCCGCAGCGTCGAGTTAAATGAGCTGCCGGCTAGCGATCTCTAAGTGATCGGGATCAAATCGAATCAGAGCCAGCTCCGGACCGTCATGGGCGGCTGAAAAACAATGGGTGCGCCCGATAAGATCCCGCCAGGATGCGGAAAGTCTGGCGGATTCGTGGACATGGCCATGAAGGGTGAGCAGCGGCTGGCGGCTTTCTACAAAGCGACGGATGGCGATACTTCCCACGTGCGGGTCCAGAGGGACATGGTCGATCATTTTGCCTCCGAGCGCGGCAAGATCGAGCTTTGTTTTATAGGGAGGAGAGTGGAGCAGAAAAATCGACTGATCCATCTTTTCATCGCCAGCCAGCCGGGATAGGTCGTCTTGGATGGTGGCATATTTTTTTTCCAGATCAGTGGCGGGGAAGGAACGGACTCCCTCTTCGGGGGAAATGGAGCCGGGGTCGACATAGCGAGATACGTCATACCGTTCCCAATCCTTCAGCCGGAAGGGCGTCGGAGGAACATAAGCATAGCCATAAACCCGAAAATGATGGAAATCGACTTTCCTGTTGTGGATGTATTCCCAGATTCCTTGGGACGCGACGTCCAGGACGGCGGCCTCTTCGAAGCGCGGGTCATCGTTGCCCAGGATCAGAAAAATCCTCGGATAGGCGCCCTTGAGCTCATGGCGTAGACGAGCCAGCTGTTTCGCCAAAAATTTGTTGATGAAATCCTGGCGGAAGATGTTGGGCGACCGCAGCAGGGAGGACGGCAGCGGCAGAAAATCGCCCCCCCAGAATACGGCTTCCGGTTGTTCGGCCTTGATCGTCTGGAAAAGCTTATGATACCGATCGACGTTTCCATGCAGGTCGGAAACGAAAAAGCAGTTCGTCATACGATCTCTCTAAAACATCATGGCCCTGCCGTTTGTGAGATACAAAACGAGTCCTCCCGATAATAATGAAAATGGCCGCGCGAAACAATCCCTAGGTCTTTTCAACTTTCGGAAAGAAGTGCTCGCCGGAACGAAGGCTAGGACGCCGCTTCTGTTTCGAACTTGTATCCGACGCCGCGGACCGTTTGAATATATTTTCTGGCTTTGCCGAGTTTTTTCCGGATTCCCGTGATCTGATAGTCTACGACCCTCTCGGTGATAGAGTAGTTGTCCTCGCGGACGTGGTCGAGAATCCGGGAGCGGGTGAAGACCTGATTTGGCTTTCCCGCCAACAAGGAGAGAATGTCGAACTCGGTCTTGGTCAGGTCGATTTTTTTCCCGTCGACAAGGACTTGGTAGGCGTCGAGGGTGATCGTCAGTCCGTCAAATTCCAGGGTGTTCCGGTGGTCGTCCTCGGATTTGTTTTTTCTTCGGAGCAGAGCGTGGATGCGGGCAATCAGGATTTGGGGCTCGAAGGGTTTGACGATATAATCGTCGGCGTACTCTTTTAAGCCAAGGACAATGTCCTCGAGCTTTCTTTTTCCGGTGAGCATGATCGTGAAGACATTGGCCGTCTGGGGGTCTTTTTTCAGGATGTGGCAGACCTTATAGCCGTCGATCCCGGGGAGGACGACATCCAAGAGCATCAAGTCGGGCTTTTCTTTCCGGGCGATAATGATGGCTTCTTCGCCAGTCTGCGTGGAAAGGACCTTGAATCCTTCTTTTTCAAGGATGAAGGCGAGGCTTTTCTGAAGGCTGACATCATCCTCGACCAGCAGGATTTTGACTTTAGCCTGGTTTTCGTTCATCAATCGCCCGTTTTCTCCAGCCGGCTCAGCGAATCGACGTCTCGTGTCGGCTTGACGAGACGGCCACAGGACTATTTTAATATGGTCCTAACAAAAATCAAACAGAATCCTAATATACCGCCGAAACAGACAAATGGCCCTCGAACCCCCGGCAAAATCATTTTGGCTAACTAAGGAACGAAATTCTTTCGGGCATAGGCTTTTTGCCATTTCTCAACGACGGCCGCCAGGATTTCGCTCAATTTCTCGCCGCTGCCATGGATCGGCCTCAGTTCTTCGGCGAGCTCCGAGAAGCCTTTCCGGTCCAGCCAGGAAGAGATGATATCGTTGTCGGACAACGGCTGGATGATGCCCGGAGGGATCGTCCTGAGGGCCTGGAGGAGATCTTCTAGGCCGAATACTTTGGTGCCGTTCACCATCAGGGGAGCAACGTTCAACTGGCGGATTTCTTCTTTGAGATGCTTTTTCAGCAAAGTGATCAGCTGCCGGCCTTGACTTCGCTTAGGGCGAAGAATGTCGCCGAGCCCTTGGCAGCTGTGCATATAGAGCCAGGTTGAAAATTTATCTTTCCGTCCGTAGCTTTCCAAAATGTCTCGGAGCTCCCGCCCCCGCTTGGTGTCTTTTTCTGCGGCGAACAGGATCCGGTACAAGCCCTGGATGTTTTTAATCCGATGCAGCTCCCGGCCGCTCTTGTCGCAAACGAGGAAGTCCCCCATACCGGAGAAATCATGAATATAATCCTTAAGTTTTTGCAGGCTACCCGGGTCTCCCTTGGGCAGGAGGAAGGCCGCCTTCTTGAGGTTCTCGGCCTCCTTGGCTTTCGAGGCGACAATGATGGGGATCCGGGGGTAATAGCGGGAGATCAATCGGACGAGGTCGCGGCCGGCATCGCAGTTGAAACGACGTCCTTTGGGAAAGAAAATATCGGCGATGAGACAGACAACATCGTCGCCGTGGCCGCGCGACCCGAAGCCGCGGCTGTCGATTTGGGATTCTTCGTCCACCCCGAAAACAAAGTCCAGGGTTTCCTCGTAGGTTCGGGTGATCATCACATCGGCCCGCTGTCCGATGATGCCGTAAAGTGTCGGCAAAAATTGGGACAGCCAGCGGGGTTCGTCATCCACGACCAGAAAGATGAATCGACGGACCTTTGAAGACCTCCGGATGTTGATCAAATCCTCGGCGGCCCTGACGACACTGGTGATGATCAAGGGGGGAACAAGGCTAGTTGTGCTGTAGGCGAAAACAAGGTCGGCACCGGCCGTATAGGGATATTTCGCCATGGCCAACTGCGGCGGTGAGCCATGAATGTAGGCATTGGCCGAAAGCAGGACGACCACGGCCTCGGGATTATTCCTGCGAATTTTAGCGGCGTCTACGAGGGGCAGCGCGGTATCGTCGAAGAGGAAGACCGTGGCCCGGTCGGACTTAACCTGGGAAACCGATTGGGGGCTGTAAAGAATTTCGGTTTGAAGCCAGGGCATGTTTTCGTCCAGGATCTGAGAGGATTCCCGGATTCGCGTTTCTGCGGAAAAAATGACGGCCTTTTCGACCTTGACCGGATTGATGATTCGGGGGATGAAGGGAAATTCTCTGGGCCGCTTTTTATTTGCCATGTTCGAGGACGACCTTGCACTGTTGATGGATCGAGTCCGCAAAAAGCGTGGCCGGATTGGGAAAGGCTAAAAGAGACAAAGCTTCATCAGGATGGGCCGTGGAGAAAAACCAGGGATCCAGCCTGTCGCGGCCGGGCGCGATGTATCCGTAAATGATGTTATTTCCCATGAGGTTGGTCAGGAAATGCGTTCCTTGGGTTCCGTACATCCGGGTCTGAAGCCTTTTCTGGTCTTCATCGTAGCCGCCCTGGATCATGTACAAGAAATGGCTACCGTAGATGCCGCCGGTGAGATGGCTGTCTTCCGGGAGCGGTTCCGCCCGGCCGGCAATGTCCACGCCGTACTCAAAAATGGCCGCCGCACCGTTGACGTCCTTATAATCCACATCAATTCCCCAATCCCGATTTTTGCTGCCCAACCGTCCGGGAATGATCAAGATGTAGCGTTCATGGCCCTCCTGCATTTGGCGGTTGATGGCGGATATTTTGTTGCGGATGGCATCATGCATGTCCTTGGTGTAGATGAAGGGGGAAATGACGACGGCAAATCTGAGGCCCCTGACGACGCCGTGGCCTTGGGCATTTTTGATGAAGAGATATGTGTGGCGGGGTTTTTTGGGAATTTGGATGGCATCGAATTTGAGCTCCGGCAGCGGCGTGAGCTGGACGATGTGAAACGTCCCGTCTTCTTTATCCTTCTTGGCGAAGTTGATGTTAAAAACGAACTCGATCTGGAAATGGGCCGCAATTCTGGCCGCGATCGTTTCCATGATCTCGACCAGACTCGTTTTAAAGCGAAAATGATCGTTCTGGATGAGCTCTTCGATGGTGATGAGGTTGTTATGGATTCCCAACAATTTGATTTTATGGAAGTTAGCGAGGTTGACGTGCAATTTTTTCATCGTCTCCAATTCCTCTCCGCGGAGCTCCCTGTTCTTGGTCATGTCCAAAGCATAAAAATACTGCTGACCATTCCCGATCTGGAGTAGTTTGAGAGGAATCGGGTTTTTGATGGTGGCCATGGAAATAACGGGAAAGTCATCCAAAACCGTGGCATAGCCGTGACCGAAGGCGATTCTGGCAAATCCTTCTTTAGGATCCTGCGTTTTTAAGGCATGGGGAAAATAGGAATTGGCCACGCCGGAGATATAAGGATAATAACAGGGGCCGGCCAGTGTGTCATCGAAGATCCCGGGGATGGGATTCAAGATGATAGCCATTTTTTCCCGGCTGGAAGGAGGCTGTTTCCTGGCAAAGTCATGATAGATGTGCTCAATCGCCTGCCGGACTTGATGAAGGCGCGTTTGAGGGTCGGGATGATTATTGGGCAACATATAGGAGGTGTATTCACCGGCGTGAATAAGGGCGGCTCCTCTGCTGGACGTCGCGGCTTCATTGGTGGCTGAGGAGCGGACACCGACCGGGCCGTCCCCCAGCTCGTCCACGATCGAATAAATGACTTCCGATTCTTCTTTTTCGAGTTTTCCGCCGCGGTCCATAAAACGGTCAAAGAATGTTGTGGTGAGGATCCGGGTTTTCAGCTTATGGGCTTTGGGGATCGGGCATTCGTTGATCCGGACCAGGCCGAGCCCTTTTCCACCGGGGGATCCGTCGCCATAGATTTTTACATCCCCGATATTCTCAACGATTTTCAGGTTCATCGTCCCGCCTGAATTTTAGGTGAAAATCCGCTTTTAGTAAAGCGCCCTCACAGAATAGGAATTCCCGGCTCTTCGTTATAGAAGATACTTGATTTATCATAAAGGCAGGAATGAATCAGACAAAAAACGCAGGCGTGGGGGCATCTTTATTCTTTATTCTCGATAAAGACATTCTCATTTCGGCCTAGAGGTTGGGCGGGATTCGTCAGGCATTTCCCAATTTAAAATCACTCTCATCGCCTCTTCGGGCGTCCGAGCTGCCCTCAGGCTTTGGAGAAGGTGCCTGTTTTGGGCCGCCCGGCTGGCCAGCCCCAAAAGTTTCACCTGCGTGTCGGGGGCCTGGGCTGGCGAAATGATTAAAAACACGATTTCGATCGGCTTCTCGGTGGAAACGTCGCTGACGCCTTCCCTCGTCAATCCGAGGGCGACGATAGGGGCGGCCAAGCCTTCGAAGCGCACGTGCGGGAAGGCTACGCCCTCATTAAAAAAGGTCGAGCCCTGTTCCTCGCGTTTCATGATATCGCCGAATAATGCCTCGCCGTCTTCGATCCCACTCTCTTTCCCTACGGCTGCCACAAGCGTTCGCAGAACATCTTCTTTTAGGACAGGTCGTTCCCAAATGACGATCCGGTGGGCGGAAAGGGACTGGCTGAATGTCGGCTGCTCCAGAGGCGGCGTCTCCGTCTTGGTGGTTGTCGTAGTGGGCGGCATGCCTTCCGGGACCTCGACGAGGGGCCTGACCGGGATGAGTTTTTCCTCGCAGGGATCAATGACGACGATCGTAACTCCACGGGCCGCTTGGACAAGATTAGCGACGACGGCTTTGTTCTTGCCGATTCTTTTCCAAAACGACTTCGGATGCGATCTCCCGACAACGATATGCCCGACAGGATCTTCCTTGGCGAACCTGAGGATGGTATCGACACTGTCTTCGCCTTTCTAGGTAAATCCCATGGCGCCCAGCTGCTTGGCCAAAGTCAGCGTGTCGGAAAGAATCCGTTGGGTATGGGCG
>Ga0153915_10006099_pt1 | contig 11266 bp, 8 predicted proteins | sample Opewatmetagenome_2_FD_107003 | JGI IMG/M metagenome (GOLD analysis project Ga0153915, IMG submission 107003) | Freshwater wetland microbial communities from Ohio, USA - Open water 3 Core 3 Depth 3 metaG | ecosystem: Environmental > Aquatic > Freshwater > Wetlands | place: USA: Ohio, Lake Erie...
TAATGCACTCTCAAAATCAACTCTATATGCAAAGCCGGGACTGATAGTGTGGCCTGAGGCGGCCACGCCGTTTTTTTTTCAGGAGGACTCTGATCTAAGCCAGGAAGTCCGGAAGGCAGTCGGCGAGGCAGGCTCGTACCTTGTCTTCGGGAGCCCAGCCTATGAACGGGATGCCGGTTCAATAAGGTATTACAACAGGGTTTTTCTCCTCGATCCAAAGGGTGATACTGCAGGATATTATGATAAGATTCACCTTGTACCCTTTGGAGAATACGTGCCACTGAGAAGATTTATACCTTTTATTAACCGACTTGTACTGGCTGCCGATGACTTCTCTCAGGGCGACCGGATAAGACTTTTGAGGATCTCAAATTTTTCGGCAGGCGCCCTGGTATGTTACGAGGCGGTTGTACCTGAACTTGCAAGGGGTGAGGTAAAGGTCGGGGCAAATATCCTGATAAACGTAAGTAATGACGCCTGGTTCGGCATGACAAGCGCCCCCTATCAATTTCTTGCCATGTGTGTCTTCAGGGCTGTAGAAAACAGGAGGCCTCTTGTAAGGGCTGCAAATACAGGTTTCAGCGCATTTATAGATCCTTCCGGCAGAATAACTGCCAGAAGCGAATTGTTCATGGACGATGTCCTGACAGGGGTGATAAGGACAGACTGCAACAGCATTACGATCTATTCAAGATACGGGGATATCTTTGCATGCCTGACGATAATTATATGCTTGATTAAATTTTTCCATGAATTATGTTATCATTTATTTAAAAAAAGACGAGTTAAATGAATATAAAAAGCCAAACAGCTTAAGGAGATATTAAATGAATTACGAATTAGTGCAAAAGATAGAAGGGATAGTAGAAACATTGAACGATCTTCGAGGTCATCTTTGACTTAGATAACAAGGAAAAGGAACTTGAAGGCCTCCAGAAGACCATGTCTGTGCCTGATTTCTGGAAAAAGAACCAGGATGAGATATCGAAGGTCAATCAGGAGGTCTCCCTTTTAAAGGAAGACGTTGACCGTTGGAACAAGTATTACCACGATGCAGAGGATGCGAAGATCCTTGTCCAGATGGCCTATGACGAAGAAGATGAATCGGCCCTGACGGAGATTCAAAGTGATATCATTTCGCTGGAAGAGAATGTAAAAAATCTTGAGTTTCAATCCCTGTTAAGCGAGCCGGATGACAAGAACAACGCCATCGTGTCCATTAACTCCGGGGCAGGAGGAACAGAGTCCCAGGACTGGGTTCAGATGCTTTTCAGGATGTATCTGAGATGGTGTGAGTCCAAAAAATTAGGGACGGATGTCATCGATTATCTTGCAGGAGAAGAGGCAGGGATAAAAAATGTCACCTTTACCGTGAACGGTCCCTATGCATACGGATATCTTAAATCGGAACACGGTATCCATCGCATGGTAAGGATATCACCATTTGATTCATCGGGGAGACGGCATACATCCTTTGCCTCTGTTTCAGTGATACCGGAGGTTAACACGGAGATTGACATCAAGATCGAGGAAAAGGACCTTCGCATAGACACCTTCAGGGCAAGCGGACCGGGAGGCCAGCATGTAAACAAGACTAGCTCAGCCATCAGGATTACCCATCTGCCGACCAATATAGTCGTTCAATGCCAGAATGAAAGGTCACAGTTTAAAAATAAAGATATGGCCATGAAGGTGTTAAAGGCAAGGCTGTATGAGGTTGAAAAGAACAAGCTTGACCAGAAGAAACAGGAGGTCCATCAGAATCAGAAGGATATCGCCTGGGGAAGTCAGATAAGGTCTTATGTCTTTAATCCTTACAGGCTGGTGAAGGATCATCGCACAAATGAAGAGGTCGGCAATCTTGAGAAGGTAATGGATGGCGGCATAGATGTCTTTATTGATTCTTTTCTCAGGATGAATATATCCAAACGCGGGGGCAAGGCCGTCAATTGACAGGGGAGGTCCATATGCTTAAGCCCGGGACCAGGGTGTATATGACAAAGGGTTACATGGGTGTTAAGGGCGTGATTGTCGAACAGGTTGACTCTTCCTATGAGTTTTATATGATACAACTCGATAACGGCCTCAACATAGTAGTGGGACCGTCAGCCTTTATAGTTGAAAACGACAAGGCTTAAAGCTAGGTTAATTGAGCTAACTAAAAATAGAAATCAGTTGACAAATTTTATATAAGATAGTAATTTAACGCAAGTCTACATAACTTAAAGGATGGTTGGATATGAAAAATATAATTAGAAAAAAGAATTCTGGGGTCATATCGTTATTTATTATCCTTTGCTTTTTAATTATTCCATCCTTAACTTTTGCTCAAAAACTCACACATATCGTTAAAAAAGGTAATACCCTGTGGGATATATGTGAGCAATATTATGGCGATTCCAGCCTCTGGCCCAAGCTTTGGGAGATGAATCCCTTTATAACAAATCCCCATCTTTTAAAGGAGGGGGATGTAATAACCCTCTTTGAAAAAGAGCCTGTAAAAGAAGAGGTCAAAAAGGTCGAAGTCCCCGAACAAAAACCATCAGCCCCTGTCCCGGTCAAACAAGATGTTAAAAAGATCGAACCAATAAAGGGCGTGGACATCTCATCGCTGACAACGGTTGATGCAATCGGCTCTCTATATAAGGAAGATGACTTTCAGGCGTTGGGAAAAATTTTTGCCTCCAACAGCAGTAAACTTATGTTCAGCAAGGGAGAGACCACCTATGTGATATTTGATGAAGGTAAGGATATCAAGATAGGCGACAGGTTTTTTATCGGGAAGTCATCTGCCCTTATAAAACATCCTAATACAAATAAGGGATTCGGATATGTCTTTAATGTTAAAGGGGTGTTGACAGTAAAAGAACGACTGGGCAGTGCAAAGAGAGGCGACGAATATTATGAGAAAAAGAATGTCTTTCAGGCAGTGATTGATGAATCCTACGAACCTATTAATGTCGATGACGCATTAATGCCTTATGAATCCGTAACGTCCTGCATCCTGCCGATTTCCGCTGATCAAAAGATAAACGCCAATATATTGGCCGCAAAAAATCAGCAAGAGCTTATTCATACAAATTCCATTGTCTACGTGGATCTAGGCTCCAACAATGGTTTGAAGACGGGCAATATATTAAATGTGATCAAACAAAACATAGTCCAGGACCCTGCACCTGAAGAAAAATTTTTTACATGGAGAAGCAAGATAATCCTTCCGGATATCTTTATCGGCAGGATCATGATCATTGAATGCGGCCCTGATATCTCGACGGCAATAGTGATTTCAGCGTTAGAGCCATTATCTGCCGGAGATTATGTGAAAGGACTATCCTGGGATAAAATGCCGGATGATCTTTCCGAAATGACAACTTGTATAATGCAATAACGGACAACCTGGTAGGCTTTAATTAAAATAAAAGTCTTGACTAATTAACTCCGCTCTGTTTTATAATCCCGCCCTATCAAGCTGGAGTCCATAGCTTTGCCAAACACCAATAGGAATCTATGTCAAATATATCGGACGAAAGATATCTATGGCTGGCCTTATACATGATCCCTGGTTTAGGCAATATAGCCATAAAGAGATTACTGGACCGTTTTCAGAAACCTGAACACATATTTCGGGCAAGTCTGAAGGAGTTGTCCGAGATTGAAGGCATAAGGGAAGAGGTCGCCCTTGCCATATTTAAAAAGAAATATTCGGGTGATCCGGAGAAAGAGCTTGATAAAGCGGGGCGTCATGGCGTCAGGATATTGACCTGTTCAGACCCGACCTACCCGGCGCTGCTTAAAGAGATACATGATCCCCCCATGATCCTATTCATTAAGGGTAATGATATACCGGATAACAGGACCTTTATTGCTGTCGTGGGATCTAGAAACTCAACAACCTACGGACAGAGGGCTGCTGAGAAGATCGGGCAGGGCCTTGCAAGGCGCGGGCTGGGTGTTGTAAGCGGGATGGCAAGGGGGATAGATTCATCTTCACATTGGGGATGTCTGGAAGGCAGGGGCTTTACAATAGCAGTTCTGGGTACAGGGGCAGATGTTATATATCCCGCATCAAACAGAAAGCTGTATGATCAGATTGCCTCGAAAGGTGCTATTATATCCGAATTCCCCATGGGCGCCCCTCCTGCTCCCAACAATTTCCCGATGAGGAACAGGATAATAAGCGGACTGAGCAGGGCAACGGTGATAGTCGAGGCCACAAAGAACAGCGGATCCCTGATAACTGCCTCCCTCGCCCTTGACCAGGGACGTGAATTATTCGCGGTGCCGGGAAGCATTAATTCATTTAAGAGTACAGGCTGTCATTATCTGATAAAACAGGGGGCAGGTCTTATAGAAACTGCGGATGACATCCTTGAGGCATTGGGAATGAATTATCCATGCGCCCCCAAGACTGACACGTTCCGGGGAACAGTTGCCGATATAATGGATGAGGCTGAAACAGCCCTTTATAATATTATAGGGGATTATCCTGTTCACATTGATCAGATAACCAGAGACGGCAATATGGAGCCGGGAGAGGTATCAAGCCTGCTTATGAAGATGGAGTTGAAAGGTGTTATAAGACAGCTTCCCGGCAAGATGTTTGTCCGATAGTCTTAAAGCTTATAAGTGAACAGGTCGATAACGGACAGTATTCAAAAGGTGACATGAACCGGGGTAAGGTTTGAATCAATAATATATTAGTTTGTTATACATGGAAAAAGAAAAAAAGACACCAAAATCACCGAGCGCAAGAGGCAAACAACTTGTAATTGTCGAGTCTCCAGCCAAGGCCAGGACGATAAATAAATATCTGGGGCCGGAATATATTGTAATGGCCTCAGTCGGACATGTGAGAGACCTGCCCGGGAAAAATCCCAAGGGTGTCAAGGACCCTGTCCCGGGTGTTGACCTGGAGCATGATTTCAGGCCCACCTATCAGATAATAAAAGGCAAGAATACCACTGTAAAAGAATTGAAGGATGCGGCCAAGGCCTCTTCAGGCATATGGCTGGCAACAGACTTGGACCGTGAAGGAGAGGCCATTGCATGGCACCTTGCAGATTCTCTTGGTATAGATCCCGAACATGCCAACAGGGTAGTATTTAACGCCATAACCAAAAGCGAGATAGAAAAGGCATTTCAGCACCCCCATCGTATTGATGTAGACAAGGTAAATGCCCAGCAGGCCAGGAGGATACTGGATAGGATCGTGGGTTATCAGGTCTCGCCCCTTTTATGGAAAAAGGTTGCCGGCGGATTGAGCGCAGGCCGCGTGCAATCGGTGGCTGTGAGGTTGATCGTTGAGAGGGAAAGGGAGATTGATGCCTTTATCCCTGAAGAATACTGGAAATTGAGCGGCTGTTTTACCACCCTGATTGATGAGGTTGATTCACTTTCCGAGGAATGGATAAAATGGCTTGACGCCCCTCCCGACAGGGAGGACAGAAACAGGACGAATGGAAGGACAATACAGGAAAAGAACGAGTGGCTGGCAAGGCACAGCAGTTTTTCTGCAGAACTGGTCGAGGTCGACGGACATAAATTCAAGGCAGGAGACATAGATAAGGCGATGGAGGTCGCCGGGTTTGCCGGTTTTAAGGTCGATGAGAAGATCGAAAAAGAAAATCCGGACCCAAAGGCAGGACGCATAATCATCCTGAAAGGGCATGTACAGTCCGGGCCTGAATGGCGTGTCAAATCCATACAGACAAAACGCACCAGGACAAAATCAAATCCCCCGTTTATCACAAGCACACTTCAGCAGGCGGCGGTAAACCAGCTCGGTTTTACCGCTCAGACCACCATGCGCACGGCCCAGGACCTTTATGAGGGGGTCGTTGTCGGAGATATGGGTTCTGTTGGTCTGATTACCTATATGAGGACTGATTCAACGCATCTTGCACAGGATGCGATAAATATGGCCCGGGACTATATAAAGAAGAATTTCGGCGATGATTATCTGCCGCCCAAGGCAAATTATTTCGCGTCTTCCAACAAATCGGCACAGGAGGCCCATGAGGCCATACGTCCCACTGATGTGAACCTGACGCCGGATATGGTAAAATCGTCTCTTGCCAATCAACAATACAGACTTTACAGGATGATATGGGAACGATTTGTTGCCTGTCAGATGAGCGAGGCCCAGTGGGATTCCACAACCGCCCTCATTTCCGGCGTATCTGAAGGAAAAGAGCTTTTATTTAAGGCTACGGGCAGGATACTCGTCTTTGATGGATGCTACAGGGTGACAGGGATGCCCGGCAGTTCTGAAGAGGCGGTGCTCCCCGGCCTTAAGGAAGACCAGCCCATTGCCGCAATAAGGATCGATCCGTCCCAGAATTTTACATCGCCCCCTCCAAGATATACGGAGGCCTCGCTTGTTAAAAAACTTGAGGCAGAGGGCATAGGCAGACCCAGTACCTATGCTCAGATCATCCAGGTGGTTCAGAATCGTAAATACGTCAAAAAGGAGCAGAACAAATTTTATGCAACCGATCTGGGGACTGTGGTAACCGATAAGCTTATAGAGGCATTCCCTGAGATAATACAGGTAGGGTACACCAGGGATATGGAGCAGGAGCTTGACGATATCGAAGAAAAGCATGCCGACTGGGTACTGATGCTGAAGCGTTTTTACGGGCCTTTCAAGAAGAGTCTTGAGTCTGCATATCAGGACATGGAGCACGCCAAGGCAAGCACTCAGCCTGCTCCCCATAAATGTCCTAAATGCGGGGGCAGCACGGTTTACCGTTTCGGCAAGAACGGGAGATTCCTGAGCTGCGCAAATTATCCGGACTGCAAGTATGCTGCGCCTATTGATTCCGACGGCAATCCTGTCTCGCCTGAAGAGTGCGATATAGCATGCCCCAAATGCGGCGAGCCCATGATGATGAGAAAGGGACGTTTCGGGCCGTTTTTAAGCTGCAACAAATACCCCGCCTGCGACGGCATTGTCAACCTGGATAAAAAGGGCTTTGTAACCCACCCGAAGACGCCGCCGCTTCTGACGGACATGAAATGCCCCAAATGCGGTGCGCCCCTCAATATCAGGCGCGGGGCCCACGGGCCCTGGCTGAGCTGCTCCAAATTTCCCAGATGCCGTGGGAGGCAGGGGTGGGCGTCCATGGATAATGAGATGAAGGCCCTGTGGGAAAAGGCCCTTGATGATCATGAAAAGGCCAATCCCCTGAAGATGATCATGAAATTGACTGGAGAACCTGTAGGCGATTCCTATAAACCCAATCTCCTGAATGTCGAAGATAGCCGGCAGGATGAGATTGACGATGTGGATTCAACGGCTTCTTAATGACATGTATTCATTCAGATAGATAAGGTCATCCTTATAGGATGAGGCAGGAAGCCGGTCCAGAGATTCCGATGCCCTGTCTGCATATCCCTTTGCCTCTTCCCTTACCCTGTCAATGGCACCGCTGTATTTTACCGTTGTAAGCAACTTCTGGTAGTCTGCCTCGTCTGCATTAACGTTTGTGAACAGATCCTCCATCCGTTGCCTTTCATCCCTATCCATCCCGGTCAGGGCGTAGATCAACGGCAATGTAATCTTTCCTTCCTTCAGGTCCTTGCCGGCAGGTTTCCCCAGTTCCTTTTCCGAGGATGAATAATCAAGCAGGTCATCAATCAATTGAAAGGCGATACCCAGGTTAAGGCCGAAATTCTTAAGGCCTCGGATTCCTTCTTCACCTGCATTGGATATAATGCCCCCGCAGGCGCAGGCCGCTGAGATTAATTCGGCAGTCTTGGCAATAATGATCTCCATGTATTGTTCCCTGGCAATTTCCCAGTCATTTGCATGAACCAGTTCAAGAAACTGTCCTTCCGACATTCTCACGCCGGTATCGGCAATCATCTTTAAAAAGTTGAAATTATTGGCGCTCAGGGCCAAAAGCATTGCCTTGGAGCTCAGGTAATCGCCCGTTAATACCGATGCAGAGTTGCCCCAGAGGGTCCTGGCAGAGGGCTTATTCCTTCTTGTTTCAGCGTTATCTATGACATCATCATGCAGAAGGGATGCGCAATGAAAATATTCAAAAAGTGTAGAGATCGAATAGATGTTTGTATCTTTATAACCGCATAATCTGCTCGAGAGTACGAATAAAAGGGGGCGGAGTCTTTTCCCCTGACCCAGCAGGGCATGTCTTCCTATATCGTCCATTAACGGGATGGCGGAATTGAACCCCTTTTCCAATTCCTCGTCTATCTCCCTTAACTGTTGTTCAAATCTGTTTAAAAAAGTCTTTTCTGAATCCACTCTTATCTCCCGGCATATTAAGTCTCGTATCTGAAATACGCGCCCGAGATTTAACATCTTGAAGATATTTATTCAACCCTTTTAATAATACGAATAGAAATGCTGATTATCTGTCTCTCTCCCCGCTGAGTTCAAGGTAGATCACCTCGGCAAGGGAGGGCCATCGGCCTTGCTCTGTTGAAACGCCCAATTCCTTTTTAACGTCATCAAGGGTTTTATTGCCTTCCACCATGGACTTGACCCTGTTCTGTGTTTCAATAATTCGCCTGCGAAGGTCCTCAATATCGGGCTTGACAGCCGGTTCGCCATGTCCGCTGAGATAGATCTGTGCGTCAAGCTCGGTTATTCTGTTCAGTACATTGACCAGCCCGAAGGATGTGCCGTTTTTATTCCTATGGATAAGAGGGTCCTGATCCTTGAAAAAAAGGTCTCCCACGATTGCGACTTTATCCTCCGGAACAAAGATCACTATATCGCCGTCGGTATGGGCGGGGCCGAAATAGAGGAGTTCAATCTGAAATTTACCGCTGTATAAATTCATTCGGCTGTCGAAGGTCTCGTTGGGAAGAGGGACCTTTCCCGTCTGGGTTTCATTGGCCTGCCCAATATCTTTTTTGCAGTTGAAGTGGGCGATGGTATCAGGTGTTCCGGAAAAACCGGAGAGGCCGTTTATATGGTCCCCATCGCTGTGGGTCAGTATGAGGTGTGAGATAGGTTTGCCGGTGATTTTTTTGATTGCTGCCGTCATCTTCTTGGCCGACTGGGCGGTCATCTTGGCATCTATTAAAAAGACCTCTTTTTCACCCACAATAAATGAACAGTTGGCACCGTCTCCACCCGTGACCTCATAAACGTGGGGGCTTATCTGCCGAATGGAAACAGGGGATACACCCTGTTTGTATTGGGGCGGCTGTGGCGCCTGCAGACAAAATGCCGGCACATCAACAGCCGACAGGATAAATAATGTCATCAGAAATACGCTTTTATTCTTCATCTGAGTGATCCTCCTTTCCTCGCTGAAATATCAGGGTTTTTAAGGATAATCTCTGCATAATAACAAGATCCATAGCGTCTTTATTAAATGGGTTTTTGATTTTTTGTTAGGTCCTTCCTGATGTAATAATGGCCTCTATTTTAACTTTATTAAATGCCTTTATCACTCTTTTTCCCGACTATTAAAAATACGGTGAATCGCCGCATTTCTCCGGTGGAAACAGGTTTGATGACCTCTGCTGCGGTAGTGTCTGAAATCTCGGAAAATCCTGCATCAGTGAATGCCTGACGCATAGCATCCCTTTCAAGGCCGAAGTGCATTACTCCTTTGTTGTCATCATGAAAGAGGCCTTGGTCCGGGTCCAGGTCAGCAATACAGATATATCCATTTGGTTTGATGTGTCCATAGAATTGTTTGAGGATGGGGAGGAATTTTTCTATATGATGAAATGTCATGCTGCTTGCGATAAGGTCGTAACTTTCTTTTAATATGCCGCCGTGTTCGAGGTCAATGAGCCCGACGTTTGCATTGCTTATCTTCCGGGTGTTAATCTTTTGTCTGAGGACATCAAGCATGCCCGGTGAAGTGTCGATGCCGGTTATTGTCCCCACGAAAGGCGCAAGCCCAAGTGTAAGCAAACCAGTGCCGCAGCCAAAATCCATTGCACCCATGGAACTGTTCAAGGGAACTTTTTGGGAGATTGCTGCGCATACATCCTTTGCCAGCTTGACCCTTGCAGGGTTCTCATCCCATAAAGCCGCATCTTTATCAAAATCCCGTTTGTTATCACTCATAGCATGTTATCCCGCCGAATAATAATCCATAAGGGTATATGAAACAAGGATATTTTGGGGTAATAAATAAGTCAATAAAAGTGATCCTCCAGCAGGGACTCACATGCCTGGAGCCATTCATGGGAATACAAACGGTTCTTTATCAGATGAACAAAGACCCTTCTGGCTGCAAGCCTTTCCCAGCATGAGGCATGGGCAAAACGGTCAAGCCAGTGTGTGGGAAACTTCCTTATCTCTCTGATCATCTCGTTAAGCAGGTCAAGGGGCTCTTCCTCCTCTGGCCTTATCACAAACTGCCAGAGCATGTGTGGTTCCCCGCTGATGGCATCTCTTATGGTTTTCATTATTTTGTCTCTCTGTCGATAAAGATTAACTCCTAGGAATATCAGCGCCCTTTTTGATTTTCTGCCCTTTGTGATGACACCCCCTGAGGATGATTCCTGTGAAATTTGAATCCGCTCATTGAAGAGATCAGGCAGACGATAACCCACAAACCTTCTGGTCATTGATTCGCCGGCATGTTTTTTATTTAAAAATTCCTCTATATGACAGATGTCCCCATGGGAGAGTGTTGAGCTGGACTGCACCGCATAGGGAGGCCTGTTATCCGCCTTGATCTTCCATTTATCCTTCATCTCCCTTAATTCCGTCCCGGGGAGAAGAAGTGTCTGCATGCATTGAATATAGGTCCCCTTTAATCTTTGAGCCCATTTAAAGGAGGAGACAACATCCTCAAGGCGTTGTTCTGGCAGGCCATACATGAGGTCAACTGTGATCCTGATGCCTGCCGCCCTCATAAGCCTGATACTGGCCTCCAGTTTCTCAATGCCTGGCGGACGGTGGATAAGGCGAAGCACCTCCTTATCCCTGCTCTGAACCCCGACCTCAACCTCTGAGAAGCCTGCATCGGCAAGATGGGCGATGTCATCTTGACTGAGGAGGTCTGCATGCAGTTCCGCAAAAAACCGAATGTGTTTGTCTGTATTTATTATCTTCAGGCCTTCAAGTATCTGTTCGAATGAGGGGTTTGCATTAAATGTCGGATCTATAAACCTGACCTGACTTGCCCCCCTCTGTTTAAGTTTCCTGACCCTTTCCAGGACATCTTCTGCATCGAGAAAAGAAGGCCTTCTCCTCGTTTGAGGATACCGGCAATAGCTGCATCGCATGGGACACCCTCGCCCTGTCTCCATATAGGCCATGCCCTGA
>Ga0153915_10006100_pt1 | contig 11266 bp, 10 predicted proteins | sample Opewatmetagenome_2_FD_107003 | JGI IMG/M metagenome (GOLD analysis project Ga0153915, IMG submission 107003) | Freshwater wetland microbial communities from Ohio, USA - Open water 3 Core 3 Depth 3 metaG | ecosystem: Environmental > Aquatic > Freshwater > Wetlands | place: USA: Ohio, Lake Erie...
AAAAGCATTTATTAAGGATGACTATATGGACGAAAAGATCAACATTATAGAGAAAATAAATTCCCCGAGAAGCGCTGATATTCCAGGGCTTGTCTATCGAGGGTTTAAAGGTGAAACGGATTACCCGAATATTCTAAAAGTCATACACGGATGCCGGGTAGTGGATGGGCTCGAGCGTGCCGAAGCGCTGGAAGATGTGGTTAATAATTATGCGCATCTGCACAATTGTGACCCTGATTCAGATATGTTATTTGCTGAGGTAGATGGCGAGGTGGTTGGGTATTGCCGTGTATGGTGGGCAGTGGAAGGCAGTGGCCGATGGATTGGATTTCAGCTCGGCAATGTACTCCCTGAATGGCGTCGCAAGGGCATTGGCAGCACCTTGCTGCGTTTCAACGAAGAACGGTTGTGCCAGATTGCCACACAACTTAAGCGAGATGGTCAGCTGCCTGCTGATACAGAATGTTTGCTGGACAACTTCGTCAGCAGCTCTGAGGTCGACCGAAGCAATTTAATCGAAAGACGCGGTTACCAGGTGGTGCGTTATGCCTTATCAATGGTGCGGCCTGACCTGGATAATATCCCCGATTTACCATTACCTCTGGGTGTGGAGGTGCGACCGGTGGAGCTCCGGCAGATGCGCACGATTTGGGAAGCCTCCAACGAAGCATTCCGTGACCATTGGGGGTATATCCCCGATCCATGGGAAGAATACGAGCGCATCCAAAACGACCGCGACTTCGACCCCAGCCTGTACCGCGTAGCCTGGCAAGGAGACCAGGTGGCGGGCATGGTGTTGAGCTATATCGATCACGATGAGAATAAAATCTATGGGAGGCTGCGGGGATATACTGAAAACATCTGTGTGCGCCGGCCGTGGAGGAAACAAGGCCTGGCCAAGGCGCTGATTGCCCGCAGCTTGCAGGCGCTCAAGGAGCGTGGAATGACCGAAGCCGGGTTGGGTGTGGATGCTGAAAATACCTCCGGGGCTTTACACTTGTATATAAGCATGGGCTACCAGGTAGTGAGGAAGGGAAGCATTTACCGCAAACCACTAATCTGTTAGCAAGTTTGCACGTTGGAACGTTTACAGGTTAAAACCTCAGAGCATGCAAACCACTTGTCCTACCAAAGTATTAAGGATGAAACACTTTTTCACCCGCCTTGATGGGAACTTTGAGATGGTTCTCGAAGGGCGTTAGAGGGCAGGACCAATAATCGTTATACGCGCAGTAGGGGTTATAGGCCAGGTTGAAATCCACCCTGAATTGATGATTGCCCAAAGGTTCCGGCTCGAGGTAACGCCCAGCCGGGTAGGTCTCCTTGTTGGCAAGACTATCTACGAAGGGTAGAAAATAGCCTTCTTCATTGCGATAGATGGTCAGCTCGACAGGTTGTTCATTGACCTTGAAGATGAACTTACCGTAGCGTTCATAGACCTGAATATCACCCGTTGTGGTTTGCATTTTGATTTGCCCTTTTTCCGGGAACTCCTGCACGCTAACCACCAGGTTCAGGTCTGGATTGGGTGGAAAATAATTGAGGCCTTTGAAGTCCTTTTTCTGGGCGGTGGTCAACGGGCTCTGACTATCATTGGCAAAGAAATCGTCTTTCATTTTACGAAAATCGTTCAGATCAGCCATGTTCATCCTCTCTCTCTTGTATTTAGATGAGAGAGGCTTGAAATTGTGGCGGATTCAGCTGCTAAGTTATTAAAACATTAATATGGGGTGCGAGATAACCCCCGTATAATCAATATTGGATGCAGAGATTGGTGGGATTGGATAGTATTGTTATTTGGTTATCTTGTTTAAATTATATATAAATTATCGCCATAAGCAGTGTGGCAGGTAAGGTGGTAATTTTTTTCCTTCATTGGGAGAGTACCACCTCGTGTACATTGGTCATGACCATTAATAGGAGGAATTGAGTGCCGAGAGACATACCGCTTGGAAATGGAAGTCTGCTGATCGCCTTCGACCAGAATTATCAAATCCGCGACCTGTATTGGCCGCATGTAGGGCAGGAGAACCATGCGCTTGGGCATCCATTCCGCACGGGTGTATGGGTGGAAGGCCAATTTCGCTGGTTCGATGATGAGAAATGGCATCGCTCGGTGAAATTCCAAACAGAGACACTGGTCAGTGATGTAAAGCTGGAGCATCCCGAGCTGAAGGTGGCGATCCAATCCACCGATACAGTGGATTTCCACGAGGACTTATTTCTCCGGCGGATGGAAGTGAGCAACCTCGATACAAGGGATCGCGAAATAAGGATTTTCTTCCACCAGGATTTTCATATCGCCGGGAATGATATCGGCGATACTGCCTACTATGAGCCTGAGCGACGGGCTATTTTCCACTATAAAGATAAATACTGGTTCATGATGAACGGCGCCGTCGCGGTGACCGGTGACCAGACAGTACCCGATTGGAAGCCATCGAAAGATACCTTTCCGGGTTTAGTAATCGGTATCCACCAATGGGCCTGTGGTCTAAAAGAAATACACAACCTGCAGGGAACCTGGCGGGACGCCGAAGATGGAGAGCTCCAAGGAGGCGTGGTAGCACACGGGTCGGTAGACTCCACGATTGGCTTCACCTTGCAGGTCAAGGCACAAGAGACCCGGATCCTATACTATTGGATGGCTGTCAGCTCTAACTTCGACGGTGTGACCGTGCTTAACCGCATGGTGCGCCAGCGTGGCCCGCAGGTTTTCATCGACCGGACGATCGCCTTCTGGCAGTTATGGTTACGCACCCATCTGCCTGATATGGATGATCTACCCCAGACGGTAGTTGATGAGTATGTGCGCAGCCTCCTGACCATCAGGACACAGATCGATGAGGGAGGTGCAGTCATCGCGGCGAATGATTCGGATATCTCGTCGGATGTGCGCGACACGTACAGCTATATGTGGTCGCGGGATGGATCTTTGGTGACCAATGCGCTCAACAAGGCCGGGTACCTGGACCTGCCGCGTGCTTTTTTCCAATTTTGCAATCAGGTACACAGCCGGGAGGGATACCTGCTGCATAAATACAACCCCGATGGCTCCCTGGCCTCCAGCTGGCTGCCCTGGGTAGTGGATGGCGAAAAAAACCTGCCCATCCAGGAAGATGAAACTTCGTTGGTCTTATGGGCCTTATGGGAACACTTTTTACGTTTCGGGGACGTTGCATTCATCAAGCCTCTGTACCGGTCACTGATTTGCCCATTGGCTGATTTTATCGCCAGTTACCGGGATAAAGACACGGGCCTGCCTCTCCCGAGTTATGATCTCTGGGAAGAGCGGCAAGGTATCCTGAGCTGGACGGTCGGAGCAACCTGGGGTGGCCTTAACGCCGCCGCTCAATTTGCAAAAGCGTTCGGCGAGACATCACGCGCCAAGAATTACCTCCACGCGGCTAAGGAGATCAAAGGTGGGACGGAAGCACACCTGTGGCAGCCTGGGCTAAACCGCTTTGCGCGCATGGTGAACCGCAAGGAGGATGGCAGCTGGGAAGTTGATGAAACTATTGATGCCTCCCTGGTGGGATTGTGGCAATTTGGCATGTATTCTGCTGACGACCCGAAGATCGTCAGCACCATGCAGGCCATCCAACAGCAACTATGGGTCAAGACCAATGTCGGAGGCATTGCACGCTATATGGATGACCGTTACCACCAGGTAAGCCGGGATATATCCAACGTGCCAGGTAACCCCTGGTTTATATGCACCCTGTGGTTGGCGGAATGGCATGCCCTGACGGCAAAACATGCAGATGATTTACAGAAATCGTTGGACTTGATTGAGTGGGTCACTGTGCATGCCCTTCCGAGCGGGATTTTGGCCGAGCAGGTTGACCCGTACACGGATGAACCCCTCTCAGTCAGCCCGCTCACCTGGAGTCATGCTGCTTACGTGAGCACAGTGCTCACTTACTTGCACCGCAAGAATCACCTGAGGTCGAAATAGTGGAGTAAATTGGAGACTCAGCCACCGTGACCATGGGTTATGACTAAGATAAACAAAGCCGCCATCAACGATGGCGGCTTGGATCAAATGCTAACCTGTAAATTTCCTATCGAATAATCATCCCTAACCGAGCTTTGTCCCGCATTCGGGGCAGAATTTCGCACCCTGGGTTTCGGCGCCACAGTTGGGGCATTTTGCCGGGGCTTGTTCCATCTTCGCACCGCAATTCGGGCAGAATTTGGCTCCGTGGGTCTCGGTGCCGCATTTGGGGCACAAGGTGGAAGCAGGCTGAGTCATCGGGCTACCACATTCAGGGCAGAATTTTGTCCCCGGTGCGGCTAATGTGCCGTCTTTTGGACATTGGGCCATCTGACTGGTCGCGTTACCGGCTGCTTCAACGGCTTTGCCCACATTTTTAAAGGCATCACCCAGGCCAAAGGCAGTGGCGAAGCCTTTGATTGCAGCGCCAGCCTGAGCTCCGCGTGCTTCGGAAATTTCGTTCGTACGTGGGCTATCTTCCTGGCAGAACCCACTCTGGGTGTCGAAATCAGACAGGCAGACGATGCGGTTGCAGGTTGGGCACTCGCGAAAATGTACCTGCACCTGCTTCCAGGCTGAATCCACCTGGGCGGGTGTCATCTTGTAGCTGTAGCGCGGGTCTTCACCCACCACATTATCGGCGACGCTGCTGCCCACCAGGGGCACTTTGCGGAGAAAGCCACCGAGAGCCGAGCGGCCAATATCCTGCTTCACCGTATCCGCCAGGTCGGGTTGGCTGCGAAATTCCCGGCCACAACAATCGCAATAAAAGATAGCATAAGGACCTGCGCCATCATTACGGATATCGTAACGTGGCATGCGTGAAAATGGTGCCATAGAATTCTCCTCAAATCTTAGAATATATATTGCCCACTGAAAGCGGCAGGTGGTAAGTATACTTTGGGCGTTCGAGGCGTGTCAAGTAAGAATGGGTAAAAGGGGCATTACAGAATTGTGAAGTGGGGTGTGAACATCCCCAGGAAATCGATCCCTGGTCCCATCTGATATACTTAGCCGCGTGATGATACGAGCCATTTTTTTCGACCTGGGTGGGGTGCTGGTACGCACGGTGGATTTTACCCCGCGAGAACGTCTGGCCAACCGCCTGGGTATGGATAGATCCGCCTTGGAGGATTTCATCTTCGGGGGAGAGTCGGGTGACCGCGCCCAGAAGGGTGAGATCAGCCTCAGGCGACATTGGGAGAACCTGGCAAGTTGCTTAGGTTTTTCCGTACAGCAGGTCAAGGACCTGGTGGATGAATTCTTTGCCGGTGATGTGCTCGACACTGCCCTGGTGGATTACGTACGCAAGCTGCATGGGCACTATAAAACCGCTTTGCTCAGCAATGCCTGGGATGATACCCGCCAGGTGATTGTAGAGCGCTGGCACATTGAGGATGCCTTCGATGAGCTGATCATTTCTTCCGAGTTGGGGATGGTAAAGCCAGATCCACGTATATTTCGCCTGGCGCTGGATAAGCTGGGCGTTGAGGCCAACCAGGCAGTATTGGTGGACGATATGCAGCGTAATGTCGATGGGGCGAGGAGGGTGGGATTGGAGGGAATTTGCTTCCAAAGCCCTCAGCAGATGAAGCTTGACCTGGAGCGATTGCTGAACAACCACAAAGGTTGAGGCATGGCGAAAATTCGGGCGGTAATTTTCGACTTCGGTGATGTACTGGTTCGTATGATCGATGATCGACCACGCCTGATGCTGGCTGAGCAGCTGGGAGTGAGCTTATCCCATTTGGATGATTTGGTTTTCTTCTCCGAATCTGCCCAGCAGGCCTCCAGGGGCGAGATCCCTGTTCGATTACATTGGGAGGCCGTGAGGACGGCACTCGGCATCAATCCAGAGGATATGCCTCGTTTCCTGGAGCGGTATTGGTCAGCAGATGACGTGAATTGGGAGCTGCTGAATTATATAAGAGACCTTCATCAGCATTACAAGATAGGCTTGCTCAGTAACGCCTGGGATGATTTACGCCAGACCATGCACGCGCGCTGGAATATCGATGGGTTGTTCGATGAGATGATCATCTCCGCAGAGGTGCGGCTGGTCAAGCCTGATCCAAGGATATTTCAGCTGGCGGTGAAACGGTTGGGTGTGCTGCCCGAAGAGGCAGTCTTCATCGATAATACGGTGGATAATGTGGTTGCTGCTCGCCTGGAAAGGTTGCATGCCATCCAGTTCATCAATACACCACAGACCCTTGCTGAGCTCAGGTCCTTGCTATCTCCGGATGATCCAGCAGGATGAATGCGATTATTCTTTCCCATTATCAAGCCCGCCTGTTGCTGGAAGCCAGGGAAAAACAACTGCAAATTGCCCAGGTCTCTCTAGACCTGGGGATGAGTTTTGCCCGTTTGGAATTGGACGCAAGGGGTGTCTGCTTTCCCGATGGGCAGACATTGGACTGGAAGCAGGTCGAGTCCATCGCTGGTTCTCCCTCCAGCTGTTTTGTGCTTGAACATGGTACGTTGCAAGCCATCCAGTTCTATTCTGAAGTTATGGACCGGCTGTACAGCTTATACCCGACCACTGGTGCACCCAGTATGCTCGTCTCAGGCATTCCAATGCACCGGGTCAAGGATACAGATCCTTATCACGATACCCAGGAAAAAATCCGGTCCATAAAGCCAGTCGTTGGGTCTGTATTGGACACCGCGACCGGGCTGGGATATACCGCCATCCAGGCTGCCCGCACAGCGGAAAGCGTGACCACCATCGAGCTTGATCCAACCGTATTAGAAATCTGCCGGCTTAACCCGTGGTCCCAGGAATTGTTCGATAATCCGAAGATCACCCAGGTGATTGGTGATAGCTTTGAGGTGGTGGCCGGTATGGAAGCCGGGCGATTCTCACGGGTCATCCACGACCCGCCAACCATCAGCCTGGCAGGTGACCTGTACTCCGGCGAATTCTACGCTGAACTTTACCGGGTGATGCGCAACCGGGCGCAAATTTTCCATTACGTCGGAGACCCCGAAAGTAAATCCGGTCATACCATCACCGCGGGTGTGATCCGCCGGTTGGAGCAGGTGGGGTTCAGGCAGGTAAGGCGGGTCCCAAGGGCATTCGGGGTGGTGGCAGTCAAGTGAGGCATGAATAAAAGGGGGGCACGTGGCATTCTATAGCTATCGTTTGGGGAATACCCCTTCAGATGCCCTGGCGGAGAAACTGGGAGTGAAATGGTATGCGGATGCCGTTAGTTTTGAGCCAACCTGAACCTGGCGTGATCATCTCGGGGTAAAATAAGACTACTCAAGGAGTGGAAAATGGAGCTGACCTCGCTCTCCCTGTCTGAAGCGTCTGACCTGGTGAGGCGCAGGGATATCTCGCCTGTTGAGCTCACCCAGGCACATCTGGAACGCATACAAAGGATAGACCCGCAGCTGAATTCCTTCCTGACTGTGACGCCCGAGCTCGCGCTCCAGCAAGCGCGCCAGGCTGAGAGTGAGCTCAGCCGCGGCGAGTATAAAGGGGCGCTGCACGGCATCCCCATCGGGCTGAAAGACCTCTATGAAACCCAGGGCATCCGCACAACGGCAGGCTCCAGCTTCTTTGTCGATTATGTCCCCGAGGCAGATGCCGGGGCAGTGCAGAAGCTAAAAGATGCCGGTGCAGTGATATTGGGCAAGCTGAACATGCACGAGATTGCCCTGGGTGTGACGAACGAAAACCCGCATTTCGGAGATTGTTGTAATCCTTGGGACTTATCTCGCATCACGGGTGGCTCTTCGGGCGGCAGCGCGGCTGCACTGGCCGCCGGATTATGCCTGGGCGCCCTGGGGAGCGATACCGGCGGCTCAATCCGCATTCCCTCGGCGCTATGTGGAGTGGTGGGCCTCAAGCCAACCTACGGGCGGGTGAGCCTGAGAGGGGTTATCCCGTTAAGCTGGAACCTCGACCACGCCGGCCCAATGGCACGGACTGTGCGCGATGTTGCCATCTTGCTGCGGGCCATCGCGGGCTATGATGCAGAGGATGCCTGGTCGGTGGATATGCCCGTGGACGATTACCTGGTCACTTCTGCGGAGGGAGTGCGCGGCTGGCATATTGCATTGGCGTCAGATGATTATTTCACCGATCCAGAAATCGTGAGCGGAGAGGTCTTACAAGCAGTGAAACAGGCTGCCAGGGTCTTTGAAGACCTGGGTGCGCGGGTGGAAGAAGTGCCTTTCGCAAATGCCCGTGAGGCAGCCATGGCAAACGGCCTGATGACCCCCTGCGATGCAGCCGCCTTTCACCACCAAAGGCTGGCCGAAAACCCGGAAGGGTTCGGCCGGGATGTGCTCAAAAGGTTGCAAACCGGAGCGGCTTATACTTCCACTGAATATTCTCTGGCGCGGCGCATGCAGACCATCTTGCGCTGCAAGTTCGGTGAGTTTTTCAAGGAGTATGACCTGCTGCTCACCCCCACCACGCCGGTACCTGCGCCAGTGCGGGGCTCGGCGGATGCAGCTGAGCGCGCCCGCCTGCTGACCCGTTTTACTGCCCCATTCAACCTCACCGGGTTACCCGCTCTCTCAATCCCATGCGGCTGGTCAGCAGAAAAAATGCCCATCGGCTTGCAGATAATCGGCAAGGCGTGGGCAGAAGCCAGGGTTTTACAGGCAGCTATGCTTTACGAGCTAAACCGCGGATTCCAGGTTCCGGTTGCTTCACTCTCCTAGTTTACGCAACGCAATGGCTTGCTTGATGCCTGTTTCAGCGAAGAAGTAGATCAATAGAAATGTAATTGCCATCACCACCAGGTCATAAGGGCTGATAGCTGCTGTTATGCCCCCCAGGTTGAGGTGAATATCCTTCAATCCTACGAAAAACATCACGGTGTTGAGCCCAATGGCAATCACCCGCACTTCAGTGGGTCCAAGCTTTCCATATGAAATTTTGAATTCACCCATCACATTCATGCGTATATACACCAAGACCGACATGGCGATATAGGCGATACAACACATGCTGGCTACTGAAAACATAATATACGGGCTCAATCCCATGCTCAAGATGATCACTATCTCTGTCAGGCAATCGACCACATGGTCAATATAAAAGCCGTACTTGGGCCGCTCAATATGGCGATACCTGGCCAGGGTGCCATCCAGGCTGTCACCGAACCAATTGATAATAAAACCAAGTGTCGCCAGCCACAGGAAAGCCGGATGAGACCTGCTTAGCACATATCCGAGAGCGATGACCAAAGCCCCAGCTATACCGGTTATGGTCATGATGTCTGGTGTTACCCAGGCTGGAGAATGGCTTGCCAGCCATTGAAGTGCAGGTCGTTCCAATGGCCCCAATAGGATATCGTTTACCCTCTTGTGTTCATTGATATCACGCATGATAAATCTCCGCCACTAGTATTTATGCTGGAACTTGAGCAAACACTTCCGGCCAAACCGGGAAGGTCATTGCCCACTGGCTCGGGTCCTGCCGTATAAAACTTTCAGCCACACGCAGGGTATTTTCAGCATTGATCATCATCTCCATACGCCTATCTGCGTGCGGCACCATCTCAATCGGCTCGGAGAAGAGGATATGGTATTTCCCATCGGTGCGTTTTAAAACTGCCACAATGACCACTGGGACATGTGCTTTCAATGCCAGGAAGATATGGTGGATGGGCAGCGGAGCCGGGTTTCCGAAAAATATTGGATGGTAGGTATTATTTTTATCCGGCCGGTCGATGGCGGTGATGACCATTCCACCGTCCCTCAGGTGATTCACAGCTTGCTTGATACTGCCCACAGAGGCCTGGACGATTTTGAAACCTTGTTTCGCCCGCATATCCCATTGTACTCGATAGCCGGCATCCAGCTCTGGTAGGGTGATTGCCATCGCCTTGACGCCAGCTAACCCGCCCACGTGGAAGACCATATCAAAGTTGCTCATGTGGACCCCTGCCAGGATCAGTCCACGTGTGTAATATTCCGGGCGCTGTACCAATTGGATTGCGGTTGGATTGGGTTCGATAATTCGTAAGGCTGCAGTAGGGTTATTTAATGTGTGGTACATGTCAAAAATCGAGCAGGCGATGCCGCGGAAGTTTTGCCTTACGAGCTTATCCAGGGCAACCTTATCCAGATTCCCTCCGTTCACGACCCACTGATTACCCCGTACTGCCTGTACAAGGCCCAGGCTCTTCTGTGAGGATAGCCGATCTGCAATAAAGTATGCGATTCGATAACCCAATGAATACGGCATGTACTTACCGATCAGGTAGGCAATCTTCAAGCCGAATGGGCTACCGATGATCTTACGAGAGTCAATTGGCATAATGATTTGTGATATTCGCTAAGGCAATTTTAACATGAACTTGGCATTATATAGCCGCTTGCTTGAGCGATCACATGGATTTTTATGCAGGCAGAAGGCTGGATCCTATTGTTAATGTGATGATATTCACTCGAAATCATGGCTATTTATCGGTTACATGGACTTTAACCAAAAAGTATAATGATTGGACAAGATAAGTCTAAATTTACCGGATCAGGGTGAGGATGGTTTAGTATGAGTGAGCCCTCTGTTATTGAACAACCGAAAAATGAGCTAAAAACTGTTGCCAAGAAGGCACCGCGCGGTCAGGTGACGATCTTCGCCAATTGGTGTAAAGGCTGCGGGATATGTGTGGCCTTCTGCCCCACGGCTGTATTGGCTTTGGACGACGATGACCACCCGGTGGTGGTCTATCCTGAAAAGTGTACCGCCTGTCATTGGTGCGATACCCACTGCCCTGACCTGGCGATTATCGTCAAGAAGATCGAAGCATAAGGAGGGTAGATTGACTATCCGGTTGATGCAAGGGAACGAAGCAGTGAGTTGGGGCGCCATCGCAGCAGGCTGTAAATTTTATGCAGGGTACCCCATCACCCCCTCCACAGAAATTGCAGAGATGCTTTCCAGGGAGCTGCCCAAAGTGGGTGGTAAATTCATCCAGATGGAAGATGAGATTGCCAGCCTGGCAGCCTGTATTGGCGCCTCGGTGGGTGGATTAAAATCCATGACCGCTACCTCGGGTCCTGGGTTTTCGCTGATGCAAGAACACATCGGTTATGCGGCAATGACCGAGATCCCGGTGGTGATCGTGGATGTCCAGCGGCTTGGACCGAGCACCGGCCAACCCACCAGTGCTTCACAGGGTGATGTGATGCAATCCCGCTGGGGCACGCATGGTGATCATCCCATGATCGTGCTCAGTCCAGTCTCGGTAAGCCAATCCTTCGAGCTGGCCGTCAAGGCATTCAATTACTCGGAAAAATATCGCA
>Ga0153915_10006102_pt1 | contig 11264 bp, 11 predicted proteins | sample Opewatmetagenome_2_FD_107003 | JGI IMG/M metagenome (GOLD analysis project Ga0153915, IMG submission 107003) | Freshwater wetland microbial communities from Ohio, USA - Open water 3 Core 3 Depth 3 metaG | ecosystem: Environmental > Aquatic > Freshwater > Wetlands | place: USA: Ohio, Lake Erie...
CGCGCGGTGCTTGATGTACTCGATGATGACCGCGTCGCCCGCGATGAACCCGCCGACCGAGGCCATGGACTTGGAAAACGTGCCCATGATCAGGTCCACGTCGGCTTCCACGCCGAAGTGCTCGCAGGTGCCGCGCCCCGTCCGTCCGAGGACTCCGATTCCGTGGGCGTCGTCCACCATGAGCCCCGCGCCGAACTCCCGCGCCAGGGCCAGGATCTCCGGAAGAGGAGCGATGTCCCCCTCCATCGAAAAGACTCCGTCCACGACAATGAAACGGCCCTTTGCGCCCGAGTCCTGCCGCATCTGCCGTTTCAAGTCGGCCATGTCGTTGTGCCGGAACTTGCGGACGTCGCCGAAGGAGAGGCGCGCCCCGTCGATGATGCAGGCGTGGTCCTGCTTGTCGAGATAGACCGTGTCCCCCTTGCCGACGAGGCAGGAAATCGCTCCCAGGTTGACCTGGAAGCCGGTCGCGAAGGTGATGGCCGCTTCCTGGCGAATGAACTCCGCCAGGCGCTCCTCCAGCCGGACATGGAGCTCCAGGGTACCGTTCAGGAACCGGCTGCCCGCGGAGCCGGAGCCATAGCGGCGGACCGCTTCGATCGCCGCCTCCTTGACCCTGGGATCGTTGGTCAGGCCCAGGTAGTTGTTCGACCCGAGCATGATGAGCCGGCGGCCGCCGATCACGACTTCGGGGTCCTGGGCCGATTCGACCACCCGGAAGAAGGAGTAAAGGCCGGCCTGCCGGACTCTTGCCGGATCCTCGTAGCGGTAGCACTTTTCGAAAAACGGGGACGTTTTCGCCGCCGGGATCGTGTCCACCGGAGCGGTCTTGCTCATCATTCCTCCCGCCGTTCCACCCCTGGGTTCACTCGGCCGATCTTAGCAAATTTTACAAAGAGAGCCACCCCTCACTCCTGTACCACTCCCAGGTCATCCTCAGGTTGTACTCCAGCGGAGACGGAGGAGGTAAAGGAAGATGCCTTTGCATCAGTGAGGGCTCGCAGAGCCAGTCGCCGGCCAGGATCTCACGCGCTTTGTCCGCGTTGAAGGGGAGCGAACGCCCGGTCATCGCCTCCCCGAGGGTCGCGGCGAGCCCGGCGAGTCCGACGAGAACGTCGGGGACCGCGACGAGCCTGGCCGGCCGCTCGGGCAAGAGGGCGATCAGGCGCGAGAGGTCCGCGATCGCGACAGGCTCGGGATCGCAGAGAAATCCGATGCTTCCCGCCAGATCCGCCCGCGCCGCGGCCAGGGCGATGGCGCGGGCGGCGCGGGAGGCCTCGATCAGCTGGATGCGGGAGCGACCCGCCGGGACCGGGAGCCAGCCCCGAGCCGCGGCGGCGAACAGAGGCAGAAGGCCCCGGTCCGCCGGGCCATAGACAACCGCCGGTCTCAGGATGATCCAGGAGCCCTTCCACTCGGCGGCGACCGCCTCCTCAGCCTCGAGCTTCGAGCGCCCGTACCAGGAGACGGGTCGCGCGGGATCATTCTCTCTGACGGGCTTCCCGTCCCGCGCGGGACCGGCCGCTGCCTGGCTCGAGACGAGCAGGAAGAACGCCTCGGGCGCGGACTCCCTGGCGGCGTCGAGAAGGAGCCGCGTGCCGCCGACGTTGACCTCGCGGTAGTCTTCGAGAGATCGAGCCTTGACCAGACCCGCCACGTGAACGATCGCCCCGCAACCACGCATCGCCGCGGAGAGTGCGGGACGCGAGGCCTCCGACAGATCCCCCGCGACCCGATCGAGCGCAAGATCGCCTGTCAGCCCGCCCGCCAGAGCGTCGGGCCGTCGCGCGAGCGCTCGGACAGCCCAGCCCTCCGCGCACAGAGCGCGGGCGACGTGACCTCCGACGAAACCGGTCCCGCCGGTCAGGAACGCCGTTGGGCGGGTCACGCTCCGAATTCTATTGACTCCAACTCCCCCTGCGTTCAGGATTCGCCGCCAGCGTGAATCTCTCTCCCCGCTTTCCGCGGTGGCTGGCGATGCTCGCCGCCGCGACCGTTCCCGCCCCATCGCTCAAATCCGCGCCGCCCGTCTCTCCCCCTGTCGTCGAGTACACGATCCAGGCGACTCTGGACGAGAAGACCCACACAGTGGACGGCCAGGAGCGCCTCCTCTGGCGCAACCCATCGGCCGATCCGGTTCGGGAGCTCCAGTTTCACCTCTATTTGAACGCCTTCAAGAACAACCGCACGATCTTCGCGCGGGAATCGGGGGGGCAGCTGCGCGGCGACAGAGCGGGGAAGAAGCCGGACGACTGGGGGTGGATCGACGTGCTGGCGCTGAAGACGGCGGACGGGACGGATCTGAGATCCGCGGCGCGATTCATCCAGCCTGACGGTTACCCCTTCCCGGATGCAACCGCGGTGTCCGACGAGACCGTGCTCTCCGTCCCGCTTCCCTCTCCGGTGCCCCCGCGCGGGGAGATCACGCTTTCGATCTCGTTCAAATCGAAGCTGCCTCGCGTCTTCGCCCGGACCGGCTACGTGCGGGATTTCCACCTCGTCGGGCAGTGGTTCCCGAAGATCGGCGTCTACGAGCCGGCGGGGATGCGGGGCCGCGCGCGCGGCGGGTGGAACTGCCACTCCTTTCACGCCAACTCGGAGTTCTACGCCGACTATGGGCGTTACGACGTCACGCTGACGGTCCCGCCCTCCTACGTCGTGGGGGCGACGGGCAAACGGGTTTCCGAGGCGAAGACGGGCGGGAGAGCGACCTACCGCTACCTCGCCGACGACGTCCATGATTTCGCCTGGACGGCGGATCCGCGCTACGCCGTCCACGAGTTCCGATTCGACCCGCCCGCCGACATCCCGCGCGGATGGAGCGCGCTCGCCGCCTCGCAGCTCGCGGTGCCCGAGTCGCAGATCGCGCTGAAACCAGTCTCGGTCCGGCTCCTGCTCCAGCCGGAGCACGCGCGGGCGCGCGAACGGTACATTCGCTCGACGAAGGAGGCCCTCTCCTTCTACGGCCTCTGGTTCGGCGCGTACCCCTACGAGACGCTGACCGTCGTGGACCCGCCCGACGACGGCCTGGGGGCCGGCGGCATGGAGTACCCGACGTTCTTCACCGGACTCGTCCCGAGGGCCTTCTTGCGCTGGCCCCTCGACGGCATCCGCCTCGTCGAGGACGTCACCATCCACGAGTTCGGCCACGAGTACTGGTACGGCATGGTCGGCTCCAACGAGTTCGAGGAGTCCTGGCTCGACGAGGGCATCAACTCCGACTCGGAGTACCGCTTGATGCAGCTGGCCTACGGTCCGCGGCCGGCCGAGGTGCCCGGCGACATCGGCTTCGACATGTACTCCTACGCTCATGGGGCCTATGCCTCGCTTCCCAATCTCGACCCGATCCGGCGATTCGCCTGGGGTTATTTCTCCGGCGGCTCCTACGGGACCAACTCCTACCCGAAGGCCGCGCTCTTCCTGGCCCAGTTGCGCAACGACCTTGGCGTCGGCGTCTTCGCGCGGGCGGAGCGTGCCTATTTCCGGCAATGGTCCTTCCGGCACCCCTCTACGGCTGACTTCTTCGACGTCTTCGAGAAGACTTCCGGGCGGGATCTCTCGTCCTACCGCCGAAATCTTGTCGAAGGGACCTCTCGGCTCGACTGGAGCGTCGTTTCCGCGAAGAACGAACCAGAAGCGAAGGACGCCGGCGTTTTCGACCGCAAGGGCGGGCGCGTGACATACGCAAAGGGGCGGCAGGTTCGCCCCGCGGAGGAGAAGAAGCAAAGCGACCCGAGCGAGAAGACGAAGGTCTTCGAGAGCGTCGTCGTGTTCGGCAACCGCGGCGGCTGGCTCCACGAGGCGAAGGCGCGGCTCTCGTTCGAAGACGGTACCGTCGTCGACCGAGCCCTCCCGGCAGAGGCGAAATGGGTCCGTCTGCGGATCCGATACAGATCGAAGCTCGCCTGGGCGGCCGTGGACCCGGAACGGGTCAACGCCTGGGAGTGGAACCGATTGAATGACTCGCTCGTGCTCGGGCGCGGAAAGGGTGCCGCGGACACGGCGGGAGGACGCGCGGTCGCGAAGTACTTCGCGAAGACGGCGTATCTCGTCGGCCTCGTCCTCCAGGCCATGTGGACGCTCGCGTGAGCTCGATAGGGCGCCGGGGAGACCTCTCCGCGGGTTTCGCGGCCGTTGCCAGCGGGAAGGCGATCGTCCTCGTCCTGGCGACAGCGACGATCGTGCTGTCGATCCTGGCGGCGGCTCCGCTCGGCCCCTCGCTTCAGGCAGCTTTCGGCGGAACGCTCTCCGGCGACCACGTCCTCCGCAACGATCCGACGTTCGCGCCCACCGACGTGATCGATTTTCTCCGCGAGAAGGCCCCGGCCGTCTCGGGAGTGAGCGCCGCGGCAAAATGGGCGGCCCTGCTCATCCTTCTCCAGCAGATCCTCGTCGCGGGAGGGATCGTCTCCGTCCTCGGCCGGCAGGAGCGAATCGCTGCCGCCGACTTCCTCGCGGGCGTGCGAAGGAACGCCTGGCACAACGTCAAGTGTTTCCTTCTTTTCCTCCTCTTCGCCGGGGTCTCGATCGGCCTGTGGATTGCCGTGGCGCGTGCCGTCTCGCGCAAGGCCTTCGAGAATTCGCCTCCGGCAGCGGCGCCCGCTTTCGCCTGGCGCATCGCGTCGATCCTCGGCGTCCTCTTCCTCTACGCGATCTTCTCGCTCCTCCACGACTTCGCGCGCGCGGCGCGCCGTTCTGACACGCGAGTCGGAGCCTGGCGCGCCTACGGCCGCGCCCGCAGGACGCTTTCGGGACGCTGGTGGCGCGCCTTCGGTCTCTTCCTCTTCTGGCTCCTTGCCGGAGGCGCGCTGCTCCTCGCCGGGGTCGCCCTCGAGTGGGCCGCGCCGGCCGTCTCCGCCGTCGCCATCTTCCTGCAGATCCTGCTTCAGATCGCCGTTCTCACTATTCGCCCTGTCGTGCGCGTCGCCGCCTGGGGCTCCTACCTCTCCCTCTACGACGGCGCTCTGCCCCTTCCACCGCCTGCCCCGGCGGTCCCGCCGCCACTCGCGCCGCCGGCTCCCTCCCTGGCACTCGAGGATCGGCCGCTCATCTAGACGTCACTTCGCGCTTGGGCGGGGTCTGCGCTCTTCGGCGCACCGGCGGGCGGCTCGGCCGGATGCGGCCTCGACCGCCCGCCTGACCCCGTCCAAGCGCTGCGCTCCCGCGGCGCGCGCCTCCTCCTTCGATTACCTCAGGAGACTTCGCGCGCCGCGACCGGGGCTGGAACGACGGGGACCCCGAGAGGAGACCCGGATCCGGAAAGGTGGGTCTGTGCCACGGAGTGACGGGGCGAGGGGCTGGGCAGGGCCGCTGGCGGCGGCCGGAGGAGTTAAACGAGGACTCAGCGCCCAGCGCCGGTCTACACAGTGACGGGGGCGAGGGGCTGTACGTCCACGATGAGCTCGGTGGCGACATCGCGGTGGAGCCGGACGTGGACTCGGTGCTCGCCCAGGCGCTTGATCGGCTCGGCGAGCTCGATACGGCGCCGGTCCACCTCGACTCCCCGCGCCGCCAGGGCATCGGCGATCTCCGTTGGCGTCACCGACCCGTAGAGCACGTCCCCTTCGCCGGCCTTCTTGGCGATGACCACCGTCATCCCCTCGATCTGCTTGGCGACGCTCTCGGCGCCGGTCTTCTCGTGAAGCATCTTCTCGTCGTACTTCTTCTTCTGTTCGGCGAGCTTGCGCACGTTCGCCTCGGTCGCTTCGTAGGCGAGGCTCTGAGGAAAGAGGTAGTTGCGGGCATAGCCGGGCTTGACCGTGACCGTGTCTCCCCGATGGCCCAGCCCGCGAACATCGTCTGTCAGGATGACCTTCATGACTCCCTACGCTTTCTCGCCTCGACGGCGAAAGTCCGCGTACCAGTCGAAGAGGCCGAGCAGCCCCACCCCCAGGTTGATCGGGAAGTAGAGCGCGAGGCCGTAGAGACCGACGCGGAGAATCCAGGCTCGGAACCACTTCCGGGCGAAGTGGCAGATGATAGAGAGGCCGGCCAGGAAATACAAGGCCGAGAGCACCAGGAGGGCATTCCCCGCGATCTCCTTGCCCGGAGAGGGCGCCAGCACGGCTCCCGCCCCCGCCGCCACGAACAGGGCGACCACCGCCGCCGGGATGGAAAGCCGGTCGAATCGCGCAACCTCCGCCCGCGGCTCCGGCCGTGCCAGCCTCGCACCGGTGTAGAAGCCGATGCAGGTCGCGAAGATCCAGGAGGCCCCGACCAGGCCGACCCAGAACTTCGCCGTGAAGTCGCGCGCCGCGGCCAGGGTTGTTTTCAAGCGCGCCACCGACTCCGCGTCCATCCCGCTCTTCGTGTAGGACTGAACCGCGACCGGGACCATCTCTTCGAACGCCGCGCTGATCTCCTGCCGGATCGGCTTGCCGCCGGACGCCGGACGCAGGGCGAGACCCGCGGCGAGAACGGCAAAGCCGCAAGCGCAGAGAGCGAGGTAGAGCCTCGACGGGTCCCCGCCGCGCCGCACGCCCGCGGCGAAGAGCGCGGGAAGCGCCGTCACGATCGCCGCGAACAGAGCGAGGGCCACGGCATCCCCGGAGCCTCCGGTCGCGAGCCCGAGACCGAGCAGGACGCTCGCCGAGAGAAGAGCCGCCGACACTCCGGCCCCGCCCCCGCGACGGAAGGAGAGCCGCACGGCCGGCACGGGAACGAACGGCAGGGCGAGCGCGCCCACGACCGGCAGAGCCAGAAACGCGGAGAAGAGCAGCGTCGAAAGAAAACCCGCGAGAAGTATCTCCCGCACGCCCGACGCGCGGCCGGACGTTCGAGAAATGCCCTCCTCGGGCGGCGGTTCGGCGGCCATCGTCAAAGCCGGGAACGGTAAACGTCAAACGGGAGACGACGGGGCTGGCGTGATCGCGAAGTTCCGTTCGATTCCCGTTTCCCGTCTCCCGATTCCCGCCCGGTCAGTCGGTGGCGTAGGGCAGAAGGGCGATCGCGCGCGCGCGCTTGATCGCGGACTGGAGCTTGCGCTGATGGAGCGCGCACGTGCCCGAGATGCGTCGCGGCAGGATCTTCCCCCGCTCGGGGATGAAGGACTGGAGGAGCTTGACGTCCTTCCAGTCCACGTACTCGGATTTCTCAGCGCAGAACTTGCAAACCTTGCGACGCCGCACGAAGAACTTCTTGCGCGTCGTGGGCTTCCCCTCCCGGTCGCGGGACCCTCCGCGCCCCCCCGAACGGCCCGGCATTCCTCTCATGACTCGCTCCTTTCCGATTGGGCGACATCCGACGGCGTTCCGGGACTCGCAGCGGGAACCGCCGCCGGGGGCCGCGGGGGCCTCCTCGCCGCCTTCTTACGGATCCTCTCCGCCATCTTGGCCGAACGCTTCTGCTCCTCGTCGGCCCGAACCGCAAGATGCCGAAGCACCTGGTCGGACAGCTTCAGGCGCCGCTCGGTCTCCGCGACCAGAGCCGGCTCGGCCGAGACCTGGAAGTGGTGGTAGTAGGCCTCGCGCTTGCGCTCGATCGGGTAGGCGAGCCGGCGCCGCCCCCACGACTCGTCCTTGACGATCTCGCCGCCCCCGTCGGCCAGGATCTTCCGGTAGTCCGCCGTCACTTTGGCGGCGTCTTCTTCGTTCAGGTCCGGGGTGACCAGAACGACGATGTCATAGAGCCTCATCAGTTCCTCCTCGTGGATTTCAATCCGGACCCGAGGCGGGATCCGGAGAGGAAGGTTTCGTATTCGCGCGTTTCATCGCGGCATCGATTCCCGTGGAGAGCCAGACGCGCAGGGCCTCGACGGCCTTCTCCGAGGCCTCCTCGAAGGCTTTTCGCTCCTCCTTCGCGAAGGGCTCGAGGACGTAATCGGCCAGGTCGCGCTGCCTCGAGTAGCGCTCCCCCCGCACGCCGACCCGCAGCCGCGGGATCTCGGTCGTGCCGAGGGAGTCGATGATCGAGGCCATCCCCCTGTGTCCCCCCGCCGACCCCCGCGCGCGCAGCCGCAGAGTCCCGAGCGGCAGGGCCACCTCGTCGAAGACGACGCAGACCTGCGAGGGATCGATGCCGTTGGACTTGCAAAGAGCGGCGACCGCCTCGCCCGAGGCGTTCATCAGAGTCTGGGGAAGAGCGAGGAGGACCCGGGTTCCCTCGATCGTCCCCCGCCCCACCCGCGAGTGCGACTCCCGCGACCGGAGCCTTACGCCTTCCTGCGACGCCAGACGTTCCACCACGCGGAACCCCGCGTTGTGGCGCGTCTTCTCGTAACGGTCGCCCGGGTTCCCGAGGCCGACGATGGCGCGCAGGCCTTACTTCTCCTTTTCCTTCTCTCCTTCCGCCGGAGCTTCCTCTTCCGCCGCGGCCTTCCCCTTCTTGAGGACTTCGGGTTCGGTGATCTCGGGCGCCGCCTCCGCCGCTGCGGCCGCGGGCTCCTTCTCCGCGGTCGGGTGCGTGACGTGCACGATGACCTTCTCCGGGTCGTCCACGACAGTCACTCCCTCCGGCGCGACCAGGCCGGAGACCCGGAGGGCATCGCCGATCGAGAGCGCCGTCACGTCCACCGGCATGTGCTTGGGAATGTTCCCGGGCAGGCACTCGACCTCGATCTCGCGCGTGACGAAGTCGAGGATCCCTCCCTCCGTCTTGACGCCGGCCGCGATCCCAACGACCTCGACGGAGACCTTGACCCGGATCTTCGAGCTCATCTCGATCCGGACGAAGTCGATGTGGAGTGGTTTGCGAGACACCGGGTCCTGCTGGAGGTCCTTGATCATGGCGTGGCGCGCCTGGTCGGTGCCGGCGAGCTTCAAGAGGAAGATCGCGTTCTCCCCGGCGCCGCCGCGGAAGGCGTCCGACAGCGCCTTGCCGTCCACGCTGATGGGAATGGTCGGCTTCTTCGCGCCGTACACGACGGCCGGGATCTTGCCCGCGGCCCGGGCGCGGCGGGCCTCGTTCTTCCCGATCGTCGGGCGCTTCTCGACATGGAGCTCGATCGTTTTCATGCTGCTCTTGCCTTGTAATCCGCGCGGAAGACCGCGCAAAACGGAAGATTCTACACGAAAAGGGAGGAAACGGAAGTCCCCTGGTGGATGCGCTGGATTGCCTCGCCCAGGAGGGGCGCGATCGACAGGGCCTTGATCTTGGGGCAGCGTGCCTGGGCGGAATCCAGGGGAATCGTGTTTGTCACCAGGAGCGTCTCGATTCCCGACGCCTCGATGCGCTCGAGGGCGGGGCCCGAGAGCACGGGGTGGACCGCGGCGGCGAAAGTCTTGCGGGCGCCCTGGCTGCGCAACGCCTCTTCGGCCTGGACCAGGGTCCCGGCTGTGTCGATGATGTCGTCCAGGATCAGGACGTTCCTTCCCTCGACGTCGCCGATCACGTTCAGGACCTCCGTCTCGTTGATGCCGGTGCGACGCTTGTCGATGATGGCGAGAGATGCCCCGAGCCGTTTGGCGATCGCCCGGGCCCGGGCGACGCCGCCAACGTCCGGCGAGACGATGATGGGATCGTCCAGGTTCATTTCGCGGATCGCGTCGAGCAGGACGGGGGCGGCGAAGAGGTGATCCACCGGGATATTGAAGAAACCCTGGATCTGGGCAGCGTGGAGATCCATCGTCAGGATCCGGTCGGCGCCCGAGGCCGTCAGCAGATCCGCCATGAGCTTGGCGGCAATGGGGACTCTCGGTTTGTCCTTCTTGTCCTGCCGCGCGTAGCCGAAGTAAGGCATCACCGCCGTGATTCGAGAGGCCGAGGAGCGGCGGAACGCGTCGAGGAGGATCAGGAGCTCCATGACGTGATCGTTGACCGGGGAGGACGTCGGCTGCACGACGAAGACGTCGGCGCCCCGGACATTCTCGTCGATCTGGCAGTAGTTCTCTCCGTCCGAGAAGTTGTAGAGCGTCAGCTCCCCGAGCGGCAGTCCCAGGTATTCGCAGATCTCCTGCGCGAGCGCCGGGTGCGCCCGCCCCGAGAAGATCTTGAGCTCTCCGTAGGAAAAGTTCGCGGTCAAGCGGGGGGATTCTAAGCCATCCGCCCCGCCGCGGCCCGGGGCGGGCAGGAGAGCGCCGCCCCGGCTCCGCCCGCCGCGGAGCACTCCGAGACAGGTGAGGCTCAAACGGCGCGGCGGCGGCGTGACGCCGCCGCCGCGAATGCCAGCGAATCCGTCAGGCGGAGGGGGAGACGAAGGGACAGATCAGAACGCTTCCCGTTTCGATCTCGAAGGGATTCTCGCCATCAGGGTTGATTGGCAGGAATACGCCATGCGCTTCGGCAGGGTCGATGTCGCGCGCGCTCGTGATCGGAGTGAAGGTCGGGTCAAGCGCAACTTCCGGGTTGTACATGAGCAGGATGATCTTCCACGGGGCTTTGAACTCACCCGCGGTTCCGTTCTTCCCCAACCCGGGGGCGCCCGTCAAGACGTGATCGTGATAGGAGAATTGAAGGGGGATGCCCGGATGGAAGCAGGGATCGCAGTTGGGCTCGTAGCCCGAGGGCAGCTTCAGGTGTCCGAGCGTCGTCGAGCCGGTCGGATTCAACGGATAGACGAGCAAGTACAGCTCCTCCGACTGCGCGTACAGATTGGGGTTCGGGTTCGTGATGACATGCGGCCCGATCATGTAGACGATCTTTCCATCAACCCACGACGGATCGATTTCCGGCTTGCCGGCAGTCGCTACACCCCCCGGGACCAGGCACGAAACCAGGAGCGCCGCAACGAGACCACGGCGAATCACCTTCCCTCTTCCTGCCGGGGACGTCACTGCATTGCGTTGAGCCGGACGGCGGGCAAAACCAGTGCGGGGCAGGCTTGCAACGAACCTTGTCCGCAGGACCTCGAACATGAGCAATCTCCTTTCTTTCGCTCTTTGCTCCTCTTCCTTGCCTGTCGTTGTCCCGTGTACGCCCCTCTTCGCGCACCGTCAAATAGGATTTGAGTAAGGAATCAATCAGCTCTGGTCCCGGTCACGCCCGCCGTTCCGGCCCGAGTCCGTCAGGCTTCATCCTTCGGAGGAGCAGCTCGACATGCGGAGCAACGAAGGTTCGGGCGCCCTCGTCTTGCGCCAGGAGTGAACTCGTCACGAACTCGTCGCAGCCGTCAGAGCGCTGCGGACGCAAGCCCATCAACTTTCAAGCCGGGGCGTGAGCTTGATAGCATGCCCGAAGATTATTCGTGGAAACCTTCTTGCCTCGCAGGGATCGCCGCTCGTCGCCGAGCCACAAGCCGTTAGACAGCAGCCAGTGAGGAGTACGCCTCTAGCAGGCCGCTGAAAAATGGATGCGGGTGTCGTGTCTGGCCTTTTGCAACTCGCGACGCC
>Ga0153915_10006103_pt1 | contig 11263 bp, 9 predicted proteins | sample Opewatmetagenome_2_FD_107003 | JGI IMG/M metagenome (GOLD analysis project Ga0153915, IMG submission 107003) | Freshwater wetland microbial communities from Ohio, USA - Open water 3 Core 3 Depth 3 metaG | ecosystem: Environmental > Aquatic > Freshwater > Wetlands | place: USA: Ohio, Lake Erie...
GTTTTTCGGCCGCGCTAGGGATGTCCCAGGGAAGATTCAATTCCTTGGCGAGAATATTTGCCGTGCCACCGGGAAGAAGAGCGAGCGGGACGCGATGGCCGTTCTGGTGCGCGGCGAGGCCGTTGACGATTTCGTTGAGAGTGCCGTCGCCGCCGCAAGCGATAACCAGGCCGCGGCCTTCGTTGGCGGCGCGCTCGGCGATTTCCGTGGCGTGACCGGGGCCGGTGGTTTCCGCAAGATCGGCATCGATGCCACCAGTCGAAAAAATATGCCGCGCCACATCCAGCGCGTGGCGCCGCTGGTTGCCGCCATTGCCGGCGTTGGGGTTGTGAATCAGCAGCGCGTTTCGCAAATCAGCTGTCATCTGTGGTCCCGGGGTTCTGAGTTCGTTGCTCAAGAGATTCATTCTATATAATACCAAACGGATTCCAGCATACAGTTGCGCCGGGGGTTTCATGGCCAAAGCCGCACCTGCTACCGTCCGAAAAGAGGTTGAGGAGCTTCGCGAGAAGATTCATTACCACGATTACCGCTATTACGTGCTGGACGATCCGGAGATTTCCGATGCCGCCTATGACCGGCTGATGAACCGGCTGAAGGAGCTGGAAACGGCGCATCCCGAGCTGGTTACGCCGGATTCGCCGACGGTTCGCGTGAGCGGCACGCCGCGCGAAGGTTTTACTACGGTGCGGCATGCGCGGGCGATGCTGAGCCTGGATAACGCATTTTCCTACGATGCGCTGCGCGATTGGGACCGGCGCGTGCGCGAAGGCAGCGGGCAGGCAAAGATCGAGTACATCACGGAGCACAAATTCGACGGGCTGAGCATCTCGCTGCAATACGAGGATGGAGTGCTGGCGCGCGGCGTGACGCGGGGCGATGGCACGACGGGCGAGGACGTGACGCCAAATGTGAAGACGATTCATTCGGTGCCGTTGCTCGTCGAGAATTCCACGCTCAAGAAGCTCAAATTGTCCGGCGATTTCGAAGTGCGGGGCGAAATCATGATGCCGCGCAGGTCGTTCGAAGCGCTGAACCGGCAGCAGGAAGAATCGGGCGGAAAGATTTTTGCGAATCCGCGGAATGCGGCGGCGGGAGCCGTGCGCGTGCTCGATCCTTCGATTACCGCGTCGCGACGGCTGGATTTCTTCGCGTACTACCTGCTGGTTGATGGAAAAGTGCCGTTCAGTAAACATTCCGAATCCCTGCAGGCATTAAAGCAATTACGCTTCCGCGCTTCGGACGACTGGAAGCTGTGCGCGGGGATCGAAGCGGTGACCGGGTATTGCGATGATTGGGACGCCAAGCGCGAGAAACTTCCCTACGAAATTGACGGCGTGGTGATCAAGGTGAACGCCACGGCCATTCAAAACGAACTGGGTTACACGGCCAAGGCGCCGCGCTGGGCCATTGCGTATAAATATCCGGCGCGGCAGGAAACGACAGTCGTTAACGACATCATCGTGCAAGTAGGGCGGACAGGTGCGCTGACGCCGGTGGCGGTGCTGGAGCCGGTGCAGCTGGGAGGCGTCACTGTCAGCCGTTCCACGCTCCACAATATGGACGAAATCGAGCGGCTGGGCTTGCAGATCGGGGACACGGTGCTGGTGGAGCGGGCCGGCGAAGTGATTCCGCACGTGTTGAAAGTGACGAAGGAAGGGAAGCGCCGGAAACCGTTCCACATGCCGAAGAATTGCCCGGAATGCGGGAGCACGATTCATCGCGCTGAAGAAGAGGTCGCGTACCGCTGTGTGAATGCGGCGTGCCCGGCAAAGCGCAAGGAATCGCTGCTGCACTTCGCGGGACGGCACGCGATGAACATCGACGGGCTGGGCGAAAAGATTGTGGATCAGCTGGTGGACAAAGGACTTGTAAAGGATGTTGCCGATTTGTATTCGCTAAGACAGGAAGAGGTCGCTGCGCTGGAGCGCATGGCGGAAAAATCGGCGCAGAATCTCTTGGACGAGATTGAGGCTAGCAAGCAGAACAGCCTGGCGCGGCTGATATTCGCGCTGGGGATTCGCTTCGTGGGAGAACGCACGGGGCAATTGCTGGCGGAACATTTTTCTTCGCTGGAAGAATTTGCGGGGGCGAAGGAAGAGCAGCTTGTGGAAGTGCCCGAGGTTGGGCCGAAGGTCGCGGCCAGCATCGCGGAATTTTTCTCGGAGGCGGCGAATCGCCAGCTCATCAAGAAACTGCACAAAGCAGATGTTCATCCGACGGCGGAGAAACGGCAATTCAAGAGCGATAAATTCGCGGGGAAGAGCTTTGTCTTCACCGGGGGGCTCGCGAATCGCTCGCGTGAAGAGGCTGGCGAACTGGTGATACAGCACGGCGGAAAAGTTTCCGGCTCGGTGAGCAAAAAGACGGATTACGTGGTCGTCGGGACTGATCCCGGGTCGAAATACGACAAGGCCAAGGAACTCGGCGTGACGATTCTTACTGAATCCGAATTCGAAAAACTGCTTGGGCGGAAGTAGTTTCTAGTAGGAATGGGTGCACTCTGCGCGGTACATGAAGGCATTCTCGCGGTATAATTGAAACTGGCGGGCGGGCCGGGTGATCGCTGGTTCCGGCGGAGGAGTGGCGAGGTAAACTCGCCGCTACAAAGCTGGAGCGGGAGGAAAGTCCGGACACCGTCCTGAGGCACGCTTTTCACTTTGTGAGGAGCGGAACTCTTGACAGGGCAACGCGCCTGATAACGTCAGGGGGCCAGCCACGCAGGGTCTGCCGCAAGGCAGAGTTACACGCTTCGGCGTGTAGCGCCGGGTTTAACCCGGCGCGGTGCGGCGCGGTCACGGAAAGTGCCACAGAGAATAGACCGCCGGCGGAGCGCAGCACGGTGGCATCGCGCAGGGAAACCTGCGGGACGTCTTCGGAATGCAGGCAACGTTTGGCAAGGGTGAAAAGGTGGGGTAAGAGCCCACCGCCCCGGTGGTGACACCGGGGGCACGGAAAACCCCGCGTGGTGCAAGGCCAAATAGGAGGGGAGAGCCGGCCCGGCTCGATGAGCGAGCGTTCCTGAAGTCGACCGCTTCGCGGTCGCCACTTCAAGGAACGCACTCCTTTCACGGTGGCGCAAGCCGTCGTGGATGAGAACCCTCGGGTAGGCTGCTGGAGTCACGGTGCAAACCGTGACCTAGAGGAATGATCGCCGCAGCAAGGTGTGCGCGTCCCGGTGAACCGCGCCGGGACACAAAAACCGTGCTGGACAGAATCCGGCTTACAGGCTCGTCCGCCAAATCTCTTCTGCTTTCTCCCTCTCGCAGATTCCCCTTCGCCCGTGGAGGCCCTTCCGCTGCCAGGAGACAGTTGTCAGCAGCCGGATTGCGTGTATCATCGGGGCCGCTGCTCATTGACGAGTTCCGTCCAAGCTGGCTTTTTTAGGCCCCAAAATGAAACGCCTGCCTTTTTCTGCGGGAAGCGTTCCGAGAAGATGGCGGCGTTCGCGGTGGCCACGGGAGCGCGCATCGACGTGAGCCGGGAAAGTTTGCTGCTGAGAATGGAGTTGCGGAGCAATCCGGAAATGCTCTGCGTGGTGCGCGGCGCTTTGGGGCAGCTTACCGAGAAGCTGGGATTTCCCGAAGCGGAGTGCCGAGCGGTAGTGCTCGCGGTTGACGAGGCGCTGACAAACATCATTCGTCACGCGTATTGTGGACACGCTGAGCGCCCGATCGAACTATCGTTCCGCCGCATCCAACTGCGCCGTGACGGCGCGCGCCGGGAGGCTCTTGAAATCAGGGTGGCGGATCGAGGCGTGAAGATTGACAGCGCAAAACTGTGCGGGCGCCCGCTCGAGGAAGTGCGGCCGGGCGGCCTGGGCCTGCACTTGATACGTCAGAGCATGGATACGATAGAATTCCGCCGCAAGAATGGCAGGAATCAACTCCGGATGCTGAAGTTTTTTCAGGTAACGGAGCCACAGAAGGACTCCTGAGGAGAAGCAATCGTGCAGATTTCGGCGCGCCACTTGGACAAGATCACGATTTTCGACGTGTCAGGCGACATCGACCTGGCGACATCGCCCGAATTGCGGAAGGCTCTTCTGCGCGAATTGCGCGAGCTGCGCATGCCGCGGGTGGTCCTGAACTTGAAGGCGGTGCGGTACATCGACAGTTCGGGCGTAGCGTCGCTGGTGGAAGGACTCAAAGCATCGCGTGATGTGGGAGCGCGTTTCGTCTTGTTCGGCCTGAATACGACGGTGAGGGAGGTTTTGCAGCTTTCCAAACTGCTGAAGATTTTTGAGACTTACGACAGCGAAGAGCAGGCAGTGGCTCCCTGAGGCTGCCGACTCCGCAAGCCGTGGAAGTCCGTTGAGAAGATCGTGGAACTAGCGAAGCAAATTGGAGGATCGGTAACGGACGGACTTGCGTACCTCGGCGCGCTGGCCTCGCTCGGAGGCCGCGCGGCGTATTTCGCGTTTGTCGGTCCATTTGCGGGCAAGCCACTTCGTTTGCAGCGCGCCATTTCGCAAGCCATGCAAGCCGGGGTACGGGCGCTGCCTATCCTTTCCCTCATTACGTTTTTCATCGGGTTGATTCTCGCGCTCCAGAGCGCCTACGAGCTGCGCAAGTTTGGTGCGCTCAATTACGTCGCCAGCGCCGTGGCCATTTCGATGACGCGGGAACTGGGGCCGCTGATTACCGCCATCGTGGTGATTGGGCGATCCGGCTCCGCGTTCGCCGCGGAGATCGGCACCATGAAGGTCACGGAAGAGATAGACGCTCTGGAAACGATGGCGATCAATCCGATTCATTTTCTGGTGACGCCAAAATTCCTGGCCATGATGGTGATGCTGCCGTGCCTGACCATCTGGGCGAACTCGATGGGAGTCCTCGGCGGAGCACTCTTCGGCGTGGCGCAAGCGGATTTCACCTGGGTTCGGTACATCCAGGCTTCGTTGGACGCTCTTTTCCTGCGCGACATTGTGACGGGCCTAATCAAGAGCGTCATGTTCGGCATCACGATTACCGCGGTGGGATGCCACGAGGGACTCTCCACGGGCGCTGGTGCGGAGCAAGTTGGCCGGTCGACCACTCGAGCCGTGGTGGTTTCGATTTTTCTGGTGATCCTGGTGGACCTTATTTTTACCGCACTCTTTTTCTTTGTGAGTGAGCGGTAGGAGGCGGCGTAACGAAGTGGATCAAGGCAGCCATGTGGCGATACAGTCCGAGGCGATGATCTCGCTGCGGAACCTTCGCGTCAGTTATGGCCAGCGGGAGATTCTCCACGGCATCAGTTTTGACGTGATGCGCGGGGAGACGCTGGTGATCCTCGGCGGTTCCGGCTCGGGGAAAAGCACTCTGTTGCGGACACTTGTGGGCCTGGAAAGGCCGGATTCGGGGGAGATTTGGCTGAAAGGGAAAAACCTGGCCGCAATTTCCGAGTCAGAAATGGACGAAATCCGCAAGAAAATCGGAATGTCGTTCCAGGGCGGCGCGCTATTCGGCTCGATGACCGTCGGAGAAAACGTCGCGCTTCCGCTCCGCGAGCACACCAAGCTCGAAGATTCGACGATCGAAATCATATTGCGCTTGAAGCTGGGCCAGGTTGGCTTGTCCGGCTTCGAGAGTTACATGCCGTCGCAGCTCAGCGGGGGAATGAGGAAGCGCGCCGCCGTAGCACGCGCGCTGGCCATGGATCCGGAAATTCTTTTTTTCGATGAGCCCTCGGCCGGATTGGATCCGATCATCGCCGCAGGCGTGGATGAACTGATCCTAGATCTGAAGAAGGCATTTCACATGACCATCATCGTGGTCACCCACGAATTGGCCAGCGCCTTCCTGATCGCCGATCGAATAGTACTGATCGACAAGGGAAACGTGATCGCCACCGGCGCTAGGGAAGAGATGCGTTCGAGCACGCATCCTCGCGTGCGTCAATTTCTTGACCGCATTGCCGAGCCGGAAGTCTCGCAGGAATTAGACTATCTGCAAATGCTGACGGAAGATAACCGACCTGGCCGTTGAGCGGTGGATAAAAGAGAGGTGCGTGATGGAATCGAAACGCGAGCAGGCCATGGTGGGTTTCTTTGTATTGATCGCGGGCGGAGTGCTTGTCGCCACGATATTCGCGCTCAGCGGGGTATTTGGCGGCTCGGCCGCAACCTACCGCGCTTACTTTCCGTTTGCGGGCGGGCTGGAACCGGGCGCGACCGTGCGGTATGCGGGCGGCCCGAAAGTGGGCCGGGTGGAGAAGCTTCAGCTCGATCCAAAAGATTCCTCGCGAATCGAAATCACGTTCAGCGTGCGGTCCGGTTTGCCCGTGAAAGCAGACAGCCACGTGAAAATCATGAGTTTGAGCCCGCTGGGAGACAATCATCTGGAAATTGTCCCGGGGAGCGAGAAAGCGGCGCTCGCCGCAACGGGAGCAGTCCTCCCATCCGATCCCTACGTGGATTTTAATGCGCTGACGGCAAAGATCAACGATATCGCGCCACAAGCGCAGCAGCTGTTGAAAACGCTGAATGACCGTGCCACGGAGCTTAAGGTGACAGTAGATCGCGTGAACGATTTGATCAACGACCGGAACCGCGACAATCTTGCCGGCACGCTTTCCGAGACGCGGGGCATGATCGCGGAAAACCGCGGCCCGGTAAAATCGACAGTCCGGAATCTGAATGCCGCCAGCCAGAAACTGGAGCCGCTGCTCCAGGACTTGCGGAAAACCTCGGCGCAGGCCAATGAGGCGCTGAATCATGTCGATACTCTGGTCGGAGAGAACCGCGCGGACATTCGGCAGGCGGTCATCGACCTTCGGCGGTCCCTCGCCACAATGACGGATCTAACCGGCCGCCTCGATCAGACGCTCGACGTTAACTCCGAGAACATTGACGAGCTGCTTGAAAATCTCCGGCACGTCTCGGAGAACTTGAAACAATTTACCAACACCATCAAGACCAGGCCCTATACCTTGATTCGTTCGAGCGGCCCCCGCGAACACAAACCGGGAGAGCCGCAATGATGCGCGCGAACGAGGAATTCGAGATGAGGCCCTCCGAACCCCTGCCGTGGGAGCCAACGAGGAAGGGTTTTTCAGTAGTCACGCGTACCGCGATCCTGGCGGCCACCTTTGCCGCCGCAGTTTTCAGCGGCTGCGGGGCTGCGCGGCCCAGCAAGTATTACCAACTGACGGTCCCAGGTGACGTGACTGGTGCGCAGCTGACGGACCCGGCCTCGGTGACGCTCCTGCTCGACTCGTGGGGGACTTCACATCTCTATCGGGACGACCGCATTGTCTACAGCAACGCCGGGACAGAGATGGGAACCTACGAGTATCAGCGCTGGGCCGAGCCACCGGCAGAAATGATCGAGGAAGTCCTGCTGCGCGAGCTCCGCGCTTCCGGCCGCTATCGTGCTGTTTACACTCATCGCAGCAACGCGAATGGGGACTTTCTCCTCCGCGGACGGCTCTACGATTTGAAAGAGATTTCCGGAGGCTCAATTCTGGCAAAAGTGACATTCGAGGTAGAACTGCGCGACCTGAAAACCGGGACGACGGTTTGGACGCACTACTACACCCACGACGAACCGGTAAGCGGGAAAGATGTGGCCAACGTCGTCTCCGCTTTGGACAAGAATGTTCAGCGGGGAGTCAAAGAAGTGGTGGTGAGTCTGGATCAGTACTTCGCGTCGCATCCGGTCAAGTAATCTGAAAACATAGCGCGGCACTCACCGGGCTGCATCCCTGGTGGTTAATGCCGCGCACCGCTGGCATGTATCTCACTCTTCCGTCCTTCTGCCGTATGATAATCGCATGCGGCTTCTGCTCGTCGAAGATGATGCGCGCATTGCGCGGTTTGTGGCCAAGGGCCTGCGCGAACAGGCGTATGCCGTGGATGTCGCCAGCACGGGCGACGAGGCGTTGTATCAGGCGGCGATCAACACGTACGACCTGGTAATCCTCGATGTGATGATACCGGGCCGCGACGGTTTCGAGGTTTGCCGCGAACTGCGCAAATCGGGACAGCGCATGCCCATTCTGATGCTGACCGCGCGGGATGCCGTGGAGGACCGCATCACCGGGCTGGATCACGGCGCGGACGATTACCTCACCAAGCCGTTCGAATTCCGCGAACTACTCGCGCGGCTTCGCGCCTTGCTGCGGCGTTCGGGTGAGCTGCGCCCGGCGAAGATTACCGTTGCGGACCTAGTCCTGGACACTGCCGCGCAAAGCGCCTCTCGTGCGGGCCGCACCATAACGCTGACAGCCAAGGAATTTGCGCTGCTGGAATATCTCGCGCGGAATGCCGGGCGCGTGTTGGGGCGCGCGGAAATCGCGGAACACGTGTGGGATGAAACGTTCGATCCTTTTTCAAACTTGATCGAAGTTTACATCAATCGCGTGCGGAGGAAGATTGATGCGGATTCCACGAAGCCGTTGCTGCACACGCGCCGCGGCGCCGGGTACCTGCTTGGTTCCGTGCCCGATTCCGCCGCCGCAGAAGCAGTAGACGAAAGCGTTTCGCCACGTCATCGCGCCAAAGCCACTTCACCCGTACGGAAGAGCCATGCTTGATTCGGTGCGCGTCCGGCTCACGCTCTGGTACACGACGGTACTGGCGCTGGTCCTGGTGGTTCTCTCCCTCATCACTTATTTCACTTTTTGGCGCAGCACGGTCCAGCGCATGGATACGAATCTCTCCGAACTCTCCGAAGCGTTTTTGACGACCCTCATGGCCGAAGTGCCGGATCAGAGCGGCCCGGATGCATTCCAACTGGCGGCGCAGGTAGCCATCACCGAGCACCGCTTTCGCGATCATGTGTTCGCGATTTTTGACGCGGCAGGGAAGAGCATTGTCAGTTCGCAGAATGTTCCCTCCGGAGCTACTGCGCCGGACTCTTCGCCGGCGGGGCTTTTGTCCTCGCGTTCGTTTCAACAATTTCTCGATGCCTCTTCGCGTTCCGAACGTTTTTTCGGACGGGTTGGAGGAAACAAAGACGGATACCGGGGATTCGCGCGGCATTTTTCATCGGAGGGCAAGGCTTACACACTGGTCATCCTGCAGTCCCTTCATCCGCAGGAAGAGATGCTGGACGAAGTCAAAGCGACATTTGCCTGGGTGATTCCCATCGCCATCCTGCTGGCCAGCTTGGGCGGCTACTTTCTCGCGCGCAAGAGTCTGGCTCCCGTTGTGGCGATGAGCAGCCAGGCGGGGCGCATCGGGGCAGCGAATCTTCACGAGCGATTGGCGGTGCAGAATGAAAGGGATGAACTGGGGCACCTGGCGCGTTCGTTCAACAGTCTGCTCGACCGGCTGAGCGAATCGTTCGAACGCCAGCGGCGGTTCATGGCCGATGCGTCGCACGAATTGCGAACTCCGGTGGCGATTTTACGCGGGGAAGCGGAGGTCGCGCTCTCGCAGCAGGGGCGCTCCCCGGAGGAATATCGCGAATCGCTGGGCGTGCTTCACCAGGAAGCGGAACGGCTGACGCACATTGTCGAGGATCTCTTCACGCTGACGCGCGCGGATGCCGGCCAGTATCCGCTCCAGCCTCGCGATTTCTATCTCGATGAACTGATTGCCGAGTGCGTGCATGCCGCCCGCACGCTGGCGCTGGCCAAAAACATTTCTCTGAATTCCGAGGTTGCGGTGGAGTCTCCTATTCATGCGGATGAGTCGCTGCTGCGCCGCATGATCCTGAATCTCCTGGACAACGCCATCAAATACACACCGGAGGGCGGGCGCGTCACAGTGGCGTGCCACCGTGCCGGCGACGAATATGCCCTGAACATCACGGATACCGGAACCGGCGTTCCGCCTGATCTGCAACCACGCATTTTCGAGCGATTCTTTCGCGCGGATAAAGCACGCTCGCGCTCGGAAAGCGATGGCGGCGGGGCGGGATTGGGCCTTGCCATTTCCCGCTGGATCGCCGAGGCGCACCACGGGCGTCTCGAACTCACCCGCTCCGATTCCACAGGCAGTACTTTTGCCGCCTATCTGCCTGCAGCACCTGCACACACTGCATCCGCCGGTTAATCCTGCGTTTAGGTTAGTCTCGTTAGCCTGAATTCTGCCCAGCCTGGCACGGGGGTGCGCCCGGCTTAGGAGCCAAGATTTATGAACTTGTATCGACAATGCGCGCTGTCGTGGATTCTTTCTGGCGGCGTCTCGATTTTCTGCGGCGGAACCGCGGCGGGACAGGAGCCTGATAGTTCGGCAGGCACTGCGTCCGCAAAAAACTCGCCGCGGGCAACGGAGAGCAAATCGGCCACTGTCCGGTTGACGTTGCAGGATGCGCTGGCGCGTGCCCGGAAAAACAGCACGCAATTTCAAGCGGCGCTGACCGATTCCGCGATCGCGCGCCAGGATCGCTTTCAGGCTGGGGCTGCGCTGCTTCCCAGCGTGAACTACAACAATCAGGCGCTTTACACCCAACAGAACGAAAATGGCCTTAAATTCATCGCCAACAACGCCGTGCACGAATACATCAGCCAGGCCAATGTCCACGAAGTTCTGGACCTGGCGGGCGTTTCAAATTTTCGCCGCGCCTCGGCGGCTGCCGCCGCCGCACGTGCGCGGGCGGAGATTGCTTCACGCGGCCTGGTCGTAACGGTTGTACAGAATTTCTATGGCGTTGCGGCCGCGCAGCAGAAGATCCTCTCCGCCCAAAAAGCGGCGGACGAAGGCGACCTCTTCCTCAAGCTGACGCAGGAGCTGGAACGCGGCGGGGAAGTGGCGCATTCCGATGTCATCAAAGCGGAATTGCAGATGCAGGAGCGCCGGCGTCAATTGCAGGAAGCGCAGTTGGGTCTGCTGAATGCGCGGCTTGATCTGGCGGTGCTGGTTTTTCCTGATTTCAACGACAACTACGAAGTGGCCGACGATCTGCATGCCGCCGTGCCGCTGCCGACGCTGGGTGAAGTTCAGCAGCAAGCGGCGCGAGAGAATCCCGATGTTCGCGCCGCATTGGAGGCCGTGCGCGCGGCGCGATCCGAAGTTACCGGGGCGCGCGCGGGATATCTGCCCTCGTTGAGCCTCGATTATTGGTACGGGATCGATGCCCCGCAATTTGCGGTGAACGCTCCCAATGGAGTTTCCAATCTTGGTTCTGCGGCTGCGGCTACGCTAAACATTCCAATCTGGAACTGGGGCGCCACGCAGAGCCGCATCAAGCAAGCCGAACTGCGGTGTTCCCAAGCGCAGCGGGAACTTTCTCTTGCACAGCGCAAACTGCTTGCCGAAATCAAATCTCTCTACGCGGAAGCGGAAACTGCTTTGAACGAACTCGGTGGCCTTCACCGCTCGGCCGAATTGGCA
>Ga0153915_10006104_pt1 | contig 11263 bp, 10 predicted proteins | sample Opewatmetagenome_2_FD_107003 | JGI IMG/M metagenome (GOLD analysis project Ga0153915, IMG submission 107003) | Freshwater wetland microbial communities from Ohio, USA - Open water 3 Core 3 Depth 3 metaG | ecosystem: Environmental > Aquatic > Freshwater > Wetlands | place: USA: Ohio, Lake Erie...
ACGTTATCTCCACGGAAAATGCGAAGAATTACACGGCCACAACTGGAAGGTGGAAGTTTCTGTCGTGTCCAATCGATTGGGTAAGCAGGGGGTGGTTATCGACTTCGGAATCTTGAAACAGAAACTGCAAAAGGTCTTGAAGCCTTTGGACCATACCTACCTCAACGATCTCCCTTATTTTTCAGGAATTGAACCCTCTTCTGAAAATATCGCAAAATATATCTTTGACAGACTGAAACGTGAGCTCAAGGGATATCCTGGAACCCTTAAGAAGGTAACGGCATGGGAGTCGGAGACTTCGAGTGCCACCTACTTCGGGAGATGATCATGAATGATATCCAGAATCAAATGGATCATCGAAAAATTGAGATTAATAAAGTCGGGGTAAAAAATATCCGTTATCCGATCACTGTCTTGGATAAGGCGAAAGGTTTTCAACACACGGTGGCCAGCGTCAATATGTATGTGGACCTTCCTCATCGCTTCAAGGGAACCCATATGAGTCGCTTTGTGGAGATCCTGAATAAATACAAGGGAGATATTGCGATCAAAAACTTCTCGAAAATTCTGACAGAAGTCAAAAGGAAGTTAAAAGCCAAGACCGCGCACCTGGAGGTAGAATTCCCTTATTTTATCGAAAAGGAAGCTCCTGTCACGAGGTCCAGGAGTCTGATGGAATATATCTGTCGAATTTGCGGTTCAAGCAATGAAAAAGAAGATTTCTATATGGGGATTGTCGTTCCGATCACGACCGTGTGCCCTTGCTCAAAAGAAATTAGCCAATTCGGGGCCCACAATCAAAGATCCCTTGTCACAGTCAACCTCCGATTCAGGAAGTTCATTTGGATTGAAGATATCATCCAGTTGATTGAGGAATGTGCTTCCTGCGATCTTTATTCCATTTTGAAACGGCCGGATGAAAAATATGTGACAGAAAAAGGATACGAGAATCCCATGTTTGTCGAGGATGTGGTGAGAGAGATAGCCAAGCGCTTAAAAAAGGATAAAAACATCACCTGGTTTACTGTGGAATCTGAAAACTTCGAGTCGATTCATAATCACAGCGCTTATGCCTTTGTGGAAAGAGGGACGGACGATTAGGAAAGGAGTGAGGAGGGTGACATTTGAGCAACAGATTTGCTACCCAACCACGACTCGATCCAGAGGGGTGAACGATCAAGGCGGGTTCGGAAGGCTTTCGTCTTTTCTTCCGGTTCTAGTCTTCGCCAGTTCCCAGCAGTAGTCATATATATGGAGTCCCTTGCTGGAGGCGATGATCTCCCCATCCTCTACCCCAATCTCCTTCGCCATATATTCCTTAAGGAGTTGAAGACCAGCAAGATTGGATGGGAATCCAGCCCATAAATCCCATGAACGGAAATAGAGCATAAAATGGAGCTTTCCATATCGAATACGGGTATCAATACCACGAAGGCATTGGGGGTCCTGGAGTAAGATTGAACTGGCATCGCCGACCGCCATATAAGCCTGATTGGTATTGAGTCCTTCTTCCCGATACATCCGGATGACTTCATATATCTGTTTTTCGAGATCCTCTCCGTAGGTGTAGGTTTCGTGGACATCTTTTCTCGAAGTGATTAACTTCTCAAGATATTGTTCCACATATTCCATGGAGGTGGGAGGGGGAACATTGCAGCCCGGAGGGATATCTGGGATAAGCGGTCTTGTCCCGGGATGGGTGATGTGGATGACGATATAGTCATATTCCATCCTCTTCTGGCCTTTGAAACTCCCCCGGTCGATGATATATTCATAGCCCTTGTCAAAGAGGTTATAAACACATTGAAACCACGCATCTGGCAAATCCCTCGCCCGAACGAACTCGATCTTCATCGTCCCTCTCAGGTGTCCGTAGATTTTATTCAACGGATTTGTATTAACCCACCTCTCCTAAAGTTGTCAACCTTTTATACTTGTCCGTACCCTAGGAAAAATTCTACGGCTGCTCGAATCTGCAACGTCGGGGCCGGTAAGAAATTGCAATGATCTTCTATGACCAGGTTTCACGGGGCCCAGTGATACTTATGCGGTTGATGACGCCAGAAATGGTAAAGATAGAGCTGCGCATAGCCTGCATAAGGGCCAAAATGATTGGATACAAAATCCTCCATCGCCTTCTCGCCAGTCTTCTTCCCTTTAAAATAAGACTTTCGTAGTCCCTTTCGAATCCAAGTGTCCATCGGAAAGGCTTCAAAGAAATCCAAAGAATAAAGAAGCGTGCAATCCGCTATCTTTTTCCCCACTCCTGAAAGGCTCATCAACCGTTTCCTCGCTTCTTTGTAGGATAAACTTCTAAGCGAAAGGAGAGAGTTTCGATCTATGCATTGGCTCGCCTTGACCAAATATTTTGTTCTAAACCCAGCCTTGACCGGTTCCAATTGAAGCGGGGTTTCCATACAACGAGCCTCTGGAAATCCGTAACCCACATAGTTCCCCCAGGAGATCTTCTTTCCAGACGATTTGCAGAGGACCTCGATCATGGAGCGTATATGGGAAATGGCCTTGGCAGAGGAGCATAGAAAAGAGATCAGACACTCCCATGGATCCTGTCGGATCATTCTCAGCCCTCGATATTTTTCGATGGCTTGGTGAATGATGGGGTCCCGGTCGATCTCTTTATAAATGAAATCCAAGTCTTCATCCAATCTGAAAAAGCGGACCACGAAGGGCTCTTCGACTCCCTCATAGAAGAGGAATTCTCCGACCTGCCGGATGGAAAAAATCCTATCCGAGGATTGAATCAAGTAGCTATCGAGGACTTTGGTAAATCGGAAAAATTGTCCGCATTCCAGGGTGTGCTGAAGTGAAAAACAGGGGATTCGGAATCGGGAAGTCATTTTTTGTCGTCCAGCGGAGGTCGGATGATAGCGATGGCATAGGCTTCTAAATTGAAATATTTCTCAGCCACCCGGTTCACATCGTCTCTCGTCACCTTTTGTATTTCCTGGGGATATTTCTGATAATGATCGAAGCCCTGCCCATAAAGCTCATCCAACGACATTTGATTGGCTTGCGCCGCGTCGGTTTGGAGTCCGATCTCAAAATTACCGACGAGGTATTTCTTAGCCCTGCCCACCTCCTCTTCTGTTAGTCCCTCCTCTTTCACTTTTTTCAGCTCTCGCAAGACGGATTCAATTGCTGTTTCCAATTTCTTTGGATGAGTCCCCATGTACACGCCGATATATCCAGGGTCGTAATTGGGTTGGGCCACAAAGTCTAAGGCATAGGCTAAGCTCTCCTTATCTCTTAGCTCACGGAATAATCTCCCTCCCTGCCCAGATAAAGCGGCGTCCAAGATCTCCAAAGCATGGCGGTCCTTATGATGAAAGGTCGTCCCTAAAAACCCAAGTACAAAATGTGCCTGTTCCTTGGATTTAGAGATCTCTGCCCTTCTCGTTTTTTCGAGAGGGGATTCCTGCGGAACGGAGGGAGGGGAAAACGATCCCTTATTGAGATCTCCCAACCCCTTCTGGACTGCCCGAACAACCTCCCTTTCGTTTACATCCCCTACCACCGTGAAGACTATATTTTCCGGGGTAAGAAGATGCTGATAATACTCTTTCAGATCTCCCGGGGTCATTCTCTGGACGGATTCGAGAGTCCCTAAGGTGTCCCTCTGGTAGGGATGCTTCTCAAAAAGCGTCTTCCGAAATAGTTTGAAAACCAGACGCCCTAAGTCATCCTCCTGCTGCTGGATCGCAGCCATGATCAACCGTCTTCTCTTTTCCATTTCTTCCTTGTCAAAGGAGGGGTGTCGAACCACCTCTGTGAACAAGTCAAATGCCTCCTCAAAATGCTGGCTCAGAAAAGTAAAGGTAAGACCAAAACTGTTATTGCCAGAAAAGCCATTGAGAGACCCTGCCATTCTTTCTACCTTCTTTGCAATCTCAAGGCTACTCCGGTTCTTCGTGCCTTTGGTCACCATGACCGCCGCGAATTGGCTGATCCCGCTTTGAGTGTCTTCTTCAAACCGGACCCCCCCTAACAGAGAAAGTTGAACGGAGACAACGGGGGTGGAACGGTTTTCCTTGATGATGAGTCGAATCCCATTATCAAGGATGGTTTTAAAAACGGGCGACTTCTTATCTACTATGGCCCCCTCCTCTCCTGCCTCCTTCACAACGGATTTTAAAGATAGATGCTTGAATAAGTCAGTCTTTTCATTAGGGGCTAAAATACTGAGGGTCAATAGATCTCTCTTGAAATACTTCCTTAAAACCCTCTGAATGTCTTCGTTTTCAAGAAGGGCGATTCTCTTTATATATTCCTTTTCAAATTGAACATCGCCTGCGTTCACTTCATAAAATCCTATCTTCCCAGCTTGCCCTTGAACTGTCTGGCGGTCATAAATGAGGCTGCTTTCAATATGCACCTTGACACGATGGAGCTCCTCTACCGTCACCCCTTCTGTCTTCAAACGAACGACCTCCTCCCAGATAGACGGAACGGCTTTTTCCACATTCTCAGCAGGAAGGGTCGCTCCAATGATAAAGAGTCCCGGATCTTTGGGGGTATAGGAAGAAGCATAAATGGAGTGGACCAATCCCTTCTCAAGTTTAATCCTTTGGACCAATCGAGAGGGTTCTCCCCCTCCCAAGAGATGAGAAAGCGCATCAAGGGCCGGTGTGTCTTCATGCCTGGCTGAAGAGATCGGGAGGGCCATCTGAAGATACGTTTCTTTGAAATGACCGTAGGAGACTGCGGACCGAGCCTCTCTCTGCTCGGGCTCTGGATTCCTATCCGGTAGGCTTTCGGGAGAGGGCTTAAACTCTTTGAAAGCAATTCTCACTTTTGCTTCGATCTCATCTGCGCTAAAATTCCCGACCGCAATCAGGACCATACGGTTCGGTGCATACCATTTCTTAAAAAATGCAACCATTTGATCTCTTTGAATGGAACGGATGGTATTCGAATACCCGGTAATCGGTCTTCGGTAGGGATGTCGCTGGTAAAGGGTTGCCACCGTCTGTCGAAACAACCTCCTCGAAGGATCATCTTGGCCCCGGCGTATCTCCTCCAGGATGATCTCCCTCTCTCTTTCCAACTCGACGGGGTCGAAAACGGAGTGTTGAACGGCATCGCTCAGGATATCCAGGCCGGTCTCGGCATAGCGGCCGGCAAGGGTAATATGGTAGACGGTCTGATCGTAGGAAGTATAAGCATTGATCGTTCCTCCCAATGACTCAATCTCCTTGGCGGCTTCTCGGACTCCTCGTTTCTCTGTCCCTTTGAAGAGCATATGCTCGATAAAATGGCACATGCCTGCCTCTTCATCGTTCTCATCGGCACCGCCGACTTTCACCCATATCTGAAGGGCGACCACAGGCGCAGTCTTATTCTCCTCCAAAATTACTTTTAGCCCATTGTCCATCGTAAACTGACGAACGGGGTCCCTGGAGGAAGAAACAGTAACCCCTCCTAATAAAATGACGATGACGAAGGTCAGGATCGTTAGGAAAAGCCGTCGACTTCTCATTCTCTTTATTTCCGTTCCTAGGAAAAAATTATAAAAAAGGCTTCAAGAACAAAGGGCGAACCCCATCCTGGGTGGAATTCGCCCTTGCTCTATACGTCATTAACCCGCTACAATCACTCCGGTGAAATTTGATACTTCGATGGCGTTAGGCCCCATCCTTGAGGACGGCGTGAAAAGCGCCGCTCAGTATCAACCCCGAGCAAACCCCGGGCTTTCGATCGGGGAAAGTCGAAGGGTTGATTTCCCCCGATGGTTCCTCCCCTATTTTTCTAGACTCGATATTTTTCTCAATACGATATTCGCCATCTGGGACTTCTGAGAGATTTTTATAAAACTCCTATAATTCTCGAGTGCCTCCTTCGTCTTCCCCATCTTTTCACTGCATCGGCCCAGGCCTAAATAGGCATTTGCCAATTGGAAGCCCTCGCCCAAATCAATGAGTTTTTGAAAGGCACGCATTGCCTTTTCATAATCCCTTTTGCCCTCGTACGAATAACCGAGGCCTTCGATGGCAAACGCCCGGTAGAGTTTTTCCTTTCCTGCTTTTTCGATATAAGTCTCATAGGCCTTGATGGCTTCATCAAATTCGCCTAATCGGAAATGGATATTTCCCTGATATAAGACGGCGAGCTTACCGGCTTGAGTTTTCGGGAATTTGGTGATGACCTCATTGAATCTTTCTATGACATTCTTATATTCTTGGGGAGACCCTTCCCGGTACGGGGAGCTGACCAACTGGTAAGTCTCCGCCGCTAAATTAAACATCTGATCGGCATCTCCTGCGTTTTTCTTTTCCCACTTCTGAAGGAAAAAGATAAATAATAGGAGGACCAAAAGAATACCCGCCCCCAAGGCGATGGGCTTGGCATGATGGGTGACAAAAAGATAGGCTCTTTCAGTTAGAGTAATAAATTCGTCAGGTTCTTTCAGCTTCCTTTTTATAATCTTTTTTGTGCTGGTCATCTTCATCACCTTTCTAGTAACGAAACATCATAACTTTCTTTCGGCCTTTTGAGAAGTGCCCCTCAGCACTCTCTTCTCCCCTAATCGAAGCGTCAGTTTGATCTGATCAAAGTACTCAATCAATGGAATAACATATTTTCTTGAGGCCTTCGTCATCTCCTTAAATTGAGGGGTGGTGATCTCTTGGTGACTCTTTAAATAGGCAATTAATTGTTCTCTCAGACTTTCGAAGGGGACGCGATGGAAATAGATTTCATTCTTGATCCTGACCAAAACTCCTTCGTGAACAAGATGTTCAAAGATGGCTCGAACCTCTCCTTCACTTTCAGACCATGCTTCCGACAATTCCTTCGGAGACGGTGGCTGGAGCCCTCCCTTCAGAACAGCCGCCTCTACCCGCTTCGCCAAACCCTTCTCATCAACCGACGAGATATGGTGACCGGAAAGTCTCAACTTATCCTTTTCCAGTACGACTTCTTTCGACTGAATGAGCTCACTGATCAGGATTTGGAAAAGTTTGACATCGACCTCTGGAGGAAGTTTTGTCCTCAACTCCTCTTTGGACCACCCAAATTTCATTGGAAATCGCTGATGGAATTCTCTCAATTGTGCCAAAGCCATTTCTCTTAATGCGCGGTAGGGTCCCTTCGCAATAACCTTTAATTTCTCAGGGTCAATGAATAAGAGATCCCCTCTTCCCTCCATCTGTCCGATGATCGACTGGACGTCACTGGGAGGCATCTCAACGCGGTTCAGCAGTTCTTCCAAGGTAATCCCTCCCATCCCTGAATGATGAATATGCTGCTGCAGGGCCTGTTCACTCGTCCCGTCTTTGAGGAGACTCAGGTCAGCGATCACTGACGAAGAAAACCTTTTATGCTTATCGGGATGACCGTCCAGGATCACACCTCCTCCGATGGTTTGGATGGCTGAAGAACCCCGGATGACGAAGCGGTCCTGGGGAAGAGCCACTACCGGGCGTTCCAATCTCAATTGGACGAAACCAGTTTGTCCTGGAGCCAGCTCTTCCCGATCAAGGAGAAAGACGGATGCGTTCGTCAGGGTGGTACCCACATGAAACCTCTGCTTGGTGCGATGCTTTAAGGGGCGCGGGGTACCGGGCAAATATTCAAGATAAGCATCAATCAGTTGAGTGGCGCTAAGGGTATTCGGCCGTATGAGAACGTCCCCTCGCTCGATCGCTGAGGTCTCTATTCCCTGAAGGTTGACCGCCGTTCTTTCCCCTGCGACCGCCTTTTCGACACTTCGACCATAGACTTGGAGGTTTCTGACCTTCCCCTCTAAGCCGGTAGGGAGAACTTGAACCGTCTCTCCAAGAGAAAGGCTTCCTGAAATCATGGTCCCTGTCACCACCGTTCCAAAACCTTTCATGGTAAAGACTCGGTCGATCGGCAAGCGGAATAAACCCTCGGACGACCTCTCCCTAATTTCCTGAGAAAGAAGATCGAGTGCGGAAAGAAGCTCAGGAATCCCCTCCTGTGTCACGGAAGAGACGGCAAGGATGGGAGCATTTTCTAGAAATGTATCCCGGACAATTTCAGTTACTTCTTCTTTAACCAACTCTAATAATTCACGATCAATCAGGTCGATTTTGGTCAGGACGACCAACCCCTTTTTTACTCTCAGAAGTCTGCAGATATCTAGATGCTCTCTCGTTTGAGGCATGACCCCTTCATCTGCAGCAATGACTAAGGCTACCAGGTCGATTCCCCAAACGCCCGCCACCATATGCTTAACGAACTTCTCGTGGCCTGGCACATCAACAATCCCTAATCGGATCCCGCTGGGTAGGTCTAGGAAAGTAAATCCCAGTTCAATAGTGATCCCCCTTTCCTTTTCTTCTTTCAATCGATCCGTATCCACCCCGGTGAGGGCTTTAACGAGGGAAGTTTTTCCGTGGTCGATGTGCCCCGCTGTTCCCAGAATCACATGCTTCATCAGCCTGCTCCAGGACGAATCCCTTTATTGACTGCCTAAAGATAACAAAAAGCGGTCCACAATTCCATTCCTTTTTCAACCCCGATATTCCGGCGTATTTCAGGCTAAAGCAACCGATGGACCGTTTCGACCCAGAAAGGACAAGCCCTTGAGAGAGATAAGCGAAAAGCAAGCCCGGATACATTGGTCAGGAACAATATATCCTCCTCCAGTGATGAATCTTCCTTTGGTTGCCGGTGGGGACTCATTCTTTTGCCGATTCCATCAAGGTCTCCTCATGATGAGTGGTGCAATCGGCATAGGATCAGGGGAAACAGGGGGTATCATCCTCTAACGTAGAGGAATCAACGCCTGGAAGAATGGCTTCTCGTGATGTGCAAATCCTGTGGAAAAGAGTTTCTTACCATCATACACCCGTTCAATTCCCTTATATAATTGAATTTATAAGAAAAGTGTATTAAATAAAGATATTGAAATTTCAATGGGTTACATTTTTGTGGATACAAACCCAAGAAACACAACATCTTGTGGTTTGTGGCGTAACTTTCAAAACCTCGATGTTCACAACCTGTTCATACACCGTCTAACAAGTGCCGGCCTCTTGGCCTTTTCTGGTTACAAAAGAGACAAAAAAGGGGAAGAATTTCACCTTTCTCCCCCTCTTATTAAAACTCTTAGGGCAGGATTTATCTTAAGGATTACTTTACCGCGGTCTTTAACAAGTTACCCGCTTTGAATTTTGCCACGCGGGTGGCAGGGATCTTAATCTCCCTTCCGGTCTGGGGATTTCTCCCTGTTCTAGCCCTCCTCTTCGCCACAGAGAAAGTCCCAAAACCCGTCAAGGCCAGTTTATCTCCCTTCTTTAACGCCTTCATCACCGTATTGGTAAATGCATTAATGGCTTTTTCAGCTGACGCTTTCGAGATCTTGGCCTCCTTCCCTATGCTGGCGATCAACTCCGCCTTCGTCATTTAAATCACCTCCTTTTTTAAGGATAAATTGTTTTGAGTTCGATGGGTATCGGTTACCTAAAACGATGCCCATCATAAACCATCGATATTTTAAAAGTCAAGCCTTTTATTTCAAAAAAATTTAATTTGTAAAATCAGGGCGAAACACCCTGCCTGCAAGAGCGGGGATGAAAGCCCTCGTGCCGAAAGTACGAAAAATTGGGCTCAAGGAGCCCTGAGACCGTCATTCTGAATTTGGTTCAGAATCTCTGAGACCCTGAAACGAGTTCAAGGCGACATGCATGGGTTAATTTTCGTTTCCAAAAAAAATGCCCTGCCTGTAAGGGCGGGGTAATTTACTAAACGCTCCGTCCTCCATCATAGAAACGACTCCATCAGTTCGGAAAGGACCTTCTCAATGCGTCCTGGCGCTCTCAATCTGCCGAAGCGCCCTTTCAACCTGGATCCTCCGTTCTGGTTTTCCCTATTTACACAGGGACAAGCCTGGATTCCCGTTCTTCGCCATCGCGAGGACAAGTTTTACGGGAACGACAACAATTCTCTGACTTAAGAGCCTTCTCACCCTAAAGATGCTGTAGGTCATTAGGGTCGATCTGTAAAATAAAAAAGATTTTGTCCTCGATTCCGTAGATCTCTTTCTGCAATCGCTCCAAGTAGTCCATGGCCTTCGGATTCAAACCATATCTTGCTTTGAGATCGCTAAACCTTTCCTCTAATGAAACGATCCGATCGTGCATCACCCGTTTATCCGCATAATTGACGATTTCCTCTTCTGAGACGGATGAGGGGTCGCCCTCTTTCCCCAACCAAATATGGTGCGCGACGACTTCTCCAACCCTTTCATACCCCATCCTCTTCAACCGCTGAGAGCCTGTCTGCGCATGGTCATCCTTTGTCTTGAGACACTCTGTTTTGGTAAGGTCATGTAATAAGGAAGCCGCTTCCACCAAACCGAGATCGATCCTCTGGCCTTTCTTAATCAGCTCGATTGAGATGAAAAGGGCTACCTTAGCCACCTCCAGGCTATGGGAGACGATGTTCTCCAGCATTCCATGTACACTCATCAGCCCCAAACATTCTTCCCTGCTGGGGATCATTTTGGGTGCGCTCCAGATGACCAAGGCCGTGATGACGATGCCGTCCCTCCGGAGGATTAAAGATCCTTCCCGCCTACCTCTTTTTCTTTGAACGGCAAAGAAGGTTGACTTTCGATCAGCTCCAATTTAAAAGTGAACTTATCCAATCGTCTTCTGGCTTCTTCAAACTTGTTCATCGCATTGCTGATATGCTTTCCGACGAGCTGAAAGTCCTCTTGAAACCCTCCGATGTCTTTTTTCAGGCCGGACAGCAAGGCCTGTATCTTCTGAGCCTCTTTTTCAATCTGCAATCCCTTCAACCCCAGAACGATCACTTGGAGATAGGCATAGAAAGAGTTGGGGGAGACGGGGATCACTTTCTTCGCTAAGGCATAATTTAAAACCCCCTTCTCCTCTCCAAACCACTCATCCTTGGTAATTGTTTCATAATAGACATTCTCCGCAGGAATATAGAGCAAGGCGAAATCATAGGTCCCCTCCTGGGGAAGAATATACTTGCCGGCAATGTCGTCAATGTGTTTCCTGACGTCTCTGTAGAAAACCTTTTGGAAGCCTTTTTTCTCTTCCTCTGTCTTGCACTCAATCATTCGCCTAAAATTATCGAGGGGAAATTTCGAATCGATCGGAACAAGCTTTCCTCCCAGCCTCACCACGGCATCGACTCGCTCTCCACTCGAAAAAGGGTATTGAAGGCTATAGAATTCTGGGGGAAGAATCTGGGATAACAACTCTCCCAGGAATTGCTCCCCCAACCCTCCTCTCAATTTGGGAGGACG
>Ga0153915_10006105_pt1 | contig 11263 bp, 9 predicted proteins | sample Opewatmetagenome_2_FD_107003 | JGI IMG/M metagenome (GOLD analysis project Ga0153915, IMG submission 107003) | Freshwater wetland microbial communities from Ohio, USA - Open water 3 Core 3 Depth 3 metaG | ecosystem: Environmental > Aquatic > Freshwater > Wetlands | place: USA: Ohio, Lake Erie...
ACCTCCACCTCCTGCGGCACGTTGGCGTTGGAGCCCAGGTCAATCTCGTACTGCCCGTTCTGCTGCTTGGTGAGCTGCAGCAGACCCCGCTGGCCCGCCTCCGCCACGAACTTGCTGAACCGGCTGAAGCCCGCCTCCTTCTCATCGAACGACGGGTCCAGCTCCTGCATTACCTGCTTGAGCCGGTCGGACCGCATCACGTCGCCGTCGGCCTTCATCCGGCTCACCGCTTCGATCACCAGCTCCCAGGGGTCCTTGTGGGGGTACTCCACGTCGGTGGTCTTGGTGAGGCCCGTGAGCTCGCTGTAGCTGTAGTACTCGTCGCAGTTCTGGATCAGCAGATCGGAGGATGACTCGCGGATCCCCACGCCGATGACGTACTTGCCGTACTCCTTGAGCTTCAGGACCAGGCTGGAGAAATCGCTGTCGCCGGAGAGCAGGATGAAGGTCCCGATCTCCGGCCGGGTGAAGACCAGCTCGGTGGCGTCGATCGCCAGCCGGATATCGGTGGCGTTCTTCTTGTTGGACCCGAAGGCCGGCGCGAAGATCAGGTCAATGGATGCCTCGGACAGCGGCACGATGTACTGCGGGTAGCGCCGCCAGTCGGCGTAGGCCCGCTGCACCGAGACTTTGCCCTTGAAGATGTCCGAGGCCAGCAGCTTGCGGAGCTGGGCGGACAGGTCCGACCGGATGGCGAGGGTGACGTTGTCGAAATCAATCATCAAAGCCGCGTTCGGCGCGTGAGCCGGTGGCTCCGCGTGTGCGGCGCGCGGCGACCGCAGGGGTGTGATGTCCTTCACGTAGCGCTCAATTCCAGTTCCACGACCTGCGCCAGCTCCTTGCGACGCACCTTGCCGCTCCCGGTCAGCGGAAAGGCGTCGAAGAAACGGACCAGGTCTGGTGTTTTGTCGTCGGCCATCTGATCGCGGCAGAAGGCCTTGAGCTCTTCGCCGGTGATGATGGCGCCCTCGACCGGGACGACGCAGGCGCAGACCAGCTCGCCCATGACCTCATGGGGGATGCCGACCACGCAGACGTCGTCCACGGCCGGGTGCGTCCGGAGGACGTCCTCCAGACCGCGGGGAAAAATCTTCCGGCCGCCACGGATAATCATCTCCTGACGCCGGCCCACGATCGTCACGTACCCCTGGTCATCCAGGGTGGCCAGGTCTCCCGTGAGGAAGTACCCGTCGTCCGTGAACGATCGTTTGGTCTCCAACGGCATCCGGTGATAACCGGCCATGACGTTGGGACCCTTGACCGCCAGCTCGCCCGATCCGGCTCCTCCCGGCACCTCGCCGCTCTTCACATCCACCACGCGCACCTGCACGCCGGCGATGGGGCGGCCCACGGTTCGCTCGCGCCGGTCGGAAGGGTCCTCCGGGCGAGTGATCGCCACCGTGGGGCCTGCTTCGGTGAGGCCGTAGGCGATCTGGACGTCGTTCCACCGGCGGATCTGCCGCACCAGGTCGGGGGAGACCGGGCTCCCCGCGACGATGCCGGTCCGCACGTGGGACAGGTTCCGGCTCCCGAACGACTGATCCCGCATCAGGAGCTGGAACATGGTGGGCACGCCATGACACACGGTGACCCCTTCGCTCTCGATCAGCCGCAGGGTCGCGGCTGGCGCGAAGGCGGGCTCCATCACCAGCGTCGCACCGCTGATGAGCGTGCTCAGGAGCACCTGCATGCCGAACACCGTGAACTGGGGCACGGCCGCCAACACCCGATCCGTGCCCTTGATCTGCAGTACTTCCGCCACCCGTTGCGCGGCGAACACCAGGCTCCGGTGGGCGAGGACTACGCCCTTGGGCTTCCCCAGCGTGCCGGAGGTATAGACGATGGCCAGCGGGTCGTCCTCGTTCTGGTGAGCCGCCGGCGCCGGCAGCCCGCGCCCGCTGCGCACCAGGCCGGCCAGCTGCACCAGCCGGTCGTCGTACCACAGGTCGTCCGGGCCCAACACCGCCATGTACTTGAGGTCCGGCAGATCCTGGGCGGCGTCCTCGCACAACTCCCGGTACTCGACCCCCGAGACGGTCTCACCGGCCACCACCAGCTTCGCTTCCGCGTGCCGCAGCTGGTACTTGAGCTCGTGGTAAGCCAGCGAGGGGTTCAGCGGCACCAGCACCGCGCCCAGGCGGGCCGTGGCGAGACACACCACCGCCCATTCGGGCACGTTGGGCAGCTCGACCGCCACGCGGTCTCCGGCCCCGATCCCACGGGCCGCCAGGGCGGCAGCCAGGGCCTGGGCGTCCGCCTCCACTTGACCGTAGGTGAGCCGCCGGGTGCCGGCGACCAGACACTCCCGCTGTGGCTCGAGGCGTGCCTGTTGACTGACACAGCTAGCAAGGTGGAGGTTGCCCAACCCGTCCCTCTGGGACACGGAACCTTTAAGCTTAACAGTCACCCTTGGTCCCTACAACGCTCACGCCGGGGCTCACTCGCCTAAGACCTTGATGATCAAACGTTTGCGACGCTGGCCGTCCCACTCACCGTAGAACACTCGCTGCCAGGGCCCCAGGTCCAGAGCGCCGTTGGTGATGGGGACGATCACCTCGTGCCCCACGGTGAGGCTCCGCAGGTGGGCCGCCGCATTGTCTTCACCCGTGCGGTTGTGCTGGTAGCGATCGGGAGCCCAGGGCGCGATGGTGCCCTCCAGCCACTCCAGGATATCGTGCCATAGCCCGGCCTCGTGATCGTTCACGAAGACCGAGGCCGTGATGTGCATGGCGGAGACCAGGACCATGCCCTCGGCGACGCCGCTCGCCGCCACGGCCTTCGCCACGTCATCCGTGATGTCGATGATTTCCTGGCGCTGCTTGGTGTGGAACCAGAGATACGCGGTGTGGGATTTCAGAGCGATGACAACTCCCGCAAGGTCTCTTCTCCGTAGAACAGCCGGATGTACTTGGCCTGCACCGGCGTCAGGCGGCGGACCGCCCACGACAGGTGGACGAAGTGGGGCTCGTAGGGCAGGCGCAGCGGCTCCATGCCGCACTCCTCCGGCAGCCGATTGCCCTTCCGCGTGTTGCAGGACGAGCAGGCGGTGATGACGTTGGTCCAGTCGTTGGTCCCGCCGCGCGAGAGGGGCACCAGGTGGTCCCGGGTCAGGCACTCCCGGTAGCGCAATTCGTTCTGGCGCCGCCCGCAGAACTGGCAGCTGTAGTCGTCGCGCGCGAAGAGGAACGTGTTGGTCACTTGCCGCCGGAACTTGCGGGGCACGTGGATGAACTTGACCAGGCGAATGACGGCCGGGCGAGGCACCGCCAGGCTGATGCTGCGCACAACTCCGCCCCCGTCCGTCTCAACGATTTCCGCCTTGCCATCGATGATCAGACGTAACGCGCGCCGGACCGGCACCATGGTCAGCGGCTCGAACGAGGCGTTGAGCGCCAGGCAACGCATAGCCGGTGAATGTTACGCGCGAGTGTAACGTCTTGCAATGGCGAGCGTTCGGACAAGGTGGGGGCTGCTTCAGGCGGTACGGTAATCCCAATCGAGGTTCTCGGCCTCCTCCAGGGCCCGTTCCACGTGGGTCCGGAGGCCTTTCAACGACCCCCGGCATCGCTCCCGCAGCTGGCGCAGGCCGCCGGCCAGGGCTGAGGGGCTCATGGGCCGGTCGGCTGAACTCACGGCGCCCAGCAGGTGGTCCGCCAGCACGTAGAACATCATGGCGTTGGACACTTCCTCCGGCGGAGTGCGTCCGGCGTCGAGCCCGGCTCGCACCTCGTTGACCGCGGTCGTCAACGCCTCGGCGATCCGCTCACGTCCGTCCATCCGCCTCCCGGATGCCCCAGCAACAAACCGGTGCTCCGGGCGTCGCACCGCCGATCGGCGGGCCCAGGGCGCGCGGGGGACTTGACTGCTACTGGAATGTCGCTCCTCGGAGGAAGGCGTCAAGCACCGCGCGCGAAGAGGGACTCGAGCTGTGTGATTTGGGCCACGACCGAGCCGCGGGAGGAGCCTCCCGGCGTGGCCCGACGCTCGACCGAGTCGGCGAAAGAGCCCAGGGCGCCCAGCAGGTCCGGCAGGGCGGGGTGGATGGCGGCCGCCGCATCCCTGGGCACCGCCGCCAGGTCTACCCGGCGCCGCTCGGCCTCCTGCACCAGGCGACCCACCAGTCCATGGGCCTCGCGAAACGGCACGCCGTGGCCCACCAGACCGTCGGCGAGATCGGTCGCCAACATCCCTCGCTGCAGCGCCGCGCTCATGCGCTCCGGGACCGGCTCCATGGTGGCCACCGCGCCGCGGACCGCGGGAAGGGTCAGGAGCATGGTATCCACCGCGTCGAACAGGAAGCTCTTGTCTTCCTGCAGGTCTTTGCTGTAGCCCGCCGGCAGGCCCTTCACGGCGGTGAGCAGCCCCACCAGATCGCCGCTCACCCGGGCGACCTTGGCGCGGGCCAGCTCGAAGACGTCGGGGTTCCGCTTCTGCGGCATCAGGCTGGAGCCGCTGCAGAAGCCGTCGGCCAGGCGGACGAACCCGAACTCGGTGGAGCAGTAGGTCAAGAGCTCGGCCGCGAGGCGGGAGACATGGGTGGCGAGCAGGGAAAGGGCGAAGAGCAGGTCCACCACGAAATCGCGGTCGCCGGTGGCGTCCAGCGCGTTGCCCGACACCGCCCTCAGCCCAAGCGTCTCCCGCAGCAGCTCCCGGTCCACCGGCACACCGGAGCCGGCCAGCGCCCCCGAGCCCAGGGGCAGGACGGCCGTGCGGCCCACCACCTGGGCCAGGCGTTCCCGGTCGCGGACCAGGGGCCAGGTATGGGCCAGCAACAGGTACGCCCAGCGCACCGGCTGTGCCTGCTGGAGGTGGGTGTAGCCGGGGAGGATGAGGTCCACCCCTTTCCCGGCCTGGCCCACCAGCGCCTGGCCCAACCCCGTGACTTCCCGGTCCAGGAGCCCGATGGCCTCCAGGCACCAGAGCCGCAGGTCGGTAGCCACCTGGTCGTTCCGGGAGCGGCCGGTGTGCAGCTTCCCCGCCACCTCGCCGATCTCCTGGTAGAGCAACCGCTCCACCAGGGTGTGGACGTCCTCGTCCGTGGCACCCTGCGCGGCGCCGGCGGCCAGCTGTTTCGCCACGCGATCCAACCCGCTCAGCAATGTGGTGGCTTCGTCGGAGGTCAGGACGTGGGCGCGGGCCAGCGCCTGCACCCACGCCTTGCTGCCCTGGATGTCCTGGGGCCAAAGCCGGTGATCCACCGGCAGGCTGCGGTTGAGGGCGTCGAAGGACTCTTCAGGGCCGCCGGTGAACCGGCCGCCCCACATCTGGTGCATCAGTCGGCCGAGACTTCCGCGTCGGTCCGCGCCTTGACCTGGGCCGCGATACGGATGGGGAGCCCGAACAGCCGGATGAAGCCCGCGGCGTCGGCCTGCTTGTAGGTGTCGTCGGCGCCGAAGGTGGCGTAGGCTTCCGAGTACAGCGAGAAGGGACTCTCGCGACCCAGCACCGTGATCGATCCCTTGAAGAGCCGCACCCGCACCGTGCCGGTGACCAGCCGCTGAGTCTGGCTGACGAAGGCGTCCAGCGCCTCCCGCTCCATGCTCCACCAGCGGCCTTCGTACACCAGGTCGGCATAGCGGGCGGCAAGCTGGTCCTTGAGGCTCAAGGTCCGCCGGTCCAGCACCAGCTGCTCCAGCTCGCGGTGTGCGGCGCGCAGCACGGTCCCGCCGGGGGTCTCGTAGATGCCGCGGGACTTCATGCCCACCAGCCGGTCCTCCACCACATCGGCGCGGCCCACGCCGTGCTGGCCGGCCACCTCGTTGAGCTGGCCCACCAGCTCGACCGGGCCGGTGGGGACGCCGTCCAGCGACACGGGCGTCCCTTCTTCGAAGCCGATGGCGATATCGTCGGGCGTATCCGGCGCCTCGGCGGCGTCGCGCGTCAGCACGAACAGGTCGTTGGGCGGCGCGGCCGCCGGGTCTTCCAGGATCCCGCCCTCGTGCGAGATGTGCCACAGGTTCCGGTCGCGGCTGTAGGGCTTCTCGGCACTGGCCTGGGTGGGAATGTTCTTGGCCTTGAGGTAGGCAATCAGGTCTTCCCGGCCCCGGAACGACCACTCGCGCCACGGCGCGATCACCTCGAGATCGGGCGCCAGCGCGGCGTAGGTGAGCTCGAAGCGCACCTGATCGTTGCCCTTGCCCGTGCACCCGTGCGCCAGCGCCTCCGCTCCCGCTTCCCGGGCCGCAGCCACCTGCCCCGCGGCGATCACCGGGCGTGCCATGGAGGTCCCCAGCAGGTAGGTGCGGGCGTACACCGCCCCGGCTTTGAGCGTGGGGAAGACGAAGTCGGTGACGAACTTCTCCCGCAGGTCGTCCACCACGCAGCCCACCGCGCCGGAGCGGACCGCCTTCTCCTCCAGCCCATCCAGCTCGCCGTCACCCTGCCCCACGTCCGCCGCGTAGCACAGCACGCGGGCGTCGTACTTCTCTTTGAGCCAGGGAACGATGGCGGAGGTATCCAGGCCTCCGGAGTAGGCGAGTACCACCAGCTGACCCATGGAACGGCGCTCCATCCAGAATGGGGGTATATGCAACGTTGCGTATAACTATACACTCCGCGGGAGCGGAGGGTCAAGCGCCCAGGCGGGCTTCCTGGCTCAAGCGGTCGGCGACGGCACGGCGGGCCTTTTCACTCCGGGCGATGATGAGGATGGTGTTGTCTCCCGCGATGGTCCCCACCACGTCGGGCCAGCCCTGGGCGTCCAGGGCCTCGGTCAGTGCGCTGGCGGCGCCCGCCGGGGTCTTGGCCACCAGCAGGTTGCCCACGCCGTCCAGCGACAGCAACAGGGTGGGGAGCAGCTGGTGCAGGGGCGGCCGCAGGGTCTCGGTCTGGGTGGGGAGGGCATAGGAGGAGCCCCCGTCGGGGTCCGGCGTTTTGACCAGACGCAGCTCGCGGATGTCGCGCGACAGGGTCGCCTGGGTCACGTCCATGCCGTCGGCGGAGAGCAGCTCGCGGAGCTGCTCCTGACTCTGGACGCGCTGGTGGCGGATCAGCTTCAGGATGGCGGCTTGCCGCTGGGCTTTCATGGCAACGCGGCTCCTCCCGAATGGGCTTGATGGACGGGCTGTCCGGCCACAAAGGTAGCGAGGATGTCGCCGGGCTGCCCGAGCAGGATGGCCTCGGCGATAAGGTCGGGCGGTAAGGCGGTAAGCCGGTAAGGCGGGAAGGCGGGAGGATGGGAGGGACGGATCACCACCAGATCCGCCCACCTCCCTGCTTCCAGCGAGCCGACCTCCCCTTCCTTGCCCAAGGCCCGGGCGCCGTCCAGGGTGAGGAGCCGGATCGCGGCTTCCGCCGAAAGGCCGGCCTGGACCCGCGCTTCGCGCGCCTCCGCCAGCAGGTCGAGCGAATCCACGCTGGCTACGGAGTCCGTCCCCAGTGCCACCCGCAAACCCCGCTCCCGATAGCGCTGGAGCGGGGCCGATCCGTGACCGTGCCGGGCGTTGGAGCGCGGGCACACCACCACGGCCGCGCCCGCCGCGGCCAGTATCCCGGCGTCCGCGGGGTCGGTCTGCACCGCGTGAATGGCCAGGAAGTCCGGGCCCAGCACTCCCAGATCGGCCAGCAGGCGGACCGGAGAGCCGGCCGGGGGATCGAGGGGGATACCGCGGCGGCGCCACAGGTCGGCGAACGGGCCGGTGCCGGCTCGCACCAGCTCGGTCTCCGCCGCGGATTCGGCGAGGTGACCCGCCAGGGGCCATCCCTCTGCCCGTGCCAGGCTCGCGACTTGGGCGTACAGCGTGCGGCTCACCGTGTAGGGCGCGTGCGGTGAGAGCCCGACCACCACGCGCGGACCTGCTTCCCTTCGCAACTGTGTGACCATCTCCCGCGCGGCGGCCAGGGTCGCCTCTGCTCTGCCGGGATCGGGGTGGATGGCCTCGTGATAGGCGATGCCAGCGCCGCCCATCTCGGTCAAGGCACGGACGACCGCACCGGACGTCCCCGTGTCCGCCACCATCGTGGCACCATGCCGCCACGCTTCCCGCACCCCTTCCCTGGCCCAGTCCAGGTAGGTCTCCGGGGACACCTCGTCCTTGGCCCGGCGGACATGCTGGATCCACTCAAAGAAATCGGGCTCCGGCAAGGCGCCCCGGAGCCCGGTGAGCTCGAGGTGGGTGTGGGCGTTGACGAAACCGGGGAGCAGCACCGCATCGGGAAACCGGAAAGTGGAGACGCCCTCCGGACGAGGCACCGTCGCTTCGGGGCCCAGCGCCACGATCCGGCCTTTCGCGTCCACCAGCAGCGCCCCGTCCCTCACCGGAGGCGAGGCCACCGGCCAGAGCAAGCCGGCGGAGACGCGGGCCGGGTTCAGCGGGCCGATCCGGTGCCGATCCCCCGGAATGGCATGTGCACGGGACAGGGCTCGGTGGGCTCGGTGTCGGGGATGTACCACTCCCAGTAGCGCTGGTCGCGGGGACAGAACTCCGTGGCCAGGTAGCCGGTAGTGCCGTCCACCTCGCGCGTGATGAGTCCCTCCGGCCGCTGCCAGTCCCGGGGCGGGTTGCGGCGCTCGTAGATCTCGTTCATCAGCGCGGTCCAGGCGGGTGCCGCGAGCACGCCGCCGGCCGAGTTCGCCTTGATCTTCTGGGGGGCGTCGAAGCCCATCCACACGCCGGTGATCAGCTCCGGGGTGAAACCGATGAACCACACGTCGGTGCCGTCGTTGGTGGTGCCGGTCTTGCCCGCAGCCGGAAGCCGGAAGCCGCCGCCCCGCACGGCGGTGTACGCCGTGCCACGGTCCACCACATCCCGCATCATGCTGGTGACGATCCACATATGCTCCGGGTCCATCACCGCATCCACCCGGGGCTGGGTCTCCCACACGATGTTCCCCTTGGCATCCTCCACCCGCAGGATCCCGGTGGGGGCCACGCGGCGGCCCAGCGTGGCGAAGGCGCTGTAGGCGGACACCATTTCCAGCGGGATGACCGAGGCCGACCCGATGAACAACGAGGGATAAGGAGGCAGCGGGGTGGAGATGCCGTAGCGCACCGCCTCGCCGATGACGGCGGGGGGACCCAGCTGCTGGCCCAACTGCACCGCGACCAGGTTGCGCGACAGGTAGAGACCGCGGCGCAGCGTCATGGGCCCGCGGAAATCGCCCTCGTAGTTCTGCGGCTCCCAGGGCATGCTGTCGGGCGGCTCGGGAGGCAGGCTGATGGGCTGGTCGTCAATGATGTAGCTGGCGGGCTTACCGGAGCGGATGGCCGCGGCATACACGAACGGCTTGAAGGTGGAGCCGGCCTGCCGCTTGGCCTGGGTGGCCCGGTTGAATTCCGAATCGTCGAAATTCCGTCCGCCCACCAGGGCCCGCACCGCCCCGGTGGTGTCCATGGTGATCAGCGCACCCTGGAGATACGGGGTGATGGCGTGGGTTTCCTCACGCAAACCGTGCTGCTCCAGGCTGTCCAGATATTGCTGATAGGTCTGATGGCGGAACGGTCCGAAGGTCCCCGACTCGATCGCCTCCATCTGGTTCTCCAAGGCCCGCTCGGCGGCGATCTGCATTTCCAGGTCCAGCGTGGTGTACACCCGGTAGCCGCCCTCGTAGAGGGCCCGGCCGAACCGGGCGTAGAGCTGCTGGCGGATCCACTCCACGAAGTAAGGCGCCACATCGCCGAAATCCTGACGGGAGCTGAGCTGGAGGGGATACGCCTTCCACCGCTCGGCTTCCTCATCGGTCAGGTAGCCGGCGCGCCGCATCAAGTTGATCACCAGGTTCCGGCGGGTGATGGCCCGGGCGGGGTATTTGCGCGGGTCGTAGCGGCCGGGACGGTTGGCCACCGCGGCCAGCAACGCGGCCTCCGCCACATTCACATCGCGAGCCGACTTGCCGAAGTACGCCTGGGCGGCGCTCTCCACCCCGTAGACGCCGTAGCCCAGCAGGATCTGATTGAGGTACAGCTCGAGGATCCGGTCCTTGGGGTAGGCGCGCTCCAGCTCCACCGCCACCCGGATCTCCCGGATCTTGCGCCGCAGGAGCTTCTCGAAGCCGATCCGCTCTTCCCACACGTTGCGGGCCAGCTGCATGGTGATGGTGGAAAAGCCCTCGGCCCAGCTCATGGCCAGGACGTTGGCGAAGATCGCGCCGGGGATGCGCCAGAAGTCAATCCCGTGGTGCTGGTAGAACCGCTTGTCTTCCACCGAGAGAAATGCGGCGCGCAGCTCCGGGGCGATCTCGTTGACCGGGACCACGGTGCGCCGCTGCACGCCCAGCTCGGTGATGAGCCGGCCGTCGGCGGCATAGAGCTTGGCCGCCTGTTGCGGGCGGTACTCTTCCAGCACCCGGATGGAGGGGCAGGCGCCGCCGGCGCAGGCGCGGGTCCAGGACCCGTAAACCATGCCAAGGCCGAGTCCCCCAACCGCAAGCACCGTGAGGATCAGGCCGCGGCGGAACCGCTGGTTGCGCCACCGATCGCTGAGCCACGGAGGGACCTGGCGGGGGGGGCGCAGGGGGGGAGGTGCCTGCGTCATGGTTACCAAGCTAGTCACAGCCGCCCGCGCTTGCCACCGCCCCGGGGTGCCCCTAACCTTCGCCCGCGATGACCGGTACGCGAGCGCCGAACGCCGAGATGCCGGACCTGCTTCGCGAGCTGTCCTGGCGCGGGCTGTTGCACGACCAGACGCCGGGCCTGGCGGAGCGCTTGGCCAAGGGCCCGATCACCGCGTACGTCGGTTTCGACCCCACGGCCAAGAGTCTCCAGGTAGGCAACCTGGTCCCCATCATGCTGCTGGCGCATCTCCAGCGGAGCGGCGGCAAGCCCATGGTGGTGGTGGGCGGAGGGACGGGGTTGATCGGCGACCCTTCCGGCAAACGCAGCGAGCGCCCGTTGCTGGACCCGGGCCAGGTGGCGGAGAACGTGGCGCGGCAGCGGAAGCAATTCGAGCACTTCCTGGACTTTGCCCCGGGCCCTTCCGGCGCGCTCATGGTGGACAACGCCGAGTGGCTCACCCCGCTCAACCTGGTGGCGTTCCTGCGGGACATCGGCAAGCACTTCACCCTGTCCTACATGCTGCAGAAGGAATCGGTGAAGGGGCGGATGGAGGCGGGGATCTCGTACACCGAGTTCAGCTACATGCTGCTCCAAGCGTACGATTTCCTGCAGCTCCACCAGACGCGGCAGTGCGAGATGCAGATGGGCGGGTCGGATCAGTGGGGCAACATCACGGCGGGGATCGAGCTGATCCGGCGGGTGACCGGGGGCGAGGCGCACGGGCTGGCGGCGCCGCTCATGGCGACGGCGTCGGGGGTGAAGTTCGGCAA
>Ga0153915_10006106_pt1 | contig 11261 bp, 11 predicted proteins | sample Opewatmetagenome_2_FD_107003 | JGI IMG/M metagenome (GOLD analysis project Ga0153915, IMG submission 107003) | Freshwater wetland microbial communities from Ohio, USA - Open water 3 Core 3 Depth 3 metaG | ecosystem: Environmental > Aquatic > Freshwater > Wetlands | place: USA: Ohio, Lake Erie...
GTTTAGCTTGGGGAGCGCAAACGATATCGTGAACGCAATCCAGGCCATTAACCCCAACGGCAGCAGTCCCTGCGCATGGTTGGCAATCAACCGTTTCAGGGGGAAACTGCTCTGACTTAATTTTTTCCAAGCCCAGACACACAGGGTAAATAATGCAGGTAAAAATAACATGTTGAGAGCCAGGAAGCCCGCTGCATATGCCATCCAGGCTTGTGAGCCAATCTCGAACGCGCTTGCCTTAATCCAACCCCAGGGTCCAACAAAAACTGCCGAAAATGCCAATGCTGAACCGAGCATGACCAATGCCAACCAGGATTCATCCAACCGGGATGAGCTTTGAGGCCGTCCTAGATCGTTTCCGTACGGACGCAGGTTCAAAGCCAGGTTGTCCTTGGGGCAGGCGCGCAGACATTCCATACACAAGCCACATGCCGAGCTATCTTTCAATGCCAGGGGGTACAATCCCCACGGGCAGGCCTGGTAGCAGGATTTATCTCCATGTTTGGCGCAGATTTCCTTATCCAATACACGCACTTCAACCGGGGCAGTCTTGGCATACATACCGCTGAAGCCACCGATCGGGCACAGGTAGCTGCAAAAAGCCCGGTGCTCGAAGACCAGGCTCGTCCCGATCGCTAATGCGAAGAGAGCCAGGAGCACCCAACCGGTGACATGTGGATCGGTCAAAGTGACTGCGCTGAACAAACCGATCAGCAGGAACCCACTCGACTGCAGCCAGGAACCTCGCAGGGATTTTGGCCAACGCAGGTTAATTCCCAACTTACGTTCACCTTTTACCAAAATACCGCCCTGCTGCAGCCAATCTCCCGGTAGCGGGATGGGGCAGATGCTGCACCACGAACGCCCTCCAAGTGGGATGAAACCCAGCTTGAGCGTCGTCCACCATGCAATCCACACCATGATGATGGCGAAGTTATGGCTTCCAACCTGAGAGCCAAACAGTGCCGTGACGATGGTGAACACAAAACCAATCAGGGTCAGGGCACGCCCCAGGAACTGGGGCCACCGGCTTTCAAGCACTGCATGCAACCACGGAATCCGGTAGAGATTCAACCGCTGTGGGACAGCATAATCCTTTGGAGATCGGGAAACCTCAGGTTTAGACGCTACTTCATCTACCCAGAGATACTCTTGTAGCTGGGTCATTTCCGCCCCTTCCATGCCCCAGCAAACATTGCCAACCCAACCAGTCCGATCGCCCGCCACAGCAAAGTGTTCCGCCCAACCTCCAGCTTGCCAATCATGAAGGGATGCAAATTCCCACATGTGGTGGTACAGTGAAAGCGGAATGATCCTTGCCGGTCGGAAATAAAAGTAATGCGCGCGGTTTTACCTGGGTCAGCCGTGGCTTCCAGACCATATCCATCAATCGATAACCCGTGCACCACATCGGTGGCGACCAATTCGATGGTCACCTTATCACCGGGATTGACCTCCAATACAGACGGGCTGTATTCGAAGCGCTTGGCCTCGATGCGAAAGGTGCGGTCGGTAGGGGTTGTGGCACCAGCGGGGATCGGAACAAACAATACCGCTAGTATCAGGGCAGCCAGGATCGCCCAATGCCACCAGCGTATCGGATTCTGGTGTTGCATATTCTGCTCTATCACGGTATGTTGGATGGTCCGTATTGAGAATAGGTCTGGTCGATATTGGCTTTGATCTCTGACACTGATTTACCCTGTTTCAGTAGGCGCATGGTATCCTGGGTGATATCTACACAGATGGAGCAGCCCAAAGCGTGCGAATCATAGCTGATCGTTCCAGTCTCATCCACACCCGCGATGTAGCAGGAGTAATTCGAGGTATGCCCCATGGCTCCACACCCGCAGTAACATGGGATCTGCTTCATAACGTCAGGGTTGGCTGCTGCAAACTGGTAAGCCTGCTGTACAACGGTCGGAGCAGATTTAACCTCACCGGGCATGCCTTCCATGGAAGCCATGGTCGGATTGTTCTGATCGGAGGATTGAGTACTACAGCTGGTTAATATAGCAAACAAAAGGGGGAGAATAACCAATAAAGAAAATACCTTCCTGTGGGTTGATAACTTCACGCCATATACCTCTGGTTGACGGGGATGTGTACGGATTATACGGGGGACTAAAGGGGTAGTTGAGCGCCATCTGACGGATGCGCAGATAGGCAATTATGCCTATATGTGAGTCTATTATTGAACGATGTGTGATTTGGATGAATTATTTCCAATATTTATCGAAACTTAACCCTCAACTCACTATAAATGGGTATCATGATGGATATTTCAGTGAGGCTTCATCCAGGTAATAATGGTATGAGAAATTCCGATAAAATTGACACCAAAGCCACGGCACAGATTCGTGATCACTACCAGCGTATGTCGCCAAATTATGACCAGAGGGCGGAGGGTTCTGAAAGGCGATACTCACCTTGGCGGAAGGACTTATGGTCCAAAGTTCGTGGTCCACATATCCTTGAGGTTGGCGTGGGTACTGGCAGGAATATGCCGTATTATCCCGCGGGGCAACAAATTATTGCCATCGACTTGACCCCCGGAATGCTCACACAAGCCCAAAAACGAGCAAGCTCCTTAAAATTGAATGTTGATCTGCAGGTGGGGGACGTCCAGTCTCTTGAGTTCCCAGACGACAGCTTTGATACGGCGGTGGCTACATTCGTTTTTTGTTCTGTGCCCAAGCCTGTGTCAGGGTTACTGGAGCTCAAACGGGTGGTAAAACCTCATGGACAGATTCTATTGCTGGAACATACTCGTTCGCCCAACCAGCTCGTCGGAGTATTGATGGATTTACTTAACCCGCTCAGCCTTTTGTTAATGGGTGACAACATCAACCGTAGAACGGTTGAGAACATTCAGAAAGCTGGGCTGGTCATTGAAAGGGTCACTGACCTGGCAATGGGCGGGATCTTCAAACAGATCCTGGTTACCGTAGAGAAGTAGATTTTTTCACCATTAATACCATTTGGTCAGGTTTTCCAACCATTTGCGTGCTGCCTTGGGTGATTTCAGCACGTAGTCACCACCGCTCGAGCGAATGTAGCCAAAGTATTGAGCCACCGAGATAGCTACACCCCCGAATGAATGAATGGTCTCAAAGGCCTCAGCATCATTATCGTCATCACCAATATAAACCAGTCGCGCCCCAGGCAGCGGGAAGCTGTTGAGCAGGAAGGATACCGTCTTCCCTTTATGTGCTTTGGCAGAGCTAACCTCCAGAAATTTATTATGCTTGATCAGGCGATACTCATCGGTGATTAAATCCTGATCCAGGGTTTGCTGGATGGTAGAGATCACCCGGGTGGCTTCCTTTTCAGGGGCGAAGCGTGCATGCAATGCCAGTGCCCAACCCTTATCCTCCAGGTAATAGCCTTTGTGCCCGTCAATGATTTCCTCCCAATGTGGTTTCAACCTGTCCAGGTATGGGCGGATGACGGCATAATCTTCGCGCAGGATCCTTTCACCATCTGGGGTCTGTACCTCGATCCCATAGGTGCCAGCAATATAAATTCCTTCAACTGGCAGAAGGGTCTGAATATCGAGCAAACGCCTTCCGGTGACAATCGCCAGGCGAAGTCTGCTTTTCCCTGCTAAGCGTTTGATCAGATCAATGAGTTTGGGATCTGGTTTGATGATATCGGGTGTGCGCGTGAATTCCACCAGGGTCCCGTCATAGTCGAGGAACAACCATAACCGTTCAGCTTCAGATACCCAAGAATTTAGCTCATTTTCAGATGTGAACCTCAAGCGGCCTGTCCTCCTGTCATTAATGGAAGGATATCGTGAAGGAAGATTGCCTGCCAGGTATAGTTTTGGCGTATGTGCTGCCGTAATCGCTGTGTGGAGCTTGCCTGTGCCCAGGTTGAGATCATCTCCGCTACCTTTACTGCAGGATCTTCTGGTGAAAATAGGTTTAACAGCTGGCTGCCGATTTCCTCTGCAGCCGGGATCTCCGTGCTGAAGATGGGCATACCCATCATCCCGGCTTCGAGGATGGGCATGCCGAACCCTTCACGGTGACTGGGCATAAACAGCGCATCACAGACGCGGTACAGCTCCCTCACCACGGGCAATCCTATGGTATAGCCTTCCCCCGGCTGTGGACTCGACTCATAGACAAAGCGCGCTTCTCGCTCCACGTGCAAATGCCGCCGTAGATCCAACAGACTTTGGTAGTACTGCATATCTCCAGGATCATGGGGATCTGGCGGGCCGGTGATGACCAGCTTCGGCCGGATTCCCCCATCTTTCAGGCAAGCAATGACATGCAGGGCATATTCGATATTTTTCGCCTGGGTGATGCGTATCGGCATTAAAAGGATCAAGTCACTATCTGTAAGATCAAGCCGCTCAATCAGCGCTTGTCCTTCCTCCGAGAGGCTGTACAGGTCCACCGGGTCTACGCCATCATAGATGACATGGATGGATTCAGATGGGCAATTAAATAATCCTGCCAGCTCTTTCTGGCGGCTTTGTGAAACCGTCACATAAGTCACGTCCTCCCGGTAGGTGCGCAACAAGTCCCATGGATATCCGAGATGTACGCTTGAACGCGAATGTGAGCTGGTCCAGGTAAAATCATGGCACCACGCAATGCAGTTCCTGATCTTCCCTTTGTCGAGTAAACGGATCAAGGCGGCAGTCAGAGGCAGGTTGAAATGCTTGGTGAACACATTGTGAACCATCACGTTATCCATCGGTTGCAGGGCAACTTCGAGATGTTTTTCCAGATTGGCCGATAAGCTCTCAAATTCCGTGGGTAGCTGAGCAGCTTCCAACTGCTGGCTAACTTGGACAACCCTTGGATCACGTGAATCCATCTCCGGGATCTGAATGAATTCCGCCCCTTCAGGCAAGGCAGCTTTATCGCCAATCCCCGCAATTAGCCTCACCGGGTAACCCGCTTTGAGCAGCAAAGCTGCATGGGCTTGGATCACGGCTTCCACCCCTCCAACCACGGGTGGAGCTGAGTAATGCAATATGGCAGTCTTCATAATCCCAGCTTGATGACGGCCTCTAGCTGATTGCACAACCAATCGACAATATCCTCCCTTTCGATCAAGCTGCGCAACCGTTCAGCCTTCTCTTTTCGTTCATCCGCTGGCATGATCAGTGCCTGGTGGAGAGCACTCGCCGTGGCAGACACATCCAGGGGTGGGATAACCAGCGCACCCGACTCAAGCTGCTGGCGGGCACCTGTGCGCTCTGATAGGATCAACACCCCTTTCTGCTGGTTGACCACCGGGCCTTCCTTGGCAACCAGGTTCATCCCGTCTGCAATGGAGTTCACCAGCAGCACATCATATAGCTGCAAGGCGGCCACAGCGCGTGGGTAGTTTTCACCGACCACCACCCGCACTGGCTCCCAGGCACTATCACCATATTTGGCATTTACTTGCCCAGCTGCACCCATTAATTCGTTTAAATAGGTTTGATATTCCTCAACTTCCATCCTTGAGGGGACCATCAACGCCAGGAACTGGACCTTATTGTGATATTCAGGGTGTAGCTCAAGCAATTCATCGAACGCCTGAAAACCACGCACGATGTTTTTACTGGGCTCGATCCTGTCGATGCGTACGATGAGCGGGTTTCCACCGTACTGCTCAAGCAAAGACTTGTGGTGTTCCGCAACTTCCTCCGTCTCGGCCAAACGTTTTAATGATTTCACATCAATTGAGATCGGAAAATCGCGTACAAATGTTGTATGGTTTCTGTACCAAACCCGACCTTGTTTAAAATTAACATGGGCGTGGGGTAAGTGCGACTCACAAGTGCGGATGAAATTCAGCCCATCTTCGCGCGTTTGAAACCCCACCAAATCCACTGCGCATAATCCTTCCAGGATACCTTGACGCATGCGCGGAGGCAAGAAGCCCCAATCCTCAGCCCCTGGCCAGGGGATGTGTATAAAATGCATAAGAGTATATTTGGTCCGCGGGCGCAAGACCCTGCGAATGAAATAGGGTGTCAGGTACAGGTGATAATCCTGGAGCATCACCAATGCTGGTCGGTAGTCCTCCTGGATTTGTCTGGTCACAGCTTCTGCAAACTGCCGGTTCACGGCCACATAGCCATTTTGCCAATTTTGCCAGGTAGTGCGGTCAATCGTTGGAGAGCGGAAGATATCCCACATGGAATGTTGCAGGAACCATAAGAGTGGGTTGGCGATAACTTTATAATAACCATCATAGGCTGCATCACCGGAAGTAACAAATTTCACGCGGATGGAACCGCCTTCCTCGCCTATCGGCACCACGCCACCCTGCCAGACTTTATCTTCCTCCGAAAGCGCGCTGGCGATCCAACATGCGTCCACGTGCTGGGCGATTCCCGACAGGGCGGTCACCAACCCACCCCCTCCACTACGCTGAGGCTGGATTTCTCCATTCTCGTCCCTATGGAACGTGACTGGTCCATGGTTGGAGGCAATGATCAGCTGCCGGTTTTGGAGCATCTCCTCCCAAGAGCCGCAGGATTTCTCACTGCTTGATGAGTTGATTGAATCAAGTGAAGGTTGCATAATACCCACCTCGGGATTGACTATCTGCTCTTATTTAACCGATTTGATTGATTCAATTAGACAAATCGTAACTTCTACGAGAGGTTGGCGGACACATAGCTTATCCATATCGAAACCATGGGAACACGAAACACGCGAAAAAGAGTAATGCTATCTTCTCTCTTTCCACATTTCGGATTTTTTTCGTTAATTCGTGTTCTATTTCCTTTTCCCCAGGCTAGCCTGTAAGCCGCATTCTGTGCACGCAGGTTTCCCTGCGCCGATGACCATCTCTCTAGGGCGTGAGTTACCTCGCGCCTCATGCAGTCTACCCGAAGCTGCGGACCTCACGGTCCAGGTGACGAGCAGCCACCTCCCGAAGGATTGCCTCTGCTTGACCTTGCTCCAGGTGGGGGTTACCTGGCCGCAGACATTACTGCCCGCGCCGGTGGTCTCTTGCACCACCTTTTCACCCTTACACCCCACCCTTAGGTGGGGATGCGGTCTGTTTCTGTGGCCCTATCCGTCAGGTTGCCCCGTCCCGGGTGTTACCCGGCACCTTACCCTTTGGAGTGCGGACTTTCCTCGATGGCACGTGGCCACCGCGGTCATCCGGTCAGCCTGGGGATATTCATCATACCATAATTTTAATCTTGATTAAGGCGGGAAGACTTCGAGAGCAGTAAAGTCCACCCAAAATAAGCCCATCGCATTGGGGACTGTTTTCAGGATGGCTTCTCCGATAGTCCTGGCAGGGTCTGAATATTTACCCCACCATTTTTTATCTGCCGGGTAACCAATTTGGAAAGCCACCGGTGCCGGGTAATAACGCCAACCCCATTCAACGTCCACCCCCACTCCGATTACACAAGAGTGGTTGCCATAACGTGTCAGGATCAAATCAAATAGGGTCTCAACCTGTGCGTCTCCCGGCTCCACCTGCAGCCAAACGCGAAAACCCAGCTGATCGAACATATCCAGGGCACCCTGGTTGTCATCTTGTATGGAGAAAGAGATATTTGGTTCGCCGCCGCCAGGGAAGCTCAAGTGGGTTCCCTGGCCTTCTAAAATGCCGACGATCCAGATTACCTCAGTTATTGCACCAGGGAATCGGCTCACCATCTCCTGCCCAACCCGCGCCTAATATTCGGCACCCGGGTTGTATGCTGGACCATACGGGGAGTAGCGGAACCCGACACCTGGAAAAGGCGTCTTATCGGGATTGAGATTTATCCGCATGATTCACCTGCCTGGATCGTCAAAACCATAATTGAGGTTAATAAGAGAACCAACTAGGATTGGTAACCTCGTTCCCCAACACCTTTGGGTTACTCCTGGAAGATCTTATTGTAGCCATATAACCAGTTGTTTTGGTCGCAAGATCCCCATAATAATCAACCTTATTTTATCGGATTAGTTTCAAAAGTAGTATAATGCCTTCGATTTTTTCGTTGGAGATATTCATGAAAAACAAGCTCTTTTCGATTGTGAGTGTGCTCGTCTTGTCAACGCTGATTTTATCTGCCTGCAATCTACCCAGCCGGCAGACCATTCGAGCAAGTACACCAACTCTAATAACTGCCACCATACCCGAGAGTTCACCCACCCCCAGCTCCCAGTGCGATAACCAATACTTCCCCAACACACTAGGCGTTGCATGGGAATATTCCGGCACCAATAGTGCCGCTGGGGCTTACACACGCACAGACACCATCACCAATTCAGGCGTTGATTCCTTTACGCAGGGTACCACTCAATCGAACGTCACCTACTCTGTAACCTACACCTGTTCATCCATTGGCCTGACTTCAACTGATCCCATCCAGCAATATGCGGGGGCTCTGCTGAGCGCTCCGAATGCTCCGCTGAACGTGAATTTGACCTCCAACTCAGGCACCAGCTTGCCAGCCAGGATCACCCCAGGGGACGCCTGGCAGCAGACTGCCGATTGGAATGCCATTTCACCAGAGCTTAGCCTGAATGGCAGATTCGTCTTCGATTACACTGCGCTGGGTTATGAGAATGTCACTGTCCCATTCGGGACGTTCAACGCCTTGCGTGTGGATGCCACCATAAAAATCGAGGTCAGTGGTTTCCGAATCCTGGCGGGCACATATACGACGACTACCTGGTGGGTGCCTGAGGTTGGAATTGTCAAAAGCGAAGGCACCAGTCATGTCCCCGGGATCGATTTTACCGACAGCATGGAGCTGACCAGGTTCGCATCGGCGCCATAAAACCCCCATCTTTTGTGATCAGGTTTTATTCAGAGTTTATCTGGCTCATCCTGCGGGTTTGTGGTCAGTTTGACCGAACTCAACCTTCACCTCCAGATGCCCAAGGCGCAGCTCATCCCCATGGGTGATCACCACGGGTGCGGTCACCGCCTCGTCGTTGAGAAAGGTGCCATTGGTGGAGGCCAGGTCCTCCAGCCACCACTGTTGATGGTGATAGGATAACCGGGCATGTTGGGAGGAAACAGTCTGGTCATCCAGGGGGAAATCACAACCGGGTTCGCGTCCCAAGATGATTTCGGGCTTGGTGTAATGCTGCGACTGAACGTTTGCTTCCACCAGGCTGGTCAAAGTGAGAGGCGGCGGCTGGCGGGCAGCCAGCAACTCACCCTGTTGTTTCAAATCACGTAACAGGGTATAGATTGCCAACCCCAGGAATCCATATAGAAGGCCGGCCAGCAAAATACGCAAACCCAATAAAATGATGGCGCTCACATTGGGATTATACCCTTACAACACTTCAGGGGTAGGCGGGTCAGCCGGCAGCTCCTGGGTATAGCCAGCTTGTGTGGCTGCCTCCAGTCCATAGACCAATGGTACACCTGCCAGTAAGATGACATCCCCCGGGCTAAGTGCACGGGTGGACACTGCCACCCCATTCACAAAGGTGCCACCCTTAGAATCGAGGTCAAATATCACAAACCGCCCATCAACGAGACGAAGTTGAGCGTGCATGCGCGAGACCCGCAAGTCTTCCAGGTGCAGCTGATTGCAAGGGTCCCGGCCAATATTGACTACAGGATCGGTGAGGGGAAAGGTCGTCAGTCCATTGACGATCAAAAACGCTTTAGGAATCCTGTCAACAGATGCCTGTCTTGCTCCAATAAGCGGTCCTTCCAGCTGGGATGTGCTTGAATCTCCTATCCCAGCATGGCTAAACTCGACTATAACGTTCATATCCACTGCCAATGGGTCTGCCACTACACGCACTATGGGCGCGCCTGCAAACCCGGTCCCCTCCTGATAAGCCGTGTTCTCCAATATATGGGTCAGCCGGTCCAACTCGGTTGGATGGGTCAACAACAGCTGCGCTTGCAAAGCAGGAAGCACCAGAGTGTACTGGTCGGGCGCAAGGAAAGTCGAGCGACCCGGGTTACTTTCGCTGGTTATCCTGTGCCTGCCTGACCTCATCGCCAGGCTCAATTCGTGTTCCAATTGGCGATGCAATTTCCGAGAGATACCGTCCGTGGAACTATCACCCTCGATCAATGCACGTAAGCGCGCTTCCAGGCGGGTAAGTGAGGTTTCAATCCAACTCATATCCATAATTTAACCACATAGAGCGCCGGATATAAAGGATGGACAAAAGCTTTCATTATGAGAATGTTCGCCATATCACTCATGTTTCCACCAACTACTAGGGCATAAATATACGGTATACTCTTTAGACGTATGAAACCCGAATTTGGTTTCCGTGAGCACCCCCACACTGCCGATTGGGAGCTGGAAGTCTGGGCACCCGACCTGGCCACCCTGCTCGAGCAGGCTGCGCGTGGAATGTATACCCTCTCTGGAATGCGGTTGGAGGCAGGATCACCTCAGGAGCGCTCGATTGCGCTCCATGCTGCAGATGCCGAAGGCCTGCTGGTGAACTTCCTGGGCGAGCTCCTGTGGGTCGAACAGGAAGAGGGGTTGGGCTTTGACGTCTTTGCCATCACGGTTGAAGACCAGATCAACCTGCGGGCGGAATTGCGTGGGTCCGCCATTGCCAACTTGGATAAGGAGATCAAGGCTGTCACCTATCATAACCTGGCAGTGAAGACCACTTCACAGGGGCTGCGAGTGAACATCGTTTTTGACGTATAAGACAGAAGGTGTAACATGGTCACACTACAAGACCTTAAGCGTATCAGCGATTACGAATGGGAAATCCCTCAAACCTTTCGCCCGGATATGCGGGTGCCCGTACGCCTGTTCGCCACACGCCGCATGCTGCAAGATGTGATGAAGGATAAATCGCTCGAGCAGGCGGTGAACGCGGCCACCCTGCCTGGGCTGGTGGGGCACGTCATCGTCATGCCAGACATGCACCAGGGCTATGGCTTCCCGATCGGTGGAGTGGCTGCCACCCGCCTGCCGGATGGAGTGATCTCACCGGGAGGCATCGGCTACGATATCAACTGCGGCGTGCGCCTGCTGGGCTCTCAGATCCGATTGGAGGCTGCCCACCCACACCTGGATGCGCTTGCCACTGCTCTCAACCAACACTGCCCCAGTGGTGTGGGTGAGAAAGGTTCAGTGCGTTTGACGGAGGCCGAGCTGGAAGCTGTCTGTCGCCAGGGCTCACGCTGGGCTCTCAAACAAGGCTTTGCCAGTGAGGCGGACCTGCGTCGCACCGAGGAATCAGGCTGTGTGGAAGGCGCCGACCCAAACAAAGTGTCTAAACGGGCGCGCGAGCGTGGGCGACCCCAGCTCGGCTCGTTAGGGGCAGGCAACCATTTCATCGAGA
>Ga0153915_10006107_pt1 | contig 11258 bp, 5 predicted proteins | sample Opewatmetagenome_2_FD_107003 | JGI IMG/M metagenome (GOLD analysis project Ga0153915, IMG submission 107003) | Freshwater wetland microbial communities from Ohio, USA - Open water 3 Core 3 Depth 3 metaG | ecosystem: Environmental > Aquatic > Freshwater > Wetlands | place: USA: Ohio, Lake Erie...
ACGTGCCGACCGCGGGCTGCGGCGGCGCGTGCTCGTTCTGATCGACCGAGTGCAGGTAGCCCTGTGCCGACGAGAACGGACGCTCGTGCGCGATCGTGACCTTCTCGAAGCTGTCGTTGTAGACGAGCGCCTGGTCCGGGTTGGTCGACGACGTCAGCTGGAGCGGCGGGCGCCGGCCCTGCGTGACGGTGCCGATGATCGTGCCCGTGTTCGTCAGCGTGTTGCCGTAGAGCAGGCGCACGCGGCCGTAACCGGAGCTCGTGCCGCCGGCCGTCGAGATCGCGCCGGTGATGTCGATCGTGTCACCTGCGATCTGCACGCCGCCGCCCGCGCCACCGTACGGATCGCTGCCCTGCTTGTTCTCGCCGGCGACGAGGATCTGCCCGGCGATCGTCACGTTGTTGCGCGCGATCAGGCGCAGCGTACCGCCGCCGTGCGTCGTCACCGGATCGGTCGAGCGCAGGCACGCGTAGTAGTGACCTCGCGCACCGGCGCCGCCGCCCTGGACGTCCGCGTCGTTCTCCCCGCCGTAGGCCGCCACCATGTAGCCGGTCGGGGGCTGGCCATAGTTCGCCGGCTCGCCGTAGCCGTAGTACGAGTAGTAACAGCTCTGGCCCGGCGTGCTCTCGCTCGTCGGCGCGACCGCGATGGCGGCGCCCGCTTCGATGCGGATGTTGTCGGCGACGATCGTCAGCTCACCGGTATCGGCGGTCAGCGTGCTGTTGTTACCGACGACGAGGTCGCCGGCGACGATCACGGTGCCGTGGTAGTTCGAGTTCTGGCTGACGTCGAGAGCGGGCAGGGCGCACTGGCCGGCCGCACAGTACGTCGAGCACTGCTCGGTCTGCGTCCAGCTCGTGCCGTTGCTGCTGCACGTCTCGACCGCTGTACCGTGGCAGCGCGTCGCGCCCGGCGTGCACGTCGGATCGGTGCACACGCCGGCGGAGCAGCCCGTCGTGCACTGCTCGGCCTCGAGCCACGCGGTCCCGGCGTTGTTGCACGTCTCGACATTCCCGCTCGCGTTGCAGCGGAACGAGTGCGGCGAGCACGTTCCACCGGTCGCTTCGGTCTCGCAGGTCGCGGAGCACCCATCGCCGGACTGTGTGTTGCCGTCGTCACATTGCTCGCTGCCGTCGACGACGCCGTCGCCGCAGGTGGCCGACGCGCCATCGCTGCCACCGGCGTCGGGTTGCATCCCGTCGTCATCACCGTTGTTTCCGTTGCCGGACGACCCACAGGCGGTGCACGCCAGGATGAACAGGAGAACAGACAGCACTCGCTTCATGCCGGTACGAGCCGACAGGTGAGCGCCGGTCGCACGGAATCGCCCTGAACTGGATTCCGGCCCCGGTGCTACCATCGGGGCGTGCGTGCGCTCGTCCTGTTGGTCGTCGGCTGCGGGTTCGAGCACGGCATGGTGTCGGGCACGACCGGCGATGGCGGTGCGGGCGGCGGCGATGGAAAGCGCGACGCGAGGACGGGCTGCACGACGCACGCCGTCCCGCCGTCGGTCAACGTCGACGCATCGCAGTGGGCGGCGAGCTTCCTGACGGCACCCGCGTGGAATTGCACCGCGAGCGGCACGACGACGATCGACTCGGCGACCGGCATGGTGTCGAGTACGAGCTGTGCCCTCGGCAACGTGACCGGCAACAACAACGTCGCGCAGCTCGACAGCACCGGCCCGGCGGTGTTCGTCGTCCGGCTCACGCATCTCAGCATCACGAATGGTCACGTCCTGCGTCTGACGGGCGACAAGCCGATCATCTTGCTGGTCGCCGGCGACGTCCTGGTCGACAGCGGTGGCCTCATCGACGCCGGCGCGACGAACATGACACCGGGGCCCGGTGGCAGCTCCGCGCTATGCGTCGATCATGCGAGCGGTCGCGGCACACAGGCGAGCAGCAGCGGGTGGGGCGGTGGTGGCGGCGGCTTCGGAACGGCGGGCGGGCAGGGCGGCTACAACATCGTCAACGGTGGCCTCTCGACGGGAATGGCGAGCCTCATTCCGCTGCGCGGCGGCTGCGTCGGCGGCACCGGCAACGGCGCGGCGGCGAGTGGGCAGTTCGGCGGTGCGGGTGGCGGCGCCGTCGAGATCGCAGCGTCGGGCACGATCACCGTCGGTAGCGCGGGCGCCGGCATCATCGCCGCGAGTGGTGGTGGCGCGCCCGCGTTCACGGGCGGCGGCAACGGTGGTGGCAGCGGTGGTGCAATCCTCCTCGTCGCGCCGACGGCGCCGGGTTTCGGCACGATGGGCACCGCTCGTGCGCACGGCGGCTCCGGCAGCGAAGGCAGCTCGAGCGGCAACAGCAACGCCGCCGGCGGAGACGGCCACATCAACGACGACAATCCGGCGACCGACACGTCCGGCGTCGCGGGCGGCGGCAACGGGTACGATCACGGTCGCACGGGCGGGCTCGCCTACAAGATCGGAGCTGGGGCGGTGATGACCGCGCCCGGCAACATGACCTCGGCGCAGACAGGTGGTCGCGGTGGCGGTGGTGGGGGCGGCGGGCGGATCGTGCTCACGACCTCCGCGGCGTCGACCTCGTGTGACTGAGCGCGCCGCGCCGAACGACATCAGTCCTGGACCTCGCTGTCTCGGGACACTCGACCGTCCCGGGACACCGCCGCGCCCGCGCAAGCGCTGGAAGTCGCAAGCCCAGGCACGGGCGGCTGCTCCACGCCCGTCCATGCTCCGAACCTGGTGCTGAACGTGCCGCCGGGTGTCACCGACATCACGGTGCACGCCGGCCCGGTCACGTATCGGCCGTGGCCCGTCGAGGTGTTCGCGGGCTCTGCGATGTGGATGCCGCGTCATCCGTGAGCGTCATCGCGGACGGCGCTCGCCGCGATGGATCCCGATGCGCGCCACAAGCGTGGTCTTGACGAGGTCGTTCAGACCGAGGCAGCAGACGGCAGAGTACGCGATCACCACGCCGATCACGGTCGGCGGGAGCGCGTGCAGGTCCGAGATTCCAACGGCGGCGAACGTCGTCGCGATCGCTGCGTCCGCCACGAGCGCGATCGCGAGAACGCGTCCTGGCGCCGACGACCAGAATGCTCTGCGCTCCCGGATCGAGACGATCGAGAACAGGGCCAGAAAGAGCAGCAGCTGGAAGGAGAACATCATCAGCGCTCCGCCGTCGTTGGCGAACCCCCAGCGATGCCACCCGAACGCCAGCAGCGCGAGCGCCTCGCCGAGCATGAGCAGGCCGAGGACGACCGCCACGCGCACGAGCGGGCCGATGTTCCACGTCTCGGGGGTCGACGATGCGCGAACGTTGTCGGTGGCGAGCGAGATCTTCACAAAATCGGTCATGAACACGAGCAGCACCATGCCGAGTGCCGAGATCACGAACCGGCCGGTTACCAGGAACGCGCACACGACGAAGCCGGCCTTGAGAATCGTGCGACTGATCTTGTTCACGATCCACGTGAGCACCCTCTGGTAGGTGGCGCGGCCGTGGTGGACGAGATCGACGATGCCGGTCAGGCCCTCGGTCGTGAGAACGGCGCTCGCTGCGCCCTTCGCGACATCGGTGGCGCTCGCGACTGCGATCCCGACCTCGGCCTGACGCAGGGCCGGCGCATCGTTCACGCCGTCGCCCGTCATCCCGACGACATGTCCAGCAGCCTGCAGCGCACTGACGACGCGAAACTTGTCGTCGGGAAACACCTCGGCGAAGCCGTCGGCGCCGATCGCGACGTCTGCGGCCCGTGCACCGGCATCGCGAAGCTCCGATGCGCGCGCGATCGCTGGAAGGCCGACGGTACTGCCGACCTCGCGTGCGACCTGGAGCGCGTCGCCCGTGAGCATCTTCACGCCGACCCCGAGGGCACGCAGTTGCTCGATCAGCTGGCGCGAGTCGGCCCGCGGTGGATCGCGCAGCAGCGCCAGCCCGACGATGCGCGGCGGCGCCCCACCGTCGGCGCGTGCGACGGCAAGCACGCGAAGTCCGCGACTCGCCTCGCGCGTTGCAACCTCCTCGAGCTCTGCCTGCTTCGTCGCATCGACTCCCGCCAGCTCGGCGAGCGTCCGCCATGCTCCCTTCAACAGCCTGAGCTCGTGCCCGTCCTTTCGCACGACCGCTTCCGTCCGTCGGGTGGCCGCGGAGAACGGTGCGAACGAGAGGCGTTCTGCGGTAGCACCGAGCTTGCGATCCTTGGACGCCGCCAGGAACGCGAGGTCGATCGGATCTGCGTTGGCCTCGTTCGAGGCGAGCGCTCCGAGCTCGATCACGTCGTCGTCGTTGAAGCCGGGCTGAGGAATGACGTTGACCAACGTGAGGCGGTTGAGCGTGAGCGTGCCGGTCTTGTCGGCGCACAGCATGTCCATGTTCGCGGCGTCCTCGACGGCAGAGAGCCGGGTGACCAGCACGCCGCGCCGCCCGAGCTCGCGTGCGCCGACTGCTGTGCTGACCGTGAACATGACGGGCAGCGCGACCGGGATCGCGCTCATCAGCAGCACCAGCGATACAGGCAGGATGTCCGCGAGTGGTTGGCCTTCGGCGACGGCGCCGGCCGTCGTGAGTACGACGAGCGCACCGACGATGACGAGCAACCAGCGCACGACACGCCCGATGACCTCCTCGACGTGCAGCTTCGGGCTCGCCGTCTGGACGAGCTGGGTCGTCCGACCGTAGTAGGTGCGCGTGCCGGTCGCGGTCACAACTCCGGATGCCTCACCGGTGCGCACGGTCGATCCCGAATGAATGGTGGCATCGACGCCACGATCGACCGCCTGCGATTCGCCCGTCAGCGCCGACTGATCGACCTGCACGTCGCCGGCGAAGAGCTGAACGTCGGCAGGAACGAAGTCGCCTGCGCGCACCCGCACGATGTCGCCGGCGACAAGTACGCGGGCGGGCACGGCTCGCCATCGGCCCTCGCGTAACACGCGCGCCGTGACCTGCAGCCGCTGCTCGAGCGCCGCGACCGATGCCGAGGCACGCTGCTCCTGGATGAACCCGAGCACCGCGTTGACGACGAGGAGCGCGAGCGCGATCCACATGTCCGCCTGCCGGTGCAGCACGAACGACAGAACGACGATCAGCTCGAGCATCCACGCCGATACGCCCCAGAACTTCCTCGCGAGCTTGCGCAAGGGGTGCGACGGCTGCGGTGGGACCTCATTGCCACCATCATGGGCGAGCCGTTCGTTCGCCTCGGCGTCGCTCAAGCCGCTGGTCGCGCTCGTGCGAAGCTTCGCGATGACGTCGTGTGCCGAGGCGGAGGAGCTATCGGCCATGCACGGACCGTAGCTCGCTGCGCGGGCTAATGCGATCTGCGCGGAAGCGGCACGAACTTCGACACACGTTTCTGGAGTCGCTGATCGCGACATCAAGGCGTCGAACACGGGATCGAGTGATACGTTCGGCGAGGCGGTTGCAGCCTCGGGGGATACGTTCGCCGTCGCCGCCGCCTACGAAGCCAGCGGAGCGGTCGGCATCGATGGGCGCGGTCTACATCTTTCGTTAGCGCATCGCGGCGAGCAGCTCCGCTAACGACCAGGATCGATCGAGAACGACGGCGCGCCACGATTCGGAGGGAACCAGCGCAACCCTTTCGGCCCGGGCAAGAGGTACCCGACCCAGCGCTCGTCGGGGACACCGACGCGTGAAAATCCGGCGGCGACTTCCTCATCCGGTTCCCAGCCAATGAGTGCGAACCGAAACATCACCGCCTTGAATACGTGACGCGCGATCCCGCACAGCCACTCGTCAAGCTTTGGTCGCCATTCCTTGTCACCGCCTTGGTCGAGCGGGAACGCGCCAACCGGCATCACGGTCGCGAGTGAACCGAGAGGAAGGCTGAGCGACAGCCAGTCCTCGCCGCCATCGAAGCGAACCACGTGCGTGGCGCATGCGAACGGCTCTTTGCCCGGGATGCGCGCGATGCCGTACAGCGTCATCTCCAGATCCGCTGGGACACCGACGCGAGCTTGATCTTGCGGCTCGCGAGTACGCTCGAGGTAGCAGCCTTCGATATCGGGAAACTTCCAGATGGCTTCGAGAGCACGTGTCAGACGGTTGTCATTGCGGCTGCCGAGCGGAATCGACATCTCGTACAAGCCGCCGGTCCAGGCATCGGGTTTTGTAAGAATGTTCGACATCACGCGACCGCATGGAGCTCGGGCATCGCCCTGAGTCTACGCGACCAACGCGGGTCCTGGGGCGCGACGCGCGTGTTCAACAGTTCACAGGGCAGCTTTCGCTCCAAACGTGAGTACGCGAGAAGGGTCCCTCTCATTGGCCCGACGTCCGGACTCCGGACGCAACGTTCGAGCTGCGGGCTGAGCCGGACAATTCAAGTCGAGGCTCGGCTGGGATCGTTGACATTCCGGCCGCGCTGCCCGCGTGGTTCAGATCATCGAGCTGCCCACGGCCGCAAGCGTCCTCGCGAGCGACGGCAAGATCACGCCGGTGTTGAGAACGACCCTCATGTCCGCGCGCCAGCCTGCAGCCTCCGCATCGGCATCGCGCGCGACGCGTGCCCAGCGAGGGTTGTAGACGTTGTCCGCGTTGCGCCGCGGCTGCGTCCACGCCATGTCGTGCGTGTCCGGGCGGTAGTCGATGTGAATGAAGCCTCCCTCCGGATACCAACCGACGCCGATATCGCGATGGTTCTTCCATATCGCGTCGCGGACCTCGGAGAGCTTGGCGCCGCGCACGATGAGATCGATCGCGTGACCGTCCCAGTGCTTGGAGTGCTTGACCCCGTCGCGGGTTCGGTCTGGCTCGCCGCGTACCCCGGAGACCACCTCGATCTCGTGATCAGGAAACCGCACGGCGACATCGGCGAGCAACGCGAGTGTTCCAGTCGCGATGCGGCGCATGCGGCCGGTGTCAGGGCAGCGCATCATTCGAGCGATCGAGTCGGCAATGTCGGCTGAAACGCTGCCATCGAGCGGAAGGTCGAGCTCGAGGCGCTGGTGTCCGCGCGTCAGCACGGTGTGAACCGTCGCGGGTTGTGCCGGAGGCTCGGGTGCTGCTGCGATCGACGGGGGCGGTGCGCTGACGATGGTGACGCTAACTGCGGTGGCATGCGGCGTCGGATCGGCCTTCGCCGGGTACAGGAGGAGCAGGGGCAGGCAAACCCCCGGCGCGAGCCAGAGGGGGATCCGGTGCAGCGCTTTCATACGGGCCCCTCCTTCTACAAGCGGCGTGCCGCAGCCAGGTGGCCGAAACATCAGCGGAACGCTTCGAGGCCGGTCTCCGGAAATCGGAGACCCGAACGGAAATCGCGCAGTCATGGACGCCCTGTTTGACCCGGCCGCGAGCCGACGACTACGATGACCGCGTCGCTTGGCATCCAAATCGACAAACGACGAGACGCTGACACTTGTCGTCCCGACGCCTCCGGCTTCGGCGGCCGCTTGGCTCGTGGTTGCAGTGGGCACGCCTGACGAGCGACGGATCGAGATCGGTGAGCTCGCGGTGTGCATCGGGTCCGACGCGGCCGCCACGGTATGCGTGCCCGATCCGCACGTCTCGCGGCGCCACGCCGAGATCGTACGGATGGGCGGAACGGTGGTCCTCCGCGACTTGCAGAGCCGCAACGGGACGTATGTCGATGGCATCGCGGTGAAGGAGGTGATCCTTCATGGTGCGGCGACGATCCGGATCGGTGCGGCGACGATCCGGTTCGAGACCGAGGCGCGGAGTCCGGCGCTCGGGTCCAGGCGGATGGGACGTGCGGTTGGCTCGTCGCCGGAGATGCAGCGTGTGTTCGAGATGCTCGAACGGCTTGCTCCCTCGGATCTGACGATCACGTTGCTCGGCGAGACCGGGGTCGGCAAGGACGTGCTCGCCTGCGCGGTCCATGAGGCCAGCGCTCGGCGCTCTGGCCCCTTCATTGTCTTCGACTGCGGCGCGGCCACGCCGACGCTGATCGAGAGCGCGCTGTTCGGGCATGAGAAGGGAGCGTTCACCGGTGCGAGCGCGGAGGTCGCGGGTGCGTTCGAGCGGGCGCACGGTGGAACGCTGTTCTTCGACGAGCTTGGCGAGCTGAGCCTCGGTCTGCAGCCGAAGCTGTTGCGTGCGCTCGAGCAACGGAAGATCCAACGAATCGGATCGACGGTCGAGCTCCCCGTCGACGTGAGGATCCTGGCGGCGACCAACCGCGACCTCGAGGCCGAGGTTGCGCAGGGGCGTTTTCGCCAGGACCTGTTCTTCCGGCTGTCTGGCGCCGTCGTCGCCGTGCCGCCACTGCGCGCGCGACTCGCTGATCTGCCGGAGCTGGTCGACGCGATCCTCACGGCTGAACGGCGGCGTTTGCGCGTCACGCAGGAGACCCTGGACGCGCTCGCGAGCTACGACTGGCCTGGAAACGTGCGCGAGCTCCGCAACGTCCTCATGGCCGCCGCCGCGATGGCCGACGCCGATCTGCTCGAGCCCCGCCACCTGCTTCTCTTCAAGCAGCAACGCCGCGACCCGACGCTCACGGACTTCCCACTCGGCGGGCGATCCCTCGAATCGATCGAGCGCGCTGCGATCGTGCAGACGCTGAAGGTCGCTGATGGCAACAAGGTCAAGGCGGCGAAGGCGCTCGGGATCGCGGCGTCGACGCTGTACGAGAAGATGCGGCGCTACGGCATCTCTTGAAACGTCGGCACGTGCACGGAACGTAACCGGCCAGTATCGCGTCTCGGCGTACGGCCTCGATGTTCCCGGAATTCGGTGGGAAGTCTTCGTCCCTCTCGAGGACGAGCTGCACTCCTCGCGCCGTTCCTAGGCGACAGGTCGCGATAGACTCGAGAGCATGGCGATATAACTGGGGTTTCGCCACGACTGACGTTTTCGGCAAACGATTGGCGCAGCGGCGGCAGTTGACATGTGGATGGAGCCAACCAGCGAGCAGCTGATGGTCGAGATGGGCTGGGTGCGGCGACTCGCTCGTGCTCTCGTCCGTGACGACAACGAGGCCGACGATGTCGCGCAGGAGACGTGGATCGTTGCGGCGGCGCAGCGGCCCGACGAGGATCGCCCGCTTCGGCCGTGGCTCGCTCGCGTCGTTCGGAACCTGGCGCGAACTCGCCGGCGAGGCGAAGCGCGTCGGGATGAGCGTGAGGCCGCGTACGAGCACGCGCGCAGCGAGGAAGCAGCGACGCCCGCAGAGCTGGTGGAGCGCGTCGAGCTCCAACGCGTCGTCGCGGGCGAAGTTCTCGCGCTTGCCGAGCCGTATCGCTCGACCGTCCTGCTGCACTTCTTTGAAGGCCTGACAAGCGTGGAAATCGCTCGTCGGCTCGGCATTCCCGATAGCACCGTCCGCGGCCGACTCAAGGCCGCACTCAGTCAGCTGCGTACGCAGCTGCAAGCTCGCAGCGATCAGCCGCGTCGCGGTTGGCTCGCTGCCCTCGTGCCGTTCGCCCAGTCGCCAAGTCCCACACCGCCACGGTCCACCATCCTGGGAGCGCTCGTCGTGAAAAAGGTCATCGCTATCGTGATCGTTCTCGTGCTTCTCGTTGCTGGCGTGATCTTGTGGAACTCTCGAGGCGGCGGTGGTCGAGAAACACCTGCCGCCGGCATCTCGCTGGGGCCGGTCGGGCCGGCGCAGCACCTTCGCCCGGTGGGCGATCGTCACGACCTCGGACGCGTGCCTGAGTGGGCGACGCAGGCCGATGCACCCGCGCGCCGGATCGCCGGCCACGTCGTCTCCGATGGCGCGCCCGTCGCCGGCGCAACCGTGCGGCTCGGTCTGCAGATCAGCGGAGAACTCGTGCAGCCGCTCGCCGAGCTGACATCCACACCGGATGGCGCGTTCGACTTTGGCTTGCAACCGGCTGCGCGGTTCACGGTGTCCGCGCAGGCCGAGGCACACTCCTCGGCCGCCGTCATTGTGGCGAACGCCGATCCGCGCGCGAAGGCCGACCAGCTCGTCGTCGCGCTCGAAGACTGTCGCAAGCGCGCGTATGGCCGCGCGCGCATGTACGGCACGGTTTCCGACGCCTCGGGCGGCGGCATCTCGAAGGCTCACCTCTCGATCGACGGCCTCGCAGGCGCTTACTCCGACGCAACCGGCCATTACTCGTTGTGCCTGTCACCTATCGACAGTGCTGACGCGCCGCAGGCGGTCGTGCGCATCGAGGCCGAGGGCTACGGTGCGACTACGCAGCGCGTGGTTGTCGCCGGCGACCTGCGCCAGGACTTCGTCATGGTCCCCGAAGCGGCGCTCGTGGGGCGCGTGGTGACCACTGACGATCGACCGGTCGCGGGCGCACGCGTGCTCGCCGAGCCCGACGCAATCGAAGGGCCCCATCACGTCGCGAGCAACTGGGCCGAGTCCGATAGCGACGGTCACTTCCGCATCGCCGGCCTCGCGCCCGGCAAGTTCCAGCTGTCGGCGACCTCTCGTGCTGCGGGCTCGGCGGTGCCGCTGCTCGCGATCGCACGTGCGACGACAACCTCCAAGGAGCTGCAGCTCGTGCTCATGCCGCTGGCACGCGTCACTGGCCGTGTGGTCATGAGCTCGGCGCCGGTTGCAGGTGCGATCGTCGCCGCCGCGCATCCTGGTGCAGGGCCCGGCCCGCAGCGCGGCCCGTCGGCGACCTCACAGGCAGATGGCACGTTCACGCTCGACGGAGTGCCATTCGGCACCGTCGCGATCTCCGCGGCACCGTTCTCGGTCAGCACGCCGAAGACGCTCGACGTCAAGCGCGCGAAGATCGATGGCGTCGTGGTCGACGTCCGCAAGCTCGCGACGCTGCGCGGCCACGTGCTTCGTAAGGGTAGGCCAGTCTCCGGCGCGGAAGTGCGGTTCATGCAGGCGACGCCGCCGCCGATGTTGGTGAAGTCCGACGCCGACGGTGCATATCTCATCGAAGGCCTGTCCGCGGGCGACGGACACTTGTACGCGTGGAGCGTCCGCGGCGAGGCCTATATGCAGGAACGGCTGGTCCAACTCAGGGAGGGCGAAGACCATGCTGAGGACATCGAGCTCGACCTCGCAGGCGAGGTGAAGGGCACCGTCGTAGACGAGGCTAGCAAGCCGGTTTCAGGTGTGTACGTACGCATGGACGGTAACGGTAGTTTCTGCGAGTCGATGACCGACGAGGACGGCAAATTCGATTGCACGTCGATCGCAGGCGGCGAGTACGCACCGAGCGTGGCGCCGTCCCCGAGCGCGGGGCAGCAGTTCGCACCTGCCGCCGGTGACAAGCTTGCGACGATCAGTGTGCCTAATGACAGCGTCGTGACCGGCGTGCGGCTCGCGATCAAATACGAGAAGCTCTCGATCCGCGGCACCGTCGTGGACGA
>Ga0153915_10006108_pt1 | contig 11258 bp, 21 predicted proteins | sample Opewatmetagenome_2_FD_107003 | JGI IMG/M metagenome (GOLD analysis project Ga0153915, IMG submission 107003) | Freshwater wetland microbial communities from Ohio, USA - Open water 3 Core 3 Depth 3 metaG | ecosystem: Environmental > Aquatic > Freshwater > Wetlands | place: USA: Ohio, Lake Erie...
CGAGCTCCAGCGTCCCGGCAAGTGCGCGCGGCAGCGCCGCCACGATGCCGGAGAAAATGATGAGAGAGATGCCGTTGCCGACGCCCCGCTGGGTCACCTGCTCGCCGAGCCACATCAGGAAGACCGTGCCGCCAACCAGCGTGATCACCGTGGTCGCGCGGAAGAACACCCCGGGATCCATCACCGCGCTGCCGGTGTTGCCCTGCATGCCCTCCATGCCCACGGCAAGGCCGTAGGCCTGGAACGCCGCCAGGAACACCGTGCCGTAGCGGGTATACTGATTGATTTTCTTGCGCCCCGCTTCCCCTTCCTTCTTCAGCGCCTCGAGCGACGGCGAGACCGCCTGCATCAGCTGCATGATGATGGAGGAGGAGATGTAGGGCATGATGTTGAGCGCGAAGATCGACATCCGGCTGAGCGCGCCGCCGGCGAACACGTCGAACATGCCGACGATGCCGCCCTTCTGGTGGGCGAACAGCTCGTTCAGGATTCCCGAATTGATCCCGGGCAGCGGGATGTAGGTGCCGAATCGATAGATCACCAGCGCGGCCAGCGTGAACCAGATGCGCTTCTTCAGCTCCGTCGCCTTCTTGAAGGCGCCGAGATTGAAATTGGCGGCTAACTGTTCGGCTGCTGATGCCATTCTCTCGTATCCTGTGCGCCGCTATGGACTCAAAAAAGCGATGTGCCTCAGCCGGATATCCCGCCGGACCGAGGCTATTTCGCCTTCTTCTGCGACTTGCCGCGCGGGGCGTCGTCCTTCGGCGGCAGCACGACCTTGCCGCCCGCCTTCTCCACAGCCAGGACGGCGGCCTTCGATGCGCCAGCGACCTCTATGGTCACATTGGCACTGATTTCGCCCTTTGCAAGAAGCCGCACGCCGTCGTGAACCCGGCGAAGCAGGCCGGCCTGGACCAGCGACTGCCCGTTGATCGTCTTCTTGGCGTCGACGCGCCCCGCGTCGATCGCTTCCTGCAGCCGGCCGAGATTGACCTCGACGAACCGCTTGCGAAAGATGTTGGTGAAGCCGCGCTTGGGCACCCGCCGATAAAGCGGCATCTGGCCGCCTTCGAACCCGCCGATGTGGCCGCCGGCGCGCGCCTTCTGACCCTTGTTGCCCTTGCCCGCCGTCTTGCCGCTTCCCGAACCGGAGCCCCGGCCGATGCGCTTGCGCGCATGCGTCGCGCCCTTGTTGTCCGAAATCTCGTTCAGTCTCATATGCCCAAATTCCTTTAAACCGCCGCCTGAGCCGCCGCTGCGGCGATCAGCTCGCCTCTTCGATGCGAACCAGATGCTTCACCTTGTCGATCATCCCGCGTACCGACGGGGTATCCTCAAGCTCGCGCGTGCGGTGCATCTTGTTGAGGCCGAGACCGATCAGCGTTTGGCGCTGGTCGTCCGGACGCCGGATCGGGCTGCCGATCTGGGTCACCCGCACCGTCTTCTTGCCCTCAGCCATTTGTCTGCTCCCGGCCGTTCACGGCGCCTTCCTCGCGCCGGCCGACGATCTCACCGACCTTCTTGCCGCGCCGGCCGGCGACCTGCCGGGGTGAATTGCAGTTCTTGAGCGCATCGAACGTCGCCTTGATCATGTTGTGCGAGTTCGAGGTGCCAACTGACTTGGCGACGATGTCCTGCACGCCCAGCGCCTCGAACACGGCGCGCATCGGGCCGCCCGCGATGATGCCGGTGCCCGACGGCGCGTTGCGCAGCACGACCAGGCCGGCGCCGAAGCGGCCGGTCACGTCGTGATGCAGCGTGCGGCCCTCGCGCAGCGGAACGCGGATCAGCGCCTTGCGGGCGCGATCGGTCGCCTTGCGGATCGCTTCGGGCACCTCGCGCGCCTTGCCGAGGCCGTGGCCGACCCGTCCCTTGCCGTCGCCGACCACGACGATGGCGGAAAATCCGAAGCGCCGGCCGCCCTTTACGACCTTGGCCACGCGGTTGATGCCGACGAGCTTTTCGACGAATTCCTGCTGCTCGCCGCGATCTTCCCGCGGTCCACGCTGCCGTCCGCGACCCTGCGGTGACTGTGCCATTACCCGCGATCCCTTCCTAGAATTTCAGCCCGCCTTCGCGGGCAGCATCGGCCAGGGCCTTGACCCGGCCATGATAACGATAGCCGCCGCGGTCGAAGACCACCTGCGACACGCCCGCCTTCACCGCGCGCTCGGCGACCACGCGCCCGACGGCGGCAGCGGCGTCCTTGTCGGCACCGGTCTTCAGCTTGCCGCGCAGCTCCTTGTCGACGCTCGACGCCGCGACCAGCGTATGCCCCGCGAGATCGTCGATGATCTGGGCATAGACGTGGCGGCCCGAGCGGAAAATGGAAAGCCTCGGCTTCCCCTTGCTGAGCCGCTTCACGTTGAAACGGGTGCGTTGCTTGCGACGCTGGAACAGCTTCTTGGAATTCATCGCCGCGGTCCTTACTTCTTCTTGCCTTCTTTACGCAGGATGACCTCATCCTGGTATTTGATGCCCTTGCCCTTGTACGGCTCCGGCCCCCGGTAGCTGCGGATCACGCTGGCCACCTGACCGACCTGCTGGCGGTCGGCGCCGCTGATCGCGATGACCGACTGCCGCTCGCCTTCAAGCTTGACCGTAATGCCTTCCGGGATCGGGAAGGGGATATCGTGGCTGTATCCGAGCTGGAGATTCAGCCGCTTGCCCTGAAGCTGGGCGCGATAGCCGACGCCGTTGATCTCGAGCCGGCGGGTAAAGCCCTGCGAGACGCCGACGACGGCGTTCTTCACCAGCGCGCGGACCGTGCCCCACATCGCGCGGGCACGCTTGCCCTCGGCGGTCGGATTCACCCACACCTTGCCGTCCTTCATCTCGACCGTGACGTCGTCGGTGAAGGGGACGGTAAGCTCGCCGAGCTTTCCCTTCGCCGTCAGCACGTTGTCGGCGAGCGACACGTTGACGCCGTCGGGGATCGCTACTGGATATTTACCAACACGCGACATGACCTGCTCCTAGAACACCCGGCAGAGGACTTCGCCGCCGACATTGGCTTCGCGCGCCTCCGCGTCCGACATGACGCCGCGAGGCGTCGACAGGATCGAGATCCCCAGCCCGTTGTACACGCGCTGCAGATCCTTGATCCCCGAATAGACCCGGCGGCCCGGCTTCGAAACCCGGTTGATCTCCCGGATGACGGGCTCGCCGTCGGCATATTTGAGCTCGATCGTCAGCTCCTGGAGTCCAGTCGCCAGCTCAGCCCAGCTGAAACCACGGATAAACCCTTCGCGCTCCAGAACACCGAGCACGTTCGCGCGGAACTTGGATGCCGGACAGCATACGGTGCTCTTACCGACCCGCTGTCCGTTCCGGATGCGCGTGAGCATATCGCCCAAAGGATCGCTCATCGACATTACGGCAATACTCCTACCAGCTGGCCTTCACCATGCCGGGAATCTGTCCCGACGACGCCAGATCGCGCAGTGCGATGCGAGAAAGTTGAAACTTGCGATAGTAAGCGCGCGGCCGACCGGACATGACGCAACGGTTGCGTATGCGGCTCGGCGCGGAATTGCGCGGCAAGGCGGCAAGCTTGAGGCGCGCCGCGAAACGATCCTCGGCGGGCAGCTCACGGTTGTTCGCCACCGCCTTCAGGCGCGCCCTCTTGCCGGCGAATTTCTTCGCCATCTTGCGGCGACGGTTGTTTTTTTCGATTGCGCTTGTCTTGGCCATAGTCTGAATGCTCCTCCGCCAGACAATCAACTCTGGAACGGGAAATCGAACCCTTTGAGGAGAACGCGCGCCTCCTCGTCGGTTCGTGCCGTGGTGCAGATAACAACGTCCATGCCGCGAATGGCGTCCACCTTGTCATAGTCGATCTCAGGGAACACGATTTGCTCCTTGAGCCCCATCGCATAGTTGCCCCGGCCGTCGAAGCTTTTCGGCGACAGGCCCCGGAAGTCACGAACGCGCGGCAGCGCCACCATGACCAGCCGGTCAAGAAATTCGTACATGCGCGTGCGGCGCAGCGTCACCTTCGCGCCGATCGGCATGCCTTCACGCAGCTTGAAGTTCGCGATCGATTTCTTCGCCCGGGTCACCACCGGCTTCTGGCCGGTGATCGCGGCAAGCTCCTCGCACACCGCGGCAACCTTCTTGGAATCGCCCACGGCTTCGCCGATGCCGACGTTGATCACGACCTTCTCGACGCGGGGGACCGCCATCGGGTTGTCGTACTTGAACGCCTCGACCAGCGACTTCCGCACCACGTTCTCGTAGTGCGCCTTCAGCCTCGGTGTGTATTCGCTCTTCTCAGCCATGGGACCGATTCACCTGTCTCAACTGTCGATGACTTCGCCGGAGCGCTTCGCGAAACGCACCTTCCGGTCGCCTTCGATTACCTTGAACCCGACCCGCGTCGGCTTGCCGTCCTTGGGATCGGCATGGGCCACATTCGACACGTGCAGGGACGCTTCCTTTTCGATGATGCCGCCCGAGTTCATCTGCGAGGGCGCGGTATGGCGCTTCACCATGTTCACGCCGGATACGATGACCCGCGACTCCTTCCGCACCACCTGCAGCACGTCGCCGACCTTGCCTTTATCCTTGCCCGCCAGGACGACCACCCGGTCGCCCTTCTTGATTTTCGCAGCCATCACAGCACCTCGGGCGCCAACGAAATGATCTTCATGAAATTCTTCTGCCTGAGCTCGCGCGTCACCGGGCCGAAGATGCGGGTGCCGATCGGCTCCTGCTGCGCGTTGATCAGCACCGCCGCGTTGCGGTCGAAGCGGATCACCGTGCCGTCGTCGCGGCGCACTTCCTTGGCGGTCCGGACGATGACCGCCTTGTGAACGTCGCCCTTCTTCACGCGGCCGCGCGGAATGGCCTCCTTCACCGAGACGACGATGATGTCGCCGATGCCGGCCGTCTTGCGCTTGGAACCGCCAAGCACCTTGATGCATTGGACGCGACGCGCGCCGGAATTGTCGGCGACGTCGAGATTGGTCTGCATCTGGATCATGGCTTGTTTTCCTCAACAGTCGCGTTAATTGGCCTGTTCGCTCACGACTTCCCACCGCTTGCGCTTGGACAGCGGCCGGGATTCGATGATGCGGACGACGTCCCCCGCCTTGCAGCGGTTGTTCTCGTCATGCGCCATGTACTTCTTCGAGCGGCGGATGAACTTCTTGTAGACGGGGTGCATGACGCGGCGCTCGACATAGACCACTACGGTCTTGTCCTTGGCGTCCTTCACCACCCGGCCTTGGAATACGCGTTTCGGCATGTGCCCGGTTCCCTTACGATACTGTCTGCCGCCCGTGCAGCGTCGTCTTGATGCGGGCGATGTCGCGCCGCACCTCGCGCACGCGCGCGGTGTTCTCGAGCTGTCCGCTCGCCCGCTGGAAACGCAGGTTGAACGCTTCCTTGCGGAGGTCGATCAACATGTCGCCCAGCTCGTCGTCCGTCTTATGCCGAATTTCCGTAGCCTTCATCGCCCGCTCCCTAATTCCCCAGCCGCGTGACGAAGCGCGTCTTGACCGACAGCTTCGCCGACGCCAGCTCGAACGCGCGGCGCGCGATGTCGTGGTCGACGCCGTCGAGCTCGAACATGATCCGGCCCGGCTTGATGCGGCACATCCAGTATTCCGGCGTGCCCTTGCCCTTACCCATGCGCACTTCGGCCGGCTTGCGGCTGACCGGAACGTCCGGGAAGACGCGGATCCAGACCCGGCCGGCGCGCTTGATATGGCGCGTGATGGCGCGGCGGGCCGCCTCGATCTGGCGCGCCGTGACCCGGCCCGGCGTTATCGCCTTCAGGCCGTAGCTGCCGAAGTTGATATCCGTGCCGCCCTTGGCCATGCCATGCACGCGGCCTTTGTGCTGCTTCCGGAATTTGGTTCTTTTTGGACTGAGCATCGGATCCTGTTCCCAACTTCTTCACTGTGCCCGCGGGCGCCTAGCGAAGCTGCTGCTCCTGTGCGCGCTTGTCCTGCGCCATCGGGTCGTGCGCCAGGATTTCGCCCTTGAACACCCAGACCTTGACGCCGCAGGTGCCGTAGGTGGTCTTCGCCGTCGCGGTGCCGTAGTCGATGTCGGCGCGCAGCGTGTGCAGCGGCACCCGGCCCTCGCGGTACCACTCGGTCCGCGCGATTTCCGCGCCGCCGAGACGGCCGCCGCAGTTGATGCGGATGCCCTCGGCGCCGAGCCGCATGGCCGATTGCACCGCGCGCTTCATGGCGCGGCGGAAGGCGACGCGGCGGACCAGCTGCTGGGCGATATTCTCGGCCACCAGCTTGGCATCGATTTCCGGCTTGCGGATCTCGACGATGTTCAGCGCGACCTCGCTGTTGGTCATGCGCGCGACATCCTGGCGGAGCTTTTCGATATCCGCGCCCTTCTTGCCGATGACCACGCCGGGCCGCGCCGTGTGGATGGTGATCCGGGCCTTCTTCGCCGGCCGCTCGATGACCACGCGCGAGACGCCCGCCTGGTTCAAGCGGTCCATGATGTACGCGCGGAGCTTGAGGTCCTGGTGCAGCAGCATGCCGTAGTCCCGGCTCGCGAACCACCGCGAATCCCAGGTTCGGTTGACGCCGAGCCGCAGTCCGATCGGATTGACCTTCTGACCCATTACTCGGTCTCCTCGCGTTCCTTCACCACAACGGTGATATTGCTGAACGGTTTCTCGATACGCCCGACCCGGCCGCGCGCGCGCGGACGAAACCGCTTCATGACCAGCGTCTTGCCGACGAACGCTTCCTTCACGAACAGCCGGTCGACATCGAGCTGGTGATTGTTCTCGGCATTCGCGATCGCGGCCTCCAGGACCTTCTTGACGTCGTTGGAGACGCGCCGCTTCTCGAAGGTGAGCTGCGCCAAAGCCGCGTCGGCCGCCTTGCCGCGGATCGACTGCGCGACCAGGTTCAGCTTGCGCGGGCTGGTGCGGATGAAGCCCGACACGGCGCGCGCCTCGTCCTCGCCCAAGCTGCGTTCTGTTTTCGGTTTGCCCATGCCTTAAACCCTCTTCGCCTTCTTGTCGGCGGCGTGGCCGTAGAATGTCCGGGTCGGCGCGAACTCGCCGAACTTGTGCCCGACCATGTTCTCGGTCACCAGGACCGGGATGAACTTCTGGCCGTTATGCACGCCGAAGGTGATCCCGACGAACTGGGGCAGAATGGTCGACCGCCGCGACCAGATCTTGATCACGTCATTGCGGCCGGAACCGCGGGCCTTCTCCGCCTTTTTCAGCAGATAGCCGTCGACAAACGGGCCTTTCCAAACGGAACGCGACACCTGTGCGCCCTCCTCTTCCTACCTATGGCCGGCGTCGCCGGATGATCAGCTTGCCGCTGGGCTTCTTACGCGACCGCGTGCGCTTGCCTTTCGTAGGCTTGCCCCACGGCGTGACCGGATGACGGCCGCCCGAGGTGCGGCCTTCGCCGCCGCCGTGCGGATGGTCGACCGGGTTCATCGCGACGCCGCGGACGGACGGCATCCTGCCGAGCCAGCGGTTACGCCCTGCCTTGCCGATAACGATATTCGCCTGATCGGGGTTCGACACCGCGCCGATCGTCGCCATGCATTCGCCGTGGACCATGCGCAGCTCGCCGGACGACAGCTTGAGCTGGGCGTAGCCCTGGTCGCGGCCAACGAGCTGGACGTAGGTGCCGGCCGAGCGCGCGAGCTGTCCGCCGCGGCCGGGCTTCATCTCCACATTGTGGACGATGGTGCCGACGGGGATGCTGCTGAGCGGCATGGCATTGCCCGGCTTCACGTCGACGCGCTTGCCCGACACCACCTTGTCGCCCGGGCGAACCCGCTGCGGCGCCAGGATGTAGGCGATTTCGCCGTCATCGTATTTGATCAGCGCGATGAAACCGGTGCGGTTCGGATCGTATTCCAGCCGTTCCACCGTGCCGACAATGTCGAACTTGCGGCGCTTGAAGTCGATGATGCGATAGAGCCGCTTATGCCCGCCGCCGCGCCAGCGCATGGTGATGCGCCCGCGATTGTTGCGCCCGCCGGTCTTGGTCAGGCCGTGGGTAAGCTTCTTCACCGGCCTGCCCTTGTAAAGGTCGGAACGATCGACCAGGACAAGCTGGCGCATGCTCGGCGTCTTCGGATTGTATTGTTTAAGCGCCATCGGTTAGATCCCTGTCGTCACGTCGATCGACTGCCCTTCGGCAAGCCGGACGATCGCTTTCTTGTATTCGCTGCGCTGGCCGCGGCGCCCGCGGAAGATCTTTCGCTTGCCCTGCTGACGGAGCGTGTTGACCGAAAGCACCTTCACTTCGAACACCTGCTCGACCGCGCATTTGATCTCGGGCTTCGTCGCATCCAGCGGCACGCGGAAGGTGACCTGGTTGTGCTCCGAGCCGAGCGTCGCCTTTTCGGTGATGACCGGCGAGCGCAGCAGCTCGTATTGCCGCTCCTTGCTCACGGTCGTCTTGCGGAAATATTTCCAGCTCATTTCAGCCGCGCCTCCAGCGTCTCGACCGCTTCCCGGGTGAGCACGAGCACATCGCGCCGCAGGATGTCGTACACATTCGCGCCCTGCGTCGGCAGCACGTCGATCATCGCGATGTTCTGCGCCGCCCGGGCGAAATTGCCGTCGATCTGGGCGCCGCCCACGATCAGCGCGTTCGACAGGCCGAGCTTGCCGAGCTTTTCGACCAGGGCCTTGGTCTTGCTGTCCGCCAGCTTGACCTCGTCCAGGATGATCAGCTTGCCGTCCGCCTGCTTCGCCGACAGCGCCGACTTGAGCGCCAGCTTGCGGACCTTCTTCGTCAGGCTGTGGCCGTGATCGCGGACCACCGGCCCGAAGATGATGCCGCCGCCGCGGAACTGCGCCGCGCGGATCGAGCCCTGGCGAGCGCGTCCGGTGCCCTTCTGGCGGAAGGGCTTGCGCGTCGTTCCGGAGACGTCGCTGCGCGTCTTCGCCTTGTGCGTCCCGGCGCGGCGCTTGGCCAGCTGGTAGTTGACCATGCGCGCCAGGATGTCCTTGCGGACTTCGGCGCCGAACACCGCGTCATCGAGCTCGATGTCGCCGGCCGCCTTGTTGTCGAGCGTGACGACCTTACTCTTCATTCTTCGCTTCCCCGGCCGCGCTTCCGGCCGCCTGATTGGCGGCGGACGCCGCCGCCGCTGCATCTGCCCCTGCCGCCGCGCCGCCCTTGACCGCGGCGGGGAACGGCAAATCCTTCGGTGCCGGGCGCTTGACGGCGTCGCGAATGAGCACCCAGCCCTTGCTCGCGCCCGGGACCGCGCCCTTGATCAGGATGCGGCCGTTCTCGCCGTCGACCGCGATGATTTCCAGGTTCTGGCCCGTGACCCGGCGGGCGCCCATATGACCGGCCATCTTCTTGCCCTTGAACACGCGGCCCGGGTCCTGGCGGTTACCGGTCGAGCCGTGCGAGCAGTGCGACACGGGCACGCCGTGCGTCGCGCGGAGGCCGTGGAAATTGTGGCGCTTCATGACGCCGGCAAACCCCTTGCCGATGCTGGTTCCGGTCACGTCGACATACTGGCCCGCGACGAAATGCTCGGCCGACAGCTCCGCACCCACGTCGATCAAGGCGTCGGGGCTGACCCGGAATTCCACGACATACCGCTTCGGCTCGACCTTCGCGCTCGCGAAATGGCCGCGCATCGGCTTGGTCGTGTTCTTGGCCTTGGCGCGGCCGGCGCCAAGCTGAACCGCGGTATAGCCGTCCTTTTCCTCGGTCCGCACGGCCACCACCTGACAGTCCGAGACGGTGAGCACGGTGACAGGAACATGACGCCCGTCCTCGGTAAAGAGCCGGGTCATTCCTTCCTTCCGTGCGATCAGTCCGCTTCGCATGACGCTCACATTCCCTCGGGTTCGATGGCGTTACAGCTTGATCTCGACGTCCACGCCCGAAGCGAGATCGAGCTTCATCAGGGCGTCGACCGTCTGGGGCGTCGGGTCCACGATGTCGAGCAGCCGCTTGTGCGTGCGGATCTCGAACTGCTCGCGGCTCTTCTTGTCGATGTGCGGCGACCGCAGCACCGTCACGCGCTCGATGCGCGTCGGCATCGGGATCGGGCCGCGCACCTGCGCGCCCGTCCGCTTCGCCGTGTTCACGATCTCCTGGGTCGACTGGTCGAGCACGCGGTGATCGAACGCTTTCAGCCGGATCCGTATATTCTGATTGTCCATTCCAACGCCCTCTAAGAGAAAGCGCCCAACAATTGGGCGCCCCTTTCCGGCAGATTCCTACTCTACGATGGCGGTGACGACGCCGGCGCCGACGGTGCGGCCGCCTTCGCGGATCGCGAAGCGAAGACCTTCGTCCATCGCGACCGGCACGATCAGCGCAACCTCCATCGCGATGTTGTCTCCCGGCATCACCATCTCCGTCCCTTCCGGCAGCACCACGGACCCCGTCACGTCCGTCGTCCGGAAATAAAACTGCGGGCGATAGTTCGAGAAGAACGGCGTATGACGACCGCCCTCCTCCTTCGTCAGGATGTAGCACTCGCACTTGAACTTCGTGTGCGGCGTGATCGACCCCGGCGCCGCCAGAACCTGGCCGCGCTCGACGCCCTCGCGGTCAACGCCCCGCAGCAGCGCGCCGATGTTGTCGCCCGCCTCGCCCTGGTCCAGCAGCTTCCGGAACATCTCCACGCCCGTGCACACCGTCTTCGTCGTCGGGCGGATGCCGACGATCTCGATCTCGTCGCCGACCTTCACGATCCCACGCTCGACGCGGCCCGTCACCACCGTGCCGCGGCCCGAAATCGAAAACACGTCTTCGATCGGCATCAGGAACGGCTTGTCCTTCGGGCGGTCAGGCTGCGGGATGTACGCGTCAACCTGGTTCATCAGCTCCTTGATCGAATTCGCCCCGATCTCAGGATCGCGACCCTCCAGCGCCGCCAGCGCAGACCCCTTCACGATCGGGATGTCGTCGCCCGGGAAGTCGTAGGACGACAAAAGCTCCCGAACCTCCAGCTCGACCAGCTCGAGCAGCTCCTCGTCGTCGACCTGGTCAACCTTGTTCATGTAAACAACAATCGCAGGAACGCCCACCTGGCGCGCCAGCAGGATATGCTCCCGCGTCTGCGGCATCGGGCCGTCCGCCGCGCTCACCACAAGGATCGCCCCGTCCATCTGCGCCGCGCCCGTGATCATGTTCTTCACGTAGTCCGCGTGGCCCGGGCAGTCCACATGCGCGTAGTGACGCGCCGGCGTCTCGTACTCAACATGCGAGGTGTTGATCGTGATCCCACGCTCCTTCTCCTCCGGCGCCTTGTCGATCTGGTCGTACGCC
>Ga0153915_10006109_pt1 | contig 11256 bp, 7 predicted proteins | sample Opewatmetagenome_2_FD_107003 | JGI IMG/M metagenome (GOLD analysis project Ga0153915, IMG submission 107003) | Freshwater wetland microbial communities from Ohio, USA - Open water 3 Core 3 Depth 3 metaG | ecosystem: Environmental > Aquatic > Freshwater > Wetlands | place: USA: Ohio, Lake Erie...
ACATACGCGTACCCTTTTTTGTACAAGCCAGTTCTCACAGACTCAAGCATGATGTAATCCGTGTACATCGAACACGTGGTGATCCTGCTTGATACATACATGACGATGCAGATGTCAATGATGTTGTCAGAATCAAGGGCTGATGCGAGTTGATTTTCATCCATCTTGTAGAAGAGACGCCGATATCCTCCAAGGGTCGTCGAACTGATCTTTTCCCATTTATTGAGGGAGGCGAGGGTGTTGTACTTCCAATAGTACATTTCGATGCTTTGTGCATTTACTGCCTTTCCGTACCATCGAATCGTAAGATTACCGACAGCATCTGCGGGACCGTCAAGCTGAAAACGAAAATGATGAATCACATTTTTTTGTATACCACTTGAGTCGGTCCTGGCGAATTGGTCGGCTGAATCATTGCGTTTTTTAATCTCGTTGTACTCCTGGGGGCTGCGAAACTCATTCTTCGAGAGCCCATCGGGTGAGAGGAAGAAGTGTTCGAAAAATCGTCCGATCGGTGAATTGAACGAGAAAGCGGTTCTTGCTTTGTATGCGACATGCCCGCCTGCGCTTGCGAAGTCGTAGGTCTGCTGGGTTGGTCCCGTTGCTTTGACGAGGTGAATTTGCTGGTACTCCCTATAACAACTGCTTGTACCGTTGCGAACGGTGGTAGTACTGTTGCTGCTAAAGTTATCAGACCAGAGCCCGTCTGCCGTGTCTATGTCAATCGCGCAGACACTGGGAAGAAGAGAGCCGAACATAAGAAGAACGATAATACTACCCGTAACGGAGAGCTTCATTGCCCGCTTCACATGCATGTTTTATCTCCATTTCTAAATAATTCTTAATTATATATTACTTTTCCCCTTTTTCCAGATAGAGTCTACGAAAGGGGAATGCAACCTATATATTTATCCCATGTCCTTATATATTAGTTCTGGAGTGATGTTTTGATTTAGAGTTAATATAGTTATCGTTTCACTCCTTAATAAATATAATACTTTTGCATCGAGAATCCAATGGTCTCTTGTTTTATAGCAAGATTACCTGGATATCCATGACGTTTGTTCCTGTAGGACCGGTGACGATCGTGTCATGGAGGGTTCTAAAAAACGTGTTGGAATCGTTATTGAGCAAGAAAACCGATGGATCCAGTTTGAAATCCTTGGCTCGAGTTAGCGTCAGGCCGTCCGCGATAGCTCCCGCAGCAGTGCTGTTGCCGTCGATTCCGTCGGTACCTAAGGATGCGACCACGACCTGAGTACCAGAAAGGTCTGTGACACATCCGAGCACCAGCTCTTGATTTCTGCCACCTATACCAGTACCCTTAACCAGGACCGTCGGCTCACCGCTGCTGATTAACGCGATGTTTGAATTGGGACGATAGTGCTTTGCTCTAGAGACGAGCTCCCTTCCTAACTGACGTGCTTTTCCAGAAATCGAGGTGGAAACGAGCATCGGTTCATAGCCAAGCTCTTGTGCCTTCTTCATCGCGTGATCACAGGCGAGCTGGTTGTTAGCGACGACCATCGTGCGGACGGTTTTAAAGACAGCATCTCCTTGTTTAGGCGTCTCCGGTATCCGTCCTGCGATTCCATCTTCGATCGTACTTTGCACGCGATGCGAAATACGCTCCCAAAGCCCGTGTCGCAACAATATAGTTTTCGCGTCAGAGAACGTTGACGGGTCAGGTGATGTCGGACCAGACGCGATCGTCGAAATCGGGTCAGCGATGACGTCGGAGAGAATCAGTGAGATAATCGTCGCTTTCGTATACGAAGCAAGCCGCCCACCTTTCACCTGGGACAAATGCTTCCGGACAATGTTGAGTTCATTGATATCAGCACCAGAATCCTGCAAAAGACGGACTGCGGTTCTGAGGTCCTCCAGTGGGACCAGCGGTTTGCACAGAAGCGATGATCCGCCCCCTGAAATCACCATGATCACACAATCATGGAGACTGCATCGATGTAGGAGGGCAAGGATCTTATCCGTGCCCCGGATGCTTCCTTCATCGGGCAACGGATGACCGCCCACCACAACCTCGACACCCCGACACGGAGGAGACGCAGACGGGTCATTGGTGATCACAACTCCTTGGGCGACAGGGATCGCGTCGCAGATCGCGTGCGCCATCGGAACGGACGCTTTCCCAAACCCGACGACATGGACATGGTCATATCGGGATAAGTCCATGGTTTCAGCACCAAGTAGCAGATGTTTCTTCTGAAACGCCCGGGCGACGACACCATATGGGTCCACGGCATCGACCGCTGCTGAGAGAATTTCTAGGGTATCCCTGCGTTTTTTCTGAAAAACCTTCGTCGCACCATTCGAGACGAGTTCATCACGATTCTTGATGCGCATACTCCCAAAAAACAGGTTATTTCCCCATATCAAGTTGCCGCATGAGGTTGCGCCGCATCTTCCTGTCGCTTGAGAACCCTTTCATCATCCGCTTGGTCATGTTGTAGTACTTCAGGACCTCTTTCACATCCTTGTTCTCCACACCAGCGCCCCGCGCGATCCGTTTGATGCGTGACGCCTGAATCAGCTCAGGGTTCTCCCGCTCATGGTTCGTCATCGAATCAAGGATGATGCGGAACCGTTTGAGTTTCTGCTGGGTCTCATCCATATCCACGCTTTTCAGCCGTCCAGAGAGTCCCCCTGGGAGCATCTCCGCGACCTTTGAGAGCGGCCCCATCCCAGAGATCATGTTCATCTGCTCATACATATCGTTGAGATTGAACTTTCCTGACATCATCTTGCGGGCTGTTTTCTCGGCATCCTTGCCCTTCATGGTTTCCTCAGCACGCTCCAGCAAGGATTTGATATCGCCCATGCCAAGGAGCCGGGAGATGAAACCTGAGGGATCAAACCTCTCAAAATCAGCGGAATGCTCACCGGTCCCGACGAACACGATCGGTGCTCCGACCTCGGATGCGGCGCTGAGTGCGCCACCCCCTTTCGCGGTCCCGTCCAATTTCGTCAGGACGATGCCGGTGATACCGATAGCGTCATTGAAGGCTTTCGCTTGCGGACCTGCTTGCTGTCCCATGGCCGCGTCCATGACCAGGAGCTTCTCGTCCGGCTTGGTTACCTTGAAGATATCCTTCATCTCTTCGATCAGGTCATCCTCAAGCTTGTGTCGCCCTGAGGTGTCCACAATGATGACGTCAGCGGACCGTTTGAATTTGTTGAGGCCTTCTTTGATCACGTTCACCGCGTTTTTTTCGGTTTTGTCTCCATAGAACGGAGCCTCCACCTGTTCAGCGATCTGTTTCAGCTGTTCAAACGCGGCTGGTCGATGCACGTCACCAGCGATGAGGGCGGGACGCAACCCTTTCCTTTTGAAATAAATCGCGAGTTTTCCGCAACTGGTAGTTTTCCCCTGGCCGTAGAGTCCGACCATCATGATGACTTGCTTCTTGATTGGAAGCTCCCTGGATGCTCCGACGATCTTCACCAGCTCGTCGTACACGATATGGATGACATGTTCCCGGTTGGTCATGCCTGCTGGTGGTTTTTCTTCGAGGGCGCGCTGCTCTATCTTCTTCGAAAGCTCAAGCACGAGCTTCACGTTGACATCTGCTTGTAAAAGTGCCCGCTGGATGTCTCTGACAACCTCTTTCACGAGTTTTGCATCAACATGGACGGCATTCGCGATTTTTTTCATCGTCCGTTTCAGAGAATCCCCGAGATTATCAAGAACCATGGCTATCTTGCCTGGGACATACAACAATAAGGATTAAAAGGTATCGAAGGTTTGTGCATTGGGATTGATGCCCTACATATCTATGAAAAAGAAATGTGGTATTTGGAGGATCGTTGAGATGAATTCCATAAAAAAAATCATTGGTGTCGGCATCGTGGGAATGTTTCTTATTACAGCGTTCTCTGGCTGTGTTGAACAACAGAAGCAGGGAACCGGGCTGATCATCATCCCTGGAGTCACTGCTGGGACATCCACCAATCCGAAGTACGCAGTCGCGTCGTTTTATTCATCTGAGGAACTGACGATTGACGCACGACCACCGCAGTACACGCTTCCCTTATCTGAGTCACAGATCGTGAACCTTGAGACCATAGACTCTTTGGTGAGTCTAACGGTTGGTCAGAAAACCCTGTTGAGAAATAACGGATTCGTGGTTAGACCGTATCTAAGCTCTGAGGATGACATCACGGCTCCTTACACGACACTACAGAAGCACAACATCCCTCTCTTCATCACCTCGGACACGCTCTTGCATCTCTATCACATCCAGTTCGATCAGACCCTCAAAGGGATCGAAGAGCGAGAGTTCTTCGATAAGATCCTTGACCTGAGTACAGCGCTCTTAGACCAGTCACAGCAGGATTACCTGACCTACACGGATGAACTCAAAGAGGCCGCGCGAAGAAACGTTGGTTTTTTCGCGGTCGCAGTCTCCCTCCTCCAAACGCCAACCGAGGGATATAACGGGTCCGAGGACATCAGAACCGTGGAGTTCACGATCCCTTCCTATGTGGCTAACAACGTGACCACGGAGCTTGCCAACATTGTGGCACAAGATGGGTATCACCAAAGCCCGCTGTTTCATTATCTGGAGGACTACTCGCAGTACAAACCGAGGGGACACTACACCCAGTCGGAGAAGCTGAAGCGGTATTTTAAGGCCATGATGTGGTACGGGCGCATCGCCTTCTTGCTCAAGGGAGGCGAGCCAGCATGTCCATACTGCGACTACCTCATCACTGCCACCGACGCGCGGGTACAAACCATCCAGGCATGCCTGATCGCGACCGCGCTTCCCGCGTTACCGCTCCATAATGAGACGCTCCAGGATATCTGGACAAGGATCTACGCTGGCACCTCCTTTTTCGTCGGTACCGCGGATGACCTGACACCCAACGAATACCTGGAGGGCATCGGTACGGTGTTCGGGAAATCATTTCCATCTCGAGACCTCTTGAACGACACGAAACTCCTCGACCTGGAGGTGTACCTCGCCACGCTTCGCAGTCCCCAAATCTACGGCGGCACAGGTATGGCGACCATCCTGAAAGCACCAGGAGAACCCATCACAAGACAAGACCTGGACAGCATCCTTGAAAAGACCAAAGGGATGCGGCTCATGGGTCAGCGTTTCACCCCTGATTCCTTCATGTTCCAGAAGCTTGTCGCTCCAGCGACCGGATATTACACTGGATCGGATGAACCGTTCACCATGAAGATGACGCCACTCGGGCCAGCACGGTGTTTCCCCCGAGGTCTTGATGTCATGACCGTACTCGGCTCAGCCCGGGCAATAGAGATCCTCACCCAGGAAGGAGACACCGACTATGAAAACTATACAGAACAGCTGACGTCCCTACAACGCAATTTTTCTGCCTTGAACACCACGGAGTGGAACAGGAACCTGTACTTCAGCTGGGTCTATACCCTTCAATCGCTCTTACATCCGTATGATAACAGATACCCACGTTTCATGAACACGACCGCATGGCAAGACAAGGAACTGCAGACCGCGCTTTCCTCATGGACCGAGTTACGCCATGACACGATCCTGTACGCGAAACAAAGCTACACACCGATCCTTGAGACCGCAGTACCTTCGGAACCAGAAGAGAACGTCTTTGTTGGATACGTGGAACCGGTCCCTGAGTTCTACGCACGGATCCTTGCACTCACCAGGATGACCCGGACCGGTCTCACAGCTTTTCAGGCGATAAATCAGACCGAGACGAACAGGCTCGTGAACCTGGAAAGCATCCTTCAGAAGCTTCTGAATATTTCCAAAGCAGAGCTTGAAGGGAAGGAGCTTGATGAATCCGATTACTTGTTTATCAGAACATTCGGTGAACGGCTCGACCTCGTCGTGGAAGGGGTTTTTGAGAAAGGCAAGGAGACGACCATGGTCGCAGATGTGCATACGGATACCAACGAACCGCAGCAGGTTCTCGAGGAAGGAATCGGCTATGTGGATTTGGTCATCGTCGCCTACAAGATCCCGGATGGAAGGATCATCCTAGGGGCAGGCCCTGTGTTCAGCTACTATGAGTTCAAACAGCCGATGAACAACAGGCTCACAGATGAGCAATGGAAGGAGATGCTACAACAAGGCCAGGCTCCAAGCAGACCTTTTTGGACATCCTCCTACATCGCAGGATAAACAATGAATATCGAGCCTCTTTTCTTTCAGAAAAAAACTAGGTCTGTTCCTCAGAATCTATCAGGAACGGTGAAAGTGCAGGTATCAACTTACTCAGGTCTTTACCCTCGACGATCACATCCGCGGACGCACGCACACAGTCATCCTCAGGGTTGAAGGCGACACCAAGACCGCAGGTTTCGAACATCGGGATGTCAAAGCAGGAGTTGCCGACCGCTGCGCACGCTTCGACTGGAAGGGCAAGTTGTGTTCTTAAGGTTCTCACGTTTTCATCTTTATGGGTGAGTTCCACGCGCAGGATGCCTTCACCGGTCAGGCGACCATGGGTATCGGTGCTGACACTGTTAGCGAACACGTAATCGATACCCAGATCATGGGCGACTTTTTCCGCGAGGATGTCAAGCCCCGCTGTCACAATCGCGGTTTTGACATGATGCTTGTGTAAGTATTCAAAACATGGTCGAGCCCCTTTTATCATCGGGAGGGTGTACAGGATTTGTGTGATGGTGTCTTTTGTGGCTGCCTCCCCGTTATGCTTCCAAAGGGCGACATCCCGCCGCATGAACTCTGTATAATCGATCTCACCGTTGAGATACGCGGTCACCGACTGTCGATTTGATGTACCGAACCGCTGATGGATGTACCGCCAGGAGCTGAGCACATCAATTAGGACGCCGTCCATATCAAAAAACACAAGCCTGACGGTTTTTCCCTTCTGTGGTTGTGAGCGCATTGGTTCTTTATCCTTGCGGTAACAAGGATAGGGACACGAAGGTTTCATGGGTAGAGGGTCTAGAAGATATCGTCTTACATAAAGGTATGCTTCCGAGGGTCTTCGCAACCCTTAGGAGGCTAAACATTTATTAAGTATAATATATATTGTACAATCCGGGGAATTTCTATGATGATATGCCAGAAGCGTTTGGGGAAATGGCTTGCGTTGTTTCTTGTTATCTTTGGGTTTCTCCTTGGTCCGACGATCACCGCTCAACAGACATCACAGATGAGTATCGTCTCTGAAAAGCAAGAGTTGAAGCCTCAGCAAACTGGCCCGTCCGTGTACGACCTGCTGATTATCGCCCCTCAAAAATTTGTTCGACAGTTACAACCACTCGTGATCCATAAGGATCGTGTCGGGATACGGACACGCCTTGTGTCTCTCTCAGAAGTCTATACACAGATGTACTGGCACGGGCGCGACAAACCAGAAAAAATCAAATATTTCATCAAAACCGCAAAGGAGCTCTGGGGGATTACCTATGTGATGCTCGTCGGGGATTACGAACTGATGCCTGTCCGCTATGTATACAACGCGGACAATAATACCGAATGGGCTGAACCCTGGTTTGTCTCAGAGCTGTACTATGCTGACCTGTATGACCAGAACGGGGACTTTTCCAGCTGGGACACCAACGGGAACGGTATATATGGGGAATGGTACGGAGATGTCGCAACCGACCCAGACATCGACCTGTACCCTGATGTGTACGTTGGGCGTCTCGCGTGCATGACCGAGGGTGAGGTGCGGACCATGGTGCACAAGATCGTTACCTACGAGACGACAGCCTATGGAGCAGAGTGGTTCCATCGGTTCGTGGTGTGCGCTGGCGACACCTACCCTGCGTCGTTGAATCCGAACTGGACCGGAAACGAAGGGGAAGTCAACACCCAGGATGCGATAGACAACATGTCAGGGTTCACCCCGGTGAAGCTCTGGACGTCGAACGGATTGTTCACCGAGCCAAAGGACATCATCCAAGCAGTCGATCAAGGCTGTGGATTTTTGTATTTCTCTGGCCACGCGAATGCCTTTAACTGGGGCACCCATCCGCCGAACGACGCGAACACCTGGATCCATGGATTAAACACCATCCATATGAGTCTTCTGAAGAACAAGCAGATGCTGCCTGTGTGTGTCGTGGGCGGGTGTCACAACAACGAGTTCGATGTCTCCCCGAAAAATATCCTCAGAGGACTGAGGGAGGAGGGACTGCAGTATTTCGGAAGGAACGGCAGCCTACCTGACCTGTTCTATCGGTACACCTGGATCCGTGAATGCTGGGGATGGAAGCTAACCAGGGTTAGCAAAGGTGGCTCCATAGCGACGATCGGGAACACCGGTCTTGGGATGTCCAAGGAGGATAAGCAGTCCTTCAGCGGCGCTGGGGATTACCTCGAGCCGACCTTCTTCCGTGAGTACGGTGTCAATGGGACAAGGATCCTTGGTCGGGTCTGGGGCAACGCCATCACCGATTACCTCAAGCACTACCCAATTGACTGGAATACGCCTGCTGCAAAAGACTTTGCGATCGACGCGAAAACCGTCCAGCAGTGGGCGCTCTTCGGAGACCCAAGCCTGATGATCGGCGGTTACGGCCCGTCATAATTACACGTAGAATTGAGATTGAAAAAATGAATCAAAGGGGATATACATGAGACAACCAAGCGTAAGACAAATCGTGGTGATCGGGATCGTCTGCGTTCTCTGCAGTCTTCCCATGGGACCACTGAGTGCTGCCGAACCAATTGATGCCACGGTTTCTGTCATCCAGACAAACCCGGCGCCAGCGCACGGACCGGTGTACAAGCTCCTCATCATCGCACCGACGCTCTTTCGCCATGCGTTACTACCGCTCGTACGTCATAAGGACGCCATGGGTCTTCCGACGAGACTGGTGACCCTTGATGAAGTGTACAAGCAGATGTACTGGTACGGGCGTGATGACGCGGAGAAGGTCAAGTACTTCATCAAAACAGCGGTCGAGGAATGGGGGATCAACTACGTGCTGCTCGTCGGAGGCAGAAGCAGCCAGGTACGACCAACATGGTTCTGCCCCGTCCGCTACGTGCACATGAGCGATGACTGGGAAGCAGAGTACCTCACCGACCTCTACTTCGCAGACATCTACGACAGCCATGGGAATTTCTCAAGCTGGGATAGCGATAACGACGGTCTATTTGGAGAATGGTATCCCGGTGAGATCGCCCAGGACTCCAACATCGATCTCATCCCGGACGTCGCGGTCGGGCGTCTCCCCTGCCGGAGCCTCGGTGAGGTTAGAATCATGGTCCATCGGATCATCACGTATGAGACCACCATTTTTAACAAGCCGTGGTTCCAGAGGATTCTGGTCGCCGCGGGTGATACATATCCACAGAGCGAGAACCAGAATTGGACCGGCGCTGAAGGAGAATACTATGGCGATCGGGCGATCGAGAACATGAGCGGATTCATCCCGACGAGGTTGTACACCTCTGACGGGACGTTTTCTGACAAGACCGACCTCATCAAGGCGTTCCGGAACGGGTTCGGGTTCGTGTACCTCGTCGGTCATGGGAGCCCGAAGGGATGGGGGAATCATCCGCTGAACAACACCTCATTCGTCCAAGGACCGAACGTGGGTGACATGTGGCGGTTCCGTAATAGGGAGAAGCTGCCGGTGTGCGTGGTGAGCGGCTGCCACAACAGTCAGTTTGACGTCTGTTTGCGACGCATCCTCAACGCCACGACACGCTGGAGGCTCGAGTTCGTCATGGAATGCTTTGGTGAGCGGATACTGCATACTATGCAGGGCGGCGCGATCGCATCGCTCGGGTGCACGTGCCTGGGGTACACCAAAGAGGACAAGCACTCATTCAAAGGCGGTATCAACGAGCTTGAGACAGCGTTCTTCCATGCGTACGGTCAAGATGACATCACCACCCTTGGCGACACCTGGTCTGCCGCAATCACCTGGTACGCGCAGATGTATCCCGTGAACTGGAGCACGCAGGGTGTAAGCGATTCCTGGATCGACGCGAAGGTGATCCAAGGCTGGGTGCTCTTCGGGGACCCGAGTCTTCACATCGGGGGGTACGCCCCCCAGTAACATCCCCTCTTTCCTCCAGGGAATAGTTTTAAAAAGCCGTCATCCTTACCTTGTGCCATGTCCCTACCGTTAGACGTGCTTGAGAAAGCAGTGAACCAGAAATTACTCCTCTTGTTGAAAGACGGCCGGCACATCGAAGGCAAGCTGCTCGGGTACGATGAGTACATGAACCTGGTCCTCGACGAGGTCGAAGAATCCAAGGATGAAACCAAGCGCAGACTCGGAAAAATCATCCTGCGTGGCAGTAACGTCGTCAGTATTTCCTTCATATAAGCGAAAAGCATATATAGGGGATATGACTATTTGTTTAGTGGAAGGAATTGGGCTGGTAGTTGTTGTTTTGTTAGAGTGCATCCCATCCCCTCCTAGTGAGGCCAGCCGTCCTTCCCTTTTATTATCGAGTTATCAGGGTTGGTAAAAAGATTTTTGTACGCTGTTTCCTTTCTTCGCCTGAGACCATGGCACGACACGTCAAGGCGTTTCGAGGCACGACTTTACGGTGCAAGGGCTGGAAACAGGAAGCGCTCCTGCGCATGCTGGAGAACAACCTTGAGAACGCGGAGATCCCCGAGGAGCTCATCATCTATGGTGGCACCGGGAAGGCAGCGCGCAGCTGGGGGTGCTACGATGCGATCGTGAGGTCGCTGAAGCAACTCGACAACGATGAGACCCTGGTGATGCAGTCAGGGAAACCGGTCGCGGTGTTCAAAACCTGGTCGACTGCACCTCGGGTCGTCATGGCGAACTCGAATCTCGTACCGCACTGGAGCACCTGGGAGCAGTTCAGGGAACTGGAGCATCTCGGGCTCACCATGTACGGCCAGATGACCGCAGGTTCCTGGTGTTACATCGGGACCCAAGGGATCATTCAGGGGACCTATGAGACGTTCGCAGCGTGCGCACGGATACAGTTCCAAAGCGATCTCAGAGGAAGGATCGTGCTCACCGGTGGACTCGGCGGCATGGGAGGTGCTCAGCCGCTCGCGGTGACCATGAACCACGGGGTGTGCCTTGCGGTCGAATGCGATGAGAAGCGGATTGACCGTCGCGTGAAGGCAGGGTTCTGCGATCAGAAAACCAAGGACGTTGACGAAGCGGTCGACCTTGTGATGAAAGCAAAGAAGAAAGGGACCTCTCTTTCTATAGGAGTGCTCGGTAACTGTGCGGATCTCATGCCGATGCTCGTCCGGCAAGGGTTCAAACCTGACGTGGTAACTGATCAGACGTCCGCGCATGAC
>Ga0153915_10006110_pt1 | contig 11256 bp, 8 predicted proteins | sample Opewatmetagenome_2_FD_107003 | JGI IMG/M metagenome (GOLD analysis project Ga0153915, IMG submission 107003) | Freshwater wetland microbial communities from Ohio, USA - Open water 3 Core 3 Depth 3 metaG | ecosystem: Environmental > Aquatic > Freshwater > Wetlands | place: USA: Ohio, Lake Erie...
AGCGGACGCCCGTGAAGTGATCCGCTGGGAAGCCGAGCAGCACGTGCCCTTCGACATGGAGAACGTGGAGCTCGATTTCCAGATCCTGGATCCCGAGGGGGAGGGGCTCCAGATGACGGTGCTGCTGGTCGCGGCCAAGCGCGAGCTGGTCGAGAACAAGGTCTCGCTCCTCGCGGAGGCCGGACTCACCCCCGCCGTCATCGACGTTGACGCCTTTGCCCTGCATAACGCCTTCGAGGTCAACTACCCCGACGAGATGCGTGGGGTAGTCGGGCTGGTGAACATCGGCCACGAAATGACCAACATCAACATCCTGGAGGACGGCATCCCCGTCCTTACCCGCGACCTTCCCGTCGGGACCCGGCGCTTCCGGGAAGACATCCAGCGGGAGCGGGGGCTTTCGGCGGAAGAGGCCGATCAGCTGCTGCAGGGTTTTGAGCGCAACGAGATCCTGGATCCCTTCCTGGAGACCCGCGGCGAAGAGCTGGCGGTAGGTATCGAGCGCGCCGCCGCCTTCCTGCAGTCGGCCAGCCGGTCCGCGAGCGGCATCTCCCGGCTGTGGCTGACCGGGGGCGGGGGGCGCATTCCGGGACTCAACAAGGTGCTGGGAGACCGGCTGCGCCTGCCGGTCGAGCTGGCCAATCCGCTCGCCCGGCTGCAGGTCGCCGAGGGGGTCTTCTCGACCATGAACATGGACGAGATTTCTCCTCTCCTGATGCTGCCGATCGGTCTGGCGCTCCGTACCGCCGCATGAGCCCGAAGCCCGGAGTGCGCCATCCATGATGATCACCGTCAATCTTCGACCCGGCCAGAAGCGCAAGGCCGCCGCGGGCGGGTTGAAAAACGTCGGCGAACGGGCCAAGGGCCTCTTCGCCAGGGTCAAGGATCCCTTCCTGGTCGGCTCGGTCGCGGTGTGCCTTGCGGTGGGCGGCTTCCTGGGGGTGTCCTTCATCGCCGCGAACGCCAAGCTCAACGACCTCGGCCCGCGGCTGGAGACCGCCCGCGACGAGTACAAGCGGTTCGATGGTCTGCTGCGGCAGAAGCGCCGCGCGGAGATGATCCGCGATTCCCTGCTGGCGCAGATCTCCACCATCCGCGGCGTGGACGGCAACCGGTATGTGTGGCCCCACGTGCTCGATGAGGTGGCCAAGGCACTGCCGCCCTACACCTGGCTTACCACCCTGGCTGCTCAGGTGGCGCCGGTGACGGCAGCGGACACAACCGACTCGGCCACCGCCCGGCCGATCACCTTCCGCCTCGAGGGCCGGACCATGGACCTCCAGGCGTACACCAGGTTCCTGCGACAGCTCGAGGCGTCGCCCTGGGTTTCGGAGGTGACTCCGCTCGAGGCCAAGACCATCATAGAAAAGGAACGGCCGGTAACCCAGTTCACCATCCAGGCGGCCTTCCAGCGTGCGGACTCGGCGTACATCCGCACGGTGCCCCTCAGCCAGTCGGTGAGGTAGCCATGGCCGGCATCTCGCAGGAACGTCAGGTCCCCCTGCTTCTCGGGCTCATCGCCATCGTCGTGGGGTACCTGGGCTATACCGGGACCGGTCTCGATACCGTCGGTCTCCGCGGTCTCACGCAGACGCGGGACAGCATCGCTGCGCGACAGAAGACTCTCGACTCGCTCATCCTGCTCACGGACAGCGCCAAGAAGCTGCTGGCGCAGGGGAGCGTAGAGGATCTGCGACGCCGGCTGGAGGGCTACCGCGCCAGCCTTGAGCTCATGCGGCGCCTGGTCCCTGACCGGAACGAAGTAGCCAACTTGATGGATGAGATCTCGACCCGGGCGAAGATCCGGGGTGTGCAGGTGGCGCAGTTCCAGCCGCTGCCGCCCGAGCCGGGGCCCGCACCATTCCAGACCTACAAGTACCAGTACGCGGTGATCGGCCGGTTCGACCAGCTGGGAGAGTTCCTCTCGGACGTGGCCAGTCTCCAGCGGATCATCGTGCCGGTAGACCTGACGCTGGCGGTGGCCGATCTGGCGCGCGCCAAGGCGCTGGGTGACAGCTCCGGGGCGTTGCTGGAGGCCAGGTTCCAGGTCCGCACCTTCGTGAAGACCTCGAGTCCGGAGGGACAGTCCAGTGGCACCTAAGGCGCTCGCCCGGACGGCCGTAGTCGGGCTGATCCTCGGTCTGGCCGCCTGTGGCGGCAAGAAGACGGAAGAAGGGCCCCCAGCGGTGGATCTCGCCGCCGTCCGGGCCCGACGTGACAGCGTCCGCAAGGCGGCCGCCGCCGATTCCCTCACCCGGGTCAGGTTCACCGAGTGCTCGGACTCGGTGCTCGCGGTGCTGACCAAGACGGCTGCCGGCAAGAAGAAAGTCGCGTCGGCACCGGCCGGGATGATCCAACCGGAGGTGCTTCAGGTCTGCGGCAAACCGCCCGCTCAGCCCGCCGTCGCGGCCAGGGACTCGGGCGCGAAGCCTGCCCCTACCCCGACGACGGCCGGCGCGAGGCCGGATACGGCGAAGATCCCCGCCTCCAAGCCGGTCGCCAGCGCTCCGGTGGAAGCTGCGAAGCCGACGGCTCCGCCGGCCGGCCAGGCCCAGGCGCCGGGCAAACCCGCCCTCACCCCGCAGCAACAGCAGGTGCTCCGGGCCGACTCGATCCGCCTGGCCAAGGAGCGCGCGAAGCAGGACTCGCTCGCACAGCTGGCCGCCCGTGCGCGCGAGGATTCCCTCCGGCGCGCCAAGTCGGACAGCACCCGTGGCGACTCGCTCAAGGTGGCCCGGGAAACCGAGGTGCTGCGCGAGACCTTCACGTACGCCGGCGGTGCCCGTGATCCGTTCGCCTCACTCATCACCGAAGACAAGCTGGGGCCGGAGTTCTCCGATCTGCTCCTGGTCGGTGTGTACCTGGATCTCCGGCGGGCTAGCAACAGTGTTGCGATTGTGCGGGACAAGAGCAGCCAGAAGCGGTACAAGATGCGGGTGGGTGACCGGCTCGGCCGCCTGAAGGTGGCGCAGATCCGGCAGACGGACGTCGTTTTCACGGTCGAGGACATCGGATTCGAGCGGCAGGAGACCCTGTCGCTTCGCAAGAGGGAGGCTGAGACCCAATGACGCGCAAGTTCCTGTTCGTCCCCTCGCTGGCGCTCGGGGTGTGCCTCGGGGCCGCGGCGCTCTTCGCGGCGCAGCCCGTCCGGGCCGACGACCCGCCCGCCGGCGCCGAGGTGACGGCGGTGAGCGTGGTCCCGACGCCGGGTCACGCGGAAATCGTCATCGCCTTCCAGGGATCGACCGTCGACGTGCGGGACTTCGTCCTGCGCGAGCCCGACCGGCTCGTGATCGATGTCGTCGGCGCCACGCTGCAGAAGAGCGGGGCGGCCTACGACGGGATCGCGCGCGGCGGCATCCGCGACATCCGCTACTCCCAGTTCCGGCCCGACGTGGTCCGGGTCGCCATCTACCTGGACGGTGCGCGGGACTACCGCCTGGAGAAGAGCGGCGACGCCATCCGGGTGCGCTTCGGAGCCGACGACAGCTTCTTGGCCTGGTCCAGCGCTGCACCTGCCGATCTTGAGCCGCCGGCATCCGCTCGTCGGGCGCCGGAGGTAGAGGTGCCTTCCGGCCCCGCTCCGGCGACCGTTGCCGAGCAGCAGCCGGCTGCCAGGATCACCGTCACCTGGGACAAGGCCAACATCGGTGATGTAGTGGCCGGGTTCGCCGCCTTCTCGGGCCGTACGATCGTGCTGGGCAAGGACGTGAAGGGTGAGGTGACCGCCGAGATCAAGAACCAGCCTTGGACCGAGGCGTTCGCCGCGGTGCTGGCTACCCAGGGGTTGCAGGCGATCGAGCTGCCGGGCGGCATCATCCGGGTGGATTCCCCCGCGACCCTGGCGGCGCTCGATTCGACCGAGCCGCTCACGACCCGGATGATTCCGGTCAACTACGCCAGCGCCAGCCAGCTGGTCAACAGCGTCAAGTCCATCGTCTCGAAGCGCGGCGCGGTGGTGGCGGACACCACCACCAACTCGCTGATCGTGACCGAGACCCGCAGCAAGATCGGGGACGTGCAGGAGTTCGCGAAGAACCTGGATGTACGCACGCCGCAGGTGTCCATCCAGTCCAAGATCATCTTCGTGGACCGGACCAACCTCGAGGCGCTGGGGCTGCAGTACGACTTCGGCGGCAAGAGCTTCAGCGACAACCCCTACTTCAACCGGCTGCGCCAGCGGATCGATCCCGCCAGCGGCGACAATTTTGACCCGAACAGTGTGGTCTTCGCCGGAGACGGCGTGGCCGCGATGGCCAATGCCGAGGCCATCATCAGTCAGCCGGCACTCGACCTGATCTGGGCCACCAGCATCGGCGGGTTCAACTTCACCACCTTCCTGCAAGCGCTGCAGCGGCTGGACCTGGCCGACGTGCAGGCGGAGCCTTCGATCACCACCGTCGACAACCGCGAGGCGATCATCAAGGTGGGCGAGGATATCCCGGTCCGTATCATCGACTTCAGCTCGCAGGGCGGGCAGACGGCCGCTCCCAAGGCCACGGTGCAGTTCAAGGAAACCGGTATCTCGCTCAAGGTGACGCCGCATGTCACCAACAACCGCCAGATCATGATGCAGATCGAGGCCGAGCGTTCCGACATCCGGACACTGTCGGCCGCGGACCTCGGCTTCACGATCCGGAAGCAGAACGCCAAGAACCAGCTGCTGGTCAACGACGGCGAGACCGCGGTCATCGGCGGATTGACGGTCACCACGGTGACCAAGTCCAAGTCCGGCATCCCGCTGCTGGTCGACCTGCCGTTCGTGGGCAAGTTGTTCGGGTTCACCACCAATCAGGAGCAGCGGCAGGATCTGATCATCCTGGTGACACCCAGAATCATCGACGACGCCTCCGCCGAATGAACCGGCGGGCCGTCCTCGCGTAGGCCGCGAGCCCGACCGCCGGTCGGGCTTCGTGTTTCTGAGCTATGAGCTATGAGCTTTGGGCTATGAGCAGCTAGCTTATGGTACGGCTCATAGCTCATAGCCCATAGCCTATCGCTCATAGCCGACAGCGTATCATGCCCCTCCGCTTCCTCACCGCCGGCGAGTCTCACGGCAAGGCCCTCATGGTCATCGTCGAGGGACTTCCCGCCGGTCTGCCGGTGTCGGCGGATTGGGTGGATCGCGATCTGGGGCGGCGGATGATGGGCTACGGGCGGGGCGCCCGGATGAAGATCGAACGGGACCGGATCGAGTGGATGTCCGGAGTGCGGGCCGGCGAGACGCTGGGCTCACCGGTCGGCATGGTGATCCACAACCGGGATTGGAGCAACTGGGAAGACATCATGGCGGCTGAGGGGGCCCCAGGCGAGGAGCGCCGACGGCGGCTCAATCGTCCGCGGCCGGGACATGCCGACCTGGTGGGTGTGCTCAAGTACGACCGGAGTGACGCCCGTGACATTCTCGAGCGCGCCAGCGCCCGCGAGACGGCGGCTCGGGTGGCGGCCGGCGCGCTGGCCCGCAGGCTGCTGGACGAGTTCGGGGTCGACATCGGCAGCCACGTGGTGTCGCTCGGCGGCATCGAGGCTCGTCCGCCCCATGCTCCGACCACCGACCTGCCGCTGCCGCTCAACGCGGTGGCCGACCGCTCCGAAGTCAGGGTACTGGACCCGGCGGTCGACGCCGCCATGATCGCGCGGATCGACCAGGCGCGGAAGGACGGCGACACGCTCGGCGGCGAATGCGAGGTCGTGGTCCGCGGCCTGCCTGCGGGACTCGGGAGCCACGTCCACTGGGACCGCAAGCTGGACGGCCGGCTGGCCGGTGCGCTCATGTCGATTCCCGCCGTCAAGGCTGTGGAGATCGGCATGGGCTTCGAGGCCGCGCGGCGTCCCGGCTCGGAGGTGCACGATCCCATCGACGCAGCGGCCACGCCCGGCGAGCCCGCGCCGCCACCCGCGCTGCACGGCGGGTATGCCAGGCGCAGCAACAATGCAGGGGGCCTGGAAGGTGGAATCACCACGGGGGCGCCGCTGGTCGTCCGGGTGGGGATGAAGCCGATCGCCACGCTCATGTCGCCGCTGCCGACGATCGACCTGCGCACCGGGCTTCCCGCCAGGGCGCAGGCCGAACGCTCCGATGTCACCGCGGTTCCTGCCATGGGCGTGATCGCGGAGGGGCTGACCGCCTTCGTGCTGGCGGAGGCGTGGCTGGAGAAGTTCGGTGGAGATTCGCTTGGCGAGACGCGGCGGAATTTCGAGGGCTACCTGGCCCGGCTCCGCGAGCGATGGACGGAGCTGGCCCCCCCGGACGCCGTCACGGCGGAGGGTCCATGAAGCGGCACATCGTACTCATTGGTCTCCCCGGGGCGGGGAAGACCACCGTCGGCAAGCTGGTCGCGGAGCAGCTCGGCACCCAGGTCGTCGACATCGACGCGCTCATTGTGCGGAAGATGCAGATGCCCGTCGCACGCATCTTCGCGGAGCATGGCGAGGCGAAATTCCGGACGGTCGAGGCGGAGACGATGCGACAGGCGGTGGCGGGCCCGGCCGCGGTGATCACACCGGGCGGCGGATGGGCGGCGCAGCCCGGGGTACTCGAGGAAGTCCGGGGCTCTTGCTACCTGGTCTATCTTCGGACCATGGCATCCACCGCCGCGAAGAGGTCGGGGGATTATGGGCGGCCGCTCCTCCTAACCGAGGACCCGCTGGAGAAGATGCGTCAGCTGCTCAAGGAGCGCGAGGCGTTCTATGCCCTGGCCGACAACGAGGTAAAGGCGGACATGAAGACCCCGGCCGCCCTGGCCGAAGAAGTTGTCCGGCTGGCCCGCGCACACGCTGGTTGGTGACTCGCCAAGTCGTTGGGGTACAGTAACTTCGATATGTTCGCCTTGCCAATGTACCCCGCAAGGCGTTTTCTTGCGGGCATCCGGGGTTGTTCCCGGGATGACCCACTGCAGGTAGACTCGAGCGCATGACAACGACCAAGAAACCCAAGGCTCCGGCAAAGCGCGCCCCCGGTCCCCCGAAGGCCGCGAAGGCCGCCACCCACCCGAAGGCCGGGCCCACGGCGGTGGCCGCGGCCCCGGTCCGGAAGAAGCGCGCCGCGCGGGTGACCAGCGGCGATGGTGACGAGGGTGGAGCAGGCAGCGGGGCCGCGCTCGTGGTGGTGGAGTCCCCGACCAAGGCCAAGAGCATCGGGAAGTACCTGGGCCGTGGCTACGAAGTGAAGGCCACCGTCGGCCATGTCCGCGATCTCCCTACCAGGAAACTCGGCGTGGACGTGGACAACGGCTTCCGGCCCGAATACGTCACCATCAAAGGCAAGACCCAGACCCTGGCCGACCTGAAGAAGGCGGCCAGGCGCGCGAGTGCGGTCTACCTCGCGACCGACCCGGACCGCGAGGGTGAGGCGATCGCGTGGCACGTGGCGGATCAGCTCGACACGAAGGCGCCGCTCCATCGCGTGCTGTTTCACGAGATCACGAAGGACGCGGTGAAGGAGGCCATGGCCAAACCGGGCGTCATCGACGACCGGCTGGTAAACGCGCAGCAGGCCCGCCGCATCCTGGACCGGCTGGTGGGCTACAAGGCCAGCCCCATCCTGTGGCAGAGCATCAAGACCGGCCTGTCGGCAGGCCGAGTGCAGACGGTGGCGCTCCGGCTGATCGTGGAGCGCGAGCGGGAGATCCGGGCGTTCAAGCCGGTGGAGTACTGGAGCATCGCGGCGGAGTGTGCCAAGGGCGGCCAGCCGTTTACCGCCGAGCTCAAAAAGATCGACGGGCACAACCCCGAGCTCCCCAACGAGGCGGCGGCGACCGCGGTAGTGAAGGCGGCGCAGAAGCTGCCTTTCGTCGTCACAAAGGTCGAGAAGCGGAACCGCAAGAAGCGCCCGGGCGCCCCGTTCACCACCAGCACGCTGCAGCAGGAGGCCGCGAAGAAGCTGGGCTTCTCCGCCAGGCGGACCATGCGGGCCGCCCAGGATCTGTACGAGGGCATGGAGATCGGCGAGGACGCCCCCGCAGGCCTGATCACATACATGCGGACCGACTCGGTGCGGGTGTCGGAGACGGCGATCGAGGGCGTCCGGTCCTTCATCGCGAAGAACTACGCCAAAGGCTACCTCCCGGATACGCCGAACCAGTACAGCTCAAAGGCGGCGCGGGTGCAGGACGCGCACGAAGCCATCCGGCCCACCGACGTGCGGCGCAGGCCGGAGGACATGCAGAAGTACCTGGAGCCGGACCAGTACAGGCTGTACCAGCTCATCTGGCAACGGTTCGTCGCGTCGCAGATGAATCCGGCCGTCTACGACATGACGATCGTGGACTTCGACCTGGGCAGATATCTCTTCCGGGTCTCCGGCTCCGTGCTGCTGTTCGACGGCTATCACGTGGTGTACACCGAGGGCCGCGAAGCCGAGGAAGGGAAGTCGGTCGAGGACCTATCCCCGATCCCGCCGCTCGAGGTGGGCGACCGGGTGGAGGTGCGCGCCATCATCCCGAGCCAGCACTTCACCGAGCCGCCGCCGCGGTTCTCCGAGGCGAGCCTGGTGAAGGAGCTGGAGCGGCTCGGCATCGGGCGGCCGTCCACCTATGCCCAGATCATCAGCACGCTCACCGCCCGGGAGTACGTGAAGTTGGAGCAGCGCCGGTTCACCCCCACCGAGCTGGGGGAGACGGTCGAACAGATCATGGTGAGCCAGTTCCCTACGATCTTCAACGTCGAGTTCACCTCCGGAATGGAGCTCGAACTGGACAAGATCGAGGAGGGGGAACTCGGCTGGCAGCAGGTGCTGGCCGACTTCTACAGCCCGTTCACCAAGGCGCTCGCCGCCGTCAATCTCGGCGCCATCGTCGCCGAGGCGCACGGGCTCAAGCCGGAGGAGCTGGAAAAGGAACGCTGCCCCAAGTGCGGCGCCAAGGTCGAGCTGCGCACCGGGCGGTTCGGACCCTACTTCGCCTGCGTGAACTACAAGCAGACCTGCGACTACGTGAAGTCGCTCAAGAAGGCGAAGACCCCCGACCGTCCGACCGATGAGAAGTGTCAGCTGTGCGGGGCACCGATGGTGATCAAGACCGGGCGGTTCGGGGAATTCCTCGCCTGCACCCGCTACCCGGAGTGCAAGGGGACCCGCTCCATTCCCCTGGGAATGAAGTGTCCCAAGTGCGACGTCGGCGACCTGGCCGAGCGGCGGACCAAGCGCGGCAAGTCGTTCTGGGGCTGCGTGCGCTACCCGGCGTGCGACTTCTCCACCTGGAACCGGCCGGTTCCGGACACCTGTCCCAATTGCGGCTGGGTGGGCATGGAGAAGAAGTTCAGCAAGGCCGAGGGCGAGACCCGGACCTGTCTCAAGTGCCAGCATCGCATCGTGGTGATGGATGCTGAGGAGGCGGCCGCGACGTGACACCCGCCACCCGCACGCCGGCTGTCACGGTGGTGGGCGGGGGGCTCGCGGGCTCGGAAGCGGCCTGGGCCCTGGCGGAGCGGGGAGTACCGGTACTGCTTCGCGAGATGCGGCCCGTCGTCAGGACCGCCGCTCACCAGACCGACCGGCTGGCCGAGCTGGTGTGCAGCAACTCCTTCAAGTCGACCGACCTCACCAACGCCCACGGTCTGCTCAAGTCCGAGCTGCGAGCGCTCGGAAGCATCCTGCTGCCCGCCGCAGACCAGGCGCGGGTTCCGGCCGGGGCCGCCCTCGCGGTGGACCGGGACATCTTCTCCAGCCTGGTGCACGCGCAGGTCGCAGCCCACGCACTCATCACCGTCGAGCGTGGAGAGGTGACCGAGGTGCCGTCGCCCGGGGTCGTGGCCACCGGGCCGCTCACCTCACCAGCACTGGCGAACGCGATCGTCGCGCGGATCGGTCGCTCGGGCTCCGGCACGCCGGCGGCCAGTGGCCAAGCCCAGCCAACCCTATCGTCAGCCGGCGCGCCATCTCCCTCGCCCGGTTCGGTCGCCGCCGCCCTGGCCTTCTACGATGCCATCGCCCCGATCGTGAGCCACGAGTCACTCGACCACGCCCGGCTCTACCCTCTCTCCCGCTACGGCAAGGGCGACGGCGACGACTACCTCAATGCACCATTCAGCCGCGACGAGTATGACCGGTTCATCGCGGCCCTGATCGCTGCCGACCAGTTCACCGCGCATGAGTTCGACCAGGTGCCCTACTTCGAGGGCTGCCTGCCGGTGGAAGAAATGGCCCGGCGCGGTCCGGAGACGCTGCGGTTCGGGCCGATGAAACCGGTGGGCCTGCCTGATCCCAGCACGGGCCGTGAGCCCTGGGCGGTGGTGCAGCTCCGGCGCGAGGACCGGGCTGGGCAGATGTGGAACCTCGTGGGCTTCCAGACCCGACTGCGGATTCCCGAGCAACAGCGGGTGTTCGGGATGATTCCGGGCCTCGAGGGGGCGGAGTTTCTGCGCTACGGCAGCATCCACCGCAACAGCTATATCAACAGCCCCGCGTTTCTCGGCCCGGGCCTGTCCGCGAAGGACGACGAGACCCTCTTCTTTGCAGGCCAGCTTACCGGAGTCGAGGGGTACACCGAGTCACTCGGGACCGGGCTGCTGGCCGGCATCAATCTCGCCCGGCGTCTGGCGGGGAAGCCGGTGACGGTTCCGCCGCCGACCACAATGCTCGGATCGCTATATCGCTATCTTCGGGAAGCCGACCCGGCCCACTTTCAGCCGATGAATGCGAACTGGGGACTCGTTGAGCCGCTGGGCGGACCGGCGGACGGGCGGACGGAGGGGGAAGGATGCGAAGAAGGAACTCCTGCTCACGCGGGCCCAGGCAGACTTCGCCGAATGGCTGAAAGGCCTGAACCCATGACCGGATCAGTCCGCCAGTCCGCCCGTCCGCCTCTTCGTCCTGAGCTCAGCGCCTTCCTCGAGCACCTGGAGAAGGAGCGCCAGGTCTCGGGCCATACACTCAAGGCCTACCGGCGCGACTTGGAGGCATTCACCGAGTTCCTGGACCGACACACCGGAGGGGACTGGGACTTCGGACGGGTCGATCGGCTGGGGATCCGCGGGTTCCTGGGGGAAATGCAGCGGCGCGGACTCTCCAAGCGCTCAATGGCCCGGGCGCTCTCGGCGGTCCGTTCGCTGTAGCGGTTTCTCCAGGCCCACCATGGACTGGAACGCTCGCCGGTCCGTGCCGCGAAGGCCCCGCGGCTGGAGCGTCACCTGCCGGGATACCTCGATCGCGATCGAACCGAGAGTCTCTTCGCGGGCGCGGAGAGCCGTGCCGCCGGAGCGGATCCCGCGGCCGTGCGCGACCTCGCGATCCTCGAGCTGTTCTACTCGAGCGGCCTC
>Ga0153915_10006111_pt1 | contig 11254 bp, 10 predicted proteins | sample Opewatmetagenome_2_FD_107003 | JGI IMG/M metagenome (GOLD analysis project Ga0153915, IMG submission 107003) | Freshwater wetland microbial communities from Ohio, USA - Open water 3 Core 3 Depth 3 metaG | ecosystem: Environmental > Aquatic > Freshwater > Wetlands | place: USA: Ohio, Lake Erie...
GCGACTTCGATCACCTCGTCATCCACAGCTCCATCATCCGGCCGGCTGCCAACAAGTATATCCGGGAGTACGTGCGGCGTCTGCGCGGCGGCGCTTACGAACCGCTCCATCCGATCATGGGAGAAGTGCTGGAGGAGACCCACGGCATCATGGTCTACCAGGAGGACGTGTCGCGGATTGCGATGGCCATGGCCGGCTTCAGTGCCGTGGACGCCGACCTCCTGCGCAAGATCCTGTCGAAGAAACGGGCCGGCAAGAGGCTGGAAGACTACAAGGAGATGTTCTATCGCGGCGCTGAAGGTCGAGGCATCTCCCGCGCGGTCGTCGACGAGGTCTGGGAAATGATCATGAGCTTCGCCGGCTACTCCTTCTGCAAGCCGCACTCGGCATCATACGCACTTGTCTCCTTCAAGTCCTGCTACCTGCGGGCGCACTATCCCGCGGAATTCATCGCCGCGGTCCTCACCAACCAGGGCGGGTACTACTCGCCTTTCGCCTACGTTTCGGAGGCGCGCAGGATGGGGCTGAAGGTCCTGCTGCCGGATGTGAACGAGAGCCGGCGGGAGTACTACGGAAAGAGCCGGTCGGTTCGCGTCGGATTGATGCAGGTGAAGGGGTTGCGCGAAGCCGGACTGGAAGCGCTGCTGGAGGCGCGAAGAATGCGCCCGTTCACGTCGCTCGAGGATTTTCTCTGCCGGGTGGACATCGATCCCTCTGACACCAGGCTCCTCATCAAGGCAGGCGCCATGGATTCGATTGCCTGCGGCGCGACGCGCCCCGGAATGATATGGAAGACGCTGGCGTGGCACGCGGCACGGGCGGGCCGGAGTGCCATGGAGCGGTCCCTCTTCCCGGAGCTGGAGCCGGTCCCGGCCCCGAGAGTGCCTGAGTACAGCGAACGCACCATACTGGAACATGAGCTGGAGACACTGGACTTCCTGATCAGCCGGCATCCGCTCACACTCTACCGCGGGCCGCTGTCGCGCCTTCGGCATGTGCGCGGATCGGATCTGCACAGGCATGTCGGCCGGCGGGTAACGGTGGTGGGGTGGTGGGTTTCGGGCAAGGTCGTGACCACCAAGGACGATGAGCCGATGGAGTTTATCAGCTTCGAGGACACGACGGCGCTTTTCGAGACTACGTTTTTCCCGCAGGCCTATGCCCGGTTCTGCCACATGCTGAACCGGTCACGCCCATACGTTCTGACCGGGCTGGTCGAGGAGGATCTCGGCGCCGTCACGCTCACAGTCGAAAATGTCCGCCTGCTGTGACCTGGCGGAAGCTCGGACGGTGCTGTCCCGGCCAGTAGCTATCAGTCCTCAGCTATCAGCGGGCAACTGTCACCGCATGCTCCGATGCGGGTGAACCATTTGGCGGGAAATCGCGTTAACCTGGATGAGGTCAGGCGAGTCCTGCGGATCTGCCGGAACAGTGAAGGACGGGAAACCTGGTGAGCTTATGGGAGCGGGTACGGGAATGAGTCGGTCCTCGCTCTCCGGTGCTGCAGACCAGCTTCGTGAGGCGGGGCAGTCCGAACCAGCAGGTGCCGAGGATTTGATGATCCAGGTTCAGAGAGGTGACATGGCTGCATACAGGGAGCTGGTGCGCCATTACCAGACCAGGGTATTCCGGGTGATCCGGGCTTTTCACCGTACCCCCGAGGATGCCATGGAGGTAGTCCAGGATACCTTTCTGAAGCTCTTCGTGGCCCGCGATACCTGGGAGCGCAAGACCTCGTTCTGTGCGTGGCTGTACCGCATTGCCATCAACGCCAGCATCGACCGGTATCGACGGGGCGACAAGGGGAGGACGACCTCTCTGGAAGACATGGTGGAAGGGCAGGTTGAAGCCTCGGCCGCGTGCCGCAGGCCAGAAGATCCGCTCGAACATGTGAGCGCAACGGAGAGGCGCCGGATTCTGGAGGATGCGATCCGACGCCTGCCCGCCCGGCAACGCGAAGTGATCTCTCTCAGGTATTTTGGCGAGATGCAGTTGGAGGAAATCGCGGAAGCCCTTCGCTGTCCGGTAGGTACTGTGAAATCAAACCTGCACAAGGCCGTCACCGGCCTCAAGGGTATTCTGTTCAAGCAGAGGGAAGCACTGGGCTATGAGTGAATGCGATTCGGTTCGGGATCTGCTCGTCCTGCATTTTGAGGGGGAGCTGGAAAACGAGGAAGAAGGGCGCGTGACCGCGCACCTCAGCGCTTGCGCGACCTGTCGGGCTGAGGCCGAGGGTATCTGCACCGTGCGAGGCTGGTTGTCGGATCCGAAACTGTTCGCGCCGGACGACAACTACGGCTGGCAGATGTTGCCTGAAGCTCTCGCCGCGAGGGCGAAAGCAGAGCGCAGGTTTTGGTTGCCGCTGAGTTACGGTTCCACCGGGTGGGCGCTCAGCATAGCTGCGACCCTGGTCATCGGGTTTGGACTGATCTACTGGGCAGGCCGAGTAGCAGACCGCCCGGTTGCTGCGACCGTGGCCAGGCCGCCTGTCGCTGCGCCCGGCAACGAAGCCTTTCTGGGCAGGATCTACGCGGCGCACGCCCGCGCCGAGACATCTGAGTACTTGGCAGCCTGCCAGGACCTTCTGGTCGATACCTTGAGGGCGGAACCGAGCTGCGACGAACGCAAGTACGATGTTTCCGCGGAAGTGACGCGGGCCAGGGACCTGCTCCACCGCAAACGGATGCTGGATCCGGAACTGGGCGCACCGGAAGTCGCCCGCGCGAAAGAGTTGTGCGACGAACTGGAGGGTTTCCTTCTGAACCTGTCTCTCTCCGAGAAGTGCGAGAGCCGCGATAAGTTGCACAGGATGGAGCGGTACGTCCGGAAGCAGCAACTCCTGCTTCGCATCCGCGTTTTGCAGGGAGAGCTTTAGCGCGAGTTTATCAGCCGGAGTCTGCAGACTCGCGCCGGGAGTCCGAGATGAATTGCGTGAAGCTGAAACCCGATGTGCTGCTCGCAGTGCTGATGGCCTGTAGTCTCGCCTCCGGGATCGCCCAATCAGCCAGGGAACAGACCCTTTTCAACGACGGCAAAATCCTGATCTTCGACAAGAAATGGCCGGAGGCACGCGGGGTGTTCGAGCATGTTATCCAGGAATACCCTCGCAGCCCCCTGGTGCCTCAAGCCTACTATTACATCGCCCGCTGCTTCCAGTTCCAGGGAAGGCAGGAGGAAGCTCTCAAGGCATACGAGGACTTCCTGCAGAAGTTTCCCGATGAACCGTTTCTCCCGGGAGAGGCGAGGAACGCAGTCGTGGAGCTTGCCGCATCCCTGTTTGAGAAAGGCAACAAGGCTTACAGAAATCAACTCGAGTCGAGCCTGAAGGCCCGTAACAGAGACGTCCGCTATTTCGCCGCTATTCGCTGCAGCCAGCTCAGAGATCGCGCTCTGACCTCGACAGCGATCCCCGTGCTGAAGGAGATCATTGCCAAGGAGACCGAGGAGGACCTCGTGAATCGGGCCCGCATCGCTCTGCTGCGCCTCGATCCAGCCGCGCTTTCGCAGAAAGCGGAGGCTCCGCCGGAACCGAAGAAACGGGAAGCGAAGAATGATTCGCGAATGTTCCACCTCGTCGTGCATCGACAGGGAGCATCGAAACCGATCGTGGAGCTCAACATCCCGGCAAGCCTTGCCCAGCTGGCAATCAGCGCGCTGGACGAGTCTGCCAAGCAGGAGATGCGCAAGAAGGGTTTCGATGTGGACAATGTCTGGGAGGATCTCAAGCGCCTGGGTCCGACCAACATCCTTACGTTTCGGGATGAAGAGAATACGATAAAGATCTGGATCCAGTAGGCCCTCCTGGCGACTTCAATTCCACCTCGGCCCGTTGCGATCATTCAGCAAGAACCACGGACGGTGGTTGCTCATCCTCCGTCGCGGTCGATCAGTCCTCCCTGAGTATGGGACGCGTGAGACACGTGGGCCCTCCGCCTCCGTTGATCCCCAACTCGGAACCGGCAAACGTGCTGACATCGAAGCCTTCGCGCCGCAGTATGGAATTGGTCCTGCGATTCTCTTCCAGCGCCAGGAGCCTCCCTGGGCCAAGCGAGAGAACGTTGCAGGCGAGAGTGTCGCACTCAGTCTGATCGATCTCGATCAACCTGTAATCGAGTTTCCTCAACAGCTCCATCGTTTCGACCGCCAGCCAGGAAGGATCGGCGAGTGCCGTCCGGTCATCGAGGAGGCTGATGAGCGACATCAGGTGAAGACACGCATGCGGCCCGGCGCCGTGGGGCAGTGGTGCCGCGATGACATCGATGCCGTATGGCCCCAGGAGCGACGCCAACTGGCTGATGCCTTCCGCATTCGTGCGATAGCCGCGCCCGACGAGCAGGATCTTCTTGCCCAGCCAGAGCAAATCGCCACCCTCCACGGTACCCGGCAGCCGGATCTCCCCCAGGAGCGGGATTGCAGCGGCCTTGTACCATGCAGCGTGGGGCCCGGGCTCGCCGCATCTGGACGGCTTGCCCATCTGCAGGCAGATGGCACCCAAGTCCGTGACCAGGGATGCGTCATGCACATATACTGCGTCCATCGAGAGGCCGGACTCTTCCATCGAAAGGACCTGGCAGCCGGCGTCCTGCAGTCTTCCGACCATCTGCCGGTGCTGATTCTCTGCCGCTTCGAAGTCAGGGGCATGCAGGAATCCGAGTTCCTGCCACGCCCCGGCCCGCTCCTTGTCAGCCCATCCGGCGGAGCGCGGAGGGCAGACTAGCACGCGCCTCAGCGCCGAAACCATCGAGTGACCCCCAAATTGTCTGTTCATTTGCCTCCCGATCAGGCCGGAACTCTGCTGCCACGCGGCCGGGCGTCAGACGGGCAGCTCACCAATCCGGGCACCAGGGTGTTCGAAATCACAATCCGATCCATTATCAACGAAAAAATCTTTGCCGCAGCAGACAGTTTGGATACAATCGCGACAGGCTGGTAATGATAAGACCCTTTGGAGCTCCCTTGGATCGCTGCCGGATACTTGGAGCCATTACTATCCTCTTGGCTATGGTTTTCCCCGGCCATCCCACCGTGGCCCAGACAAAAAGGGCCCGGGTAGAGCTGCGCTGCAGGCTTGTGCCGGTCCCCGGTGAATCAGGATACAAGAGCTGGGCCGTCGATCTGCAGAGCTCGGACGGTGAGCTGCTCCGCCGCTCCATCGGCGCGACGGGTGACACGGTCCGATTCAAGAACCTGGCCCCGGCGATCTACGTCGTCTGCGTCAGCGGCGAAAAGCAGAGACGGCGCTGTGAGAGCATCGACCTGTTCCTGCCGCGCGACGAAGAAAGGCACCGGTTCGACAAGGACTTCAAGCTCCCGAATCCCGTCCTGAATAATCCTGAATCCCACCAAATCAGCAGTGCCCGCCTGGCTGTTCCCGCGAGAGCTCAGCGGGAAGTCGTGCGCTCGCAGGAATGTCGCATGCGTGGCGACGACAAAGAGGCGCTGTTCCATCTCGAGCAAGCTCTGGCAATCTACCCCAGGTATCCCGAGGCCCTGAACAACATGGGCACCTATTATCACAGGGCGGGTGATTACGAAAGGGCGATCCAGTTGTTTCGGAAGGTCACGGAGGTTGACCCGGATTTCTACGTGGGCTGGCTCAACCTTGGCGGCAGTCTCCTCGCAAGCGGGCTATCGAAGGCGGCGCTCGAGGCCCAACAGCGCGCCCTTGCGCTTCGTCCTGACGATATCACGGTGAATGCTCTCACGGCGATGAGCTATTTCCGGCTGAGGCGCTACGAGGAAGCGAGGGAGCGGTTCTTGAAAGTAGCAGAACTGGATCCCGTATCAGCTGCCTTCCCCCACCTCTACCTGGCTCTGATCGCGATGGCACAGAATGAAAAGGATGAGGCGGGGCAGTATCTCCGCAGTTTTCTGGATATCCACCCCAACTCCCCCAGATCCCCGTTCCTTCGCAAGACCCTCAACAACCTGTCCTCCAGCGCCAAGTTCGGGGGCGTTGCGAACATGGTCGCGCAGCCTCAATAGTACTGGAACGTGCCAATTCTTGGCGAGGGCTCACCCGACGCGAGTGTGCGCGCTCCGCCGAAGCGCGCGCAGATCCACCTTGGCGATGCCGCCCCACGCCGCAGCTGCGATATCTGAGGCGGCCGATCCCCAGCTTACGGGATACTGAAACCGCCGACGGTCCGTAATGCGGCGGTCGGCAAGGGAATCCACTACAGGATCAGGTTCGGGGCTTGAACCCCTCACCCTCCAGAACGCGGCGGAGCGCTTCCAGCAGGAGGATGACGTTGTTCTCAGTACTGCCGGACCCCATCAGACCTACACGCCAGATTCTCCCCTTGAGGGAACCGAAGCCGGCGCCGATCTCTATGTTGTGCTCCTGGAGCAGGCGTGATCGCACTCGCGCATCGTCGATGCCCTGTGGAATGCGGACCGTGTTGAGCGTCCAGAGTCTGTGTTCGGGAGCGGCCAGCATCTCGAGTCCCATTGCTTCCAAGCCGGTCACCAGGGCCTTGCTGTTCCGTTCGTGGCGCGCCCATCGGTTCTCGAGTCCCTCCTCGAGAATCACCTCGAGCGCCTCGCAGAGAGCATAGTTCATCAGCGCCGGGGAGGTGTGATGATAAACGTGCTCGGAGTTCCAGTACTTGTCGATGAGCGCCACGTCCAGGTACCAGGACCTGGGGGGCGTTTTCCTGCCGCGGATCTTCTCGATTGCCCGCTCTGAAAATGTCACCGGAGAAAGGCCTGGAGGGGCGCCGATTCCTTTTTGGGAGCATGAGTAAGCCGCGTCGATGCCGTTCCGGTCGGTCCCAACAGGATGAGCGCCGAGCGAAGTTACTGTGTCAATGATGATGACCGCATCGCGCACGTCGCGCAGCAGATTGAGTTGCTCGATCGGTTGGCGTGTACCCGTCGATGTCTCGGCGTGGACCATCACGACGATGCGTGCGCTGGAGTGTTTGAAAGCGTCCCAGAGCTTCTGCATATCTATCGGCTGACCCCAGTCGGCCTCCACGCGGACGACCCGGGCGCCCCAACGCACGGCGATTTCGGCGGCCCTCTGACCGAAGAATCCGTTGACGCAAACCACGACTTCCTCTCCCTCTTCGATCAGGTTGGCCAGACAGGCCTCCATGCCTGCCCCGCCGGTGCCCGACATCGAGAAGGTCATGCGATTCTCCGTCTCGAAGACCGCGCGCAGCAGTCTCTGGATGTGATCCAGACATTGGAGGTACACCGGGTCCATGTAACCCAGCATCGGTTTGAGCATGGCCTGCAGCACACGCGGCTCTACATTGCTTGGGCCGGGACCGAGAAGGATTCGCTGCGGTGGGTGATAGGATGTAGTCATCTACTTGCACCTCAAATAGTGTCGCCGCCTGAGACGGCCGGATCATAGCACACGAAACATCCTGTGTGGGATCGGGCCGTGGCACCTGATTGACATCCAACGAGAAAAGCTCGTCCGGCGGGCCCGAAACAGGCCTTGCCCGCGGTCTTCATGGCCGTTTCCAGCATCGCGGTAAGTAGGGACGACGCGCGGCAGCCCCCGACCAGCCTCTCGAGTTCCTAGGGAGCCGGAAAGTGGCAGGAATCCCGGACTGCAGTTTGGCGAGGCAGTTTGGACCGGCTATCTCCACTCCAACTGCCAGCCTCGGGGCGGAATGCTGGAGGATCTGCCATCGCATTCAATCGTTGCGGCTTGATCATCGAAGTTCTCGACTACCCGGCTCCCATCGTCGAAGAGGTAAAATCCGAGCCGGTTAGGTCCTTCGAGAGAGATTTTCCATGGTTGCAGCGCGAAGGCACGCAGGGGATCCAACTCTTTTCGAGTGAGCTTCAAGAGCAACTTGGGATTGCCTCCAACTTTCAGGATTCTGACATTAGGAGCGTCCAGCGGAAGTCTTCCCCTCAACCTTGCCGCCAGACCATCCGTCAGAAGGACGGGCTTTCCCGCCTGGATAAAAGCAGAGAGCTTGCTGGCCAATTGCGCATCCTGGAGGGCGTGGATCGAAAGAAAGGCTGCCGGTGCCTCCTGGGGAAACTCATGGCAGGGAACGAGAGGCAAGCCGAGCATGCCCACGAAATCAAAAACGCGTCCCTCTTTTCCAGGTTCGCTGTTGGGGGGCTTGTAGGCGGCAATTCCGACGATCTGCCTGCGACGGACTTCTCCGGCTACCCGGAGGAGTTCCTGCAGTTCCGCCCGCAGGGCTTTTATGTTCCTGGGTCCTGTCTCCTCCTGCAGTCCACCGTAACAAAACAGCATCGACTCCCTGGCACCGGCCAGGACCGTCTGGCGCGCCTGCTCGATATAGGTCTTTTCTGTGGTGCCCAGCCAATCGTACCAGCCGCCGCCGCATTTCTCTCCACCCAGCCGTCCGAGCCAACGCATGAGGAAATAGGCTGCATATTGCACGGTCCCACCCCACTCCCTGTCGGTGAAGTCTCGGGTTTCCGTTCCCACCCAGATGCGGTCAAAATCCTGCGTTTCACGGACAACCTCATAGCCGCGGTCATGAAACTGGTCATACCATTGTGGATACTTAATGATCAGCTTTACGTCGGGATTCACTTTGCGCGAAGCGCTCAAGACCGATTCTCGGGACAGGTTTACCATCAGCTCGCTGCGGTAGTCGCTCCAGCTGTCTCCGGGCACCGCAAATGACCTGTCGCCGATCTTGACGCTTCTGGATTGCCGGGCGAGCCTGCACTCGGAGCACTCACAATCGGTGAACCAGAAGTCGTCAATCATGATCTCGTCAAACAGGCCGGCGGCGTATTCAAAGAGGGCCTTGATCCGTTTCTGCGTAGCCGGATCGGTGTAACATGAGATGGACTCTTTCCACCCTGTGGAGGGCTTGCCGACCTTTGTCGTGGTGATGCAGCCCGCCACATCGAACCCCTCGCGGAGAAACCGTTCTTTGACCCGCAGGATATCGTCGCGCCCGGCCTGGTAACCGTCACGGAATTCCTCGATGTATACCTTGGTCACTCCAGTCTGCCTGCACCAGTTGACAGCGGCGTCCAGGCCTTCGCCGCTGGAAAGACGGTCTCGAATATCCTGGGCGATAAACAGGGTAGAAAACCGGTGAACGTCCCTCTGCTGCATGGCCGACTGCCAGAGATCCTGCGGTTCCGATGCCGCACCGGTGCAAGGTCCGGCGATCAGCAGCACCAGGACAGTCATGGGTAGTAATCGCGGACATCTTTTGCAGAATTCCATGGTGGCTCCTTGTTCAATCTTCGATAGGCGCAACCGTGCGGCGGGCTTGTTTGATCATTGACAAATGGCGTTTGGCCTCCAGGCGGCGCTGGGTGGATGCCTCCGACGGCTGCGTCCGTATGCGCTTCTTCGGAGGGCGAAGGGCCTGCGCGATCCAGTCGTGAACCTTCTTGCGGGCATCCTGCAGGTTCCGATACTGGTCCCGCGTGCGCTGGCTCGTCACCAGAAGCCTGCCGCCGCTGTCGATGCGCTTGGCGACAATCCGAAGCAGCCTCTTGTGCCCCGCAGCATCCATGCCCTGGATCTTCTCCAGGTTCACCTTGAGCTCGATCTTGGTAGCGACCTTGTTGACGTTCTGTCCCCCCGGGCCGGATGCGCGTATCCCGCGCGCCTCCAGGGCTTCCGCCGGGACCAGAACGCCTCCCTCGACGAAGATTGGATCGGGCATGCTGCACCTAAAGAAAGGCGTCAAGGATTCCGATAAGGAGATTACAACCAGAAATAGCGCTCTTCCCCACCCGCGCGAGGGGTCCCGGCTGAATTATCGCAAGTGACGGGCCGCCCGGAGAAGCATAATGTCCCAGATGCTTGCCAGCGACATCGCCAGTGTCCAGCGCTCCGTGGCGCGGAGCGCCGCGGCAGCCGCCGCGCGGGCATCCGTCAGGCAGCCGGTTCAGCACCTGGTCGAGGAGGTTGCGCAAATCCGGCCCGCGGCCAGCACAACCGGACAGGACCTCAGTAACAGTGTCATTCGAACGCACCCCCCTGCTGCTGCCGTCGATATGCTGGCAAGCATGGATCACGTTTCCGAGCGACTGCGTAATACCAGGATTGAGCATGGACCCACCCCGGGAGAACCCGGCACGAACGAATTCCGACCCGCGTCAAAGAGCGGCCAGCGGCGCGGACCATACCAGGTCGATCCGCCAAGATCCGGGAAGATAGATCTGATCGGGTAGTCCCGCGATCAGCGTCGTCGGCTGCATGCTTCCGTTTCTGATGTTCAAGATGATCTCGCCGGCGCTCACGGGGCCCACCTGGTGCCCTCCGATTGCCACGTACCATTCCTGCTGCATTGCCATGCAGGTCGACTCCCTGGATCTGCTTTTAGAGCTTATTGCGTTGCCCGCACCTATGATATTCCAACGCCCACGCAAATATCTGCCAGAATTTCGGCGAGTCGGCACGCCTTCAGGTGTCAGCTGAAGAATGGGACAGGCGGGCTTGAGCCGGGCTTCGTCATCCGGTCATTTCTCTCCTTCGAAACGGGTCACCCATGAACCCGGCAGCGCCGATAAGAGTCTCGGGGTTGGATCGGCCGGTCTCGATCTGGCATTATTTTGCTCGGTCTACAAGCTTTGGACTGAAGGGTGTAGGTGATCTTGGAAGATTCAGGGAAATCAGGAAAGCGCTGGCTCAAGGCAGAACTCCATGCCCACTGCAGTCTCGATCCGCATGATTACCGGATGTGCGCGCATTCCCCGGAGGAACTGATCCGCGAGGCGGCCAGGCTGGGTTACCAGGTCCTTGCCATCACATGCCACGATCTCGACGTCTGGAGCCGCGAACTCTCAGAGTACGCCGAATGCCTGGGTGTCACACTTATTCCCGGCATGGAGATCCGTGCCGGGGGGCGGTTCCACACGCTGGTCTACAATTTCAGAACCAGCCTGGAGAATCTCAACACTTTTGAGAAAATCCGGGCACGCCGCGGGGCGGATACGCTGGTTGTGGCCCCTCACCCGTACTACCCGTCATGGACCTCTCTGGGAAGCCAGCTCGAGAAACACATCGATCTGTTCGACGCCATCGAGTTTTCCGGTTTTTTCACCAGGCTCGTGGATTTCAACAGTCGTGCGGTGCAGATCGGCTTGAAGCACGGCAAGCCACTGGTCGGCAACTCCGACGTCCATGTGCTCTGGCAGCTCGGGAGAACGTTCACCTGGATCCTGGCTGAGCCCGGAGTGCAGTCCGTCCTCGGGGCCAGCAAGCGCGGTCAGGTCAGGATTGAATCAAACCCCTTATCGTTCCAGGAGGCGGCGTCGTGGTGGGCCACGGCGGTATGGA
>Ga0153915_10006113_pt1 | contig 11253 bp, 11 predicted proteins | sample Opewatmetagenome_2_FD_107003 | JGI IMG/M metagenome (GOLD analysis project Ga0153915, IMG submission 107003) | Freshwater wetland microbial communities from Ohio, USA - Open water 3 Core 3 Depth 3 metaG | ecosystem: Environmental > Aquatic > Freshwater > Wetlands | place: USA: Ohio, Lake Erie...
AAGGAATCCACATCAAGGGGCAGGCTAAGGGGTACGGCGCGCAGGCCGCCTGGAACTTCTATGACGAGGTTTTGGGCATCCAGACTGACGTGCGTATCAACTTTGATGATAATTTTGAGCACAACCCGCCGGACAGCCCCGTTGCCGGTCAATTCGCCAACATCTCAATCTCTCAATACTACACCGATCCGGATGGGCTCAATTATGTTCCCATAAGAGATATTTATTTTTATGGAGAGGTTCCTCCCGGAGCCATAGCTATCGGCCGCACCCTGAATAGCGCCAGCCTCGTGCTTTCCGGTGTCATAGGGGAGCAGTTTGATTATGATTCCATGGAGACCTCCGATATCACAATCGATATCGATGTCAGTTGGAGTGCCACATCGCCCATATCTATGGATCACTGGAACACGCACATGCATTACATCAATGGGTTCGCCTTCTATCGTTACCACGGCAAGAGCCGGGACGCAGCTACGGCTGGGCAGATTACCTTCGGAGATACGAGCATAGCATTAGGTTCCGCTTATTGGGCGTCGGTCTATTATGCGAAAACGGGGGAAGTGCACGTTTCCCGATAGCATGACGCTGAGGATCCGGACCTCATCGACGTTTGAGCCCCAGCCAGGCCCAAGGATGCGGTAAAACAGAACGAGCTAAAAGAGGTGTAAATCACAGGTAAGACAGGAAATCAAAGTGCCGGAGGAGGGAATCGAACCCACACGGGCCTTGCGGTCCACTGGATTTTGAGTCCAGCGCGTCTGCCAGTTCCGCCACTCCGGCGCCGGCCTAAAATATAGGCGATTCAGGGCGATTTTTCAATACGAGATGGGAGGGGCGGGCGACGGGAGGACAGTCCGCAGACTCCTGAATTTCGCGCCCATCCACCAGAAGGCCATGATGCTTGCCGTCACGCCGCCGGCCACCATGGCCCAGGCGATCGATATGAACCCGTATCCCAGGACAAAAACGAACACATAAGCCAAGGGAACAGCTACGACGAATATCCGAACGACGTTGATGATGAAACCTGGAAGCCCTGCGCCCATGCCCTGGAGAATGCGGCTGACGATCATGGCGGTGGCCATAGTCGGGAAGGTCAGGACGTCAACCCGGAGATAGGATTTGCCGATCATAAGGATGAGCCGGTCCGACGTGAAGATCTTCAGGAAGAGCACCGGGAAGACGTAGAACAAAACTCCGATCCCCGCCGCGGCCGCGAGACCGAAGCCCGTTCCATACCGGGAGATCGACCTGACGAGGTCGTGCCTTTGGGCACCATAGAACATCCCGACGAGGGTAAGCAGCGAAATGGACAGCGCGAAGATCGGCAGGGAGACGAAGCTCTCCAGCCGGGTGGCCAGTCCGAACGCGGCGACATAGTCCGTCCCGAAGTGGGCCATGAACCTGTTAAGGAACATGACATAGACCGACATCGTCAGCATCATCAGGCTGGCCGGGGCGCCAACCCGGCAGATCTCCCGGCACAGAGCGGCCGAGAAACGGAACGAGCGGAGCCGGACCCGGAGATAGGACCTCTTCCCCAGGAAATAGACATAGACGATGAGGGTGATCGCAATGGCGATGTCGGTGGCTATGGCCGCCCCCCTGACCCCGAACCGCAAAGGGTAGATGAAGATGGGGTCAAGAATGGTATTGAGGGAGAACCCGATCATCTGGATGATCATGGGCGTCCGCGTGTCGCCCTGCGCGGCGAAGATGCTGTTGATCGCGTAGGCCGGGAACATGAAGAACACGGCGATCAGGATGATCCTCATATACCCCAACGACAGTACGCGGACTTCGGGGGCCGCGCCGAAGAGCGAATAGAGGGGGTTAAGGGTCAGGCTGCCGAGCAGATAGATGACGACCGCAAAAACCGTGGTCATGATGATGCCGTGGGCGGCCGCGTTCTCTGCGTCTTCTTTGTTTTTTGCCCCCAGCCGCCGCGAAATGACCGAGTTTATGCCGACGCCCAGGCCCGAATTCAGGCTGATCAGGATGAAGAATATGGGGAAGGCGAAGGTCAGAGCGGCGATTGAGGCGGCCCCCAGCCGGCCCACGAAAGCCGTGTCCACGATGTTGTACATCGTCTGCACGAACATGGCGATGGCGACCGGGGCAGCCATGACGAAGAGCGCCCGTCTCGGCTGGGCGATGAACTCATCAACTCGGTTCTTCATGGAGGGGCGAAAAGTAAGGGCATATATAATATAAAGCCCCCCAAAAGACAAACCTTTGTTGACGTTTTCGACCGATTTTGCTAAAAATCATGGGAAATGGATAGAGGACGCCGATGACCTCCAAACGACTGCGGTTCCAGGGCCTCGTCGACCGCTTTGCCGGGAGGAAAGTCGCCGTGTGGGGAGATTTCATCCTCGACGAGTACCTCTACGGCCAAACGCGCCGCATCTCCCGGGAAGCTCCCGTCCTAATCATCTCCTACCAGGACCGGGAGTTCTCTTTGGGCGGGGCCGGGAATTCCGTCCTCAACCTGCAAAGCCTGGGAGCGGAACCTGTTCCTGTCGGCGTACTCGGCCGGGACGAATCCGGGGACAAGGTCTGTGAGATCCTCAAGGATCACGGGGTCTCAACCCGGTGCCTTCTGCGGCTGCCCGATTATCAGACCCCGGTCAAGACCCGGGTGCTGGCCGGCGAAGAAAACACCAAGAAGCAGCAGATCCTGCGGATCGACAAAGAGGGCTCGGTCCCGGACAGCGTCCGTCTCAGGAAAAGGCTGGTCGGGATGCTCAAGTATATCGCCGTCGGCGCCGAGGCCCTGCTGATTTCCGACTACAGCTACATGACCGTCCAAGAGGAAGTTTTTGCGGCGGCCCTTCCACCTTTCAAGAAGGCCGGAAAGCCGGTCACCCTCGACAGCCGCTACCGCCTCCTCCATTTCCAGGGGATAACGGCGGCCACGCCGAACGAACCCGAAGTCGAGGCCGCCCTCCACCTCGAGCTGGACGACAATCCCTTGATCCTCAAGAGGGCGGGCGATATTCTCCTCAAGAACCTTCGCTCGGCGGCGCTTCTCATCACCCGGGGGTCGAGGGGCATGGCGTTGTTCGAGAAAGGAAAGCCGCCTTTCCTCCTCCCGGTTCACGGCCCGACGGACATCGTCGATGTGACCGGGGCCGGGGATACTGTGATCAGCGTCTTCACCCTGGCGCTCGCCTGCGGGGCCAGCTTCCGGGAGGCCACCATCCTGGCCAACCATGCCGGCGGCATCGTCGTCATGAAAAAAGGCACGGCGACGCTCTCACCCGGAGAACTCAAGGCTTCACTCTCTAAGTAAATTGGACAAGTTTAAGCCTCTTCCCGAGCTCCGGCGGACCATCGCCGCCGCAAGGTCCAGGGGCCGGACGATCGTCCTGGCCAACGGCTGCTTCGACCTTTTCCATGTCGGGCATATCCGCTACCTCCGGGCGGCCAAGGCGCTCGGTGACCTTCTCGTCGTCGCCGTCAACAGCGACTCGTCCGTCAGGAAGCTCAAGGGTGCGGGCCGGCCTATCCTTTCGCAACGGGAGCGGGTGGAAATCCTCTGCGCCTTCTCTTTCGTCGATTATGTCACGACGTTCCGAGAGCCCACGGTCAGCCGCGTCCTTTTAGCGTTGAAACCCGACGTTCACGCCAAGGGGTCGGACTACACCCGGGAGACTGTCCCGGAGAGGGAGACGGTAAAAAGCTACGGGGGCCGGGTGGCCATTGTCGGAGGTCCCAAGGTCAGGAACACCTCGCAGGTCATCCGGGATATCGCCTCCAGGGCGGCGAAGGAGACATAGACGGAAAGATGGACCGCATCCTGATCATCCGCCTGAGCTCCCTCGGTGATATCATCCACACGCTCCCGGCTTTCGCGGCTCTCCGCCGGGCTTTTCCGGAGGCGAAGATCCGCTGGGCGGTGGAAAGGAAGGGCAAAGAGATCCTCGACCTCGTCCCCGGGATCGATGAGATAGCGGTCATCGACAAAAAGAGCTGGCGGCGCAGCGTCCGCGGACTAAAGGACCGCGAGCAGGTCGCGCTCGACTTCCAGGGCCTGGTCAAGTCCGCCCTGTTAGCCTACCTTTCCCGGTCGAAAAGACGTCTCGGGTTCTCCAATGAGAACTTGAAGGAGCCCCTGGCTTCCCTCTTCTATACCGAACGCCTCTCCCCCATTCCCGAAGAAGAAGGTCACGTCATCAGCAAGAACCTCAAGCTGCTTCGAATGCTGGGTCTCAACGAGGGCCGGTTCGAATTCCCCCTGGAGCTCCCAGCCGGCCTAAGCCAGTCGGTCCGGACCAAGCTCGCGGCGTTGGGATGGACGGAAGACAAGAAGGTGCTTGTCTTTAACATGGGAGCCGCTTGGGAGACCAAAAGGTGGTTCCCGGAAAAATGGGCGGATATGCTCGGGAAAATCCATCTGTCCGGGGCATTTCCCCTTCTTCTCTGGGGGAACGGGGAGGAAAGGCGGCTCGCCGAGGAAGTTGCGGCGAAAACCGGGGTCAGGATCGCTCCCGTCTTGTCCATTAAAGAGGTCATCGCCCTGCTGCGCCTGGCCTCACTTCTGGTCAGCGGAGACACCTTCGCCCTCCAGGCCGCCTGCGCGCTCGATGTCCCTGTGATCGCCCTTTTCGGGCCGACCAACCCTCGCCGCAACGGGCCATTTAAGAAACGCGACAAGGTGATCACCAGGACGCTCGAATGCAGCCCCTGCTATAAACACGAATGCTCTACCCTTAGTTGCCTCCACGCCATCTCGGCCGAAGACGTGGCGGCCGCGGTGGACGAGCTATTGAGAATTCATGACTAGGGCAGGCTGGCAAGATATCCTGAACAGGCTGCGGGTGCGGAGCGGCGTGTTCCTGGCTGTGGCCGTTGTCTTGCTCTCCCGCCCAACTTGGACATCCATTTTCTGGGGCGTCCTGATCTCCGTGGTCGGGCTAGTGGTCAGGGCTTGGGCGTCGGGTCACCTGATCAAGGACAAAAGGCTGGCCGTCTCGGGCCCCTATCGCTACTCGAGGAACCCGCTCTATGTGGGCAATTTCCTCCTCGGGATCGGGATCGTCGTTGGGGCGCGCTCCTGGTGGGTGCTGGGACTCTTCGTCATTTATTACGGCCTCTTCTATCCCATGATCATCCGCCGGGAAAGGGATAGGATGAAACAACTCTTCCCTGAGCAGTACGAAGAGTACAGGAGGAAAGTGCCCCTCTTTTTCCCCTCCCTGAGAAAGCATCTCCCGGCCAAAGGCAGGTTTCGCTGGTCCCTGTACATGCGGAACAAGGAATACCGCGCTCTGCAAGGGACGGTCCTGGTCTGGCTCGTCCTGGCGGCCAAGCTTCTCATATTGAACCGCTGAGAGCGGTCTGCTATATTCTGGCCCGTGCCGACTCCGCAAAGAATCGAAAGGGTCAAGCGCCTCCTCTCACTCCGCCAACCCGACCTTAGGGTCGTCCTTGAAGGGGTGACCATCGCCCACAACGCCAGTGCGGTCATCCGTACCTGTGACGCAGCCGGCATTCTGCACCTCGACCTGGTTTCCCCGAACCCGGACCTCTTGGGCATCAACAAGGCCATCTCGACGCGAGCGGAAAAATGGGTCGACCTCCGCCTTCACAACTCGATCGCTGAGTGCCTATCGCCCCTCAAAAAAAAGGGGTACAAGGTGGCGGTCACGCATCTCGGCGATGACGCCCTCGCCTACACTGACCTGGACTACGCGCAACCGCTGGCCCTTGTCTTCGGCAGTGAGTCTGAAGGCGTCTCACCCGAAGCCCGGGGCCTCGCCGACTTCAAGATCCGGATCCCGATGCTGGGCATGGTCCAGAGTCTCAACCTTTCGGTTTCGGTGGGGGTCATCCTCTATGAGGCGATGAAGCAGAGGCGGGCACGCGGCTATTACGACCGGAGGAGGCTCGGCAACAGGGAATTCGGCGCGTACCTGAAAAGATGGCTTTCCCCGGGGCCCAAAGCGGACGACGGGAAAGAATAAAAAAGGGGCCTTCCCTTCCGGGAAGACCCCCCGAGAAATGGAGACAAGAGCTTAACGCTCAGGTCACTCGATACTAGGCCCGATAAATGATCCGGTTCGTGCTGGTGAGCAACCGCCGCAGTTTCTCCTTGCCCAGACCTTGCTGGTAGAGTTTCTTGGCTTTGGCGGCGGATTCTTCCGACTCTTCCTGGAGCTCTTTCTCGAGAACCTTCATCTTCAGGCGGTAGGTTTCTCCGCTCCGCTCATAGCTCTTGAGCGCCCGGTTGAGCTGTCTCTCGACCTCCTTATCCGCGTTCTCCCAGACTTCTTTATAGATGTCGGGAGAATAGAGCTCCGAGAGGCTCGGACCTTCCTCTTCCGCGACCTCGACGTCGACGGTCATCGGCTTCTTGTCCCGGACGATGTCGAGCTTGACCTTGCCGCCCTTTTCCTTGCCCTGGATGAGTTCGCTCAAAGCCACGACCGTGGTCACTTTCTTTCCGTCGACGCGCACGACCACGTCACCAACCCTGAGTCCCGCCTTCTCGGCAGGTCCGTCTTTGGTCAGGCGGTTGATCAGAAGACCGCTCTCCTCCTTGACCCCGAAGAAATCCAGGAGCTCCTTGTTGAGCGCTTCCATGTAGGTCCCGATATATTTCCTTTTCTCCCAGCCCGGCCAGACCTGGAACCTCTCCGTCAAGGCCCGGGGAGCGCGGGGCGCCTTCTCCGCCTTCGGCGCGGCCTCCGGCGCTGCTGGCACCGCAGGAACCGCGGGGCGGGGGGTGAACAGCCGGGGGAATCTGGCCTCGAGATCCCTTTTCATCTCCGCTTCAGGATACTCTCCCAGCTTGACCTTGACCTCGACCGTCTTGCCTTCCCTGAGGAGGCCGAACTTTACGTCTTCGCCGGGCTTCCGCCCCCGGATCTCGGAGCGGACCATCGGCGCGCCGGTGACTCTCCGGCCGTCGATGGAAGCGATGATATCCCCTTCCTGGATCTTGGCCAGCTCCGCCGGGCTGTCCTTTTCGACTTCACTGACCTCGACCTGGCCGTCCTCGTTCTCCGAGAAACCGATGCCGACCCAGCCGCGGCTGACTTTGCCGGTCTTCCGGATCTCGGTGCTGATCGTTTTGACGAGCTCAACGGGTATGCCCAGGGCCATGCCCGAGGACGGGGCTTCCGCCGTGTTGAAGACATAGCCGGAACCGACGACCTCCTGCTCCCGGAATTCAAACAGGACCGGCTGGTCCTCGGAATAGATCCCGCGCAGCAGCGCGACCATCTGCCCGTCCTTGTTGACGACCGGGCTGCCGCTGGCTCCGCGCGTGATCCAGACATTAAGCCGCAGCCTGTCGGCGGATACGGAGCTGACGATGCCCTGGGTGACTTGCGGGGTGTTTTCCGGCGAGACGCTGACCACTCCGATCCAGGCGCCCGGCTGGAGCCCCTCGGCTTTGCCCAGGGCGATCGGCGTCAGGTTCTTGTCTTGGGACTGGATCACGGCCAGGTGGGTCTCCGCGTCCATTCCCAGGAACTTGGCCGCGCTCCGTCTTCCGTCGGCCGTCGTGATCGTGATCTCTTCTTTCTTGGACCAGATCAGCCCGGTGGTCACGATGTACCCGTCCTTGTCGACGACGACGCCCGCCGCCACCTTCTTAAACCCGTTGCGGGCTTCCACCTTGACCACGCTGTCAAAGACCTTCTTCGAGATCCTCTCCATCGGGCTGTCCTGGCCTCCCAGTCCGCGGGCCTCCGCTGCCGGAAGGCTCCAGGCGCCCAGCAACAAGAGCGCCGTCAAGCCGGCGAAGAATCTGCCTTTCCCTCTCATTATCGGACCTCCTCAGTATCGAATTCCTCTCGGAGCCGTGTCGGATATCTGCTCCAAGAGATAAACGGTTTCCGGCTCGGAAGACCGGCTGTGCATCTCGGTGAGATAATCCAGCCTCTCGATGATCGGCACCGTCCGCTCGTCGGCGGCGGTTTGAAGCAGTGCGGATGCGGGAGCGGTGCCTTTCCCTGTCGCCGCGATGTCCGAGGGCTTCCGGTCCTGAAAGACAAAGATGTTCAGCAGGACGACCGCGGCCACAAGCGACGTGAAAGAACCCGCCATGGACCAGCGCAGGACGATCCGTCTCCGCTGAGCCGCCCTTCGGCGGAGCAAAAGCTGGGCCATGATCTTCTGCTCGAAATCCGGCGGGGCCTTGACCTCGTCCAGCCCTTTCATGAAATCCCATTCACTCATCTCTTGTCTCCTCAAGCCCGGACTGCATGCGTCCCTTCGGTCAGGGCTTTTTCCAGCCGCTTTTTGAGAAAGCTCCGGCCTCGGCTGATCCTCGCCTTTACGGTGCCCACGGGTTTCTTCAGGATCTGCGCGATCTCCTCTTGGGAGAAACCCTCCATGTCCTTAAGGATGACGGGGATCCTGTACCGGGGGTGAAGCGCATCCAAGGCTTCCCTCAGGTTCCGGATCAACCCGGAGTCCGTTGGGTCCTGGGCAAAGACCTTTTGGCGCACCTCGTGGGCGGAAATATCATCCAAGGAAACGGCCGCCTGCTTGCGCGCCTTTTTCATCTCGGTCCTCGCCAGGTTGGAGGCGATGGCGTAGATCCAGGACGAGAGCGGGGCGACCGGCCGGTATTGTTTGGCCTTGAAATAAACCCGCAGGAACGTCTCTTGGGCCAGCTCCGCGGCTTTCTGATAGTCTCCCGTGAAATGGTAAAGGTAGTTCACGATCCGGTCCTTGTAGGCCGTAACAATCACTCCGAACGCCACTTCATCTCCTTGCTGGACCTTTCGGATCAGCTCTTGGTCATCCATTCTCAACCTCTAAAACTATGGGCCAATCGCAAAAGTTGCAAAAGGGCCCCGACTTCAGCCCAATTTGTCGAATATTGAGACCAGACCCCCGTTTTCGGCCCCCGTGTCGACCGGCCTTGCGGCCTCCCGCCTTGGATTATGTTTTGGCTTCGAGCTCGAGGAGCGGCTTCTCGGAATCCACCAGGTCCCCGGCGGAGACATGGATCTTCTTGACGAACCCCTCCAACGGAGACTTAATCTCGTTCTCCATTTTCATCGCCTCGACGATGGCCAGGGTTTGGTTCTTGCGGACAGCCTCTCCTTCGGCCACGTTGACCTTGACGACTTTGCCCGGCATCGGGGCGGTCACCAACGACTTCCCGTTAAGCGCCCGGTCGTCTCCCCTCTCTGTGAGCCGCTGGTCCTCTTTTCCGCTCTGGATAACACAGGTGCGGCCGCTGAGCCAGACGTATTTCTTGTCTTTGTCGCGGGCGACGATCGCCAGGCAGGACCGGCCGCCCACAAGGAGCGAAAAGGCGTTGGAGGAGATGACCCGCACCTCGGCCTCCAGCGTCCTGTCCCCGCGGCGGACAAGGATCTTTTCGCCTTTTCTCTCCATCGCGATCGTCTCGGGAACGCCGTTTACCGTGAATTCGTATTCCATCTCAAGCCTTTTCCCCGATCCTCCACCGGCCCAGCAGCTGCCAGGGTGAAGCGACGGCTTCGGCGGTTCCGGCCGCCTGCGCGGGCTTCTGAGAAGGCGAAAGGTCTTCGAGGGCGGCCGCCGCCAGGGCGAGGGTCAGCCACTCGTCCGGGCCTTCCTTCTCCCGCCAATTTTCAAAGTGTTTCTTGATGAAACCCGTGTTGGTATTCCCCGCCCGGAACTCAGGATGAGCGATGACCTCTTTCAGGAAGGGGATGCTCGTGCTGATCCCCAGGATGACATAATCGTCCAGGGCCGCTCCCATCCTCGCGCAGGCCGAGTCCCGGGTCTCCGCCCAGACGATCAGCTTGGCCAGGATGGGGTCATAGTAAATGGGCACTTCCCAGCCGCTGTAAATTCCGCCATCGTGGCGCACGCCCGGCCCCCTCGGCTCCCGGAGAAACAGGATCTTTCCGGATGAGGGCAGGAAGTTACGGCCCGGGTCTTCGGCATAGATGCGGCATTCGACGGCGTGCCCGCGCTGAGCCAGATCTTCCTGCTTCAAGGAGAGCTTCTCTCCCGCCGCCACCCGGATCTGTTGGTGCACGAGGTCAACTCCCGTCGTCAGCTCCGTGACGGGATGTTCGACCTGGAGCCGGGCATTGACCTCCAAGAAATAGAACGTTTTGTCCCGGTCCAGCAGGAACTCGACGGTGCCCGCATTGTTATAGCCCGCGACCTCGAGGACTTTTTTGGCCGTCTCCCCCATCTTCCGGCGAAGCTCAGGCGTCAGCGCTTGCGAGGGGGTTTCTTCGACGATCTTCTGATGACGCCTCTGGATCGAGCACTCGCGCTCGAAGAGGTGGACGATATGGCCATAGTTGTCCGCCAGGACCTGGAATTCGACGTGCCGGGGGTCCTCGATGTACTTCTCCAGGTAAACCGCCTTATCCCCGAAGGCCGCCTTGGCCTCGCGCCGCCCCGCCTCGAGTCCAGGCCTCAAGTCGTCCTCCGAATTGATGATCCTCATCCCTTTGCCGCCGCCCCCGGCCGAGGCCTTGATCATCACCGGGTAACCGATCTTTCGCGCTTCGGCGGCGTATTCGTCCAGATCGGAGGAAACGTGCTTCATCCCCGGGATGATCGGAATGCCCGACTTTTCCATCGTCTGCCGGGCCCGAACCTTGTCCCCGACGAGCTCCAGGGCCCGGGAATTCGGGCCGATGAAGACAATCCCGGCGCTTTCGCAGCGGCGGGCGAACTCGGGGTTTTCGGCCAGAAAGCCGTACCCTGGATGGATGGCCTCGGCGCCCGACCGCCGCGCCGTCTCGATGATCCTGTCCATGTTCAGGTAGCTCTCCGCCGCGGCAGGCGGTCCGATGCAGTCCGCTTCGTCTGCCAGCTGCACATGAAGGGCCGCGCGGTCGGCTTCGGAATAGACGGCCAGGGAGACGATCCCCATCTCCCGGCAGGCCCGGATGATGCGGCAGGCGATCTCACCCCGGTTGGCAATGAGGATTTTTTTGAACACAGACTAACCTTTAGTCCACTTCGGCTTTCTTTTTTCAAGGAACGCGGCCATGCCTTCCTGCCCCTCAGGGCTGACCCGCAGGCCGGCGATCATCTCCGCCGTGTAGCCTTTCGCTTCCTCCAGGCTCATCCCCGGCACCCTCTGCAGGAGCTCCTTGCATTTAACGATGGCCTCCGGTCCGGAACCCAGGAGGAGCTCAACGACTTCATTGACCTTCTTGTCGAGCTCTTCGTGCGGGACGACCTTATTGACCAGGCCGATCTCCAGGGCGCGCCGGGAGTCGAACCTCTCCCCGGTCAGGAAAAGGTCCCGCGCCGCGCTCTCCCCGATGC
>Ga0153915_10006114_pt1 | contig 11253 bp, 11 predicted proteins | sample Opewatmetagenome_2_FD_107003 | JGI IMG/M metagenome (GOLD analysis project Ga0153915, IMG submission 107003) | Freshwater wetland microbial communities from Ohio, USA - Open water 3 Core 3 Depth 3 metaG | ecosystem: Environmental > Aquatic > Freshwater > Wetlands | place: USA: Ohio, Lake Erie...
ATCGCCTCCTGGATCTCGGCCGGGTCCTCGTAGCCGATGCCCGCGATCTTGCCGGCGGCGCCGATGAGGTTCCGCAGGACGGCCTTGCGCTCGACGATCCGTGCGTACTGGACGGCGTGGACGGCGGTCGGCGTCTGGTTCGAGAGGGTCGAGAGATAGGCTCGGCCGCCGCTGCTCTCGAGATCGCCCATCCGTTCCAGCGTCTCGGCGACGGTCACGAGATCGACCGGCTCGCGGCGCTCGAACAGGCCCAGCTTCGACTTGAAGATCGAGCCGTGCGCCTGGCGGTAGCAGTCCTCGGGCCGCAGGAACTCGGCGACCTCGATGATCGCCTCGCGGTCGATGAGGATGGCGCCGAGGACCGATTGCTCGGCCTCGAGGCTCTGGGGCGGCAGGCGGTCGATCATCGGGCTCCCATGGTCGTTGGCCGTTGTGACACCTGACTGTCACGGACGAGCGGCCAGCTGGGAACCCCTTTATCGACGGGGAATCCGAGGAGCGCCCCACGGCGCGTGGACAAGTCGGATGTGCTGTGGACCCGGTGTGGACGAGCTCCGCCGACGCCCTCGGTTGCAGTCGGCGTCAGAGCCGGACGGCGAGCAGCTCCCCGCGGCCGATCGGGACGACGAGGCCGGTCAGGCGCGGGTCCGCCAGCGCCCGCTCGCGGAAGCCCGCGAGCTCGGCCGCATGCGAGGTCAGGTTGTCGGCCACCAGCAGGCCCTTCGGGCGGAGGACCCGGATGGCGTCCTCCAGCATCCGCTCGTAGAGGTCCTTCTCGGCGTCGAGGAAGATGAGGTCCGCCGAGCCGTCGGCGAACGACGCCAGGCCGGCAACACCGTTTTCGTGGCGGATCTCGATGACGTCCTCCATGCCCGCGTCGGCATGGCTTCGCCGTGCCATGGCCACCTTCTCCGGGGCGACCTCAAAGGTCGTGACGTGGCCGCCCGTCCGTCGCGCCGCCAGGCCGAGGAACATCGACGAGTACCCGGCGCTCGTGCCGACCTCGACGATCGTCTTCGCCTCGATCGCCAGGGCCAGGGTCAGCAGGAACTCGCCGACCTCGGGCCGGATCTGGCGGAGCCGCTGGAACTGCGGCGTCCCATCGTCGCGATCCGCGGCATCACGCGCCTCCAATCGCGCCATCACGGCGCGCACGTGCTCAGGTACGGGGTCCATGCCCGGAGGGTACCCTCCCCAGGCTCGGAGTAGCACGCGACCGATTCAGTCGCCCGGCATCGAGGCGTCGTCAACCCATCCGGGAGTGGCGGCACCGTCGGGCCAGGCCGCGATGCAGACCTTGTTGCCGGCTCGATCGGCGAGGATCCACCCGCCGGGCGCATTCGAGTCGTCGACGATTCGGCCGCCCGCGGCGAGCGCCGCGGCGAGCCGAGCCTCGGCCTGCTCCCGCGCGAGCGAGACGTCGACGTGCATCGCGTGGCGGAGTGGTTTGGCCGCGGGCAGCTCCTGCATCCAGACCGTCGATCCGTGGGCCAGTGGGTCGATCGCGTTGTCGGGGGCGAGCGGGGCATAGCCGAGGACGGCGCGCCAGAAGTCGACGTCGAGCTCGTCGGGCTTGCCCGAGATCGCGAGCTGGACCTCCTGGACGGCCATGCGATCCGGACTGGCGCCATGCTCGCGCGCGACCGCCGACACGGCCAGTGCGATCTCGACGTGCTCTGCCTCGATCGCCCACAGCTCGCGGGTCAGCCGAACGGTGAGCCGTGCGCCGGAGATCGTCAGGGCGGTGCGGGGGCCCAGCCCCGGGACCTCGGCGACGGCCACCGCCAGCCGAGCCGCTTCGAGCAGCGACCGCGTGCGGAACGCGGCCGTCGGGCCACCGTGCAGCACGACCCAGTCGTCGACGCCATCGGCGGCGAGGAAGTGCTTCCAGCCCTGCTCGCTCATGGCAACCTCCGGGAGCGAAGTCCAGCCAGCGACCGGGGCTCTCCGAGCGCGTCGTGTCAGTCGAGCTTGCGGATGACGCCGATCAGCTTGCCCTGCACCCGGACGTCGTCGTAGTACTGCGGGGCGTAATTGGGATTGGCCGGCTGGAGGCGGACCCGGTCCTTCTCCTTGTAGAAGCGCTTGAGGGTGACCGCGTTGTCCTCGACCTGCGCGACCACGATGTCGCCGTTGCGGGCGGTGGTCTGCGGCCGGATCAGGACGAAGTCACCGTCGGCGATGTGTTCCTCGATCATCGAGTCGCCGCGGACCCGCAGGACGTACGCGTCGCCGCTCGGGGCAAGGAGATCCGGCACGGCGAGCGTCTCCGACGCGTCCTGGTAGGCCTCGATCGGGCCGCCGGCGGCGATCTCGCCGACGATCGGGAGGACGTGTGCCTCGTTGGTCAGCGACTGCGGCACGAGCTCGTGGGTCAGGCCCAGCTGGAGGGCCGCCGTCGGCGTGAGGCGGATGGCGCGCGACTGGGCGGCGCCACGCTCGAGGTAGCCCTCGCGCTCGAGGATCATGAGGTGGTGGTGGACGGCCGACGTCGAGCTGAGGCCGACCGCGAGCCCGATCTCGCGCACGGACGGCGGATAGCCGCGAGCCCGGAGCGTTGCGGCGATGTGGTTGAGGATCTTCAGCTTTCGATCGGCGTCGTGCCTGGTCACGTTGACTCCCGTGGCGGGATGGTGGGCCCATCATACCGAACGGGCGTTCGATGTCAAGGCTGGTGGGGCTCGGGCGGGCAGCCTGCTAGACTCCGTGCTCCCCGCGAACACGACCCCGTTCGGCGGGCGATGGAGGGCGGAATCCCGGCGCGATGGCACGAGAATCGGTGCAGAAGGACGTGCCACCCGGCTCGGCCGGCCATGCCAGGCGGCGGAGCCGTGGCCGCTCGGCCACGATCCGGCGGCTGATCGCGACGCTGGCGTTCCTGCCGATCGCCAGTCGCGCGCCGCTCTATGCCCGCCTGCTGTGGACGCTCCTCGCCGACGCCCGCACGCCGGCCTCGCGCAAGGCGATGCTCGCCGGCGCGGTGGGCTACGTCCTGCTCGGCAGGGACATCGTGCCCGACGAGGTGCCACTCCTCGGCAGCCTCGACGACGTCGTCGTCGTGGCGCTCGCCCTCGACGTCTTCTTCGCCGGCATCGATGACGCCACCCTCGACGAGAAGCTGGCCCAGATCGGCATCTCGCGGGCCGCCTACGACGAGGACGTGGCTCGCATCCGCCGCCTGCTCCCCGGCCCGATCCGGCGCGTCGTCCGACGGCTGCCCGGCGCGCTCGGGCTCGCGGGCCAGGCCATCCAGCAATCCGGTGTCGGCCCGCGCCTGCGGGGTTGGCTCACCAGGGAGGGTTCGATCGCGTGAAGGTCATCCTGACGAAGGACGTCGCCAAGCTCGGCAAGTCGGGCGAGATGAAGACCGTGGCCGACGGCTTCGCCACGAACTACCTCATCCCCCAGCAGCTGGCGGTCCCGGCCGCCGGTGGTGCGTACCGGGCCTGGCAGCACGACATCGCCTCGCGCGAGGAGAAGCGCAAGAAGGAGCGCGAGGAGAACGAGATCGCCGCGACCCGGATCGGGTCGACGACGCTCACCCTGGGGGTCAAGGTCGGCGACGCCGGGAAGCTCTACGGCTCGATCGGCGCCAAGGAGATCGCCGAGGCGCTCGGGCGGCGCGGCATCGTCGTCGACCGCCACAAGGTCGACCTCGAGGAGCCCCTCAAGTCGCTCGGAACCTACAAGGTCGCGATCAAGGTCGGCCCGGGGCTGACGTCGGAGGTCACGGTCGTCGTCGAGCCGAAGGGCTAGGACCCACGCGGGGCGCTCGGGGGCGGGCGCCCGGCTCCGGCTCGGGCGTCTCCACCCGACGCGTCCCACCCGAGGCGTTCCACCCGAGGCGTTCCACCCGAGGCGTTCCACCCGAGGCGTTCCACCCGAGGCGTTCCACCCGAGGCGTTCCACCCGACGCGGTGAACCAGACTCGCCTCCGGCGGGACGCGGTGAATCAGACTCGCCTCCAGCCCGACGAACGAGCAGCGGCACCTCAGTTCGGGCCCGATTCGGGTGCGTTCTGGTCCGATTCGGGTGCGGCTGGCGGTCCCCAGACGTCCGGCGGTGTGCCTGGGACATCGTGTGACCGGTGAGGCAGCGGGCCGAGCGGTCGTGGGGCCTGCCGGCGGCGGCACTGGGTGTTGGATTCATCGCGCGAGGGGGACGGCCACCTGACGTCCGCAATCCGACCGGCCGGGCATGTGCCACCCGAGCTGGCCGTGGTTGGGTCGACAATCTGTCGCGTGAGCGGCGTGGCCCCGCGGACGATCCTGCACGTCGACCTCGACGCGTTCTTCGCGTCGGTCGAGCAGCGCGACCATCCTGAGCTCCGCGGCAAGCCGGTCGTAGTCGGGATGGGCGGGACGAACGATCGAGGCGTCGTCGCGGCGGCCTCCTACGAGGCTCGCAAGTTCGGGATCCACTCGGCGCTGCCGATCCGGACCGCGAAGCGACTCTGCCCGGACTGCATCTTCGTGCCGGTCCGGGGACAGGTCTACAGCAGCGTCAGCCGCGAGGTCATGGCGATCCTGCGGCGGTTCACCCCGCTCGTCGAGCCGGTCTCGATCGACGAGGCATTCATGGACGTCACGGCCTCGCGAGCGCTCTTCGGTGACGGCGAGGCGATCGCCCGCCGGATCAAGGCCGCGATCCGGGACGAGCTGCAGCTCACCGCATCGGTCGGCGTGGCGACGACCAAGCTCGTCGCCAAGATCGGGAGCGACCTGCGCAAGCCCGACGGCCTGGTCGTCGTGCCGCCGGGCGAGGAGTCCGCGTTCCTGGCACCGCTACCGATCTCGCGGCTGTGGGGCGTCGGCCCGTCGACCGCGGCGGCCCTGCGGGACTTCGGCGTCGCGACGATCGGGGACCTCGCGGCCCTGGACCGCGCCGCGCTCGTGCGGCGGCTCGGCCAGCACGGCGCCGCGCTCGTCGACCGAGCCCACGGGCGCGATGCCGACCCGGTGGCCGATCCCGATGCGGCGAAGTCGATCGGCCACGAGCACACGTTCGACGAGGACACGGCCGATCGCGACGTCATCGAGCGGACGCTGCTGGCCATGGCCGAGGGCGTATCGGCGCGCCTCCGCGACGCAGGCACCCGGGCATCGACGGTGACCGTGAAGATCCGTGACTCGAGCTTCTCGACGGTCACCCGCCAGCGCCGCCTCGCCGAGCCGACGGACCTGACCGAGCCGATCTGGCAGGCGGCTCTCGAGCTGGCCCGACCCGAGCTCCGTGGCAAGCGCATCCGGCTCGTCGGCGTGACGGCATCCGGGCTGGGCGAGCGCGACCAGCTGGCCCTGTTCGACGGCCTGGCCGATGACCGGCGCCGCCGCGCCGTCGAGGCTGCCGACGAGCTGCGGCACCGGTTCGGGACCCGGGCGGTGACGCGGGCGCGGCTCATACGGACGGGGCTGCCGGCCCCGTTCGAGCGAGACCTCGGGACCCCGGTCGAGCGCCGTGGACGCTTTGACAGCCGAGGTGGCACGGGCCGCAAGCAGGCTCGCACCGAGACACCGCAGCCGACCTCCGAGGAGACCGGCGCGGGGCTCCCGGACGACGCCGGCGACGCCGTGGACGATCGAGGGACCGACGACTCGACCCCTTGACATCGAACAGGCGTTCGGTCTACGGTACGTGCGGAACAGAACGAACGTTCGCCACGGATGTGCCCGCCGCGCGAGCCCGATGCCCCCGGAAAGGAGCCACCTCGCGATGGCGATGATCAGGGTCAACCCGGTCGACGTGCGGGTCCGCACGGACTGGTTCGACGGCCGACCGAAAGAGCTGGAATGGGCGGGCCGGCGCTACCGGATCCTGGAGGTCGTCGGCGTCCGCGACGAGACGGCAGCCTTCCCGGTGATCATCGGGCCCCGGACCGTATTCGACGTCCAGACGGCGGACGCCCGACTGCAGCTGGCCTACCGGCATCGGACCCGGCGCTGGACCATCGAGGGCCTCGACGAGGCCCGGCGCGCCGCGTAGCCAACCACCGGCCAACCCCGACCGATCTCGGTCGACCCCGGCCCGTGCCACGGCCGGGCCCTGCCCGGAGCGGCTCCTCCCCGACCCGGGCATGCCGGACGGCGGGGTGGCACGCCGGTACGGCGGCCGCCCCCCGAGCCGGTACGGCGTCCGCCCCCCGAGCCGGTCCCGCCGCCGGGTCGTGCGGCGACGCACGCCGGCGGGGCTCACCGCCATAATCGTCCGGTGGCCGAGGCGCAGCACTTCCGCGACTTGACCGTCGGCGACTTCGCCGAACGCCTGGCGTCGTCCGAGCCGGTTCCGGGCGGCGGCAGTGCATCGGCCATCGCGGCGGCGCTGGGCGGCTCGCTCGTGGCGATGGTCGCCGCCCTGTCCGAGGGCCGTCCGAAGTACGCCGAGCATGAGGCGATGTACGGCCCGACCGGCGCCGCGGGCCGGGCGCTGCGCGATCGGCTGCTCGCGCTCGCCGACGAGGACGCGGCCGCGTATGGCGCGTTCGCGGCGGCGCGGAAGCTCCCGCGCGAGACCGATGCCGAGCGCGAGGTGCGGGCAACGGCGATGCGGGTCGCCGCTCGGGCCGCGGCGGAGGCGCCGCTCCGCTGCGTCGAGGCCTGTCGCGACGTCGTCGCGGCCGCCGAGGCCCTGGCGGGGCGGAGCAACGTCAACGCCTCCTCCGACGTCGCCGTCGCGGCGCTCCTGGGCGAGGCCGGCGCGCGGGGTGCCGCGGCGAACGTCCTCATCAACCTCCCATCGGTCGGCGACGACCCGTGGGCCGCGACGACGAGCGCGCGGGTCGAGGCGCTCCTCGCCGAGACCGAGCGGCTGGCCCGGAGCGCCCGGGAGGTCGTGGCGAGTGGGGAGCCGCGGCCACCGCTGGCAGCCGGCGAGGCTCGGCCGCCGCTGGCAGCGCGGGCCGGGTGACCCCGACGGCCGGCTCGACGCCGGCGGCACCATCGGCCGCCCGGCTCCTCGAAGGCGCCCAGATCGCGGGCGAGATCCGGGCCGGCGTCGCGGCCGACGTGGCCGCGTTCGTGGCGGCCCACGGTCGCCCACCCGCGCTCGCGGTCGTGGTCTGCGGGCGCGACGCGCCGTCGATGGTGTACCTCGAGCGGATCCTCAAGGCCTGCGCCGCCGCGGGCATCGACGGTCGCCTCGTCGAGATCGCCGATGGCGACGCCCCGACCCAGGAGCGAGCGCTCGTCCGCGCCCTCCAGGGCCTCAATGCCGATGCGGCTGTCGCCGGGATCATCGTCCAGATGCCCCTCCCGGCCGGGGTCCGCCTGCGACCCGTCGTCGAGGCGATCGATCCGGCCAAGGACATCGACGGCATCCACCCGCTCAACGCCGGCCTGTTGCGCCTCGGGTGGGACGGCTTCGTGCCGGCCACCGCCCACGCCGCGCTGGAGATGCTCCACCGCTCGGGCGTCACGATCCGGGGCGCCGAGGCGGTCGTCATCGGGCGGTCGCCGGTCGTCGGCATGCCGGCCGCATTCATGCTCACCCGCGAGGACGCCACGGTGACCGTCTGCCACTCCAAGACGGTCGACCTCGCCGGCCACGTGCGGCGTGCCGACATCGTCGTCGTGGCGGCCGGTCATCCGCGTCTCGTGACCGGCGACATGCTCAAGCCCGGCGCCGTCGTCATCGACGTCGGGATCAACGTCGTCGACGGCCGCCTCGTCGGCGACGTGGACTTCGAATCGGCACGGGCGGTCGCGGGCGCGATCACGCCGGTGCCCGGCGGCGTCGGGCCGCTGACCAACGCGCTGCTGCTCGCCCATCTCGTCCGCGCGGCCCAGAAGCAGGCCGCGGCACTGTCCGGCGCCGACGGCGCCAGTGAAGGGAGCGCTCGATGACCACGGCCACGATGGCCTCCGACCTCGAGATCGCGCGGTCGGTCACGCCCCGGCCGATCGTCGACGTCGCTCGCGACCTCGGCCTCCACGACGACGAGATCGAGCCGTACGGCACGAACAAGGCCAAGATCACGCTCGCCGCGATCGAGCGCCTCGAGGCCGAGCGCCCGCGCGGCAGGTACATCGTCGTCACCGCCATCAGCCCGACGCCGCTCGGCGAGGGCAAGAGCACGACGACCGTCGGGCTGGCACAGGGCCTCAACCGGATCGGCCATCGCGCCGCGGTCTGCATCCGCCAGCCCAGCCTCGGCCCGGTCTTCGGCATCAAGGGCGGCGCGGCCGGGGGTGGCCGCAGCCAGGTCATCCCGATGGAGGACTTCAACCTCCACCTGACCGGCGACGTCCACGCGATCGGCGCGGCCCACAACCTGGCCGCAGCCTTCATCGACAACCACATCCACCACGGCAACGCCCTCGGCATCGACCCCTTCGGGATCCTCTGGCCGCGGGTCCTCGACATCAGTGACCGCGCCCTCCGAAACGTCGTCATCGGCCTGGGCGGCAAGGAGAACGGCTATCCGCGCGAGACGGAGTTCGTCATCACGGTCGCGTCGGAGGTCATGGCGGTCCTCGCCCTCGCCTCGGACCTCGCCGACCTTCGGGCGCGCCTCGGGCGGATCGTCCTGGCGACGACCCGCGACGGCCGGGCGATCACCGCCGAGGACCTCCAGGTCGCCGGCTCGATGACGGTCCTCCTGACCGACGCCATCAAGCCCAACCTCCTCCAGACCCTCGAGGGCGGGCCGGCGTTCGTCCACTGCGGGCCGTTCGGGAACATCGCCCATGGCAACAACTCGATCCTGGCCGACCGGATCGCCCTGGTGACGAACGACATCGTCTGCACGGAGGCGGGATTCGGCGCGGACATGGGCGCCGAGAAGTTCTTCGACATCAAGTGCCGGGCGTCCGGCCTGCGACCCGACGGCGCGGTCATCGTCGCGACGATCCGGGCGCTCAAGATGCACGGCGGCGTCGGCCGGATCGTCGCCGGCAAGCCGCTCGACCCGGCGCTCCAGCAGGAGAACGTCGAGGCGGTCCGGGCCGGCGCGGCGAACCTCGCCAAGCAGATCGAGAACGTTCGCATCTTCGGCGTTCCGGCCGTCGTCGCGATCAACGCCTTCCCGACCGACACGGACGCCGAAGTCGCGGCGGTTCGCGAAGTCGCCCTCGCTGCCGGCGCCCGCGACGCTGTCGTCGCGAACCACTGGGCCGAGGGCGGCGCCGGAGCGGAGGCCCTGGCCGAGGCGGTGTGGGCCGCGGCGAGCGATGGGTCGGCGGACTTCCGGCTGCTCTACCCGGACGACATGCCATTGGCCCAGAAGATCGAGACGATCGTCAAGCAGGTCTACGGCGGCGACGGCGTCGAACTGTCGGCGACGGCGTCGAAGCAGCTCTCGCAGTACGAGGCCCTCGGCTTCGGGCACCTCCCGATCTGCGTCGCGAAGACTCAGTACTCGCTGTCGCACGACCCAGCGTTGAAGGGCCGGCCATCCGGCTTCAAGGTCCCGATCCGGGAGGTTCGCCTCTCGGCCGGGGCGGGATTCGTCACGCCGCTCGCGGGCGAGATGCGGACGATGCCGGGCCTGCCGTCGCACCCCGCCGGCGAGCACATCGACATCGACGCCCAGGGCGAGATCATCGGCCTCTTCTAGCGGTCCGGCGGCTCGGTGAGCGACCGAGGAAACGGCTCACACCAAGCGACCTTCAGGGCGCCACGGTCTGCATCGCCGGTCCGTCGCATGGGCGTCCGTCGATATTGTCAGACGCAGCGAGAGTCACCGCCACCAACGCCGTACCAGCGTCCCGCCAACGATTGGGGGCATCGATCCATGAGGCGTCGCGCGCTGCCCGCGCTGTTGGTCGTCGGCCTGCTTGCAGCCGGCTGTGCACCGTCACCATCACCGACACCCGGGCTGACGCCGGGCGCGTCGGAGCTCGCAACTCCCGGGGGCACACCGACCCCGGCACCGAGCGCAGGCGCCGTCAGTGTCGAGCTGCCGTCGGAGCTGCGGGACGGGGCCTGGGCGCACGTCGATTACCCGAGCGGCCACCTCGCCGCCGGCCTGCTCGGTCGTCCGGCCACGTTCACTCGAGAGCCCGGCGAGGACTTCCTCACCAACGTTACCGTGGCTGGGCAGTACCTCCTCCTCGAGGATCACCCGAGGATCGAGGTCATCGACGTCGTCAGCGGTGGGACGGTTGGCGTTCTCGACCTCGCGTCGCTCGCGGAGGCCGGCCATGAGCTGGAGGCCGAGCCTGTCGAGGAGCTCCGGATCGATTCGCGGCGCGGGCTCGCGTACTACCTCAGCTCGGGCACGAAGGGGGTGGTCCTCCGCCGCTTCCGCCTCGACGGATCGGGCAGCGTGCGGCTCGTGACCTTGGCCCCCAGTCGGGCAGTCGAGGATTGGAAGTACAGCGCGGGCTTCGGCTTCATCATCGGTACAGATGGCGACGTGATCGCGACCTCGTGCTCGCCTCGCGACTCGACCGTCCGCCCGGACCACCGATGCCGCGTGTATGTCATGCCGCCCGATGCCACGAGCGCCGGGGAGCCCAGTATCCTGCCAGCCGGATCGCCGCTCCCGTGCGATCTCGTCGCAGCCGGGCGGGGCTACGTGGTCGCCACGACCGACTCGCTCTGTCATCAGTACTCGAGCGGCCCGGGGTGGCTCGGCGAGCCCTTCTTCGTCCTGTCACTTCGAGACGCCTCGGTCCACCTCGTCGAGCGGGATCCCGCCAGCCCAGGGTTCTGGCCGCGCGGACTCATCGAGATCGATGGGACACCATGGCTGCTCGGTGAAGCTCGGTCGATCACCATGCTCTACCCGGATCCGTACCTGCCCTATTACCAGGCGGTGTGGGTGGATCTCAGCGAGGGCGGCGGCTTCGCCTCGGTGACGGACCTGCTGCCGTGGGACGCCGAGCCCGAGCCGACGGTCAACGCGCTCCTGCACGTCTATGGCGACTGGCTTCTGCTGCAGCCGCTCGGGCCTGCTTACGCGGCCTGCCGGCTCGGCGATCAGGAGGAGTTGGGCGAGTGTCCCGTGGGTGCGGCGTTCCTCTACCATCCGGCCGACGGCCGGCGGATCGACCTGCCGGTCGGTACCTACGCCGATGACTCCCGGGGAAGCTGAGTCGCCCGCTCCTGACGCCAGCGCCTGAGGCAGGCTAGCCCAGCGCCCCGGTCGCGAGCGCGATCGCGACGACGACGGCGACCCCGAGCAGCACGCCGAGGACGCCGGCGCCCCACGCCGGGAGATCGATTCGCCCGAGGTCCTCGGCGGCGTGGGCATGGTCGTCGTGACCGTGATCCGCGCCGTGGTCGTCGGCCGTGCCGTGGGGTCCGGTGGTCGCG
>Ga0153915_10006115_pt1 | contig 11250 bp, 10 predicted proteins | sample Opewatmetagenome_2_FD_107003 | JGI IMG/M metagenome (GOLD analysis project Ga0153915, IMG submission 107003) | Freshwater wetland microbial communities from Ohio, USA - Open water 3 Core 3 Depth 3 metaG | ecosystem: Environmental > Aquatic > Freshwater > Wetlands | place: USA: Ohio, Lake Erie...
CCTGGAGTGAACAAGAAAGACATAGAACTGAGCATGCACGAAGACCTCGTTTTGGTGCGGGCTCAAAGACCTAATCAAACGCTTATGGGGCATCTTCACTTTCCTTTGAAGGTCAACCCGAAAAGAGCACAGGCCAAGTTCAAGCAGGGCTTGCTATCTGTAGTAGTTCCTGTGAAGGAGAAACGCACGCCGCCTGTAAGCGTGAAGATCAAATGACCGTTAAGTTCTAAAATTCCTCTTTACTTTTTTTTATATTTTCAGCTACTGCACAAAAAACTCTAAGAAACTGCACCTCGGCGATCCGAAGTCACAGTTGTCTGAGTTTACTTGACTTTGTCAATGTGGATGGATTCCACGTTTTTGCGGCCTACTGTGTGTCCCAGATTCTGCTCCAAGAAAGCAATTGCCTGGTCAATAAGATCAAATTCCTTTTTGAGTTCTATTCTGGAATCTTCGGTTACGATAGTGACTTTGTACGGCATCTTTAGATCTCCGTGTCACTTTATCACTGCACGCAACTTAATCTTTTCCAACGCACCCTGCTTCACGGGGCAAAGTTGAATTACCTGAGATTGCACCAACGTATTTCGTGAACCTGAAAACCATTCTAGGCGCCATTGCGGTAGTGATTCTGTTCTTCTTTGCTATCATATTTGCTTTTGCAACGAACTATTGGCCGACAGGGTTGATTGTGTCCGCCATGCTGTTTGTTGTTGCCTTCGGAATAGCTTACATAGTGACAAAGAAGCCTAAGACAGTAATCCAGAAACTTGAGGTCTCAGGGCAGATGAAAGCCGTTGGACTCAGGTGTCCCAACTGCTCGGCATCGGTTGATGCGAATCAAATCAAGATTGTTTCAGGCGTTCCCTACGCAACTTGTCCCTACTGTGGAAACACTTTCGAGGTGACCGAGGAACCGAAATGGTAAGTTCGCGGCACATAATCTATGCTGTGGTAGCTTCATTCATCCTAACTGCGCTCGTGGGTAACGCGTATGCGCAAATCCAATTTCACCTCAACTATGAATACGCGAAGATATGGATCAACAAAGATGGAACCATCGACTTATTGTACAACATGAGCGTGACCTGCGATTCTGGAACCATCAACTGGGTAAAGGTTGGACAACCCAACTCCAACTTCATCATCATCAGCGCCAAAGACAACAATAATCATAACCTTACTTACAGCAAAACCAGCGACAGCGGAGTGCAGGTCAACCTGCTGACGCCCATTTCAAGCGGTCAGACTGCAAGGTTCTCTCTGCTGACCACTGTGTCATACATGATCTACGATGACGCTCAAAACCAAGGCAACTTTGGGATGCAGTTCATCCCAACCTGGTACGCGGCAACCATACGGGAGCTTCGCGTCCTGATCGTTCTGCCCGTGGGTGTCACGACGCAGAATGTTAAAACGTCTGTAAACTGGGACAACAACCTAACCGAAAATAGCCAATTGGTAATCTTCTGGCAGAGACAAAACTTGACATCGAATCAAAAATACACTTTTGGAGTCTCCTTTCCGAAACAGTACCTACCAAATTATCAGCCACCTTCGCCATCAGAACCCACACCTTACAATCCAACGCCATGGACGCCACCTTCAGACGCACCTTCTTATTTTCAGCCGTGGACTGGCGGAGTCGCGGTCTTCGTTTTCATTTTCATCTTAATCGCCGTAGTGGGCGCTGTTGTCCATGTGGCAAAGAGATCCCCCTACCTTGCCCCAAGCCTGAGCATGGAAACCCTCGGCATCAGACGCGGTCTCACAGCGGTCGAAGCGTCCTATCTTCTAGGAATCAAACCACCGAAAATAATCACCGAAATGGTCTACAGCCTTCTTCAGAAACGGGTCATCTGGGTTGAGTCTGCGACTCCAATGTTGAGACTGAGAATTCTGCAGCCCACTCCAGCCAAGGCCGAAGCGGTTCAGACGCAAGGAGAGTCTTCTTCGCGGTATTACGAGATTGATTTTGTGAAGGCTATCAGGCAAGATGGAACACTCGATGAGGAGAAGCTGGCTCAAACCTACATGTTTCTACGAACCACCGTGGAAGAGAAGATGCGCGGATACTGCAGACGAGACACAATCGATTACTACACCAAAATCGTTGACAAGGCTTGGCAACAAGTGGAACAAGCAGGCACGCCTGAACTAGCTTCAAAAGCATATGATGAACAACTGCTGTGGTTATTCCTCGACCCAAACTACAAAACACGCACGGACACAGCATTCCGCAACAGAATCTTTGAACCGAACCCACTCTGGCTCTGGTACTGGTACGGCTACCAACACTATTCTCCCAACCCAGTCTACAAACCCAATATTGCCACCTTGCCCCAAACTATCGGCACACCTAGCACGGCTGCCGGAACCCCAGTGCAGCCCTCAGCCGCGATTCAAGCAGCAAAGCCGCCTTCAATTCCGGGTTCAGACTTTGCAAACAATGTCGTGGCATCAGTGGAGAACACTGCAAATAACTTCGTTGCCAACATGGCAAAGTTTGCCAACGCAATCATTCCGTTGCCAGCTCCGGCTGCCAAGGCTTCAAGTCAGCCTGTGCATCATGGCGCAACCTGTGCATGCGCTTGCGTGTCCTGCGCTTGCGTATGTGCGTGCGTCTCATGCGCATGTGCCTGCGCCGGTGGAGGAGTCGGCTAAAAGGAGCGTGAAAAGTTGAGTGCGTTGAGACGGTTTTTCAGTCGGCCTAAGATTCCGCGAGGACGTTACACTTACCGAGGAAGAGACAAATTCGCTGGGTTGGCACTTCAACTCCGGGTTGAGCCTGAGGGCACAGGACTTCTCGTAATAAATGCAAACACTGTGCTATATCTGAATGAAACCGCGACTGCCCACGCCTACTATTTCATGCAGGGAATGCCTACGGACGCTGCTGCGAAGAAGATCGGAAACATGTACCTCGTTGAAGAAAAGACAGCGAAACGTGACCACGAAAAACTTCTTTACAAGATCAGCACACTGGCGCAGACAGAAGAGGTCTGCCCGATCTCTTTCTTGGATGTCGAGAGTGCTGAGCCGTTCACTCATCAGGTTTCCGCGCCGATGCGAATGGACCTGGCGCTCACTTTCACGTGTCAGAACAATTGCGTCCACTGTTACGCTGGAGGACCACACAAGACAGATGAGTTGACGACTGAACAGTGGAAGAAAGTCATCGACCGACTGCACGAGATAGGCGTTTTCATCGTGACCTTCACCGGAGGCGAGCCAACGCTCCGTGAAGACTTGCCCGACTTGCTCCAGTACGCGCAGAACAAAGGAATAGTAACAGGTCTGGTGACGAATGGCCGCAGGCTCAAAGACAAGAACTACGTGAAGACATTGGAGAAGACGGGTTTGGACTTTGTGCAGGTCACTCTGGAATCTTACAGGTCTGAAGTTCATGACCAGATGACTGGAGCTAAGGGAAGCTGGAAGGAAACGATTGCGGGAATCAAGAACGTCATTCCCACCAAGATCTACGCCACGACAAACACGACTCTCAGCAAACACAACTCAGAGGACTTTCTGGAAACTGTCAACTTCATCAAACAGTTGGGAATCGCAGGATTTGGATGCAACAGCCTGATCTACTCGGGCAAGGCTCAAGAAATTGGCGACGAATTTGTGGTGTCCATCGAGACTCTGAAGGAACTGTTGCCCCAAGTTCATGAAAGAGCCAATCAACTCGGTCTGAAATTCCAATGGTACACTCCAACCCAGTACTGCCGCTTTGACCCAGTCAGCCTCGGTCTAGGCGTGAAAGCCTGCACCGCTAGCATGGTAAACATGTGCGTCGGACCAAACGGCGACGTGTACCCCTGCCAGAGCTATTTCGAAAGCCTAGGAAACATCCTCAAAGAGGGTTGGCAGAGAATCTGGAACCATCCATTGGCTGTGAGCATAAGAAAAAGAGAATACGTGGAGCCGAAATGCAAAGATTGCCCACAACTGCAGATATGCGGCGGCGGATGCCCTCTCGAACTTCAGAAAACCGGGTATATATGCGCAGAAAGCCAATGAAAGAAACGCGCCTCTGCTCTGACATAAAGAAGACTTTTTAACGTGACAAGTATTCCGTAGGCTCAATGCTGAACCAAAATGACGTTGACTTCAAGAAAATCGGCTTCCGGGCCGGATTGGAGGTTCACCACCAGATCCGTTCAGCAAGGAAGCTTTTCTGTCGTTGCCCGCCAACGTTGGAAACTGATCCCAGAAACATGGACTACAGTTTCTACCGTTATTTCCGTCCCGTTCTAGGCGAAATGGGGGATTTTGACCCTGGAATGCTCGTCGAATTCGAAAAGGGTTACAAAGTAATCTACAATGCCTGCGAAAGAAACACGTGCACATATGAAATGGATGAAACCCCGCCCTTCGAGCCAGACATGGAAACGATAGAGAAAGGCTTCACACTCGCTCACTACTTCAACTGCTCCGCCCTAGCAGAGGAAATTGTCGTCAATAGGAAACAGTACCTTGACGGTTCGATAACCACGGGTTTCCAACGAACTTTTATTATAGGTCGAGACGGATGGGTCCCGATATGCGGCAAGAAGGTCAGAATCAGCAATCTCCACATCGAAGAAGATGCCGCACGTAGGGTAGACTGGAACGACACTTCGAAAAGAACTGTCTATTTTAACCTAGATCGTCTTGGCGTGCCACTGACCGAAGTCATCACAGACCACAGAGACGTAGAAACTCCACAAGAACTCGTCGAACTGGCCAAGCAAATTGGCAGAGTCCTGAGAATAAGTCACATCGGCAGAAGAGGCATCGGCGCCGTGCGTCAAGACGTCAACTTGTCAATAAGCGGAGGAAACAGAGTCGAAATCAAAGGCGTCCAAGACCTCGGCGAATTCGACTTGCTCTGTCGTCACGAAGCCCTAAGACAACAAGCCCTCATTGACATCAGCAAAGAAATGAAAAGACGAGCGATAAAGAAGGAAGACTTTGAACACACCTACGTTGACATCACACACGTCTTCAGACTCGAAGGAACAACCAGAGCCTTCGCCACGATTTTTCCCAAAATGAAGGGATTATTCGGCGCAGAAGTCCAGCCTGGAAAAGACTTTGGCGAAGACATCTTCGAAAAAAGCATGCTCATCACCGGCATTCCACGCGAAAACCAGTTCCACAGCGACGAAATGAATCGGAACGCCGTCCGAAAACAATCCAACCATCCGTGCAGACTGAGTATTGACAAGAAAAAATACGCAGAACTCTGCGTGATCCTAAACCCGAAACCCGAGGATGCCTTCATCGTTGTTGTCGGTCCCGAACGAGCAGCAATGTTTGCCATGAAGAAAATAGTCGAGAGAACAAAAATGGCTCTCGACGGCGTGCCACAGGAAACTCGACGGCTACTTCCCAACGGCAACTCAGAATTCCTCAGAGTGATCCACGGTAAAGAACGAATATACCCAGACACAGACACCCCGCCGATCGTCATCAGCAAGAAGACAGTCAGAGAATGCAGGAAGAAAGCCGGCAAGCAACCATGGGAAATTTACGACGAATTCAACACCAAATATGGATTCAATCAAAGCCAAGTGGACCTCCTCATAAGATCCGAAAAGACCGAGAAATTCCACGAGTACGCAGAGAAACTCAGGCTGCCGGGCACGCTAGCCTATCGCCTGCTGATCGAAGTACCTCGCAGAAAGAGACGACAAGGAATACGGCTCAGTGATGGAAACATCGATGAATTAGCTAGAGGACTTTCACGCAAGATCATCATTCCAGAACAAATCGAGCCGCTTGCCGACATCCTTTCAGCACAGCCAAACCTCGACATAGAACAAGCAAGAAAGAAACTTGGCGTCCCGAGGGTTGGAAAAACACGGCTGGACGGACTCATCAAGCAGAGACTTCACTCGTTTGATGCAGCCAAGATTCGGTCTGACACGGACTATAGGAAACTAGTCACGGTCAAGATCGTTGGCGAAGTCTTGAAAGCGGTCAATTACTCCATTTCTGGAAGCACAATTGTGAAGAGAGTTGACGATTTGATCGAAGGAAGAACAAAACAGAATGATCGAAAAAAAGGACAGAAATGAACCTGAAGGATACCGAGGTGTGCTCCGTGAACGGTTGATAGAGGAGAAAATACGGACCTGGAGCACGGTGAAAATCACAAAGGGCGACGCCACTTATGAAGGAGTGTTGTTGCCACGAAGCCAGCACACATCCGATCTCTACGTCACTCTGAAAGTTAACACAGGATACAACCTAGGCGTCCTAATCGACGACAGCACAAGAATCGAGGAGACCGGTTACAAGAAGGGAAACTATCACCTCCCGCACGTGAACGTGGAATTCAAGAAAGAGCTGCCAAACGTCACACTTCTAGGCACAGGTGGCACGGTCGCATCACGTCTAGACTACCGAACCGGCGCGGTACTTCCTGCTTTCACACCTGAAGAATTGTTCTCTGCCGTTCCTGAACTCGTCTCCGCAGTCAACTTAACCCCAAAGACGCTGTACCAAATACTCAGTGAAAACTTCAGACCTGAATACTGGGTCAAAACAGCTGAAGCCGTAGCCAAAGAAATCCAAAGCGGAGTAGACGGCGTAATTATCGGTCACGGCACGGACACAATGTGCACGACTGGTGCAGCACTCTCCTATTTCCTTAGGAACCTTCCCGTCCCAGTAGTCCTAGTAGGTAGCCAGCGTAGCTCAGACAGGCCATCATCCGACGGACCGCGAAACATCCTATACGCTGCAACTCTTGCGGGACGAGAAAACTTCGCGGAAGTTGTAGTCTGCATGCATGGCGGTACGAGCGACAGTTATAATCTGATCCATAGAGCTCCACGGTGTCGAAAGATGCACTCTTCACGCCGCGACACCTTCCGCACATTGGATGATATCCCACTCGGAAAAATCGATGAGTCAGGTGCCACATGGTTCAAAGACGACATCCGTCCTCGCAAGCCCGTGCAAGAATTCTATCTGGACACGAAGATTGATCCACGCGTTGGGATGCTGTACTCATATCCAGGAATGAGTCCTGACATCCTCGAGTCCATGGTTGACATGGGCTATCACGGCATCGTCATGATCGGCACTGGCTTGGGTCACGTCGGAACGGACATATTTCCCGCCTTGGAACGATGTCAAGAAGAGGAAATCCCAGTAGTTCTCGTGGTTGAACCACTTTTCGGATACATCCAACTCCGCGTGTACGAAACGGGCAGAGACATGCTGGCAAGAGGCGTCATCGAAGGCGAAAACATGTTACCATCAGCCGCATACACGAAACTCATCTGGGTCTTGGGACGCACGCGCAACATTGACGAGGTGAAAAAACTCATGCAAACAAACATTGCCGGTGAGATAACGGCGAGAGAAGGCCCCAGAGGCTTCCTCATCCTTCAGGGCGTGGAATCAGGCATCGAACATATACTCAAGAATCTCTAGTCTCATCAGCCGACATAAGGTTTGAAATTCCACTTCTCTCTTTCTGCGCCCATCTTTCTCAAGATACTGACGGCGACATCTTCGGGCGCGAGCAGCATGACCTTGCCAATGTGTTTACAGAACTGTTTGACAGGTGCGGTGCGATTCCAGTCGGCACAGTCGTGAAGTATAAGTCGATTATTCACATCGATTGATATATGGTATTCTCGAACTCTGGCCTTAAGACTGTCAACTAAGGCATGCTCGATGGTGACCTCATCGTCTTTTATGGTTTTGGCGCGGCTGATTCTCGAATCGTCCATGAAGAGGTGCATCAGGTCTTCAAGCTTCATATTCGCGATTTTTTCCGGCATGAATGCAGTTAATTCCATGGATGGCTTTGTCTCGGTCTCTTTCGACTTGGCTTCGAAGTACTTTTCCACTGTGTCTTTTACGGTCTTTTGCTCAGCGTTGATGACTTCGAGCATTTCTGCCATTTCCAACGCGTTTTTCACGGCGTATGCATGGTAGTGGTTGTTGAAGTAGCCGAAGACTTTCTTGGCTTTCTGGGCAGCCTGTTTCACCTTTGGCACCCACGGTTTCAGTTCGTCTTTCTTGTAGTGATAGTCAAACCATGGTTGATCGCCCTTGCCATGCCACCGTAAATAGGCGAAGTCAGTGGTTACGTTCATGTCAGGCGGTAGAAGCGGTTCGTCTACAGCCGTGTATGCAACGTTGTATTTTTCCAGCAGTTTGAAAGTTTGAGGATTCATCCAGGAGAGATTGCGGAATTCGACCGCGAGTCTGAACTGGGTCGGGAATAATCTCAAGAAGCTTTCCAGTAGGGTGATGTTGTATTTCAGCCCGGGCGGCAGCTGTGCTAAGAGGCATGCGAGTTTTCCGTTGAATTGAAGTGGCTCCATCAATTCTAGGAATTTGTTGAGGTCTGCTTCAACACCCTGTGCCAAGTCAAGTTTCTTCTTGTGTGTTATCAGTTGAGGAAGTTTAGCCGAGTAAATGAAGTCGGGTTTGGTGTACCTGAGCCATCCGAAGACCATGCCCTTAGTGGGATTACGGTAGAATGTGGAGTCGATTTCCACCGTGTTGAAGACTCTCTGATACGCCATGAGCATGCTCTTGTCGGTCTCGCGGTAAAACGGACCAATCCACTCTTTGTAAGACCAGCCAGATGTGCCCAGTCGTATCTCGCCCATGTGCCACACCGTCGGAAGCTGCAATATTTTAAGTCGGCGACTCTATAAAACAGTGCTGGGTTGCCGACTTGAATCCTGGTGACATCCGATTTTCATGGCAGTATTGAGGCTGCGCGCAAAGCTGCTTTGAAAGCCAGAAACATAGAGGCGGCTTTTATCGTGGTGTGTGGCGACATGACCCATTTTGGTTCCGTGAAAGATGCAGAGGTCATGTTATCGCCGCTGATTGCCTCTGGGATTCCGACTCTCTACGTGCCTGGAAACTGTGACTCACCCGAATTAGCCGAGACTCCGATTGCAGGCGCAATATTCCTTCATGGAAAATGCGTAAGCCAAACGGGTGTTGCCTTCTTAGGACTGGGAGGCGCTCCTGCCAGTCCATTTCACACTCTTTTTGAGTTGAGCGAAGCAGAAATGATGAAAATATTGAACGGTGCTGTCGGGCAGTGTTCGAGAAATCGATGGTTCATTGTGGTTTCGCATTCAACGCCGAAAGACACTCGTGTTGATTCGACGTTTTCTGGCATTCATGCGGGCAGTGTCAGTCTGAGAAGGTTCATTGAAGAAAACAAGCCGAACGCGGTTTTTTGCGGACACATCCATGAAGCTCGCGCCATAGACCGCATGGGCGAAACAATCATCGTGAATCCTGGACCGGCCAGACATGGCAATTGTGCAGTTGCCGATTTGAATGACAAAATCGATGTGGCCCTCGATTCATTGTGAGTGGTATTTTCAGGACCGCTGACTTCGTTTCGCGGCTGTTTAAAGTTTAAAAGTGCATGTGTCACAGTATAGAGACCATCGAGATGACATAGAATGGCTTTCGAGAAAGGAGACTTCGTGCTCATCGACTACGTTGCCAAAGTGAAAGAGACAGGTGAAATCTTCGACACCACGATGGAAGAAGTCGCCAAAAAAGAGAAACTGTACAAGGAAGGCGAAATCTACGAGCCCAAACTCGTAGTGATCGGCGAAGGATGGGTTCTCAAAGCCCTAGATGAAAGCTTACCAACGTTGGAACTTACCAAGACGGCACCGGTGGAGATTTCACCGGACAAAGCGTTTGGAAACCGCGACCCAGAAAAGATACGATTAGTGCCTCTTAGACGCCTGCTGGCTAAGAACATCACGCCTCAGCTTGGGATGCGAGTTGAATTTGAAGGAAAACTGGCGATTGTCAGAACAATGGGCGCTGGCAGGGTGCAGTTGGATTTCAACCCTCCATTGGCTGGAAAAACACTGGTATACGAGGTTACAACGAAGAAGAAACTTGAAACCAAAGAAGACAAGCTGAACGCCTTAATTCATCGACGAATTCCACAGGTTGATTCCTCAAAGTTCTCTGTGAAGACGAAGAAAACGGCACTCGAAATCGAAGTTCCTGAGGATGCCTTTTACGTTGAAGGCTTGCAGGCAGCCAAACGCGGAATCGCTCTGGACGTTCAGAAGTTCTTCTCACAGATCGACACCGTCACATTCACTGAGGAGTTCAAAAGGAAGGTGCCAGCCGCAGACAAACCCAAGGCTGAGAAGACCAAAAAGCCTGCGACTGAGACAGCTGAGACAGAACCATCCGCAAAACCTGTGGAGACTGTAGCGGAGGAGCCCCAGCCGGCGATTCAGCCGACGCCTTCTACTCAATCTGGGGAAACTGCGGCGACGCCTTAGACTGGTTTGAAAATTATTAGAAAAATAAGATTTATTATGTACTTCGGCGCTCTCAACTCCTCTATCGAGGCGAGTGGCCATGGCTCAGGCTGCTGTTGAAACATCGAAGAATGTTCAAGTTTCGAGGTTGGATCCATCGTTCAAGAACGAGGTTCTGCGGGAACACGATGGCGAAACGTTGAAGAAGTGCTTTCAGTGTGGAACCTGCACTTCAAGCTGTCCAACCGCACGGTTTAGCGATTCGTACAGGCCTAGAACCGTTTTGCGCATGGCTCAACTAGGCCTTAAGGAGAAGGTGTTGCCGAGTCCAACGCTTTGGCTCTGCACGGCATGTTTCACGTGTTCTGATCGGTGTCCTCAAGGTGTTGAGGTTGCAACGGTTTTGCGGGTGCTTCGGAATTTAGCTGTTAGGAATGGTGAGGTTCCTTTGATTTATCGGGAGTTGGCCTCTGGCCTCAACGAGACGGGCTGCGCTTACAGGATTCCTGAGATCAAGATCAAGAAGCGTGTAGAGATGGGGTTGCCGCCGTTGGCGAAACCTAAAGTTGCGGACATCGCCAAGCTTATTGAGCTTACTGGTGGAGCGCGGCTCTTGAAGAAGTGATGATGGATGGCGCAGGCGCAGGTTAAGCCGTTGAAGTATGCTTTGTTTTTGGGTTGTACGATTCCCTATCGTGAAGCCAGTTATGAGATTTCTGCTCGCAAGGTCTTTGCCAAGCTGGGCGTCGAGTTGGTGGATATGCCTGAGGCGAACTGCTGCGGGCTGCCTGTTGACCCGGCTAATCATGAGATGGCTTTGGCTCTTTCGGCGCGGAACCTGTGTCTGGCTGAGCAGCAGGGCTTGAATATTGTTACTCTGTGCACTGGTTGTGCCACGACTTTGCGGAAGACTAACAAACTGTTGAAGACTGACAAAAAGATGAGGGATGAGATCAACGGGATTTTGAAGCAG
>Ga0153915_10006116_pt1 | contig 11250 bp, 3 predicted proteins | sample Opewatmetagenome_2_FD_107003 | JGI IMG/M metagenome (GOLD analysis project Ga0153915, IMG submission 107003) | Freshwater wetland microbial communities from Ohio, USA - Open water 3 Core 3 Depth 3 metaG | ecosystem: Environmental > Aquatic > Freshwater > Wetlands | place: USA: Ohio, Lake Erie...
AAGATGCTGCCCGAACCGTCCAGGAGGTTCGCGGTCAGTGAGAAGAGGCCAGGTACGGCGACAGAGATCGAAACGTCGACGGCGAGCGCCTCGTAGAGGCCATCGTCATCGGTGTCCATGCCTTGGTCGGAGTGGGGTGGAACCAGTTCCGCGCCTGGCGGCTGGAACTGGGCGCACATGTACGCCTGGGTCGTGTGCTCATCGGTCCCTATCAGAATCAGCGTCGCGTCCTGCAGATAGAGGTTGACATGGTACGGCCCGTCAAACCCGGATTCGAATATCCTGAAACCGGTGAAGAGGACCTGGACCGTGTGAACGCCCTGGGAGAGGTACACGGAGCTGCCGGCTCCCTCTATGCTGAAGATCCCCGAGCTGTCGTACAGCCCTGCAGCGACGGTGTAATAGCCTGGGACGAATACGGAAACAGATGCCTCGACCACTAGATGGTTGTACAGAGTATCGTTATCAGTATCTAGACCGTAGTCGTAGTGCGGCGGGCAGAACTCGGCCAAGACACCTCCAGCTGCGAGTTCCAGATAGTAGGTGACGATCTCCCCCTGCTGCTGATAGGCCCACACCTGCACCCAATAGGTCCCGGCTGGTAGGGCGGTCATTATCATGGACGTGAGGTCCCCGCCAGAGTCGTCGTCGACCATGAAGGGGCTGGAAGGCACCCCGGCGATGCCGTACAGCGCGATCACAGTATCTGTCCACCATCCGGGGACCCCTAGTGTCCGTATCGTGACCGTCGTCGTCTCCGACAGCGTGAACGTGACCCAGTCCCAGTCCGCACCCATGTTGTGGATGCTGTGCGTCTGCGTCTCACCTAACGAGATGCTCGAAGCCTCGAGATATGAATCGTCTGGCTCGTAGACGTCGGGCTCCGCGGAAGGCGTCACATTGGACATGCCGAACTCTATGTTCGGGATGCCCCATGGCAAGAGCCCGATCCTGTCCCATTCGCTGGCCAGGATGCTGTGCGTCGTCTGGTCCCTCGCCCAGGTCCACATGTCGATCGGGCCCGTGAAGGTGACGCTCCTCTGCATCTGGTCGACTGCTATTTGGGACGGGAAGTCCGACTCGTCCGGCTCCATGTAGATGATCGACATTGCCCCGGTCAAGTTCTCTCTCACGCCGTAGGAGACGTGTTTCAGGAACAGCTGCTGCCCGGCCGGCCACTCGATCCGGAGGGATTCGCCGACAGAGAGGTTCCACGCCCCCGGCGTGTAGTCGTAATGCATCATCTGCCCGTACCACATGCTCCCTGGGACCATGTTCAGGTACTGGAAGGGTGCGTACTTGTCGTAGTCGGAGTGCGGGTGCATCCATGTCGATTGCATGTAGTCCTGCATCATCGCCTCCCAGACCCAGCACGGCTCCCCCGCGTCCTCCCATGCGTAGGCCGCGTACTCGACCGCGGTGTCCACGGCGATCTCGGATTCCTCGGGATGGATCCACAGATTGAAGTCCATGTCCTCGAAGTACCACTCGGTCGGCATGAACGACTCGTGCATCCACCTGGTCATCATCGCCTCCATGCCCCACGACACCGTGTCCATGTGGATGACGATCCCGTTCCAGGCCTTCTCGCACCAGAAGATCCAGTCTATCCATGTGAGCTCGTAATCGTACATAGGAAAGATGTCCAGCCTGTAGGATTCCTGCGTTATCCAACCCCTGTACGCGTCGCTCACCGTGCCGTTGTTGACCGCCCACCAGGTCGTGAAATCGTCGAACTGCTGGTCGGTGATGCCTAGCACGGCCTTCGCGGCCTGCCTGTCCAATATGACAGTGCCCTTCCAGTTCACAAACCATCCGTCGTTCCAGACAGATACCGCGGGCGGGAATCTCGCTCCGACCTCCTCTGAGGTCATGTACTGCATGTACCAGTCTATCGCCGCGTTGCCGCCTCTCTCCGTGCCGAAAAGCGGAAGGAACTCCGGGCTGTTGTTCATGTTGATTTCGGGGATATTCCATCCGGAGATGTTCAGCCTCATGTTCGTGTAGACGACATCGTTACCCAATGGAGCGCCGTGCCATACGTACAGGTACGGATACGAATCCGTCAGCGGCTCCTCCGTGCCTGTGCGGTTCCAGCGCGTGTCGTACCATTCCCCGAGCGGGACGTTGAACATGTCGTACCACACGTAGTTGACAGTCCTCCGTTCCCAAGGCTCCATCACTTCGACAAGAGTGCTCGTCGAATAGGAGTATCCGTCACCGTAAGTCACCAAGAGCACGATTTCGTAGAACCCGGCACTTGCGTAGACGTGGGAAGCTATGACGCCCGAACTAGATGTGCCGTCGCCCCAATACCAGGTTATGGTATCGATCCACGTTCCTCCGGCAGACCCCGACGCATCGACATGCACCGTCGATCCATCGACCATGTGAGTGAACGTGAGCACGAAGGGTGGAATCGCCACCTGCACCATGCAGGTCCCAGTCTGGTCCAGCGTGTCCGTTATGGTCAGCACGATCGTGAACATCCCTGGGGTCACGTAGGTATGCGTGGCCGTCACGCCGGATCCGAATTGCCCGTCTCCCCAGTCCCACGCATAGCTGACAATGCCTCCTGCTCCGCTCGATTCCGATGCGTCGACGGTCGCTATGGGGCCGTCGACCGAACATGTGAATGAGGCGACAGGCGCAGGGGCGATGGCCACGGTCTGGCTGAGATTGCCCGTCTGGCCGATCGTGTCAGTGGCGGTCAGTGTGATGGTGAAGTAGTCAATAGCGACAAATGGTTCCAGTACCACATCGAGCCATAGATAACCGGAGCTCGAGTGCGCAATTCCTTCGGCTGATCCGCTCAGCGACCCCTTTGTCGCCGTTACCTCTATCACGTCGCCGTTCAGGAAATCTCCTGGGATGGCGTGAAGGTCCTCGACCAAGTAGACACCTTCTGGGTGCGAGAGCACCGTCAGGGAGCCGCCCGTTCTGAGGTCGGTCACCTTCACTGTACAGTTGGCCAATTGGATGCCGTCGGAGTCGTTTGTGTATCCGACCACCATGTACGGGGGCGGCGGCGGTCCTTCGCTGGCGGGAGACGCTGCGCTTGGGGACTGGACCGAGGGTGGCGAGTAGGTGTGCGACGCGGTCATTCCGGTCCCAGTGGTCCCGTCTCCCCAGTCCCACATGTAGTCCGTGATGCCGTAATCGTCGCTCGAGCCGGTCGCGTTTACGTAGACCGTCCTCCCGTGCTCGGTGTATGTGAACCATGCAACAGGCGGTGAGTCTACGATCTCGACCATTCCGCTGGTCGTGTTGACCAGACCATCATTGTCGGTGAGCCTGAGGACGATGGTGTAGTTCCCGGGAGCTGCGTATGTGTGAATCGCGGTGATTCCAGATCCGATTCCTCCGTCACCAAAGTCCCAGTCATACGCTGCTATCAATCCGTCAGGATCGTACGAGCCTGGTGCATCCACGGTGACCTCCATGTGGCTCACGGTCGCGGTGAACACCACCACCGGTGGCATCATTTCATGGAGCACAGCGATCGAATGAGACGCGGGCGAGCTCTCGCGGCCCGTGACGTCCGTGACAACCAGGAATACCTCGTAGTCGCCCATGACTGTGTACGAATGCTCGACGATGGCCCCCGTCATTGTCACGCCGTCGCCCATGTCCCAACGCCACTCGGAGAGCGGGTTCTCGGAGTACATCGATGACAGTCCGTCAAACTCCACGACCTGGTTCGCTCTCGTTTGGGACGGACCGGATATGACCGCCACCGGCAAGCCTTTTATGAGATCGATGATGGCTTCTGCGGAGGAGACGCAATAGGCCACCTGATCAGGAGTGAGCTTCTTGCCCTCCATAGAACTCACCAACGACACGAAGTCCCTCATCTTGTGGATTGCCGCCTTCTCGTTTCCTCTGTCGAGGAGTCTCTTCGCGTCAAGGAGCTTCGAGGTCAATGATGGCGTCGCACCCTTCTGCAGGTCCCAGGTGATGATCTCCTGCATGAGATCGGTTATCATCCCCGAAGGGTCTACCTGGATTCCAGGTCCGGTTGAATCACCAGATTGTCCGTCGAAGGCAGGCTCGTTTCCACGCGTTGTCGCCGTGAGAACAGTCGAGACCATTGTCAAGCCAATGATGATGCAGACGATCTTCCGTATCTCCCCAGCTCGTCCCATGTTGTCCATCTCCCCACTCGTGCCCGCAAACCGTCCCGAGTTACCAGAAATGAGTCTGGCGTTCATGAAGAGGTGGAGTTGTGGACTACTCTCGGAGTGAAGTGTACACGTCTGTCGTGTCTATTCCTCTCCCCCTACGAACTCAACCCGGTGCGGAGTTGGCGGACGGCTATGGGATATGACGTACTTCTTACTATGTCATCCTTTTGCTGGCGACAACAACTCAGTCGTGGAGCATGGGGGGTCTTGGTTATAGTCATGTAGGGATGATCTCAGCGGCACTCGAGCAGGAACTCCCTCTTCGATGCCGCGAGAAGGATGAGGCCCACAACCGCGAAGAAGGCTCCGATGAGGAAGCCGATAGCGATGATCCCGAACATTGCGCCAGCGACCGAGAGCCATAGGCTGGTCCTCTTGAACACGGACATGCTGAGGCCCATCGCGAGGATGCCTGCGACGAACATGAGAGCCGAGACGAACGCGTAGTCCCGGATGACGCTGTTGAGGAACTCCCCCGCGGGGATGATATTCTCATATCGCGTTAGTATCTCATCTCCCGTCTCCGGAAGCGCTGCTAGGAGGGCGTGAGTCAGCCCGAGCGCCCCCGCGAGCAGGATCAAGATGCCCGCCATGTCGATCATCGCGGTCCTGTGCGTGTGCGCCGGCAGCTCGGACCAGTGCTCGCATGCCTCGGGGCCGGCCTCCGTCTTCTCCGGAGGGCGCTTGGGCGCGCCGAAGTTCCACCCGCACGAGATGCATGTGTCGCCGCTAGAGCGAGCGTGGACAGCGCCGCACCCAGGGCAGACCTCGGTGCCCTGGTCTCTTTCGGCGAGCGGCCGTCCGCACATCCTACACCTGGTCTCCTCTGCCGGGTTGACCGTCCCGCAGTGTTCGCACTTGACTTCAGGGGTCATCGGTACAAGAGAGCCGAGGCTGTGAGATAAAAGTTGCACCATAAATCGCACGCATACACGATTCGGTCAAGCACTGAACAGGCGACTTGCGAATCGCGGTAGCCTAGACCGATCCCCTAGCCATGCTCCTGGTGTAAAACCGGCTTCCAGAAGAATGAAATACTCTCGTCGGCGATGATGCTGGACAGAGGCCGTACGTGTGAAGAACACAGGTTCTCTCCTTGAGGCGATGCTGCTCGCCGCCTTCTTGCTCGTTTCGAGCGGCACACTGAGGATCGCTGAGAACGCATACGCCGCCTCACCTGTGGAGTTCGACCCGCCACCGGTCGCCGTCCCATTGGACACCGATGGCGACTCGTTGTTCGAGATCCTGGAAGTGAGCGTGAGCATCAACGTCACAGTTCCGGATTACTATCAGGTGGAAGCTCGCCTCTACACTTCCCTCACTCAGTGGACTTCGTACGCGAACGATGCGAATCATTCGTATCGAGATGTCGGCCTCAATGTCACGGTGCTCAGGTTTTCCTCACTATCGATTTGCGCATTCGGGCTGAACGGGACCTTCTTGATGGATGTGGGAGTCCGGAACGAAGTCTATCCGTTCGTGTGGCTTGTTTCAGCGACGTACTCCCTCGGGAACTTCAGCAAGCAGAGCTTCGACTCAGACTCGATAGCCCATCTTGAGGGTCCGTGTGACGACTCAGGCTTGGACACGGACGGGGACGGGCTGTATGAGTATCTCGTGATCGGCGCTGAGGTGAACGTGACGAGTCCTGGGCCGTACGTGCTCGAAGGAAGGATATTCGGCGTCATGGACAACTCGTCAGCGCCCGTCAGGGCAAACGCTGACCTGGGACTTGGCCATCAGACCATCGAGGTGAGATTTGACGGCGAGATCCTTGCGAATGCCCCCGTCGACGGTCCGTATTCTGTGTGGTTGGCACTCAAGAAAGGCGTCACCTACGAATTGCTCTCGAGTGAAGGCTACATGACGAGCGAGTACTCGAGATCGCAGTTCTCGCCCAGCGTCGGCGCGCTGTTCGGGCAGAGGCACAACGATGCTGCGCTGGACGTCAACGGGGACGGCGCGTCCGAGTATCTTGCGGTGTTCGTCAACCTGACTGTCAAGGTCCCCGCGATCTACAACATCACCGGGACCATGTCGATGTTCGTGGGCTTCGTGGACAGTTGTTGGAACAGAACATATCTCGATGTTGGCAGGAGGAACGTGACCCTCCTCTTCTCGGGCGAGGCGATCAGGGGAGGCGAGTGGAACGGGACTTTCTGGGCCGCATTGGAGCTACTGGACGAGAACAACGTCTGGATCCAGACCAGTGCTCACATCACTCATGTATACAGCTGGATCTACTTCGCGAAACCACCCGTTGCAGCTGTTGTCGCTGAGCCCTTGGCAGACGATGGCGGGATGAGCTACACGCTCAACGCATCCTCATCGTCGGTCGATGCGCGCTTCTATGAGGTTCGCTGGGACTTCAACGGTGACGGGATTTGGGACACCGATTGGCTGTCAACCCTCTCGATAGCCCACGAGTTCCCGAAGCCGGGGAACTACACCGTGACACTCGAGGTCAGGGACGCGCGAGGGTTGACAAACCGGACCACCATAACCATCATAATAGAACCAGGGAAACCGTCAAGCTGGCTCGTGGCGGAAGAGTATCCGATAGGTATCGCGTTGGCAGCCATCCTTGTTGTCGGATTTGTCGCGCTGTTTTTTGCATGGCCGATCGAGTCGCTGCTGATCGCGCTCCTCGCGATTATGGTGCCCCTCTACACGAGGTTGAGGAGGGACGATGTCCTTGAGAACTACAGGCGTGGCATGATACACGGTTTCATACTCGCGCACCCGGGCGTCTCATTCATGGAGATGAAGGAGGCTCTGTCCATCTCGAGCGGCTCCCTCGTCTACCACCTCAGCGTCCTTCAGGAGAAGGGGCAGGTCTGCTGCCGAAAGTCCGGGACGTACATGCGATACTACCTTAATGGGAGCACGATGTCTCAGATTCTGCGCCTAGGGCTCACGGATTTCCAGATGGAGATTGTTAAGCTCGTCTACTCCAAGGGCGAGGTCTCCAAGCAAGACATCCACAAGGCGTTTGACACTTCGAGACAGACGCTTCACTACAATCTCAAGAAACTCGTGACGGACGGAATCCTGAGTTCATCTCTCTCCAAGGGTCACCGTGTGTTCAGGATTTCGTCGGGTGCGGAATCCGACTTGTCCAGGGCCTTGGGTTTGAATGGATCTTCCACCGCTTCGAAAGATGCGTTCGACTCACGAACGCCGGAGAAATCATCATCGGGCTCGCCGGAGTCCTGATGTCCATAATTGGGCTAACCCCTCATTGGGACGCGCCCCGTAAAAGGGACTTCCAAAACTATGAAATACCGCTCGTGGCTTTTTCGCGAAGGGACTGAGGACATGGACATGGCTTTGGACAGAAGCAACGGCACTGTGGCGGCGTTCGGCCCGCGAGTGGTTCTCGTCTCGGTTCTGATTGGAATTCTTGTGACGATTCCCCCAGGAGCGTTGCTGAACCCGGTGGGGGACGTCGAGGCGGCCCCCGCGGAGACAATTTTGAGGATCGGCTTCGTCGGAGAATTGAGCACATTGAATCCACTCATTGCCGTCAATGATACCGACAAGTTCCTTGCGAGTCTGATCTACGATTGCCTCACCGGAGTCGACGAGGATCTCAATGCCACGCCCAACCTGGCCAACGAATGGTGGATCGTCCCCGAGACAGACCCAGAGCTCGTTCTCACGGGAGAACCCTTCGGGGCAGTATGGCAGTACAACCTCACGCACAGTGCGACCTGGCACGATGGCGAGCCGTTCACGGCAGAGGATGTGAACTACACGCTGAACCTCTTCACCGAGAACTACGATGCCATTTGGAGTTACCAGCCGTACACGTTCTTCATCAACTATTCTGAGCGTATAGACGACTACACAGTGAGGGTGCACTTCTTCGACCGCGCCAACGTTTCGAGCATCCCGGTCGCATTCGGCGACACGCTCCCCATTGCGATCCTCCCGACGCACATAATTCGGAACGTGCCGGTGCCGATGCTGTCCTTCTCATGGACCAACAGCTTCCCGGTTGGCACAGGTCCGTTCATGACCCGGTCCAGCACTTACGATGAGATGCAAGCCGGCGTGAACGTCACGCTGCTGAGGAATCCGAACTATTACTGGAGCGATGACTACGGGAAGCAGGTTCATTTCGACAAGCTGGACCTGCGCTTCTACCAGACAGAGTCCCTCATGAGAGCCGCCCTGTTGAACAAGGAGATTGATGTCGCAAGATTCAACACGACCAACTTCGCGGGCTGGGAGGGGGAAATCCTCGGAGGAACCGTGACAGACGTCGCCACGATGACGGGCTTGAGGCCTGATGGCTACTGGACCGATGTCGGTTTCAACTTGAGGAATATGTCGATGGCCCCTCCCTTCGAGAGGAACCGCATGACACTCGACCCTTGGCTGAGGGTTTCGCTCGCGATGGCGACGAACAAGTCCGAACTAGTAGAGTCGGTCTACAACGGGTATGCGACAGAGGGTTCGACGTTGGTCTCTCCGGTGCATCCCTACTGGCACCTCGAGCTGGGGCCGGGAGCATCGTGGCCCTACGATCCAATCCTGGCGGCCGCGTTTCTCGAGCTTCTGGACTACATAGACACGAACAGCGACGGAGTCAGGGAGGCTGGGTTGAACAGTACTGCGGTCCAGATGGATTGGGCGTCGCCAGGAGATCCCTTGATCTTCCAGCTAATGGTCATGGACAATGCACCAGAGGATCTAGAGATAGCCCTCGCCCTGCAGGCAGAGTACATCGCGATCGGCGTCGAAGTCGAAATCGTTCTGATGGACTACCTGTCCTTCGTGCTCGATATGTACGGCTACCGCTACGACATGATGATCTACCACTGGGAACAGGACACGGATCCGAACATGATACTCTTCATCGAGTCGACGTACGCCGTGGCCGGCTGGTCCGACAACTCCTACTCCCTGCAGGAATATGATGACAACTACTCTGCGTCCGTTTCGGAGCTAGATCCTGCGTCAAGACAGGTGTGTGTCCAGAACTGCCAAGTCATCAACTACGTGGAGGCTCCATACATTGTGCTGGCCTACCTGAATCAGACATACGTGAGAAGGACCGACACCTTCACTGGCTGGGGTGATTGGGCTGCTCATCCGGGCAGGAGCCTCGACGCCAAGTGGGGCGCGAACCCGCTCATCTTCGACCTCATGCCCGCGATCCAGAACACCGCGCCAACCGCAGCGTTCACCGTAACGCCCTCAACCGGGACCACGGCAACCACCTTCGAGTTCAACGCCTCCGGAAGCTCGGACGCGGAGGACGCGACGGGCGATCTCGAGGTCCGATGGGACTGGAACAACGACGGGGTATGGGATACGGCTTGGTCGACCACGAAGACCGTGCAGCACGTGTTTGCTACTGGGGGCACTCACTCGGTCGCTCTGATTGTGCGCGACACGGGTGGCATGACCGATACGGCGACGACGGGAGTGATCGTCACCGACGTGATCCCCGAGTTCACGGATGCCTTTGTTCCGGTCCTGATGGTCGTCATGCTGATGCTGGCGATCAGGCGGAAGTCGAGAATCCAGAGCTGACCTGGGCGTGCGTCGAGATGTCCGCCTCCGGACATTAACATGCTCAAATAGCTTGCTCATCGGAAGAGGGGCCCGTCCAGACGTTCATGAGAGAGTACTTATAGCTCGCAAAATCGTTCATTCCAGTAAGGACTGAATTGCAGAAGGGACCCCCCATGAGCAAATCATCCATTGTAGCAATAGCTCTAGTGCTGGTTATGGTGGCCTCCGCCTTCACCGTCGCCACCATGAACGTGGTTGCCGACAAGGGCGTTCGCGACTCGTATGGATACGCTTGGACGGACAGCAAGTCGCCAGTGCCGACCGTGGCGTTCAACTGGGTCGAAATAAAGCCGACCGGGACGCTCTCGGGTGTGCTGGGCGACAGCGGATCAGGCGGGCCTTTCCCGATCGGGTTCGACTTCAGTTTCTACGGCGCCCGATACAGCGCCTTCAACATCAGTTCCAACGGCTACATCCAGTTCGCTGGCATGAGCTCGGTTGACTACCCGGATAGCATCCCAGACTGGTGGACGCCGAACAACATAATCGCCCTCTATTGGGACGATATGGACGTTGACGCTGCCCCCGAGCACGGGATATACTATCAGACCATGGGTGTCGCCCCAGACAGGCAGCTCGTGATTGAATTCGTCAACATAACGGACTACTGGTCATCCTCCCACATGATGATGGAGATCATTCTCAAGGAGAACGGGCAGATCTGGATGCAGTATCAAACCCTGAACGGGTTCACGGGCGACGGCGCAGCGGTCGGCATCGAGAACGCCGACGGGTCGATCGGTTGCCCATATGGATACTACTATTCAAGCAGGCTCGAGGACAACCTCGCCATCCGGTTCTGGGACTCGCCCGTCGTATTGGGCCCGCCGGATGCGCAGGCTGGTCATCCCGGATCAGAGCTCAGTTACATGCTGACGGTGACCAACGATCTTGGAATCGCAGACACGATCGAACTCGAGGCGTCGGGGGTCGAGGGCTGGGCCGTGCAGCTCTACGACTCCTGGATGAACCCCCTCATCGACACAGATTCCGACGGGCTCGTCGACACAGGACTTCTTTCAGCGGGCTCATCGTTCACGTTCTATGCGAACGTCACCGTACCCTTGACCCCTTCGAACGCGACAGAATACACCGTGATCAATGCCAGCGCGCACTCGAATCCCCTCCTCTACGATGAATGCGTGCTCAGTTCCGACCAGACCGCAGCGTGGTTCGACCCGCCGCACCTCAGCTTCGCCACCGATACAGACAGTAACGGTGACTTCAACACGCTCACGCTCAACGTCAGCATCTATGTCCGTGTGGCCGGCTGGTACAACATCGACGGCGACATGTACACAGAATCTAGCATGTATGTCTGGGCACGGAGTGATTACTCATATCACGCGGCAGGATCGCAGACCGTGCAACTGGTCTGGAACGGCTGGCATATCCGCGACGCCAACGAAGATGGACAGCTGCGCATCGACCTCGAGATGCGTGACGGTTCTTGGATCATCCTCGACACCGACACGCACAC
>Ga0153915_10006117_pt1 | contig 11250 bp, 8 predicted proteins | sample Opewatmetagenome_2_FD_107003 | JGI IMG/M metagenome (GOLD analysis project Ga0153915, IMG submission 107003) | Freshwater wetland microbial communities from Ohio, USA - Open water 3 Core 3 Depth 3 metaG | ecosystem: Environmental > Aquatic > Freshwater > Wetlands | place: USA: Ohio, Lake Erie...
AATTGTACATAAGCCTGTCTGAGTCGGGTTTGCCCCAGCCTGGTATCCCAGAGGCCGGTGTCAAATTCGGCACCTTGAATTGTTTGATAAATCTCAGGCGGAGTGTTGCGGTTAATGGTATTTGTCCCGGAGTGATAGCTAACCGTTTCAATATTGAATATGCCTCTTATATCTTTCCCTACATCCCATTCAAAGAAGATGTTGGACCACTGCGAAAAGAAATTAACAGGACGATCGAAGGCTTGTCCCCCCTCAGGTCGGAAGGCAGCTGGAAAGGCTGAAGCGACTTCACCTGCTGTCCCCATTCCAGCATTTCTACTCGCAATGAATCCTGCAAACAACCCCCCATACGTCTTGAAATCAATCTGACCATAGGCCGTTGCGCTAAGGCCCATGATCAATACCGCAAACAAACATAGAACAATAGACTTTTTCATCTCTTTTCCTCCTCCTTAAACTTAGTTTCTTGTGAGTAGTGTTTCCTGATGCTTAAACCTATTAATAAAATTCACTACCACGATACCCCCTAAAGTCTTCACCTCCTTTCTCCTTTGAGTTTGTGAAGAAAAAATACAATAAAATTAAAATTTTTTAATCCTATACCACTCCTGGAAAAACTTGTCAAGCATTTTTTTTGGTTGGAATCATAAAAAGTTTGTACCCCCCTCCCCTTAAAGGGAGTTGATGCGATTTATCATTCCTCCATTTTATGACAATTTACACCCCCTCACCTTCATATTCTCCCCCAAAAGATACTGTGTCATAATCGTGATGGAGGGTAGATACGGACGGATCAGGCAGTCAGGCTCCTCAACTTTAGAATGCGGTCATTTAGAGTTATGGGTAATCGAGCTTCTTGCAAATGCAACGTTTTCCTGGGCTTGCAGCACAATGGCTGACCGATAAAAGGTTTCCGCCCTGCCTTCGTCCCGCAAGGCGGGGCTCCGCGCAGGCAGGTCTAAAGCTTCGTCACCTGACCGCCTACTCCGACTTGCAACCGAAGTGGTCTCTCGTTAATTGTGACACAGTCTCAATGGGGAAAAGGTGAGGGGGAGAGGGACCAGCTTAATCATTTGACGATCCTGGAATAGCCATGTTAGAAATGATCTATCGATGGGTGTTTTGAAGGGATGTATCCAATTCAAAGGCTGAAAAAGGTTGCTAAACATGACGACATAAGTCTTAAGCAGTTTGTCATTCCGGGCTTGACCCGGAATCCAGGAGTAGAAAAGCAAGGAGGGATTAGGAGAATATGGGAGATGCATTAAAAAACAGAGTGGTTGTCGTTACCGGGTCAGGTCAGGGGATCGGGAGAGCGATCGCCATAGGCATGGCGAAAGAAGGCGCTAAAGTGGTGACCAACAACCGCCGTCAAGGTTCCACAGGCAATGCCATTTTAAACGAGTCTATCGTCAATTCGCTCGATCAGGAGAAGAAAGAATGGCTGCAGAAGCAGTCAGAAGGGTCAACCGGCGATGCCGAAACCACTGCTCGGACGATAAAAGAATTAGGCGGCGAGGCTCTGCCTTTCTTCGGCGATATCTCCGACTTTAAGGTAGCGGGAAAGATGATAAAAACAGTGGTAGATACCTTCGGGAAGATTGACATCCTGGTGAATGTTGCCGGAACTTTCGGGTTTGGTTCTATCTGGGAGATTACAGAAGAGACCTGGGACCGTGTTACCCTTACCAAGCCTAAGGGTTATTTCAACATGATTCGCCATGCTGTCCCTCACATGATGAAGCAGAAGTGGGGTCGAATACTCAACTGCACATCGAGGGCTTTTCTCGGAGACGTTCTTAAACATGCTGAATACTGTGCCGCTAACGCCGGCGTTGTCGGTCTGACGAAAGCAGTGGCAAAAGAGCTGTATTCCTATGGCATCACCTGTAATGCCTTTTCCCCCTTTGCGAGAACCAGGGCTGCTTTTGAGCTGACAGCCTATGATGTTGCTGTCAGTAAAGATGAAAGTCCCTGGCTCGACAGAAAATTCTCATTCCCGCTGGATAAGGCCCCGGGTCCGGAGCCATTGGTTCCCTTTGTCATCTACTTAGCGACTGACGCCGCTGCTGAAATAAGCGGTTCGGTCTTCAACGTTGGGGGGAATGACATTGGCCTGTACTCAGAACCGGAAATAGCGAGGAGCCTGATAAAGTTTGGAGATCCGTGGACATTGGATGAGCTGGTGGAACAAGCTCCCCGTGGATTGTTCATGGGATATCGAAGCCCAGCCAAATTGGGTTAGTACGAACGCAATAGAGGATTCAGGTTAGAAGAGCTTGAAAATAAGGATATTGCTCGTGCCTTTTCTGTCTGTTATATTGCCAAGGTCGATGACGGCAACTACCAACTCTTCGTCTCCGTCGTTATCGATGTCTTTTATCTGGAAATCGGAGATATAACCGTTGATCTCTTTCGTCTTCCAATTTGTGGTGAATCCCCCTTCATCCCAGACCAAGTCATAGATCTCCCCTTTTTCAAAAAGTCTGATTTTATCGACCCATTCCGTTGTCGAGGAGATATTTTTGTTGACAATCACCTCATTCAATCCATCTCCATCAAGGTCTTTTATGAGGATCCTTCCCGGAATGTAGACCCTCCAATCGGTTGTACTCGGCAGTTTGCTGGCTAACCATAAATTCCTTTTTGAAATATTATCGTAGAAATTGATTGTTCCTCCATAACGGTCCCCGCTGGTCCAGGAGGACTTTTTATCATTTTTATCTTTATTTAGGGCCATGATTCCCAATCGCTCAGTGCGGTCTATCCCAATGAGTTCTGATCTCCCTTTATCTCGGATCTCTCCCATGGCAAGCCCAAAGATTCTGGTTCCCATCGGGAAAGGCATCTCAGGACCCTTTTCAAAGGAATTCTTCTTCCAGACGAATTGATAGACGCGGCCAGAAAATGCGCTACCAGATTCTGTGATCACGTTACTCATCCTTTGGCCCATCAAAATGGGACCCTCTTTAGGATGTTCCAACACCCGAAAATACCAATCCACATTTTCAACAACCTTTTTAAACTTCCCCTCTTCATATTCTAATATGAAGGACCGTAGTTTGTCGTCGACGATGGAGGTCACGATGATCTCTGCCACTCCATTCCGGTTCACATCGGCGACATCGAGGCTCAAGAAATTGTGCTCGCTCCCGTGTTCGATCTTCCGAAACAGATTCATCTTATCCCCATCGTATTTGAACACATAGAGATTGTGATCATCCATGGCCACCAATTCGTTCTTCTTGTCTCCATCCACATCGCCGATATCGAGGCCTTTGATTTCAAGGTCAAACGTCTGGGTTTTCTTATAACCCGGACCCTCAGAACCTATCCTCCCGATCTCCCCTCTCGGCTGCACAAGATAGGGATGTCTGCGTTCACCGGACTGGCCGGCCGTGGCACGACGGCCCAGGATCTTATACCCGATATCCTGGGCAAAATCTCCGATCTTCACCATTACATCGTCGATGCCTTTATGCTGGGTGTAAACGCCGATGGGTTGTTTATTTTCAGTGATGCTGATGAGTCGGGCATCCAGACTGATATAGCTACCGACCTTGGTGAGGCTTCCGAGGACAACATAATCTGCTCCAGCTCTCATCCCGACCTTTGTGGCGACTGCCTCATCGAGACGCATCGGCCTCTCTTCATAGAGGGCTCGTTCTACAATGGATCGGTCGATGACATCGATCCTCCCTTCCGATGTGATCCGGGATGCCAGGATGTCATAGATGCCTTCCCGCAGGTAGTCGAGATTCTCTTCACTATTAATGAGGAAAGGGAGGATGGCCACCTTGTAAACCTTACCAGAGTCTCTGGTCTGGGTGGTCGAGAGAGAGGGGGGGATGAGAATAAAGATCAATAATAGAAGCAAAAGGATACGTTTTAATTTCATCTGGATTACCTCTCTGGACGAGATGAATTCAATGCCCCTTTTAGCACTGTTACGTTATCATGGGGTATTGGGGAAGATTTGTCAAATGAGATTTTAGAGAGGTCCAAAAAGTCCTTGAAAGCAAAGGAGGCAGATTCCCAAAGCTTTAGAATGCGCTCATTAGGAATTTTAGGGGTAATTATCGTTACTGAAGATGAAACACTCGAAGGGGGGTAGGGGGCCCTCTCCGTGCCTTTGGCTATAGGAGAAAAATAGTTTTTCGAAGGCCTCGTTTAAACCGGCAAGTGGATGTGAAGACCCTTCTATCTAACGACAGTAAAAAAACGGGCAAGCATGATGCTTGCCCGTAGATTTATTAGAACTTGATAATCAAGTCATCAACCTATCTTAAAGACCATGGCTGCACCAGTATCGCCAGCAGCACAGCCAGCCCATAGACCATAACCTCCGCCAAGCATCACCATCTCTTCTATCAATTCAGCAATAATTCTTCCCGCGGTAGGAGCCTGGGGATGACCATAGATCATGGAATTTCCATAATTGTTCATCCAGTTTACATCCATCCCCATTTTCCGAGCCATGTTAATATCATTAACGACAAAGGGGCTATGGGTCTTTACGGCTTTGAGATCCTTGACCGTAATTCCTGCATTTCGAAGGGCCATCTCAGCGGCAGGAACAGGAGCCTCTGCCATAAAACCTTTTTTAGCCCTCGAAAAACCGTATGAGATGATTTGAATCTCCACTTTCGGATCTGGGCTCAGCTCTTTTGCCTTCTCCCGAGTGGTGACGATGAACCCACAGTTTCCATCTGCCGGATGGGTCTGTGCCCCATAACTGTGGACGCCTCCGGGCTCGACAGGAGCCAGCTTGGCAAGGCCCTCAGCCGTTGTAGGGATTACTCCCTCATCTTCTTCAATGAGTTTCGTCTCTTTTTTACCCATTTTAATCTCGGCAGGGAACATATACCTTTTTTGAAAAGCCCTATCGTTGGCTAAGGAATCTGAATATTGCTGATATCTCCTCAACGTGACGACGTCACACTCCTCCTTTGTGACCCCGATCTTCTTAGCCACATTTTCAGCCGTCTGAATCATCTTAAACCCTGCCCATGGGTCCCTATTGAAATTGTCCATCATCCAATTCTCAGACTCTAACTCCCCTCCTGGACCAAGAGGATTGGGCCAAACCGTATGGGGGCCATTTGAACAGCGATCTGCCATCAAGGCGTACCCTGTCTGGTAGGCTCCGAGTTCGATATTTTGGGCAGCCAGGTAAATACAGGTCGTTGAAGTGCTACAGGCTTGATGAACCATTAGAGCCGGTATATCCTTTTTGCCCTCAACGAGCAAAGCTGCTGACCAAGTATGGCTATAAAAGAGTACATGCTGGGGGATGGTTATTCCAAAATAGAGATAGTCGATAATGGTTGGATCAATCCCCCTTTTCTTAAACCATCGATTGCCAGTTGCCGCTCCGAGAGTAATAGCATTTTCATTGGCAAGCTTTCCTTGCCAGCGACAAAAGGGTGAAGAATAATAACCTTTAAATGGAATATACACCTTGTTCAATCGAGCCATAACATTTCCTCCTCTTTGAGTTTTTTTTCACATAAATTTATTATAATATTCTTTCAATGTCAAATTTTTTTGAGGACACAAGGCTAAAAAATTTCTTGACAAATAAGGAGTGATTCAGGTTTAATTTCATCTTGTTCTGTGAAGGACAGGCATCTCATAGGATGAAAAGCGAAAACAATAAACCAAAAGTGAGGAATCATAGAGGAGGTATTTATGGCGACACCCGTGACCGTCCCGATGGTAGGTAAGATTGTTTCGGTTTCAGTAAAGGTGGGAGATAAGGTAAGAGAGGATGATCAGGTGGCGGTGCTGGAAGCGATGAAGATGGAAATGCCTCTGGTTGCTCCAGTGAGTGGAGTGGTGAAGGAGATATGCGTCTCTGCCGGCCAGGAGGTGGAGGCGGAGGCAACCATTGCCGTGATTGAATAGAAGGGAATACTTTTTGAAGGTCAATTGAACCTGTTAATGCATTTATGCTCACCCCAGAAAAATTTAGCAATCTTTCATAACGGATACGTCACCCCTGCCTGCGGTAGGCAGGGGTGACAGGCTCGGACGATGGATATATTCCACAGGGTTGACACTCCCCCATCCATGTGATATTTCAACCTCAATAGCGAATATAAATTTACAGGTCCTTTATCGCCTTCGCAGGAACTACGCCTGCTTACTGCTAAATAATTTAGCATACCCGGGTTTATCGGCGGGGCTCCATGCATTGGAGGTTTTTTAAATGGATTTCTTTGGCTTCTCTGCAGATTGCCAGACCACGGCCATGGGCATTATGCCCCATACAGACATTGAGAGAGCTCTGAAAGCAGCCTTGTCATTGGACATCCCTTTCTGGCCTCAGCTCCCGAAAGTCAGTTACTTTGAGGACATGTATGTCCAGGTTTTGGAGAATTTTCCTGGGGTGAGGATCGATCCTGTTCTAGAAAGAATTAGTTTTGACCTTTCCCGCTTTTATGAAGAACTTCCTGCTTATTTTGAGAAGGCGGATGATCCCGAAACCTTTAGATTGACAAAAGAGTTTTCCCTTGTTTACCGCCGGTTTCTGGAAAGAGACCTTTCCCATTATCCTGCCATCCGGGGTCAAGTGATCAGCCCAATCAGTCTGGGCCTAAAGATCGTGGACGAGAACCAGAAATCGATCATCTACCACGATGAGGTCAGGGAGATCCTGTTCGACTTTATTCAAAAGAAAGTGAATCATCAGTACCAGGAATTAAGAGAGAGAAATCCCAATGCCTTTGTATGGGTGGATGATCCTGGATTGGCCCTCATTTTCAGTGCCTTATCAGGGTATAATGAATTCCATGCGAAGACCGATTTTGACCGATTTTTGGAGGGGTTAGAGGGGCCGAAGGGGGTTCATCTTTGTGCCAAACCGGATTGGGACTTTCTTCTCAAATCAAAAATAGATATCCTGTCCTTCGATTCCTTCAACTGCGGCGTCGTGATCATCCACTACCCCTCCTTAAGAGATTTCGTAGATAGAGGAGGCGTCATCTCTTGGGGGATCGTTCCTACTTATACTGAACTTTTAGAGCAGGAAACGACCGGTTCCCTGATGGAGAAACTGGAAATTTTCTGGGAAGACCTCACCAAGAGAGGAATGGATCAAAAAAGGCTGCTCCGTCAATCCCTATTGGCACCAGCAACTTGCAATTTATTAAACCCGGATAAAGAGAAGACTGTAGAGAAGGCCTTTGAAGTTTTAAAAGAGTTGTCGAGAAAGATTCGAGAGAAGTATGGTCTTACCATGAACAATGAACGATGAACCATGGACCTTTGTGCATTGTTCATGGTTTAACGTTTATCGTTCGATAATGGAGATGGGGTGTATGATGGAACGAATCGGTATTATTACCAAACAGAGTAAACCGGAGGTTGCCCCTTTTGTCAGAGATTTGGTGGAGTGGCTCCGACCTAAAAAAATCGACGTGTATATCGAAGAAGGGATAGCGAAGCTGGTCCATCCTCCTCTTGTAGGATCTCATTTGAATTCCATTCGGAGGGAAGACATCCCAGCTCATGTGGAGATGATTATTGTGCTGGGTGGAGATGGAACGCTTCTCAGCGTTGCCCGCCAGGTATGGGACAAAAATATACCTATCCTTGGCGTCAACCTGGGCGGATTGGGTTTCTTGACAGAAATTGCATTAGACGAACTGTATCGGGTTCTGGAGAGAGTCGTTCAGAATGATTTTGAAGTGAATGAGAGAGAAGTGCTTAATGCTGGGGTGATTCGAAAGGGGAAGCAGATTGCGGATTTCACCGTGCTCAACGACGCGGTGATCAACAAAGGAGCCTTAGCGCGGATTATTGATCTTGAGACTACGATCAACGGCGAATACCTATCGACTTTTCGATCGGACGGGCTGATTATATCGACCCCTACGGGTTCTACAGCCTACAACCTTTCTGCCGGGGGACCGATTGTTTACCCATCTCTGCATACGATCATCATCACTCCCATTTGTCCTCATACGTTAACGATCCGTCCCATTATCATCCCCGATGATGTGAAGATCCGAGCACTGCTCAAATCGAGAGACGAGGAAGTGATTCTCACATTGGATGGCCAGCAAGGATTCAATTTGGAATTTGAGGATGCATTGGAGGTAAAGAAGGCTGAGGGAAAAATCCTTCTCATTAAATCACCCTACCGGCACTATTTCGAATTGCTGAGAGAAAAGCTGAAATGGGGAGAAAGATAATAGTTCGGAGTTTAGAGTTCGGAGTTCGGAGTAAGGGATTTTTTGATTAGTTTTTTACTCCGAACCACGAACTCCGAACTCATCACTATTTAATTTATGTTGATCGAGCTTCGAATCAAACATTTCGCCATTATTGATGAGTTAAATTTATCCTTCTCAAAAGGCCTTAATATCCTCACGGGTGAGACCGGAGCAGGAAAGTCCATTATCCTGAATGGGGTTCACCTTCTTTTAGGGGATAAATCGACTGAAGAGTGGATTCGAAGTCCTGAAGAAGAGGCAAGCGTTGAGGCTCTTTTCGATATCTCTGGAAACCGGGAGGTTAAAGAGAAGATTGAAGATAAGGGGTTGTATTTACAGGGTGCAGGGGAGGAAGATTCTCTCTTGATTCGGCGGGTGATCTCCCGATCCAGCAGGGGGAAGGTTTTCATCAATGGGAATATGGCCACCCTCGGAGTACTTTCGGAGGTTGGAGAAGGACTTCTCAGCATCTATGGACAACATGAACATCAGACTCTTCAGCGAGTGGAAACCCACATTGATATCTTAGATGAATTTGGAGGACTTCTCGATCTTCGAGAAGAATTCCAAAAACAGTACCAAGAATTTATCTCCTTATCTGAAGAGGCTGAAAGGATTCGAGGGGAGAAGGAGAGAAGAACGAAAGAACGTGAGCTGATGGTTTTTCAGTCAAGGGAGATTGGGGCTTCCGGGATTCAAATCGGAGAAGAAGAGTCCTTGAAAGAAGAGCGTACCATCCTCACCCATGCAAAGAAATTGATGGATTTTGCCCATGTTACTGAAGAGACAATCTATTCAGAAGAAGGTTCAGCGATCGAAAGGATTCAAAAGATCCTCAATCAAGGGCGAGAGATGGCAGCCATTGATCCTTCCCTTTCACAGCCCTTGAAGGCCCTCGAATCCACCCTTATCCAATTGGAGGAGACTGCCTTTGCCTTGAGGGATTATTCTAAAAGGGTCGAAATCAACCCAATGAGGCTGGATGAGATCGAGAACAGGTTAGAGGAGATTGATCGATTGAAGAGGAAATATGGTCCAACCATCGAAGCGGTCCTTACTTTTAAACATCGGATTGATGATACATTGAAATCGTTCACCTTTGAGGAAGAGAGACTTTCCCAAGTAGAATACTGTTTGGAGCCTCTCCGGCAAACAGTGAACGAATGGGGGAAGAGGCTTTCGGGGGAGAGAAAAAGAGCGGCCTTAGAATTAAAAAAATCCATAGAAAGGGAGTTAAATTCCCTGGGAATGAAGAAGACTGTTTTTGAGATCCATATGGATTCCTTGCCCCTTTCTCTGAAAGGGATGGATCGGGTAGAGTTTCTCATCTCTCCAAATGTCGGGGAGGAAGTAAAGCCCCTGGCGAAAATCGCATCGGGAGGTGAGCTCTCAAGAATTATGTTAGCCATGAAAAGAATCTTGGCCAAGGTGGGTGGGAGGCAGGTTCTCATTTTTGATGAAGTGGATTCTGGAATCGGGGGGGCGATGGCAGAAGTGGTCGGAAAGAAATTGAGAGAACTCTCACGGCATCATCAAGTCATCTGTGTGACCCATCTTCCTCAGATTGCTTGTTTTGCCGATCAACACCACAGTGTAAGAAAAGAGACAAAAGGAGGCCGGACGCTGACCTTGGTGGATCTTTTAAATGAGGGGGCAATCGTGGACGAAATTGCCAGGATGCTGGGAGGAGTGAAGATCACAGAAAAGACCCGAGCCCATGCCAAGGAGATGATTGAAAATGCCAAGAAATCTTAGAAATCCCGTGGAATAATTCGGGCGGGCAAGGATATCTCCAAAGTTTTACAATTGCGGTCGTTTGGCAGGGAAAGGAAACAGGTCCTTTCAGGTGAACAGCATATGTATGGTTTTTCATTCTCAGTAGTTAATTTAATGAGGTACCGCTGTAAAACTTTTCCGATATCCTCGCCCGCCCTTTGCAGTTGGGAAGATTTTTTCACACCTTCTCTTTTCTCAGGAGGGGTTAGAGGGATTATAGGGAGAACTTGATGATACGGAAAGCCAAAATCGATGATATCAAAGAGATTCAGCGGTTGATCAAACTCTATGCCCCACGAGGAGGAATTCTTCCCCGATCCCTTAGTGAACTCTACGACCATCTCCGAGATTTTTTTGTCTTCATTCGGAATCGAAAGGTCACGGGCATCTGCGCCCTTCATATCTGCTGGGACGATCTCGCGGAAATCCGGTCCCTGGCTGTGGAGGAAGAGGATCAGAATAAAGGGATTGGTGCAAAACTGGTAATGGCCTGTTTGAAGGAGTCAAGGCTTTTGGGGGTAAAAAGGGTTTTTGCCCTTACCTATCAACCCGATTTTTTTGAGAGATTGGGTTTTAAGAAAGTGGATAAGGCGGTGCTCCCCCATAAAATCTGGACTGACTGCCTGAAATGCGTCAAATTCCCGGATTGCGATGAAACCGCTCTGGTGAAAGAGATAGAATGAAAAAGGGCTGAGGGAAGAACCCTCAGCCCGTGATTTCTCTATGTCACACATCAAGGAGTTATGGTAAAGATGGTATCACTCACATCGGTTCCCATGGTGAAGCCCTGATCATCCTTAATCACTACCTTAACCTTACATCTCGTCTTTGGTTTGGTCACGACAGGCCAATTGAAACTGGGGGCGGCGTATGTATGAAGAGTTTCATTAAGAGTGTACGGACTTCCAAGCGTTATTATCTTCTTCCAGGTTGCCCCTCCATCCAGAGTGTAAGAAAGTATTACCTTCAGGACGGGATCGACAGGTTCGTACAAATGCCAGGAAATAGACCCTGGTGTTCCACCCTTCACAGAACCCCCTCCGTTTGGATCCGTCACTTTCAAAACTTCGAGCAGGATTTTGTCTGATACCCCCTCCGCAACCTTTGCGTGCGAGGCATTGTAACCTACGATCTTAAGCATGAGCCACTTATTTCCAGAATCAGGCGCAAGGATGGGTGTAGTGAAGGTTGTGCCCGATACGCCATATTGCGTCTGATCGCCACGCTGCCATGTTGCGCCATTATTCATGGAATA
>Ga0153915_10006118_pt1 | contig 11247 bp, 9 predicted proteins | sample Opewatmetagenome_2_FD_107003 | JGI IMG/M metagenome (GOLD analysis project Ga0153915, IMG submission 107003) | Freshwater wetland microbial communities from Ohio, USA - Open water 3 Core 3 Depth 3 metaG | ecosystem: Environmental > Aquatic > Freshwater > Wetlands | place: USA: Ohio, Lake Erie...
GGAGGTTTGGTCTTAATCGGGCCCACCAACTTATGGACAGTGATGATTGGTTTAGGGACAGGTATTTTTGCCGTGCGGGGACACAAGCTTTTTAGGAAAAGAAAAATTCCCATTTAAATCGACCATCTGCTTTGTAAACCGAGATGGTCTCATATTTTTTCTTTGTCTCTTCGGGGAGACTTCGATCCTTATACTATTCTTATGTGGGATGGGTCTATCCTCGGTCCATCATTTTACGATACTTCTGTCCCATTATTACCTTTTCTATTTTTCCCGTAGGATTCCTTAGTACCTTATCAAAAATAATGTGTCGAGGTCGCTTATACTTGGGTAAATTCTCTTCACAGAATCGGGTGATTTCTTCTCTCGTCTCAGTTGATTGGGGTATATTAGGTTTTAGATCAACGATTGCCGCAACAATCTCTCCTAATCTCTCATCGGGAAGACCAATCACCCCTACATCATGGATCTTAGGATGCCCCTGGAGGATATCCTCAATTTCTATTGGATATATATTTTCGCCCCCACAAATAATGACATCCTTCTTCCTATCCACAAACCATATGAAGCCGTCCTTATCAATCTTACCCATATCACCAGTATACAACCAACCTTCTTTAATGGTTTCTGCTGTTTTTACTGGGTTCTTGTAATATTCTCGCATGACACCATTACCCTTTACAATAATCTCACCCACTTTACCCGGGGCAACGTCATTATCATTCTCATCCACAACTCTGGCTTCCCAGTTGAAACCTGCCTTCCCAATAGATCCGAGCTTATGTTCATTCCCGATTCCGAGATGGATACATCCAGGTCCCGAAGCCTCCGTAAGACCATAATTGATCTCATAGAGCATGATCGGGAATTTTTCTTTCCAACGTAGAACAAGATTTGGAGGAACATATTGTGTTCCAAGGAGCACAAGACGCCAACAACTTAAATCGTAGTCTTCCCTCCTTAGTTCACCGCTCTCCATAGCTGTTAATATATCTTGGAGCCATGGCACAAGGAGCATGGCTACCGTGCCCCTCTCTTCATGCATGAGTTCGAAAATGCCACGAGGGGTAATTTTATCCCCCTGTATTACAGAAGCGCCACCAAGAATCAAACTTGCAAGCCAGTGGATCCAGTCTCCTGTGTGGTAGAGAGGTTTTAAGGTCACCCAGATATCATTTGGCCTTCGAAGCCCGTGGAGAACCTCCGTGATCGCTGCACATTCCATATTCTTGTGCGTAAGAAGGATTGGCTTCGGAGCTCCAGTGGTACCAGAAGTAAAGTAAAGTCCACATGGATCTTCGTCTTTGATCTCTATCTTTTTCGGGCTGGAGTTCGATTCAGCTATCACCTCTTCAAAATTCTCCATATCAGGAGGCACAGTCTGGCCATTCACAATACATCTTTGAGGAGGTAGGAATGGATGGGAAACTGCTTTCACCTTGTCGGCAAAACATTCGTCGAGGATGACGGCTTTGGGTTCTACAACATCCGCACAATATTTAAAATCTTTCTCTGTAAATCTAAAGTTAAGCGGTGTAGCAATGGCTCCTGTTCTGACAATGCCAAAATAGGCTTCAAGCCAGTTGATGGAGTTCATCATCCAGTGCAATACCCTATCCCCCTTCCCAATCCCACGGGCGATAAGGGCGTTACCGATCCGGTTTACCCTTTCATCAAATTGCTTCCAGGTAATCTGTTTCCTGAGACTTTTGCTCGGTATCCGCTCAATAAGGGCAGTAGCATATGGATGTATTCTCCCATTTCTCGCCAACACTTCAGAAATATTCATAAGGTTACCAGCTTCATTCCCTTTTTAAATTATTTCTCTACGTAGAGTCCAAGTTCCTTTATGATCGGGATACCAACTTCTTCGGCCTTTTTGATTGCTTCCCTAACGGATTCTGGTCCCCCGCATCTAAGTTCTTCTCCAAGTCTTTCTATTCCTTTCTTAAATTCCGGATCTGCACATGTCTTATTAAAAGCGCCGACAAAGGCTTGCTTCAACTTTTCGGGAGTATCCCTATGGGCATACATACCGAGTATGGCAACAAGCTTTGCAGCTTCCGAAAAGCCAAGTTCAGCTGCACACGGCACATCAGGTGGATCGCTATATCTTTGGTCGCTGAGAAAAGTTAAGTACCTAACTTTTCCTGCCTTTACATGGTCCCTTACAGATCCATATACCATCGCTGATACATCTACATGCCCGCCTAAGAGAGCAGCCAGTTTCTCTGGGCTCCCTTTATAAGGCACATCGATCGTTTCAACGCCTGCTTTTCTAAATATTAATAACGTACCCATATGGGAAGTAATTCCCCGACCGGAGTGGGCCCATCTCAATTTACCGGGATTTTTCCTCCCATAATCCAATAGGTCATTGAGAGTCTTCCAAGGCGAGTCACCTCTCACCATCAAACCGTCTTTATATTCCATGAAGCTTCCTAAAGGAACGAGGTCGTCGGGGCTAAACGGTACCTTTTGAGTCTTGATAGTAGTTGCAATGAAAAATTGGCTGATGTTGAAAAGTTTGCTTCCCGGCTTGGAACTAATTACCTCAGCAGCCGCTATGCTGCCTCCGGCACCTGGTTTATTAACCACAACCATAATCTGACCCAAATATCTTGGGGCGATGTCTGCAATTAACCTGGACATGAGATCCGAAGAGCTACCGGCTGTGAAAGGGCAGAGAATTTCTATAGTCTCAACTCCCATCGCGGGTTGGATCAAAACAGTTCCAACTGAAAGCATTGCCAAAACGAAAACTAATATTTTTCTTTGCATTAAATTACCCTCCTTTTATTTCTTAAAGTGGTGGGTTTCACGAAATTCGTAATCCATTGATTCCATTAATTTATTCAACCTACAATCTATCGGCTTGCCCTCCCATAAAAATTCCCTTTCGTTTACAAGTACTTACACCACTACAACCACTTCAATCAACCTAATTTTAGCCTCTTTCAGATGGGGTGGACGACAATTTTTGTCTCTCCCTAACTTCCTCGCCCCAATGGGTAGAGGGGAAATTTCAAAAATTATTTTGTGAAGCCCTATTTAATTGTTTATCGGTCTAAATATTATGATAGGATCTCCATATGTTTAGGAAATTCAAAAAATTAAGGTCGTTTAAACTTGGTTTCAGTGTCTTGTTTTAGTTGCTTTTTTCTACCTTTATACCTCTATATCTCCCACTAATAAAGGCACGCCATTTACGATTTCAAGCCTCTCTGGTATATTGAATGATGCGATACTACGATCTTGAATAAGTCGGGTCATCTCCGGAAAAATTAAAGCCACCATATTCCCCAGAATCTCCCCAATAGATCATTCTTCGTCTTTTAAATCACCGAGATGAAATTTCAAAATATCAATAAATGTCATAATAGGGGCTATGTTCTTTTCAACCCCTGGAATACCATTGGTGAGTTTCTTAAGTTTAGTTGCCTCGGCCTCTATTTTTTTAAGGCTTTTCTTCATCTCTGAAATAGGAAAAGACTTTTTTCTCATCAACCTTCTTCTTTAAGTTCTTAAATCCTTAAATCTTTTTGCTTTTAATGTATAGCGGGGAAGTTCGCCGGGTTTGCACCACTGCAGTTCAAATCTCAAGTTTGTTACGTTCTTTAAATGTTGTTGTAGAGATTTTCCAAGCTGTTCGAATTCCTCTGGTCTGATTGTGGGGTCCGTCTCTACACGTAACATGATCTCATCCAGAATAGACGATCTTGTCACTACAATCTCATATTCTAAAATTTGGGGGAACTTCCCACGAATTACTTCCTCCACAGAGAGTGGGGAGAAGAGAACACCCCGTATTTTGCTGAGGTCATCGATTCTTCCGATTATCTTTTCGATCCTCAAGGATGTTCTCCCACAGGGACAATCGCCTTTAGCCAGAATCATTAAATCTTTGGTATTAAAACGAATAAGAGGAAATGCCCGAAAGAACAAAGGAGTAATGACCGCTACCCCTTGTTCTCCTGGTTTCACTGATGTTGAAAGTGTTTCACGATCTAAAAATTCAACTAAGAAATATGGTTCAAAGACATGTAGATCTCTTTTTTCGGTACACATTCCCGCCCATCCGCAGGTTTCTGCCCCTCCAATATGATTGTAAACATCAGCATTCCAAAACTCTTCAAGTTTTCTCCTTGCAGGTTCGGAAAGGAGTTCTCCAGCGCAGACTATTTTTCGTATTGTGAGATCTTTAGCGGGATTGATTCCTATTTCTCTGGCCACTTCCGCCATGTGCAAACCATAGGTCGGTGTACATACTAAGGCCGTCGCCTGGACCTCTATTATCTTTTGGATACGGGCCTTAGTGTCAAGAGCACCACCGGGAACCACCTCACAACCAAGCTTTTCCGCTGCGTAGTGGGCTGACCAAAAAGCCACATAGACATTATATCCAAAAGGAATAAACACACGATCATTCTCACGAAAACCCATCATATAGAGCATAGAAGTCCAGGGTTCTATTCGCCATTGCCAGCTTTTGTATGTGTCTGGAACATAAACAGGTCGCCCTGTCGTACCTGAAGTTTGATGGAATATAGAGAGTTCCATTAGGTCTGTTGCCAATGTTTTTCCATATAAACACGGTTCACCACATTCCTGAGCTTTCCGCAGTTCCTCTTTATCTGTGATTGGAACTTTTCGTAGATCATCTAGACTTTTGATATCTTCAGGAGTTACTCCCATCTCTTCAAATTTCTCTCGATACATCGGCGAATTTTCCATCGCAAAAACCATGACCTGGCGAAATTTTTTTATTTCTATTTGCACCAGTTCATCTCTGGGAAGTGTTTCCAAGAAGGGATTCCAATATTTATTCTTTTCCATGTCCTCTTACAACGAAACGCTGATTACAAAACAATTCTCTTAAATTAAGGGATGGATTGAGATATTCTCATGCACATGTTTTAACAGCATTATAGGCCATTCAGATGATATCTTCTTCTTTTAGCTTATTTAATTCCTTCTGGCTAAATCCCAATAATCCACAATAAATCTCTTCATTATGTTCCCCAATCTTAGGGGCAGGAGAATTTATACTGCTGGGTGTCAAGGAGAGTTTGATGGGTAGGCCAGGTATGGGGATACTTCCTATTTCGGGATAATCCATATTTACAATCATTTCACGGGCAATGACCTGAGGGTCATCTTCCAATTTATCTACCGTATTGACCACACTACAAGGGACACGTGCTGTTTGCAATACCCTAATCACTTCATTAACCGTTCTTTGGGAAACCCACTCTTTAATCACCTGATCGATAAGATCCGCATTATCGAAGCGGACCATATCATTTTGAGAAAGCTTTGGGTCATTTGCCATATCCTCACGACCAATGGCTTGCATTAGCCTTTTCCAAATAGGATTGGTCGTCCCGCTGAGAAAGACCCACCCGTCTTTAGCTTCAAAACAACCCAGATAAGAATGAAATCCGCGATTCCCCACTTGTTTGCGTATTTCATCATACACTTTATAGAGGAGCAGGGTTCCCATACATTGGGTAGCAAAAAAGGCAATATCAAATAGAGAAACATCAATGAACTGTCCTTTACCTGTCCTCTCCCTATGGTAAAGGGCCATCACAATACCAAAGGCGGCAAATACTCCTGCTCCTAAATCATTGTAGGTAATAGTTGTTTTTAAAGGAGGATCCCCTGGAAATCCGGTCAATATCATCCCTCCTGACCTGGCTTGGGCAATATGGTCAAAACAGACCAGTTTCGCATCGGGTCCATTCTGACCAAAACCTGTTATTGCGGCCACAATGATAGCCGGATTGACCTCTCTTAGTCGTTCATAGCTAACCTTTTCAGCCATGGATGTACCTGGGGTAAAATTATGCAGAACTACATCAGACTTTTTAACCAATTCATCAAAAATCTTTTCCCCTTCTGGCTTATTGATGCGTAAAGTGATTCCTTTTCTGTTTCTTCCGACGACCTTATAAGAAAGGGTCTCACCATCGGGCCCCAGCAACCCCCATGATCGGTCTGGGGCCCCCTCTGGCTCCTCGATTCGGATCACCTCAGCACCCATATCTCCCAATAACATGCCAGCTACTGGGCCAGATTGAAACCGAGATAGGTCAAGAACTCTTATGCCCGCTAATACTCCCATGTTTATCGTTTTCTTTACCACCCTCTTTTAGCCAGAGCTTTGGCATAATCGGTTTGCATTAAGCGCACATTTTTTATCTGTTCCTCGGTAAACCATTTCTTCAAATCTATTTTATCAACCGGGTAGTGAGGCCGTGTAAAATTATTGACAATATTAAAAGGCTTTGTTGCATCAAGGGCCATGCCCCCTTCCCAGCCGCCAACTCCACGCTCTCTTAGCTCTGAGGGTTGTGCTGCTATCCCACGCGAGCCCCGGGGCAGCTTTAAAATATCTTTATCCGGATCTACCCTGCTCTCCAATGCCCACATGATATCATCAGCATTATAGATGTCAACGTCCTCGTCAACAGCAATGGCCATTCGCATACCAGGTGCGTCTGCCAAGGCAGACATGAGGATGTTTCGCTGAAATCCTTCATCTTGAGCCCTCTCCTTCCGAATCTGGAAAATGACGCCGCTGCCCCATTTGAAATAATCTGGAATGAAAACATCAACGCAGATACCCGGGGCAACCCTTTCTGCAAGCTCAAAGAAAGTGGCTTCCCTTAATAGATCAAATCCAGCATATTCAAGCCCCGCAGCTAAAGGCGTATAGTAAATGGGTTTATCTTTACGCATGGTGATCGCTGTCACCTTCAACTTTCGCACCTTCCAGCTCGTGCCCAGGTAGCCGACCCACTCGGGGAAAAACGGCGCCTTGGGTGAGCCTTGTTTGCCTAATCGCTCAGCCTCATCGCTTTCCCATACGTTTTCAGAATAAGGCTCAAGATATCCTTCCAGCACAATTTCGGCATTCGCAATAGCGTATGCATCTACTGTTTTTGCCTTTACCAACCCAACGGGTGCACCTTGAAAGGCACCTGCTATCCCGAGCTCGTCACTCCCGTGGGGAACGATTGTCCGAACGTTCCAGGTTCCTGCTACGATCCCCACTGCAGGACTCGGGTTTATATTGACCGTAAGGGGGATCCGAGTATCTCTGTGGGTCTTAAAGGCCACCATCCCGATGTGGGTGATCTGAGCAGTTGAAAGAGATGCCCAGTCTTTACCCCTAAAGTGGATCCTATTAAAGGAAACATTGGTGTCACCCTTCCTATAGACATCGCACAAGAGCTGATTACCACAGCCCATGATGCGGCCAGCATCATGTTCTGTATGTTTGATAACGGGAAGTGTACCTAAGACATCGATGTTTTTTGTAATGACCACTTCCTGGCAAGGTGCTTCTTTTACGATCTTCGGAGGAAGTGGGTTCCTAATGGCCTCAACAAACTTGAACTTAAGCTTCTTGGGATCGTCGACATCAAAAAGGTCTGCCAGGGGATCCCGCCTCCCAAAGACGTTCCCGATATTAAGAAAATTGGGATACCCCTTAATCTTCTCAAACATGAGAATCGGTCCTTTCTCAAGGGCTTTCAGAATGCCTGCGATCTCATAGATCGGGTCAACCTCCTGCTTTACGTGTAACACCTCGCTTTTACTATCAAGGTACTCCAAAGCACTTCTTATGCTGGTAGCATCCTTTTTCTTCACTTTTCAAACCTCCTTTTCTTTTTTGTGAAATTGAATAAGATTTAAATCACTTCCCCTTGCGAGGAAGAGGGGATCTACCTATTGTGCCTGTCCCCTGTTTTTCCTTTAACGCACGCCATACCTTTTCGTACGTCAATGGCAGGCTGTCGATCAGAACCCCTGTGGCATCAAGAATAGCATTTGCCACGCACCCTTCGGTTGGTACGGTGGCCCCTTCGCCAACTTCCTTGACTCCCCAGGGTCCTGCCGGATCGTAACTCTCCACGACCAGCGAGTTGAGCATGGGTATATCAAGGGCTGTTGGCATTCTATATTCCGAAAGATTGGGATTGAGGATTTGCCCTTTCTCGTCAAACCGAACCTCCTCCCAGATTGCTTCACCGATGCCCATATAAAGGCCGCCCTGCGCTTGTCCATGGACAAGCGCAGGGTTTATCACCGTGCCAGAATCGTGGACGTCCCAGGCACCTTTCAGATTTATCTCCCCCGTCACTTCGTCTATCTGCACCTCGATGACCTGAGCAGCGAAGCTGTAAGCAGGCGAGGTCCCTACGGCGGCTCCCTTGAAGCTTCCACCGAGCTTTGGCGGTGCGTAAGAACCATGCCCCACAAGTAGTCCCTTCCTGACAAAATACTCATGGGCTACCTTCCCGAACGGTTCTCTGATAGTCGGGTTATTCTTTACAAAAACCATGCCGTCTCTGCAGTCCAGCTGAACTGGATCGACATTCATCATCTCCCCCGCCATCTCCAGCACCTGTGCCTTGATCATTTCGCCCGCTTTTTTGACCGCCCAACCGGACATCAGCGTTTGTCGACTGGAATACGCTCCAAAATCATGGGGGGACCTTTCAGTATCGGCGGACACTATTGTCATATTCTCATACCTGAATCCCATGGCTTCTGCGGCCATCTGACAGAGAACCGTGTCTGATCCTTGCCCAATGTCTACAGCGCCTGTGTCAAGGGTTGCTACAGATCCGTCCCCGTTTACCCTTATTAAGGCCGCAGAGTGCGGCAGGTTTGTACGGTAGATGGGATAGCCCGCACCGGATACGTAACTGCCCAGTGCCATCCCTATCCCTCTGCCACGTGGCAGCTTGCCTTTTTTATCGCTCCAGCCAGAGACCTTCCGCACAGTCTCGATGCAGGCCTCCAGTTCGCAGGAGTTAATGCCAAAATCGTTGACGGTTACTGTATTAGGTTTTCTCATGTTTTTCAGCCGTATCTCCAGAGGATCAATGCCCAGATCCCGTGCGATCCTATCCAACTGGTTCTCAATAGCATACCGCGGATGAGGCGCGCCGTGACCGCGCTGAGAGGCGGTGGTCGGGAGATTGGTGTAGACCCTGAACATGTCGTACTTGTAGTTATCGAAATCATAGGAAAGCGTCAGCAGGGCCCCCGAGTAATAAGCTGTGGCGATGCCGTTGGCGGTGTAGGCACCCCCGTCCATAATGAAATTTGCATGAACCCCGAGGATTTTGCCATCCCGGTCTACACCGGTCGTCAGCTCCATGATCTGGCGGGCCCGTCCCCTATTAAAGGTAAACATCTCATCTCGATCGTAGAACATCTTTATGGGTCTTCCCGTCAGGCGAGCCAGGACAACGCCGGCAAAATCGAGTCCCGTCGCTCCCGTCTTTGACCCGAACCCACCCCCCACGAAGGCACTGACGATACGCACGTTGCCCATGGGCAGGTCGAACTGTCTGGCCAGGTCGTACTGGAGGTAGTGAGGTTTCTGAGTGCTTGTATACAGGGTAGCCTTTTCACCGTCCCACATGGCGATAGACACGTGCGGCTCCAAGGGGGAATGATACGTCCGGTGTCCCAAAAATGTGTCTTTCCTTACATGAAAGGAGCGGCTGAAAGCTTCTTCCACGTTTCCAAACGACTGGTGGATTTCTACATTGATGTTCCCCGGGTAATCCTCGTGAACAAGCGGCGCACCTTCAGCCATTGCTTCTATAGGGTCAAAAACGGCAGGCAGTATCTCATAGTCAATCTTGATAAGTTTTAAGGCCCTATATACTGTTTCTTCATCGATCGCTGCGATGGCAGCTACCTTGTCACCGACAAACCGTACCTTGTCAATGCAAAAGATATTCTCATCATAGCGGGCCGGGGAGATCCCATACTTTTTTGCCGGCACGTCCTCATGGGTGATGACGGCTTTCACCCCCGGAAGCCTTTCGGCCTCGGACGTATCGATCCGGAGGATGCGCGCATGGGCATGCGGACTGGTTAGGATCTTTCCGAACAGCATGTTCGGGAACTTGAGGTCTCCGGCATATAGAGCCTGGCCCGTGACCTTCACGCGGGCATCTATCTTCGGAACGCTTCTGCCAATGACCGCATAATCTTCGTTCTTCATGTTACACCCCTTCGCCATGCGTCGCCGCAACCGACAATACGGCTTTGACGATATTAACATAGCCAGTGCACCGGCATAGATTGCCTGCGATAGCCTCCCGCACCTCCTGTTCCGTGGGATGCGGATTACTGGCCAAAAGGGCCTTGGCCGAAAGGATCATGCCAGGTGTGCAAAAACCGCACTGAATTGCCGCATTATCAATGAATGCCTTCTGCAGGGTATCGAGTTGATCGTTTTGTGCCACCCCCTCCACTGTGGTGATCTCATGGCCGTCAGCCTCTACGGCCAAGACCAGGCATGAATCGACCGGTTTCCCATCCAGAAGAACCGTGCAGGATCCGCAATCTCCTAATTCACAGCCCTTCTTTGTACCGGTAAGATTGAGTTGGTCCCGCAAAACATTGACGAGCAGTGTATTGGCCTTCACAACGAGCGTGCGGGGATCGCCGTTTACTACCAAATGTATGGCATACCGCTTTATGCCCTCCTGTCTATCCTGAATATGTTCCATCAGCTGGCCTCCCTTGTCTCAGATATGGGCAACTTGAGGGCTTTGCACAGAGCCCGTTTGGTGAAAACCCTGACCATGTCCCGCCGGTATTCCTCCGAGCCCCTGATGTCAGATATAGGTCTGCACTCCTTTGCAGCAGCCCTGCCCACATCCTCCAGCAAGGCTTCCGTCACCGCATTCCCAGTGAGCAGTTGCTCGGCCTCCCATGCCCTCGCCGGTGTTGGGGCTACGGCAGCAAGGACAATGCGTACCCCTTTCACGTAGATACCGTCTGCAATGACATTGGCCGCCACGCCTACAACGGCCAAGGCCCCTGAGCGGCGCAGCCCGAACTTCAAATAAGCGCTTCCTGTCGTGGCTTGCCCAGGGATGACGATCTCGGTAAGGATCTCATCGGAGGAAATAACGGAACAACGCGGTCCGACGAAGAACTTCTCCAGTGGAATGGTTCTCGTTTCATGAGGACCGGTCAAGGTTATGCTCGCATCCAGTGCGATCAGGATTGGCGGCAGGTCAGCGGAAGGGACAGCACTCGCCAGATTGCCGCCTATGGTGCCCCGATTCCTTACCTGATTGTTCGCCATCGAGTGAGCGGCCTCGGACACCGAAGGATATCTCTCCTGGAGCAAAGGCGAATTCGCAAGGTCGTTTTGCGTTGTCTTGGCCCCAATAACTACCCCCCTGCTCGGAACATACGCTA
>Ga0153915_10006119_pt1 | contig 11247 bp, 8 predicted proteins | sample Opewatmetagenome_2_FD_107003 | JGI IMG/M metagenome (GOLD analysis project Ga0153915, IMG submission 107003) | Freshwater wetland microbial communities from Ohio, USA - Open water 3 Core 3 Depth 3 metaG | ecosystem: Environmental > Aquatic > Freshwater > Wetlands | place: USA: Ohio, Lake Erie...
ACGTCACGGAAGGCGCCGAAGGGCGCGGAGCAGAACAGCTCGTCCCCGGGGGCCAGCAGGGCCAGCCGGGGGGTGAGCTCGCCATCCGGCACCAGGTCGTAGAGAACCTCCACCACCGGGTCCTGCAGCCCGCTGGCAATGCTGTAGAACCGGGCGGGCCGGCGGGGGTCGAGGGTGAGAGCGGTGCATTGGCCCGGGATGAAATCCCACGGCCGCGGGAAGGCCAGCCGGTAGATTCCGGGGGCGACTTCCGAGTTCTCGCTCACGCGGACTTGCGCCAGGCGCGCCGGGTCGAGATGATGGGCGCTGTTCTCGGTGCTCCCGCGCACCGGGATCATGCGCATTCCCCTGCTGGATGCCATGGGGACCAATGTACACAAAGAAGTGGTTGCCGACAGCCCTTGCATAGGCTATGTTCCCTTCACCATGTCCAGTGATGACCGGGGGAGCGGGAAGAAGAGCGCCGCCAGGAATGGCGGCAACAACCCGCCCGCTGCCGGCAATGCTTCCCCTCCTGCATCGAGTGATCCCGGGCAGCCGAGCCCCGAGCCTGCGCCACCTAGAACGACTCCCGGGACGGACTCGCCGTTGACCGGCGGCGAGCCGGCCACCATGCCCGCCTCTCAGCCGTCCCTGTTCCCGACGGAGCCGCTCCCGACCCCCCCGATCCCTTCCACGTCCCGCGAGCCCCGGCCCCAGCGGTTTCTCTTCATCTCGAAATGGGGACTGATCCAGGACCTTGCCTGGGAAGTCAAGAAGGAGGGCAACGAGGTCCGCTACCACATCATGATGAAGTCCGAGCGCGACGTGGCCGACGGCTTCGTGGACAAGGTGGACCGCTGGGAGGACAGCAAGGACTGGGCGGACGTCATCGTGTTCGACGACTGCGAGTTCGGCGCCCTGGCCGACCGCCTGCGCGCGGAGGGCAGGTGCGTGATCGGCGGAACGCCGTACACCGACCGCCTGGAAATGGACCGGGACTTCGGGCAGGAGGAGATGCGGGCCGCGGGGATCTCTATCCTCCCCCGCTGGGAGTTCGGCTCCTTCGATGACGCCATCTCGTTCATCAAGTCCACGCCGGGCCGCTACGTGGTGAAGCCCAGCGGCCGGGCGCAGAACGACAAGGTCCTTTCCTTCGTGGGGCAGGAAGAGGACGGGCTGGACGTGCTCACCATGCTGGAGCACTACAAGAAGGGCTGGGGCACCAAGATCAAGAGCTTCCAGCTTCAGAAGTACGCCTCCGGCGTGGAAGTGGCCGTGGGCGCGTTCTTCAACGGGGTGGATTTCATCCACCCCGTGTTCGTCAACTTCGAGCACAAGCGCATGTTCAATGACGACATCGGCCCGCAGACGGGAGAGATGGGAACCTCGGGGTTCTGGCACGGCTCCAGCACCCTGTTCCAGCAGACCCTGTACAAGATGCGGGACCGCCTGGCGGCCGTGCGCTACACCGGCTACATCGACATCAACTGCATCGCCAACTCCCGGGGGATCTTCCCGCTGGAGTTCACCTGCCGCTTCGGCTACCCCACGATCAACCTGCAGATCGAGGGCGTGCTCTCGCGCTGGGCCGACCTGCTCACGGGAATGGCGCGGGGAGTCCCCGTCACCCTGCGGGCCAAGCGTGGCTTCCAGGTCTGCGTGGTGATCGGGGTTCCCCCGTTCCCCTTCCTGGACTCCGAGGCGTTCCGCAAGTTCAGCGAGGACGCCGTGGTGATCTTCCGAAAGCCCATGAACGACGGCATCCACCCCTGCGACATCAAGCTCGTGGACGGGGACTGGCGCCTCACGGGCAACTCCGGCTACGTGATGGTGGTCACGGGGTCCGGGTCCACGATGGACGACGCCCGGCGCGAAGCGTACAACCGGGTGAAGAACATCATCGTCCCCAACATGTTCTACCGCACGGACATCGGCGAGCGCTGGCACAAGGACGGGGACCTGCTGCAGACCTGGGGCTACTTACTTTAGGAAAGCAGCCATCGTTTTTATTCCTTGCCCCTGCCCGAAACGCGGCGGTACCTTCCGGCGGGGGTGACGAGCCATGCGTTCCAAGGTCCTGGGGTTCCTTGCGCTGCTGTTCCTGGCGGGCCTCCCGGCCTTCCTGTTCGCGGCAAGCGGCACCATCGTGTACACCGAGGGTGAGGTGTCACTGCGCAGCGGCTCCGAGACGCGGGACGCGGCAATCGGGGACGCGGTGGGTCCCGGCAGCCTGATCGTGACAGGGCCGAGGTCGCTGGCGGTGATCGACCTTACCAACGCCACCACGGTGAAGCTCAGGGAGAGGACCAGCCTGGCCATCGATTCCATCGGGGAGTCGACCTCCGTCACCCTCACCGCCGGCGCGGTGTTCACCACGATCACCCGGAAGCTCACCGGGCGCTTCGCCGTGCAGACGCAGGGTGCCGTGTGCGGAGTCCGTGGGACGGAGTTCTTCGTCGCCTACGGCCGCACGATCGACGCAAAGCCGGACGTGTGGATGTGCGTGAACGACGGAACCGTGGAGGTGTCCATCCCGCAGACGGGCCAGACCGTTCTCGTTCCAAAGGGACTGGGGATCAACATCGTGGGCGGGGAGAAGATCACCGCGCCGCGGGCGTACGCCTGGACGCGCAAGCTGAACTGGAACATCGACCCCCAGTCCGGCGCCGTGGAAGACCGCACGAGCCTGGAGCAGGCCTACAGCGACCTGCTGGACCAGGACTACGATTGAGGGAGGGACCGTGATGAACAAGGCAGCGTGGGCTCTCGTCCTGGCCGTCCTTGCCATCCCCGCGATGTCGGCGGGAGCGCAGCACCTTCCCGGCACCACCGCCGGGAGCCCGATGCCGCAGGGACAGGTGGAGCTGCAGAGCCGCGCCCAGCTCGTTGCGAATGTCGGCAGCTGGGACATCCTGGCCGAGCTCCTTGGGAAGCTCTACAGCACGGGCACCCCCCTGTCCTCGTTCGAGTCGGTGACCGTCGGCGGCTACTACCGGGTGATCCCCAACCTGAAGGTGGGTGCGCTGGCCCGGCTGCAGGCGGGAGCCCGGCACGACAACGACGTGCTCGCGGTCACCTCCGACCCCACCACGGACTGGACCTGGGCCGACAGTTCCGCGCGCCTGGAGGGGGTGCTCATGCTGGACGTGAGCCCGAGGTTCCAGCTCGGCTTCCTTCCCACCGGGAACTGGGTGCTCATGCTGAAGGGCCGCTACGAGTACAACACATGGAACGGCCAGATGTCGATCATGGCCCGGCCCGAGCTGACCTGGTTCTGGATCAGGGACCGCGACCCGTTTCTCAACGTGGCGCTGAGCTACGAGATGTACTTCCCGCTGAACTTCGGGAGCACGCTGCTCTACCAGAGCTATCCCTACCTGACCGTGCTGTGGCATGCCACCCCGGAGGTGGGAATCGAGCTGGCGGCCGCCTACAAGAACACCTCTTGGACGCAGTCCGACAGCTGGCTGGTCGCCGGCTGGGGGAGCTACACGACGACGGTCCAGTCCTGGGTCGTCTCCCTGGGAGTGGTATACACCCCGAGCTTCTAGGGGCGGTTCCTCGCCGGGCTCGGTCCGGCGGGATTGAGCTCCATCGCGTGGACCGTCAGCTCGGTCGCGCTCAGCGCTCCATCTCCACGACGACCTTGTCCACCTTCTCGAGGTCCCGCCGGTAGAACGCGGAGGCGGCCAGGAACAGGGCGCCGGCCGCGATCGACGCAAGGGGCACGACGAGCATCGCCGTGGGCAAGTCGAAGCGGTCCGAGATCGCGCCCACCACGATGGGGCCGGTCGAGCTGCCCACCAGGTTCTGGACGATCACGCAGACGGCATAGGAGATCGCCCATAGCCCCGGGTGCACGACGTCCTGCGTGAGCGCGGAGGCGCCCGAGAGGTACAGCAGCGTCGAGACGGCGGCGATCATCATGACGATGTACTGGGCCGTGCCGGAGAACACCCCGAAGGCAAGGAGCCAGATCCCGGCACTGAGAAGCGAGGCAAGGCCCGCGAACATCGGCCGGGCCGGGGCGTGCCTCTTTCTCCAGGCGTCCACCAGGAGCCCGCCGAGGGGCGCGCCCACGATGGCCAGCAGCATGATCGAGGATGCCTTCAGGCCTGCCGCGCGGGCCGCCATGCCCTGGGTCCGCACGAAGTAGGACGGCAGCCAGGTGAGGTAGGCGCTGGTGAGGAAGGTGTTGCCGGCAAAGGCGATGTAGGTCAGCAGCAGGGACGGGGTGTGCAGGAGGTCCAGCACGATTTCCTTCACGCGCAGGCGCCGGGCGGCCCGGGTTTCCGTGGCGGGCCGTTCCAGCTTCACCGTGCGGTAGTCCCGGGCGAAAAAGAAGAACAGCAGGCCGATGATGAAGCCGGGAATCGCCACGAGCCCGAATGCATGTTTCCAGCTCCACGCGGTGGCGATGATCCCCCCGAGCCCCACGCCGATGGCCGAACCAAGGGGAATCGACGCATTCCAGAAGCCGGTCATCCTGGCGCGCTTCTCGATGGGATACATGGCGGAGATCATCGCGGTCCCGCCGGGTGCGTATCCGGCCTCGCCGACGCCCACGCCGAGCCGGGTGAGGAAAAGCTGGGGGAACGTTTTCACGAACGCGGCGATGCCCGTGGCCACGCTCCAGAGCATGACCATGAGACCCACGCTGCGCTTCCTGCTCCACCGATCCACGAGGATGGACACGGGAAACGTGAAGATCACGATGGACCAGTACACGGCGGACACCAGCGAGCCGGCCTGGGTGTCGGAGATGCCGAGGTCCTGCTTGAGGAACGGGATGACGGAGGAGACCACCTCACGGTCGATATAGTCGAACATGTACAAGAGGAAAAGTCCGGCGAAGAGCCATCCGGTGCCGCGCTTCGCGCCGCTGTCCTGGATCGTTGCTGGTGCCGTCCCAGTGCCTGCTTTTGCCATCCCGCACCCCCTCCTGGGGCCGGACAGCCCCGCGGAAACCATAGCGGAAGGGTCAAGATAAATCTACGGGATGATGCTGAACCCGTCGACTCTACTGGGTCATTTTGCGCCATGAAGGCCTTTTCGTACCTTCCATATCATGAAACACAAGATTGGGATCATCGGCAAGGGAAACGTCGGAAAGGCCATCCAGGCCGGGGTTCAGCGGGCCGGGCACGAGACGCGCATGATCGGCAAGGGCGGAGGGGTGAAGGACACCGCGGCGTGGGCCGACATCGTGGTCATCGCCGTGCCCTTCGGGGTGGTGGAAGCGGTGGCGGCGGAGATCGGCGGGGCGGCGGACGGAAAGCCGGTCGTGGACGCGACCAACGCGCTGGGCAAGGACGGCCTGGCCGTCGGCTTCACTACCAGCGGCGCCGAGCAGCTGCAGAAGAAGCTGCCCAGGGCAAAGGTCGTGAAGGCGTTCAACACGGTTTTCGCCTCGTGCATGAGCACGGGCAAGGTGAAGGGCACCCCCGTGTTCCTGCCGGTAGCCGCGGACGATGCGAACGCCAAGGAAGCCGTCCTGGCCCTCTGCCGCGACATCGGTTTCGACGCGGTGGATGCGGGGCCGCTGGCCAACGCGCGCCTGCTGGAGCCCATGGCGTTCCTGAACATCCAGCTCGGCTACGTCATCAACAAGGGCATGGGCGCCGGGATCGGGTTCTCGCTGGTCCGATAACGACCCTTCCTCCGGCCAGCTGGTCTCTCAGCTGGCCGCACCCTCCGAGACGACAGCCGCCGCGTCCTCCGCTTCCACGGCCGCCACGGTGAACTGGCTGTTGTACAGCTCGGCGTAGAAGCCGCCCCGGGCCAGCAGGCCCGCGTGCGTCCCCGTCTCTATGATCTTCCCCTTGTTCATCACGAGGATGAGCTTCGCGTCCCGGATGGTGGAAAGCCGGTGGGCGATGACGAAGCTGGTCCGGCCGGCCATCAGGCGGGCCATGGCGCGGCGGATCAGCACCTCCGTGCGCGTGTCCACCGAGCTGGTGGCCTCGTCCAGGATCAGCATGGGCGGGTCGATGAGAATGGCGCGCGCGATGGTGAGAAGCTGCTTCTGGCCCTGCGAGATGTTGGAGGCATCCTCGTTGAGCACCGTCGCATAGCCGTCCGGCAGGGTGCGGATGAAGTGGTCCGCGTGCGCGGCGACCGCGGCCTGGTGGACCTCCTCGTCCGTGGCCCCCTCCTTTCCGTAGGCGATGTTGTCCCGGATCGTCCCGTTGAACAGCCACGTGTCCTGCAGCACCATGCCGAAGGCGCGCCGAAGGCTGCCTCGGCGCAGGTCTCTCACGTCCACGCCGTCCACGAGGATGCGGCCTTTCTGCGTTTCGTAGAACCGCATGAGCAGGTTGACCAGCGTGGTCTTTCCCGCGCCCGTGGGACCCACGATGGCAATGGTCTGCCCCTCCTTTACGTCCAGGTCCATGGCCTCGATGAGCGGCGCATCCTCCTTGTAGCTGAACCAGACGGAGTCGAACCGCACGTCCCCGCGGGGGGAGGCCAGGGAGATCGAGTCGGCGCGGTCCGCCTGCTCTTCCGTCTCGTCCAGCAGCTCGAACACGCGCTCGGCGGAGGCCGCGGTGCTCTGCAGGATGTTGGCGATGTTGGCTACCTGCGCAATGGGCATGGTGAACTGGCGCGAGTACTGGATGAAGGCCAGGATGTCGCCGATAGCCAGAGACCGAAGGGCCACCATGATCCCGCCGGCCACCGCCACCGCGACGTAGCCGATATTGTTGATGAATCCCATCAGGGGAAACAGCAGGCCGGAGACGAACTGGGCGCGCCAGCTGGCCTCGTAGACCCTGTCGTTGACCGAGTTGAACTTCTCGATGGAGGCGCGCTCGCGGCCGAATGCCGTGACGATGGCATGGCCGGTGTACATCTCCTCCACGTGCCCGTTCAGCTCCCCGATGTGCTTCCACTGGTCGGCGAAATACTTCTGGGAGCGCGGCGCGATGATCCTCGTCATGAGGAAGCTCAGCGGCAGCACCACCAGGGTGATGGCGGAGAGCAGCGGGCTGATGGTGAACATCATGATGATCACGCCCAGGATCGTGACGGCGGAGTTCACGACCTGCCCCAGGCTCTGCTGGAGCGTGCCGGCGATGTTGTCCAGGTCATTGGTCACCCGGCTCATGATCTCCCCGTGGGTGCGACCGTCGAAGTATGACAGCGGCAGCCGGGCCAGCTTCTCGCTGACCTCCCGGCGCATGTCGTAGACGGTTTTCTGCGCCACCCCGGCCATGAGGTACTGCTGGAGGAAGCCGAAGAGTGCCGACACCAGGTACAGCCCGACCAGGAACACGACGGTCTGCCCGACAGCCATGAAGTCGATTGAGCGGCCGCTGCCGAGTCCACGGGCGATCATGGTGGTGGTATTGCCGATGATCTTCGGCGCGACCACGGAGAACGAGGTGCTCACCACCGCGAGGGCCACCACGGCGAGCAGCGGCGCCAGGCGCGGCCGCAGGTAGCGCACCAGCCGCTTGATCGAGGCGCCGAAGTTCCGGGCCTTCTCCGTGGGCGCGCCCATGCCCATCGGCCCTCCCCGGTGCCCACCGGGGCCGAACCCGTGCCCGCGCGCGCCCGCGGGCGGCCTGCCCGGCAGGTTCGCCGCGCCCGGGCGGCCGGCGGGTGCTCGTGCGTCGCTCATGCCAGTTCCTCCTCGGTGAGCTGCGACAGGACGATCTCGCGGTATACCTCGCAGGTATGGATCAGCTCGTGGTGCGTTCCCGAGCCGACCACCCGGCCGTCGTCCAGGACGACAATGCGGTCCGCGTCCATCACGGTGTTCACCCTCTGCGCGACGATGATCACCGTGGCCTCCGCGGTCTCCTTCCGCAGGACGGCGCGGAGCTTCGCGTCCGTGGCGAAGTCCAGCGCCGAGAAGCTGTCGTCAAAGATGTAGATCTCGGGGCGCCGCACCAGGGCGCGGGCGATGGAGAGGCGCTGCTTCTGCCCTCCCGAGAGGTTCGTGCCCCCCTGGGAGACCGCGGACTGGAAGCCCTCCGGCATTGCCAGGATGAACTCCCGGGCCTGCGCGGTTTCCGCGGCATGCGCAACTTCCTCGTCCGTGGCCTGCTCCCGGCCGTAGCGGATGTTGGCCGTCACGCTGTCGGCGAACAGCACCGCCTTCTGGGGAACGAACCCCAGCTTGCCGCGCAGGACCTCCTTCGGCATCTGGCGGATGTCCACGCCGTCCACGAGGATCGCCCCGGAGTCCACGTCATAGAAGCGCGGCACCAGGTTCACCAGGGCCGACTTGCCCGACCCCGTGCCCCCGATGATCGCCGTGACCTCGCCGGGCTTCGCGTCGAAGGAGACGTCCCGCACCGCGGGCTCCTCGGCGCCGGGGAAGGTGAACGTGACTCCGCGGAACTCTATGTGCCCGTGCTCGCGCTCGGGTATCCGTGTCTCGGCGGCTTCCTGGATCTCCGGGGATATGGCGAGCACCTCGTTGATCCTCCCGGCGGAGGCCGAGGCGCGGGGAAACATGATGAAGAGGAAGGAGACCATCAGCAGGGAGAACAGGATCTGCATGGCGTACTGGATGAACGCCATCAGGCTGCCGATCTGCATCTCGCCGAGCGAGATGCGCCGGGCCCCGAACCACATGATGGCCACCACGGTGAGGTTCATGAGGAGCATCATGGAAGGCATCACCAGTGCCATGAGTCGGTTCACCCGGATCGAGACGTCGGTGAGGTCACGGTTGGCCTCGTCGAATCGGCGCGTCTCGTGCTCCACCCGGTTGAAGGCGCGGATCACGCAAACCCCGGCCAGGCCTTCCCGGAGCACGAGGTTGATCCGGTCGATCTTCGCTTGAATCGAACGGAACATGGGCAGCGCCCGGCCGGCCGTCAGGGACACCACCACGGCGATCACGGGGATGGCCACCGCGAGCACCCACGTGAGCCGGGCGTCCTCCTGAAGGGCCATGAACACGCCGCCCACCGCCATGATCGGGGACATGATGATCATGCGCATCAGCATCATCGTGAACATCTGCACCTGGGTGATGTCGTTGGTGGTGCGCGTGATGAGGGAGGGCGTGCCCACCCGGTCGAACTCGTGCAGGGAGAATCCCGAGACACGGGCGAACACCGTGCGGCGGAGGTCACGGCCGAGGCCCATGCTCACCCGGGCAGAGAGAAAAGCCGTGAGCACGGCGAAGATCATGTCGACCAGGGACACCAGGAGCATGAGGCCGCCCACGCGCAGGATGTACCCCGTGTCTCCCTTGGCCACACCGAGGTCCACGATGTCCGCCATGAGCGTGGGAAGGTACAGCTCGGCGACGGCCTGCCCCGCCACCAGCAGGAGAACGGCCGCCGCGGGCACCAGGAACGGCTTCAGGTATCGAAACAGCTTCAGCATCGAATGCCCCCCTCGTTCAACGACGTTCCGAGCGGTCGGCTATTGCACCGGGCAGGTGCTTCTCCGCCTCGATCAGGACGGGCAGGACCTTGCGTACGAAGGCCTTCGCGTCCGGCGCCAGCGCCCCGACCAGGTCGTCCACCCAGCGGTAGCGGCGGCGCATTCCGCGATCGATGAGCAGGCGGCCCCGGGCGGAAAGCTCCACCATCCGCACCCGCCGGTCCTCCGCGCTCTCCGCCCGCGCCACGAGGTCCGCCTGCACGAGACGGTCCACCATCTGGCTCGCCGCGGCGCTGCTCACCCCCAGGCCGCTGCCCAGGTCGTGCACGCCGCACCCTCCCCCGTGGTACAGGCGCATGAGCAGGGTCAGCTGGGGCATGGACAGCCCGGCGCCGCGCACGAACCGCCTCCACTCCGCCATCGATCTCATGTCCGACGCCTGCACCCACCGCCGGATCAACTCGGCGGGCTCCCGAGGCTCCTTCATGGTTAATTCCCCTTATTGATTAAGTGAGCTTAATATATAGCGCCGCGCGACCCGCGGCAACCCGCCCGCGCGCCGGCAGGCGGTTTGACTACTCCGCCGGGCGGGGCTACCTTCACGGGAGGCAGGAGGGCAAGATGAAGATCCTCAACCAGAAGTCCCTTGACGACAAGCTGCGGCTGGCGGGAACCGTGGTGCCGGAGCCCCTGATGAACGAGGTGAAGGACTTCCTCCTCTCCGCGGACGATGCGCAGCTGTACCACATCAACCCGTACCGCTTCGCGGCGCAGAGGAAGCTGGACCGAACCGCGGCCCTTCGCGCCTTCCTCCATCTGACCAAGGGCGGGCTGTTCAACCTGTTCTGGAACATCCACTGCCCCGCCTGCAAGGGAGTCACCCAGCACTCCAGCTCGCTGCTGACCCTCAAGCACGCGGACAAGTGCGGGGTCTGCAGCACGGTATTCGACGCCGGCTTCGACAAGAGCATCGAGGTGAGCTTCGGGGTGAACCCCGCCATCATCAAGCCCGCCGACATGGACGATTTCGCCAAGGTGGTGGCCGCCTTCGACTTGGAGCCGGGCATCTCCATCGAGCTGGACCGCAACGAAAGCCACTATCTGAAGACGGAGCTGCGCGAGGGCAACTACTTCCTCTTCATCGACGGGCAGAAGAAGGCCCTGAACCTCGTGGTCGTGTCCGGGAAGTCACCCGGCCCTCAGAAGATCAGCTTCGAGTACCGGGACAATCTCCCGCTTCTCACCATTGCCGTGGCAAAGGAAGGGCCGGCCGAGATCGTCATCGTCAACAAGGAGCGGGGGAAGAAGGTCATGGTCTTCTCCCGCCTGGGCCCCCAGCGCTGGCCCAGCGCGTCCGTGGTCTCCAGCCTCCAGGATTTCCGTGACCTGTTCTCCTCAGAGATGCTCTCCCTGGAGGAGACGTTTTCCATAGAGAGCCTCGGGTTCCTCTTCACCGACCTCAAGGGATCCACGGAGATGTACGAGCGTCTCGGGGATGCGCAGGCTTTCGCCCTCGTGAAAGAGCACTTCTATATCATGGAGCGCCTCGTGCGGCAGCACAACGGCGCCATCGTGAAGACGATCGGGGACGCGGTCATGGCGGTCTTCACGGACCCCCGGGAGGCGCTGCGCACCGCGGTGGACATGATCGAGGCCTTCGACGACCTGGAGACCGTGAAGAAGCTCAAGAACGCGATCATCGTCAAGGTGGGCATCCATCACGGGCCGTGCATCGCGGTGACGCTGAACGAGCGCATCGACTATTTCGGCACCACGGTGAACATCGCCGCGCGGGTGCAGGGTCTCTCCGACGGCCGAGACGTGATGGCCTCCGGCGCCATCTTCGGCGAGACGGGCGCCGAGGAGCTTCTGCAGCAGAAGGGCTGGGCGAGCGAGCAGTTCACCACGAGCCTGAAG
>Ga0153915_10006120_pt1 | contig 11247 bp, 5 predicted proteins | sample Opewatmetagenome_2_FD_107003 | JGI IMG/M metagenome (GOLD analysis project Ga0153915, IMG submission 107003) | Freshwater wetland microbial communities from Ohio, USA - Open water 3 Core 3 Depth 3 metaG | ecosystem: Environmental > Aquatic > Freshwater > Wetlands | place: USA: Ohio, Lake Erie...
AAGACTTTTCCTATATGACCGCTGAGAACGACATAAGAGGGAGGATCTTGTGTGAGATCAATATAAATGACATGTCCATCATCAAATCCTGCCGCTAGCTCTTTGCCGGTAGGGCTGAAAGCGATGCTGGTTACGGCAGTCGTTCCGAAGGAAAAATCTTGATACAATCTGGCAGCTGTTTGAGCATCATAGATTGAGATCGTGCCGTTATTCAAACCAAGCGCCAACTTGGAACCATCTGCGCTCAATGCAGCACTGGTCGCATTTTCGACAGGGAAACCCGGTCCGATGGGCGCATCGGTTAGAGCAATCACCATGGTTAATGTGTCCAGGGTACCAGAAACTGTCGAGACAACCTGCCCGGTGGAAAAATCTGTCAGAGCCTTCGGAGAGCCATTAAATCGGCTGATGGAGAAAGGCAGGGTAGTTCCACCAGAGCGTCCTTTATCCGTGTATTGCCAGAAGTCCCAGTTAGCCCATCCTGATGGAATGTCGGGAGAGGATTCTTTGTAGTCAACCACCCAAAGTGGATAAGATCCAAACTGGGGAGGCGGTTCCTGGGCGACGGCGGTACTTGCATCCAGATCAATAATCTTACTCCACAGGTTAGGACTGGTGCGCAGGATGGGCGTTTTCCCCGTGGCATCTGCAACTGTCTTCAACCAGGTTTGGATGTCGCGTAAGACCGAGGTTGAGGAAGAGCTGCCAAGCTCGAGAACTTCCAGAACCGGGGGCAAATCATTGGATTCCAACTTGACAGTATTGAGGAAAAGCCGGGCTTGTTCTTCAGGCGAATCGTTCAGTCTGTAAACATGGTAAGCGCAGCGTAGTAAACCATTCTCACCGATGCCTTGCCAATTTTCCTGGAAAGCAGTGTCTTCTGTCGATGCGCCATCGGTGGCTTTAGCACAGGCAAAAGCATATCCTTCCAGCTTTACCTGCTGCCAGTCGACGATCCCATTTGCCTCTGATACATCGATGCCAAGAACTTTCCGGTTTGAGGTGGGTGTTGCAGGTCGCACAGCCAGAAGCGTAATCTTTGGATCGAAGAATAAATTCTTAAGATCTGAGGAAATACTGCGTGCAGGGGAGGACATTGTCCAATCGCTGGAATCACCTGAAATAGAGGAGAGATAATTTAGATTCATCAGCAGCCCGTTCTGCTCAGCCAGGGTAAGTGTATCTCCTGTAGATGAAAATGTCATGCTTAGAATGGAAGAGGATTCGTTGTGAGAGGTGACAACCAACGGTAGCGGCTCTGACACGCTCCATATAATGATCGTCTTATCGCGACCACCCGAAGCAATCCACTGGCTATCTGAGCTGAAAGCAACGGCATGCGTGCTGCTGGTATGACCACTTAGCAATATTCCGGGCGATTGAGCGAAGGTATCTTGACCGCGCAGTAAAGCATCTAACGTCCATAGGATGACACTACCGTCTTTACTGGATGTGGCGATATTCTTCCCATTGCCGGCAATAGCAATGGAAAGCACAGCAGATACATGTTGTGTGACCGTGGAAATCAATTCACCTGTATTCGTATCGATGACCAATACAGCGCCATCTTCGCGACCGATGATCAGGTAAGCATTGTTCTGAGTGAAAGCCAAACTATCGATAGGTACAAGGATCTTTGGGATAGTGGTGGGGATAATTTTCTGATTGGCAATCGAGCGGATAAAAACCTTTCCATCTGCCCCAGCAGAGGCTAATAATGAGCCACGCGGATTGAAAGCCACGCTGTAAACCGGACCTTCATGGCCTCCGAACGTGTACAGAGGCTTGAACTCTGTCCGAGTCGCTTTCAGGTCGGGAACAATCCAAACGAACACGACCCCATCTGCACCACCGGAAACAAGCTGAGTCCCATTGGCATTGAAGGCGATGCTGGTAATGGCATCGGTATGGGCAGCGATATCGACAAAGGGAGGGTTTTCTCCATCCAGCGTGGTGAAGCGGATCAAACCTTTTGTGCATCTGCCTGAGAAATCAAAATTTTCACAACCGCCAGCCGCAAGGAGCCCCGAGGATGGATTATACGCAAAGCTGTTCAACTGGGCAAAGCCTTGCAGCGTGATAGTCCGCAGGATGGATTTATTGTTGATGTCCCAAATGCGCACCGTGCCATCTTCACTGGCAGATACCAGATTGCCATCTGCCTGCGTGAAAGCGATTTGCGTAACTGTACTGCTGCTGCCCCTCAGGTAAGCTTTCAGGCGCGGCTGAGCACGTAAAGTATCCAGTAACTTGCCCTGACTCTCAAAGTTGACCGTTCCGGTGATCGCTTCGGCTGCCAGGAGCAAACCCAGATCGGGTTGAGAAGTAGCGACGGAGATTGCCTGGTCGCCCAGGCGCGTGTTGGCAAGCACCGACTGCTGTTGAGCATAGAGGATGGTTTGGGCTTGTTCGGTAGCCTGGACGACAACCGTTTGCGTGGCAGCGATGATGACGGCTTGCTGCTGGGTGGCTGTGGCTTTGGCAGCTTCGGCAGTAGCACGCTGGATATTTTCCTGGGTGCTGGCGGAGGCTACCTTGGTCGCGCCGACCACGATGGTAGCGTTTTGTCCAGCAAGCTGGGTATTGGCCGCGATGGCTCGGTTGCGATCAATCTCAGCATTTACTTTGGCATTTTCCGCAACCCTGGCATTCGACACTGCGAAACCACTGGCAATAATCGCAATCACGGCGGCTGCAAGAGCCACGATGCCGATCGCTGTGATAATGCGATTGCGACGGTTCAACTGGCGGTTTGCATGCTCGGCTTCGCTGGCACGCGCTTCTTCGATGATGCGACGTTCTTCTTCAGCCTTGCGGCGCGCTTCGGATTCTTCTGCAATGCGGCGGGCATCAGTCAGTTCGCGCTGGCGGACAGCTTCCTCAGCGTTTTTCTCAGCCTGGAGAGCATCTTCAGAAGCCTTGATGAAAGTGGTTTCCAGGGAATTGAGGTCATCGTATCGTTGAGCTTCCTCGAGGAGAACACCTCTCAAGAGGGCAGAAGGGTCTCGGTTGAGAGACTGCCACCGTTCGGAGGCGGTCGTCAGGCGCTGGCGCTCTCGAATGTTGATGCGTTCCTCTTCGAGCCAGTTCACTAATGTAGGCCAATTTCGGACTAAAGCTTCGTGGGCCACCTCCACCTGGTCATCACATTCATCCTCACCTTTCGTTAGACGCAGCAGGCGGGCTTTAACGAACTTATCCAAGACACGTTCGATGCGGTCGACGGCTTCGGCTTTCTGATATAAGTCACAGCGCAAGACACGATTGCTGGTGATCTCCAGACCCTCTCCAGGGCGCACCAGGCGCAGAATCAGCCGGCGTGCAGTGGTTTGCTCTTCAGGGATGAGGTTGTTATAGAAATCGTCGGCACTTTTTGCCAGGGCTTGCCGGGCGCCGCCCAGTCGACGGAAAGATTCCCATGTGATGCGGTTGTGGTCGCGCATTTCCCATAAACGGAGCAGGGTAAACTGCAAGAGCGGCAGAGCGGCAGGCTCCCCGAGAATATCGGATATTAAGGCTTCGACGACGCCTTCCTCAAATTTCAGACCAATTTTTTTGGCAGGTTCTTCGATTGCAATACGAAGCTCACTGGCATTGAGTGACATAACCCTTTCAAGGTTTTGCTCGAATAAGGGTTGGAATTCAGGCAGCAAGGAGACTTTGTTCTCAAAGTCAGTGCGCATCGTCAAGATTACGGTGTGCCTTACATCGGGAGCTTTGGTCAGGTTCACCAGGTTATCAACGAAAGCTTTGCGTAGACTGTCATCGGTGCAAAGTGTAAAGGCTTCCTCAAACTGGTCTACAACGATGACCACAGGTGTAGTGAAATATTGTTTTACCAGGTTGAGCAAATGATCAGGATCGTCCGTAAAGGCTTTGTTCTGTTCAGCTTCGTCGGGCTTTTCAGTAGAACTCTGATGGAATATCAGGCGCGCAAGATTTAAAAGAGGTTTTGATCCGGGAACCATGGTGGGTAGAAAGGTCCATGCCTGGCTGCCTTCCAGACCGCCATTTTTTAGCGAAGGGATAACACCAGCGCGCACAACCGAGGACTTTCCGCTGCCTGAAGGACCGACCACGCAAAGCAAGCGACTCTTTTCCAGGTGACTTACCAGGGTTTTTATCAAGCGCTGCCTTCCGAAGAAAACGCCAGCATCATCTTCTCCAAATGCGTTCAGGCCGCGGTAAGGGCAAAGCGAATCAGGAATATCGGGGGCCAGGCTGGAGTCAAAATCTGCCAGGGTCGTTTCGGGGGATTCTACATTCATGCGAAAAAGGTGAGTCGCCCAGTAATCTAACAGCGATTGGGCAGCCATTCGTTCATTTTCGTTGTCGATCAGGGCACCCGTGGCTTGAGCCTTCAGGATAAAAGCCTGAACTGCCTTTCCCATTTCGGGTGAATCTCCTATCTGGCGATGCTGTTTCAACAGATCGCTGTGAGCGGCGCGTAAAGAGTCGAAGGATGGAAAGCTCGATTTCTCGAGATCAGGCGTAGGAGAAGGTTTAAGTTCAGCTGAGGTCATTCAATGCTCCTGATAATGGAGGAAAGCGGGTCACCAATCTGACGCAACTCACTGCACAGAGATTTTAAGTTGATGTCTACCTGGAAGAAATGGCTGGCAGTTTCGTGGACGAAGTTACGGAAAGCCTGTCGGATTTTTGGGATGTTGTTCGCGGACAGGAATTGATCCAGCTGGTTGGCATAACCCTGGATGGAGACTGCCCAAACATCGGTACAATTTTCGTAGAGCGGAGAAGCCTGGGCTTTCACATCAGGCCATGAAAATTCCAGCTCGGATAAATCTTGATCACTGAGAGATTCGATACGCCTCAGTTCAATGTCAACGGATTGCCATTTCTCATGGTCAGCCAGCAAGACGGTTAGTTTTTCATCCATGCTCTGCAGCATACAGAGACCTTCAATAAATTTCTCAACTTTGTCAGCATCCACTTTCAAAGCGGTCAGGTCTTTTTGAATCTCCATGAGAGCAGCGATCAGAGCATCCATGCGCAAGGCGCGCGCGGAACCATTCAGACGGGTATCGATGATGACCGGATACTTAGATAGGATGCGTTTCAGACGCCGGATGCAGTTATTGAGGGCATTCGCATTGGAGTCATCCAGGGCTGATTTGAGATCGGTGTGCGCCTGATCCAACTCAGTGATGAATGCAGTATCGGTTTCAGCGACCCGTTGGCGGCTTCCAACATCGCCTAATTTCACTAAAATGTCACGCATGCTGCGCTCGTAATCTTCCAAAAGCTCGAGCGAGCTGTCGTCGGGGAAACGGGTTACTTCGCGAAGAATGGGCATATAACAATAAAATTGGGTTTGGTGAAGGAGATCGTGTAAATCTTTATAATCTCCCATGACATCCACCTGTGAAGTAGCCGCCTTGAAGTCTGCGGCAAAAGTACCTACTGCAGCGCGGACTTCAGGCGAGAGCTGAACCAGGTCATTGAGAGCCAGCAAGCCAGCACCTGCTTGAGCGCCGATGATGACAGTGGCGCCCGCTGCGGCTTGAATGATGTTTCCCCCGGCAATATTTACCGTAGCGCTGTCGCTTGCGGTTAGATTGCCGACCTCAATGTTAACTTGTTTGGTGGGGTCGGTGGGTTCGTCAGATTGCATACTTCCTTACGTTTTCTATTTATCCCGTCTATTTAGATAATTACACTCCTATTTTAGATTAGATGATACCGGAAGTCAAGGGGGACATGTGCAGGTCAGGGGAGATTTGCGCAATTATGCTATACTTTTCATATGTCACCTTTACGAAGTGGCTTGCGTTTTTTTGGGGCTTTTCTCCTGACACTTCTCAGTGCATTACTTTTTTTATTGCTGCGCAGTCAACTTGGGGCAGCGATTGTATCTCAACTTTTTATTCTGCCTGTAGGAGTCAGCGCAGCGTTATGGGGGTTAGGACCCAGTGTGTGGGCTGCAGTTGCATCTTTCCTTTTATATAACTTTTTATTCTTAGAACCTCACTATACCTTAATGGTGCACAATTCACGGGACCTATTTTCTCTGTTTGTTTTTTTGGTAGTAGCAGTCGTTATTAGCCAGATTATTGGTCAGATGCGCGAAAAATCGAATCTTGCAACCCGTAGGGAATTGGAGGCGATGAGGTTATATGAGCTATCCAATACACTGGCAGGATATCATGATGCAAAATCAGTTGTACAGAAATTAGCACAGCTGGTGCAAGAAACTTTACAGGCGCGACGTGTAGAGGTGGTGCTCGATACACAGTCAGACGGCGAACCGGTTCATTATGCAGCGGATTATTTACTGCCGGGGATGGACCCGACTGAGGATATTTCAACCGAAGAACCTGATGTTTTGATTCCGCTCCAAGCAGCTCAAAGTGTGATCGGTGAGATGAGGGTTTGGCTGCCACAAAATGTTGTACGCTTCGATTATCAGCGTTTTCTGGAGACGTGTTCTGCACAGGCGACATTGACGCTGGAGCGGATTCGCTTGAGCGACCTGGATACCCGCGCCCGTATTTTAGAGGAAAGCGATCGACTGAAGACGGCATTGTTATCGTCCGTCTCCCATGAGCTGCGCACACCGTTATCTACGATTAAGGCATCCGTATCCAGCTTGCGCGAGGATGGGTTTACGTGGGACACTGAGGCGCGTAAAGAGCTCCTGGCGGCGGTCGAAGAGGAGACAGACCAGCTCAATCAGCTGGTTGGGAATCTGTTGAGTATGTCGCGCATCGAAGCCGGCGTTTTGCAACCTGAGCGCAAGTTGAACGAGCTGTACGAGATCGTTGAGCAGGTATTGAGTAAAATGAAGCTTCAATCCCATCTGGTAAATGTTAATGTACCACATGATCTGCCATTAGTAGCGGTAGATTTTATTTTAATGGTCCAAGTTTTTAGTAATTTAATCAGTAATAGTGTAAAATTTTCCCCAGAAAAAAGCACGATCTCAATATCTGCAATTCAGTCCAACGGAAGTATCGAAGTAAGAGTGACAAACCAGGGACCACCCGTGCCTGAGGAGCACCTGGAGAGGATTTTTGATAAGTTCCATCGCATTACATCGACTGAGAAAGTGACTGGTACCGGATTGGGACTTTCCATCTGTAAGGGGATTGTCGAAGCGCATGGAGGTAGAATCTGGGCTGAGAACTCCCCAGAAGGATTTTCCTTTGTCTTTATCATTCCTTTGAAAAAGGATCAGGCAAGATTGCCAAATTCTCAAGAATGAGCAGCCAACCAAAAATCCTGGTCATCGATGATGAGCCGCAGATATTGCGTGCATTAAAAACCATCCTGACTGCGAAGAAGTTTCAGGTGAGTGTGGCACGCAATGGAGAAGAAGGATTGACCCTGGCGGCATCCATACAGCCAGAGCTGATCATCCTGGACCTGGCTTTGCCAGATATGGATGGTGTGGAAGTGTGCAAGCAGCTACGGGAATGGACGCAAGTCCCGATCATCATCTTATCCGTGCGGGATAGTGAAAACGCGAAAGTAAGAGCTTTGGACAGTGGAGCGGATGATTTCCTGACCAAGCCGTTTGGCATTGAGGAGCTTCTGGCACGCATCAGAGTCGCTTTGCGACACGCCTCATTTGCACAAGGCAGCAAATCCACACTTATCAAGGCGGGAACGTTAGAAATCAACCTGGTGGAGCATGTCGTAACCCGCCAGGGCATAGAGGTCAAATTGACCGCAACGGAATTCAAGCTGTTGGCATACATGGCTGCCAATGCTGGAAGGATCCTCACCCACCAGGGGATCCTAACCCAGGTCTGGGGACCGGCAGATGCCGACCACGTTGAATACCTGCGGGTATATATGCGGCAATTGAGAACAAAGATCGAAGACGATCCTGACCATCCTCAAATCCTGGTTAATGAGCCCGGGATTGGATATCGTTTTATAGCAGGGATTTGAGCTTGTGGTTTAATTGCTTATGATCAGCTATAATGTTGGTTTGATTTTTCGGAACAGGAAGTGTGAAGATTATGGTGAAACCAAGTAACAAATCGAGAACAATGCAATCCTTCTTTCCCGATGAAAACAGCACCAGCCAAATCAGGAAGGAGTATGAGGCTTGCCAGGCGTTATTTAACGCTCAACCCGCCATCGTGCAGCGATTTCTAGAGGTGCAAGCACGCACCCTGGCGAATGTCGTACTGGAGAGCCATTCCCAAGCACGTTTTATCCTGCCAGATAGAGTGGTCACAAAACCAGGCCAAACGGCAACCCTGGTTGTACCGCAGGACCAACGCGAGCAGCTCGCTGGGGGAATTATGGACCGGATCACGCGCAGTGATATCCGCATTGCACTACGCCAGCGCCTCTCCGAGCTCGAGCAATCTCCTAACCAGGCGGTAGCCGTCAGCGCCATGTTGGTGCGGCATTCGACCGCAATGCACATGGTGCATCAGATGCTACCGGCAGGGCGAACTGTATTGTACGCGGCTGCCGAAGGGGAGGAAATTCCTTCCATTCCAGAAGAAAGTCCGATGGAGCCAGAGTCAGCCATCACAGCCAAAACGGATGCCATAGCTGAAGAAGGGGGGACTGAAGAGGGACGCGGCGAATTGTTGGTCCCCTTTGTTCCTGCCGCACGCCGGTTTTATTTACCTCAATGGGTGGCGTTTGGAAGCCAAGGTGAGCTGCTGGTAAATTCAGTTGCGGAAGCTGAGGCGCACGTAGCTTCGATGCAGCGATTTTTAACAGTCCTGCATGCAGCGGTAAGCCTGGCGTCTTATATGGTTGTCGATGAGGTTTATCAGCAGAAACGATACGGAATGCTGGGGCAGCTCGTCAACCAGGCCAGGGCACTGGCGCGCTACCAGACCGGCGAGATTATCAACACCATTCAACACAGGGCAAAATCAGGTGATCTAAACCGAGGGCTGAGCCTGGATTTGCCATATTTTGATGATCAAGACCTGATCATGAATACATATTATTTTGAAGTGATTCCGGCAGGGCGGATTATGTTCGTGCCAGCATTCGTCGTACGAGCAGGGCGGGAAGAAAGTGCCAAGGTGGCTCAAGATACGCGCTTAAGCCCATCCACAAGGAAGCACTTATTAGCGGAACTGCGCCTTTTGGAACAAGCTTTTGATTATACGAAGAAACACTAGAACATAATCGGAATATTTTAGGTGGTTTATGTGGTTTTCAATAGGATTACTAATTGTTGTCGCGTACCTGGCCTATCGCGCAGCTCCACGTGAGCGCCAGGAAGATGCGCACGTTCATGGTGCCGGACAGATTGGTTTACTAGCCGCGCTGGCTCTCTTTGGAGTGGATTATTTCACCTCTTTTTTCTACGCGACTGGAGAGATGATGACCTCCCTGGCTCCATATGGCTTGCAACGATACGCTTACATTCCGGTGCTGGTCATCGCCCTGGCAAACTTCGTCTTCGGCGCTTTGTACATGTATTCCCTGGGAGTTTTCAATGAGGGAGGCGGTTCGTTTACGGCTTCGATGCGCTACCTTGGGCCCTCGCTCAGCTTGATCGTCGCCGTCGTGTTGATCCAGGATTATATTTTCACCATTGTTGTATCCACTTTGTCGGGAGTGGACCAACTCTTATCCCTGCGCAATGCAGCTGGAATCAACTGGTTCTGGCACTTCTTGATAGGAGCATCCCTTGCAGGGATAACATGGTTCCTGACCATTCGTGGCAGGGGTGAATCGGCACGGGTGGTCTTCACCTTGTTGGGGATCTTTTTACTGCTAACCGCGGTGATGACGGGGGGGTTAATCGCTGCAGATCTGAAAGGATTCCAGGCAATAGGAGAAGCGCAGGCTACTTTAACACAGCCGGTGAGCATATTTCAGGCATTATTCCATATGTTGAGCGCGTCCATGAAGGGCTTGGTGGCATTAAGTGGATTGGAGGCGATGTCGAACGGCATCCAATTTGTGATCAATGAAGACGCAGCATTGGTGAAATGGGGCAAGAAACATTTACCAAAATTGGGAAAATTATGGAAGTTTTACAGCGGCAAATCGGGGATTGGGCGGTTTGTACAAACTTCCTTCTTATTTTACGGGGGACTGACCACCATGATATTGGCAATCTTCTCAGTTCGTTTTAACGTGTTTGATGGGACGTTGGGACGCAGCCTGGTAGGGAACCTGGCTTTCATTGGATTCGGACAGATTGCAGGCGGTACAATCTTATTCTGGGCATATCAGATCCTGGCAGTCTTTCTACTGGCGGCAGCTTCGATGACAGCTTACCAGGACCTGCAAGCGATGGCCTGGAGGAATGTGGCCATAGGTGAGATCCCTGAGATTGTGGTTTATCGCAATCCGAAGGGCACCTTCACGCGCCCGGTAACAGCAGCTTTTATTGCAGCGATCTTGATTCAATTCCTGGTGCGCGGAAAAACAGGCGCAGCAGTGCCTTATTATGGAATTGGCGTTTTTATGCCGATCATGGCGATGGGCTTGGCAATCCGCAAGCATATCCTTAAGAATTCTACGGGGAAAGCCAGGCGCTGGGGGGCACTTGGAGCGAGCCTGGCTGCAGCTTTGGCGGCTATTATTTTCGTCGGCCAAATCGTTGGGAAATGGCCGGAAGGCGGCTGGGTGGTGCTTGTATCAATGACGTTACTCATATTAATCGCGCATGCGATCTTGATTTCGCCAGCTGGTTATCGCAACCAGGAAGATATCCGCAGAATCATCCATGACAAGTCTCATGTGCAAGGACCTAGGGGGGAAATTGTGACCTGGCAATCCATGCGCACTCAGGAATATCGCTATAGCCTGACATTAAGGGTGGCGCAATTTGCAGAGTTATTCGGGGTTCGCCGTCCAATGCGATATGAACCCCCGGTTCATGCTGGGGCTTATAATGACGCTCTGCATGCAGAACATGATGAGACTCCATCCTTAGTGCAAACCTATCTCGACAATCAGCCTCAGCCCGAACCGAAGCTGGGCGGGGAACCACCCGAAACAGCAAAGCCTGACAAACCAGAAGGGGTTGACTAAAATATTGCTTTAATAAGCTTGTTTTACCAGGTTGTTGCATAAAAACTGTGCAACAACCTTTTTTTATTTTTTCTTAATGAGGTTGCTCTTAATTTTTGTTCTCATTTTACTTCACTGTTGTAACATAACAATTAACAGAGGTAATAGTGCAACACAGGTGTCACTTTGACACGATGATTTGTTCAGGTGAAATATGCGGCTGATTGGATGATCAATTTCATTTGATGAGATAAAGAAGTGTGAATCTTATGGACAAAG